>OLOS01000651.1_pt1 | contig 34667 bp, 38 predicted proteins | sample 1672631 | NCBI WGS metagenome assembly OLOS01 (sample SAMEA3136707, study PRJEB25190) | human gut metagenome | biome: human gut; feature: human-associated habitat; material: faeces | place: Austria | collected 2013 | reverse complement strand
TCCGGCATCGTGGGTAATCTACCACTTGTTTAATTTGAAGTTGGTATTCTGGCATGACAGTCTCCTCTTTATTATGTATTATGTATTAAAGGTGGGGCAATAAAAGTAATAAAATGTTTCGATAAAATCGTTGACTTAGATTGAATTGAAGGTTATTATATAATAATGTATGCGTCTGCGGTTAAACGATCAAGCCGTTCTTTGTGTAGAGATCATGTTAGATATAGCATCCTGAGTAACGCAGCAAATTTTTGCCATTTCTATGCCAGCGATATGCCATAACAGGCGCACTACAACTTTCTACAACTTTTCTACAACTTTTGAAGCGAAAAGGATGGCACAAGAGGACACGAGACGAATGAAAAAAATTTCACGAATCGAGTATTGTGCGGGTTTTGAACCCTTACAGAGCGGCATGGAACAGGATGAAGGGAGCCGAATTTTGCTCCCGACAATGAAGCCGCTGGACATGCCCAAGAAGGCCGACAAGGCGGAAGCCGCTCCCGCCGAAGTGAAGAAGGAGGAGGTCATCGACTTCTCCAAGGTCGAGATCGAGCCGCTGTTCGCTGACCAGGTCGACTTTGACACCTTCTCCAAGTCTGACTTCCGCGCCGTCAAGATCAAGGCGTGCGAGGCGGTGAAGAAGTCCAAGAAGCTGCTGCAGTTTGTGCTCGACGACGGCACAGGCGAGGATCGCATCATCCTCTCCGGCATCCACGAGTATTACGAGCCCGAGGAGCTCGTCGGCAAGACCGCTATCGCCATCGTCAACCTGCCCCCGCGCAAGATGATGGGCATTGACTCCTGCGGTATGCTCATCTCCGCCGTGCATCACGAAAACGGCGAAGAAAAGTTGCATTTGCTGATGGTGGATCCTCACATTCCGGCCGGCGCAAAGCTGTATTAAAAAATAACGAAAAAGAGTTCTCTCGGCAGAGGGAGCTCTTTTTTGTGCCAAAGGCACGGGGAAGCAGCGCCGTAGGCGCTGCACGGGATAAGGGGGCCATTCTCTCACGTGAGAGAATGGCCCCCTTTTTCCGTGCCCCTGCACGGTGCAGGGATAGAAGCGCGCTATCGCGCTGCCTTTTATACTGTTCAGCAGAACTGCACTGGCTCAGTAACCTCCTTGAGCCACTCCAGCTCATCCCCACTCAGATACGGCGAGATCGCCGCAAAGACCTTAGCGTGATAAGCATTCAAAAGCTCCACATCGCGCGACGAGAGCAGCGACAGATCGATCGCATCGCGGTCATACGGCACGAGCGTCAGCGGTTCGAGCGCAAGAAAGCGGCCGTACTCATTGACCTCAGCCTCGCGTACAACGACGAGGTTCTCAATGCGCACGCCGAACTTGCCGGTAAGGTAAATGCCCGGCTCGTTCGAGAAGATCATGCCCTCTTCAATGACGCAGTGGCGCTTCTGGCGTTTCACATCCCAGTGTACGCGCTCAGGGCCCTCATGCACGCCGAGGACGAAGCCCACGCCGTGGCCCGTGCCGTGGTTGAAGTCGAGGCCCGCTTCCCACAGCGGCGTGCGGGCCAGCATGTCAAGGTTTTCGCCCATGCAGCCGTGCAGGAACTTGGCCGCGCCCAGCTGTATGTGTCCGCGCAGGACAAGCGTGTAGATGCGCTTTTCCTCGTCCGTGAGCGGCCCCAGCGCGATGGTGCGGGTGATGTCGGTCGTGCCCTCCAAATACTGCGCGCCCGTGTCGGCGAGGCAGAGGCCGCGCGGCTCCATGGGAATGTCGGTCTCCTCGGTCGGCTCGTAGTGGACGATCGCGCCGTGCGCGCCGTAGGCGAGGATGGGGTCGAAGCTCTGCTCAAGATAGTGCTCACTCTCGGCGCGAAGAGATTCGAGCTTTTTCGACGCGCTGAGCTCGGTGATCGGCTCTTTGCCGATCGTGTGCTTGAGCCAGTAGATGAAGCGCGTGACGGCCACGCCGTCCTTGATGTGGGCAAGGCGCTCGTTCTCCTGCTCCGCGGGCGCCTTCACCGCTTTCATCAGCTGAATGGGGCTCGTGCGGTCGAGGACTTCAGCGCTCTCCGGCACGCTTTGCAGAATGCGGTAGTTGGCGCGCTCGCCGTCGAGCAGTACGCGGGTGCCCGTGGGCAGCGCCGCGACGAGGCGGTAGATGTCGTCATAGGGGGCGAGCGTTACGCCGTCAGATTTCAAATGTGCTTCGATCTCTGCGCTCACGGCCTCTCTCTGCACGCAGAGCGTGGCCGTGTCCTGCTCAAGCAGCAGATACGAGAGAAACACGGGCGTGAAGAGCACATCGTTTCCGCGCAGGTTCAAAAGCCACGCGACCTCGTCGAGGGACGGGATGACGAACACGCTTGCTTCCATCTCCTTCATCTTGCCGCGCACCATTGCGAGCTTTTCCCTGCGCGTCAGGCCTGCATACTTTACGTCCAGCTCCCACACCGGCTCACACGAGAGCGCGGGGCGGTCCGCCCACACAAGGTCGACAAGGTCCTCGCCGCCCGCAAAGCGGATGTGCTTCTCGCGCGTCTTTTCGCCGATCGAACGGGCGAAGTCGTTGCTGATCGTGCGCGAGTCGAAGCCGATCCAGCCGTTTTCAGGAACGTGGTCGCGCAGGAACGCGGGGATCTCAGGCACGCCGGGCTGGCCCATGCGCATGAGCTCAATACCGCTGCCCTCTAACTGCTGCGAGGCCTGCAAAAAGTAGCGGCCATCCGTCCACAGTGCGGCGGCGTCCGGCAGCACGACGAGCGTACCGGCAGAGCCGGTGAAGCCGGAGAGAAATTCGCGCGCCTTGAAGTGCGCGCCGACATATTCCGAGGTGTGGAAGTCATCGGTCACGACGACGTAGGCGTCCAAGTGGCGCTTTTTCATCTCCACGCGCAAAAGTGCGAGCTTTTCGACAGGATTCATCACAAAATCACTCCAATTCTTTGTTACGATAACGATTGCCTCATTCGGCAAAGCTCTCCGTCAGCGTGACGAGCACGTTCGTCATGGCCTCAAGGCTGTCCGCGGGGATCCACTCGCGCACGCCGTGGTAATTGTAGCCGCCGGTGGAGAGGTTGGGGCAGGGCAGCCCGTCCCAGGACAGGCGCGCGCCGTCCGTGCCGCCGCGGATGGGTACGCACTGCGGCTCGACGCCGTTGGCGCGGAAGGCGTTTTCCGCGCGCTCGATGAGGTGGAAGTGGGGGAGGATCTTCTCCTTCATGTTGTAGTAGCTGTCATTGATCTGGGCCTCGGCCGTGCCGTTGCCGTAAATTTCGTCGAGGCGCGCGGCGCAGTCGGCAAAGAGCGCCTTTTTCTCTTCAAAGCGCTCGCGGTCGTGGTCGCGGATGATATAGCGGAGCGTCGCCTCGGTCACGCTGCCGCTCATCTCGGTCAGGTGGAAAAAGCCCTCGTAGCCGTCGGTTTTCTCCGGCACTTCGTCCTCAGGCAGCATCGCGTGGAAGGCCATCGCTGCGGTCGCGGCGTTGATCATGACATTTTTGGCGCTGCCGGGGTGGACGCCGACGCCGTGCACCGTCAGAACGGCGGACGCGGCGTTGAAGTTTTCAAATTCGATCTCACCGAGCGGGCCGCCGTCCACGGTGTAGCCGTAGTCACAGCCGAGCTCCTGCACGTCGAGCCCGTCCACGCCGTTGCCGATCTCCTCGTCGGTCGTGAAGATGACGCGCACTTCGCCGTGTTTGACGTTTTTCTCAATCATCGTCTCGACCGCGGCCATGATCTCGGCGACGCCGGCCTTGTCGTCCGCGCCGAGGAGCGTCGTGCCGTCGGTGACGATGAGCTCTTCGCCCACATGGCTTTCAAGGCCGGGGCAGAGCGCCTCGGTGAGGGAGACAGTGTCGTTGAGCTTCAGCTCGCCGCCCTCGTAGCGCACGAGGCGGGGCTTGACGTTTTCGCCCGAAGCGTCGGGAGCGGTGTCCATGTGCGCGATGAGCGCGATGACGGGCGCGTCCACGCCCTCGCTCGCGGGGAGCGTTGCAAGCACATTGCCGCAGTCGTCCATGTGGACGTCCTCAAGCTTCAGCGCTTCAAGCTCCTGCATCAGCGCGCGGCCGAGGACCTTCTGCCGCTCCGTAGAGGGCGAGGTGCCGGTGAATTCATCCGAGGTGGTGTAATAGGTCACATAGCGCAGAAAACGCGATTTGGCAGATTCCATTTTGGGGTACCTCCTTGCAGTCATGCTGCGTGATATTTCACGCTCAGTGTACCACAAAAGGGGGCGAACTGTAAAGCCGCGGCGCACCGATCCGCGCAAAAGTGAAACGGTGCAAAAGATTCTTTTGCTTGACAAAGGGCGGCAGTTGATAATATAGTGTGATACATATTAAATAAGAAACTGGGAGGGAAGAGGAAAAATGAACGTGGAAACCATCACGAGCCGGCAGAATCCGCTGATGACGCACCTGCGCAAGCTCGCTTCCTCCCGGTCTTACCGCAAAAAGAGCGGCGAATATCTCTGCGACGGGACAAAGCTCTTGGACGAAGCGCTCAAGTGGGGCGCGCCGGTCCAAACGGCGGTGTTCTCTGACGGTGTGGAGATTCCAACGCTTCCCGATACCGTGCGCGCCGTGCGCGTGAGCGAAGACCTGATGCGCTCGGTGAGCCCGATGGAGACGCCGCAGGGCGCACTGTTTACAGTCGCGCTTCCCGAGACGAAGCTGCCCGAAACGCTTGCGGGTAAGCACTATCTCGTGCTGGACGGCGTGCAGGACCCCGGGAACGTGGGGACCATCCTGCGCACGGCGGACGCGTTTGAGTGCGACGGCGTGTTCTTAGTCAACGCCTGCGCCGACCTCTTCAATCCCAAGACGGCGCGCGCCACGATGGGCGCGATCTTCCGCCGCGAGGCGTACAGCGTCACGCCGGAGGAGCTTTTCGCGCTGCTCAGTAAAAGCGGTGTCCCGCTCTACGGCACGGCGCTGCGCGAGGACACCGTGCCGCTGTCTGACGCGAACCTGTCCAAAGCCGCTGTCGCCATCGGCAGCGAGGGGCGCGGACTGTCGCAGCAAATGCTGGATGAGTGCGCCAAAACGCTCAAAATTCCCATGAGCCCGCGCTGTGAGTCGCTCAACGCGGCCATCGCGGCGACGGTCGTTCTGTGGGAGATGTATCGCTGAAACAAACAAGGAGGTGCTCTTCATGGCGGGCCTTAAATACTGGGTGTGGCTCTCGGAGGTCAAGGGACTGACAAACCGCTCAAAGCTTCTGCTGCTCGACTATTTCGGCACGCCGGAGAACGTCTACTATGCCGACGAGGACGAGTACCGCCTCGTCGAGGGCATCGAGCCGCGGCAGATCGCACTGCTCGCGGAAAAATCGTTGGAAAACGCCGACCGTATCCTCGGCGCGTGTTCGCGGCTGGGGCTGCGGCTTCTCACGATGCAGGACGCGGACTATCCGATGCGCCTGCGCAATATCTTTGAGCCGCCGTGCCTGCTTTATGTCAAAGGCCAGCTCCCCGTTATCGACGAGGAGGTCGCTGTCGCCATGGTCGGCACGCGCAAGGCCTCGCCCTACGGCATCGAAGCGGCGGAGAAGATCGCCTACGGCCTGTGCAAGCAGGGCGCGGTCGTGATCTCCGGCGCGGCGGCGGGCGTGGACAGCGCATCTCACCGCGGCGCGCTGCGCGCGGGCGGAAAGACCATCGCCGTGCTCGGCAACGGGCTGGACATTGTCTATCCCGCGGAGAATGAATGGCTGTACCGCGATATCGCGGCCTCGGGCGCGCTCATCAGCGAGTATCCGCCCGGGACGGCGGCCGAGGCGTGGCATTTTCCCGTGCGAAACCGCATCATCAGCGGCTTGAGCCTCGCGACCATCGTGGTCGAAGCGCCGGAAAAGAGCGGCGCGCTCATCACGGCGAATACCGCGCTTGAGCAGGGACGCGATGTTTTCGCCGTTCCAGGTCCGATCGACGCGCCACTCAGCCGCGGCTGCAACCGTTTGATCGCAGACGGTGCGGCGGGCCTCATCACCGACAGTTGGGATGTGCTGCGCGAGTACGAGGCCATCTATCCGCATAAAATACTCGGCGAGCGCGTGGAGCTTCCGCGTACGCTCGGCTATCAGGCGCGCGAGGAGCAAGCGCGCGCCAAGCAGGCCGCGGCGGAGGAAGTGCCGTCGTTGCTGACACTGAACCTGAAAACCAACGACGCGGGGCTGACCGACGACCAGATCGCCATTCTGCGCACGCTGAAAGACGGCGCGCTGCAGGTGGATGACCTGATCGAAAAGACGCAGATCCCCACGCGCCGTGTTCTTTCCGCGCTCACGATGATGGAGCTCGAGGGCTACGTCGAGCAGGGCAGCGGCAAGCATTTTTCTTTGACCGTCACACTACTGGAGGAATAACATTCATGGCAAAAAAGCATCTGGTGATCGTCGAGTCTCCGGCAAAGGCGAAAACCATTGGAAAATATCTCGGCAAAGACTACGAGGTCAAGGCCAGCATGGGCCACTTGCGCGACCTGCCGAAAAGCAAGCTGGGCGTTGATATCGAGCACGACTTCGAGCCTGTCTATCAACCCATTCGCGGAAAAGAGGAGCTCATCAGCGAGCTCAAAAAGGCCGCCAAGAGCAGCGACACCGTGTATCTTGCAACGGACCCGGACCGCGAGGGCGAAGCCATCTCGTGGCACTTAAAAGCGCTTTTGAATCTGGACGATGAAAAGGCCAAGCGCGTGACTTTCAACGAGATCACGAAAAAGGTCGTCTCCGAGAGCATCAAGGAGCCGCGCGCCATCGACCAGGACCTGGTCGACGCGCAGCAGGCGCGCCGCGTGCTCGACCGCATCGTGGGCTATCAGCTGAGCCCGCTTCTGTGGAAGAAGGTCCGCCGCGGCCTCTCCGCGGGCCGCGTGCAGTCCGTCGCTGTGCGCATGGTCGACGACCGCGAAAAGGAAATTCAGGCCTTCGAGGCGCAGGAATACTGGACACTTGACGCCGACCTCACCGACGAGGCGACGCACAAGACCTTTGAGGCGCACTATTACGGCAAGGACGGTAAAAAGGTTGAGCCGGCCTCCGGCGAGCAGGTGGACGGCATCATTGCCGACATCGGCGACAAGTCCTTTACTGTGACGAACATCAAGCGCACGGACAAGCAGCGCTCCCCGTCGCTGCCGTTCACCACTTCCACCTTACAGCAGGAGGCCTCGCGCAAGCTCAACATGACGCCGCGCCGCACCATGGCCATCGCCCAGCAGCTCTATGAGGGCGTGGACATCACGGGCGAGGGCACGGTGGGTCTCATCACCTACATGCGTACCGACTCGCTGCGCATCTCCGAAGAGGCCATCGCCGCAGCGAAGACGTTTATTTTAGGACGCTACGGGCAGAGCTACTATCCCAAGACCGCCCGCCACTACAAGGCCAAGGCCGGCGCGCAGGACGCGCACGAGGCCATCCGCCCCTCGAACGTCAACCTGACGCCCGAGCAGATCAAGGGCGATCTGACGGGCGAGCAATATCGTCTGTACCGCCTGATCTGGAGCCGCTTTTTGGCCTCCCAGATGGCGAACGCCGTGTATGACAGCGTGAGCGCGCAGATCATGGCGGGCGGACACGAGTTCCACGCGAGCGCCAGCAACTTGAAATTCTCCGGCTACACCGCCGTTTACGAGGAATCCCGCGATGACGACAGCAAGGAGGAAAAGGAGGGCACGCTGCCGCCGCTTGTCGAGGGGCAGGGCTTGACGCTCGAGGCATATACGCCGCTCCAGCACTTCACTCAGCCGCCCGCGCGCTACACGGACGCGACGCTCATCCGCGCGATGGAGCAGAACGGCATCGGCCGCCCGTCGACCTACGCGCCGACGGTCTCGACGATCTTAGACCGCGAATACGTCATCAAGGACGGAAAATACCTGCGTCCCACGCCGCTCGGCGAGGTGGTGACGGGCCTGATGGAAGAGCGCTTCCCCGACATCGTGGACATGAAGTTCACCGCCCGCATGGAGGAAAAGCTCGATACCGTCGAAGAGGGCAAGACCGCGTGGAAGGACGTCATCCGCGACTTTTACGGCGGCTTTGAGCGCGACCTTGAAAACGCCGAGAAGGCGCTTGAGGGCGTGAGACTCAAGGTCCCCGATGAGGTCAGCGAGGAGAAGTGCGACGTCTGTGGCCGCAACATGGTCATCAAGAGCGGGCGCTTTGGCCGCTTCCTGGCCTGCCCGGGCTACCCTGAGTGCACGTTCACCAAGCCCCTTGTCATCGAAATGCCGGGCCGCTGCCCCAAGTGCGGCGGGCGCATGATGAAGCGCACCGGCGTGAGCAAGAAGACGAACAAGCAGTACACGTACTATGCCTGCGAATTCTCCACCAGCAGCGATCCCGAGAAGAAGTGCGACTTCATGACTTGGGATGTGCCGACGAAGGACGACTGCCCCGAGTGCGGCCAGACGATGTTCAAAAAGGCGGGCAAGGGCTTTAAGCGCCTGTACTGCATCAACCCCGCGTGTTCGCGCTTTGTGCCGGAAGACCAGCGCGGCTATGTGAAAAAGAAGACCACCGAGACCGCGGAAGAGGGCGCGGAGAGCGCCGAAGCCGCCGATGCGGCGGAGACCGCGGCAAAGAAGACCGCCGCCAGGAAGACGACGGCTAAGAAGAGCACCACCGCAAAGAAAACGAGCACAAAAGCGGCGAGCACCAAGAAGACCGCGACGAAGACCGCCGCAGCGAAGAAAACGACAAAGAAGGCCGCAGCCGAGGATGGTGCAGAAAAGCCCGCAAAAAAGACGGCGGCAAAGAAGACCGCGACCACGAAAAAGGCGGCCGCTAAGAAGACGACCGCCAAGTCCGCGGCCAAAAAGACCGCGGAGAAAGAAGAGAACTGATGCAAGTAACTGTGATCGGCGCCGGCCTTGCCGGCTGCGAGGCTGCCTGGCAGCTCGCGCAGCGCGGCATCGCCGTGACGCTGCATGAAATGAAACCCGAAAAGACCACCCCCGCGCACCACACGGCGGATTTTGCCGAGCTTTGCTGCTCGAATTCGCTGCGCTCGGACCAGATCGAAAACGCGGTCGGCCTTCTCAAAGAGGAGCTGCGCCGCCTCGATTCGCTGATCCTTGCCTGCGCGGACGCGACGCGTGTGGAGGCGGGCGGCGCGCTGGCGGTGGATCGCGAGGGCTTTTCAAAGCTCGTGACAGAGAAAATCCGTTCGCATCCCAATATCACGGTTGTCCCCGGCGAGGTGACGGCCATCCCCGAGGGGAACGTCATCATCGCCTCGGGCCCCTTGACGAGCGACGCGCTCGCCGCCGCCATCGCCGAAAAGATCGGTGACGGGCACACGCTGAACTTTTTTGATGCCGCCGCGCCGCTCGTGACGTTTGAGAGCGTCGACATGGATTCGGCGTTTTTCGCCTCGCGCTACGACAAGGGGACGGCGGACTACATCAACTGCCCGATGACGGAGGAGGAGTACGATGCCTTCTGGCAGGCGCTCACGACCGCCGAGGAAGCGAGCGTACACGGCTTTGAGGATAAAAACGTCTTCGAGGGCTGCATGCCCGTCGAGGTCATGGCGCGCCGCGGACACGATACGCTCTGCTACGGCCCCCTCAAGCCGCGCGGTCTGCGAGACCCGAAGACGGGGCAGGAACCCTATGCCGTCGTCCAGCTGCGGCGCGACAACGCGCAGGGCAGCGTCTATAACCTTGTCGGCTTCCAGACGCATCTGCGCTTTCCCGAGCAGAAGCGCGTGTTTTCGATGATCCCCGCGCTGCATGATGCGGAGTTTGTGCGCTACGGCGTGATGCACCGCAACACCTATCTCCGCTCGCCGGGGATGCTGGACCGCTACTATCGCCTGATCGCGGATGACCGCATCGCCTTTGCCGGGCAGATGACCGGCGTGGAGGGCTATATCGAGTCCGCGGCTTCGGGCTTTCTGGCGGGCATCGAGATGGCAAGAAGACTCGAAGGCAAACCGCCCGTCGATTTCCCACGCGAGACGGCCATCGGGGCGCTGGGGCTTTACATCAGCGATACGACGGTCTCGGACTTTCAGCCGATGAACGTGAACTTTGGTATCATGCCGCCGCTGGGCTACCGCATCAAGGGCGGCAAGCGCGTGAAAAATGCGCAGCTCGCCGCGCGCTCGCTTGAAAAGATCGACGCGATGCGCGAGGACGTGCTGAGTGACAGGAAAGGAGAGTGACCCCGTGAAGATCATCGTCGACGCCATGGGCGGCGATTTCGCCCCGCTCGCGCCCGTCAAGGGCGCGCTGATGGCGCAGGAGAAGTACGGCGTGGACATCGTCCTGACCGGAAAAACAGAAGAGATCTTGAAGGCCCTGCAGCAGTGCGGCTGCAAGGAGCTCCCCAAGGGCATGGAGATCGCCAACGCGACCGAGGTGGTCGAGATCTGCGACGATCCGGCGACGGCCTTTAAGCACAAGAAGGATTCGTCCCTCACCGTGGGGCTCAATATGCTGCACGCGGGCGACGCGGACGGCTTTGTCAGCGCGGGCAGCACGGGCGCGCTCCTCGCGGGCGCGACGCTTCTCGTCAAGCGCATCCGCGGCCTGCGCCGCGCGGCGCTCGCGCCGACCATCCCGACGGCCAAGGGCAAGGCGGTACTCATCGACTGCGGCGCGAACGCCGAGTGCACGGTCGAATACCTGCTGCAATTTGCGTATCTTGGCAGCTACTACGCGCAGAAAGTGCTCGGCGTCGAAAATCCGCGCATCGGTCTTTTGAACATCGGCGCGGAGGAGAGCAAGGGCGACACGCTGCGCCGCGAAACGTATCAGAAGCTCAAGGAAGCGGGCGAGGCGGGGCATCTCAACTTCACCGGCAACATTGAGGCCAAGGAAGCGATGCTCGGTGAGTGCGACGTCATCGTCGCCGACGGCTACAGCGGCAACATCATGCTCAAGAGCATCGAGGGCACGGGCAAGCTTCTTTCCATCAAATTGAAGGAAATGCTGATGCACAGCACCGGCACGAAGCTGGCGGCGCTGCTGCTCAAGGGACAGCTCGGCGATTTCAAGAAAATGCTCGACGCGAACGAGGTCGGCGGTACGGCGCTGCTCGGCATCTCGAAGCCGGTCGTCAAGGCGCACGGCAGCGCGAGTGAGGTCGGTATCTGCAATGCGGTCCGTCAGGCGATGGAGGTCGCGCGCAGCGGTATCATCGACGACATCGCGCAAAATATCGACAAGATGCGTATTGAACAGAAGGCAGAATAACGCGAATGCCAAAAAGCGGCAAAATGGGTATTGACAGTACAGTGCCTTTGCCGTATCATTTGGAAGAACCAAAACCGTGAGAGGAAGTATAAGACTTATGAGCCCCGAAGAAATTTTCAAAACGATGCAGAAGCTGATCGTCGAGCAGTTCGCGCTCGACCCCGATGAGGTCACGATGGACAGCTCTTTTGAGGAAGATCTTGGCGCCGACTCCGTGGATCTTGTCGAACTGGTGATGGCCATGGAGGAAGAGTTTGAGCTCGATGAGATCCCCGAGGAGGAGCTCACCTCGCTCAAGACGGTGGGCGACTGCGTGCGCTACCTGAGCACGAAGCTCGGTTAAGAAGAAAAAAGCCGCCCCGCTTTGCGCGGGGCGTCCTTTTATCAGGAGGAAAAACCATGCAGGCCTTGGAAGAAAAGCTGCAATATCATTTCAAAAATCCGGCGCTGCTCGAAGAGGCGCTGCGCCACAGCTCGTATGCCAACGAGCACCGCGGCGCAAACTTTTTCAGCAACGAGCGCCTGGAATTCCTGGGTGACAGCGTGCTCGGCTTTGTGACGGCGGAGTATCTGTTTGCCAAGCATCCTACCGCGCCGGAGGGGGAGCTGACGCGCATCCGCGCGCTGCTCGTGTGCGAGGACAGCCTGCACGAGGTCGCGCAGCGCCTGGAGCTTGGAAAATACTTAAAGCTCGGCAACGGCGAGGAGAGCTGCGGCGGCCGCACGCGTCCGTCTATCCTGGCCGACGCGACCGAGGCGGTGTTTGCCGCGGTGTATCTTGACGGCGGCATCAGCGCGGCCAGCGCACTCATCCACCGAGTGTTGCTCGATACCGAGCGCGAGGAGGTCGCCGAGGAAAAGCGCCGCGACTATAAGACCATTTTACAGGAATTCGTGCAGCGCACGCCGAACCAGACGCTTTCCTACCGCCTGTTTGGTGAGAGCGGCCCCGACCATGACAAGACGTTCTATTTTGAAGTGCTGCTCAACGGCGGCGCTGTGGGCAAGGGCGCGGGCCGCAGCAAGAAGGAAGCCGAGCAGATGGCCGCAAAAGACGCGCTCGAAAAACTGACGGACCAGCGCTGAAAAGATGATCACCGACTGCTTTGACGATAAGACTGAACCCGTCATCAGCCTGCGGGACTTTTACGGCGAGCAGAAGCACCTTGTCGAAACGTGCCTGATCCTGTTTTCGCAGAAGATCTATCAGCATCTGCTGGACACCTTTCCCAGTGAAAAGATCGGCCTGATCGGTGCGTGCAACGGGAATATCCCCATTTACCGCATGAATTACAAGGGAAAGGACATCGCGTTTTACCTCTCGGGCATCGGCTCGGCGATTGCCGCGTCGGAGTGCTATGAGGCGAGCTGGATCGTCGGTGCGTCGAAGTTCGTGATGTTCGGTTCCTGCGGGAGCTTGAATCGGGAGGCGACGAGGGGCAAATTCATCGTCCCGACGGAGAGTTACCGCGGCGAGGGCTGCTCGTACTATTTCGCTGCGCCGTCCGACTACATCACGGTCGAGAACGCGCAGAAGCTCTCGGCCATCTTTACCGAGCTGGGCGTCCCGCACGTGGCGGGGCGGGTTTGGACGACGGACGCCATGATCCGCGAGACCGCGGGCCTCGTCGCGCAGCGAAGAAGCGAGGGCTGTCTCGCCGTGGAGATGGAGCTCGCCGGTGTGCAGGCGGTGTGCAGTTTTTACGGCTTATCGCTCTATAACTTCCTCGAGGCGGGGGACGTGCTGGAGGAGAGCGGCTACGATGTCGCCAATCTTCGCGGCGCGAACCACGACCTCGGCAAGCTCTATATCGCGCTGGAAACGGCGCTGCGCATCTGAATAGAATCGAAAACGCCATGACAAAAGTCACGGCGTTTCTTTTTTGCTGTTTTTCTTCTTTTCAAAGAGGATCGACAGCCCCGCGTAGAGCAGGAACAGCCCGAACGGCTTGCGGAAGACGCTGCTGTCGACCATTGTCGTCAAAAACGCGGCGGCGAGCGCACAGAGCGTGCCGGTCGGGATGGCCGCGCACAGGACGGCTTTGTCGAGATATCCGTTTTTGCGATGCGCGAAGAGCGAGATGCCCGCGGTTGGCAGAAAATAGAGCAGGTTGATGGCCTGCGCTGTGCGCTGCTCCACGCCGAAAAAGAGCGTCATGCATAAAAGAAGCAGTGTCCCGCCGCCGACGCCCCAGGACGAGAGGATTCCCGTCAAAAGCCCGCAGAGCGCGGGAAAGAGCCAGTCCATCACAGAAGGTACCTCACCGCGCCATAGAGCAGAAACAGCGCGAAAATGCGCTTGAGCCATGTGTTCGGCACGTCCTTGAAGAGCCTGCCGCCGATCCATCCGCCTGCAAGCCCGCCGACAAGGTAGGGGAGCGCCTCTCCGAGCGGCAGCGCGCCGCGGAACGCGTACACGAGTACCGACACAAGGCAGAACGGGAAGATGACAGCCACGCAGGTCGCAAGCGCCGTCTTGTCGGAGAGCTTTGCCCACGAGCGCAGCAAAAACGCGAGCGGGATGCCGCCGCCCCCGCCGAATAAGCCGTTCACCGTGCCTGCGAGCGCGCCGCAGACGCGGTATTTACCCTTTTCCGTCATGCTGTCACCGCCTTTTTGATGCTATGTAGCGGCCGCCTGAGGGGCGGCTGCAAAAATTACTGCTTCTTGAAGCTCTGGCAGTCGGTGCACTGGTCCATGGTGGGGTTGGCCTCGTGCGTGCCGACCTGGATGGCGTTCAGACCGCAGTACTGGGCATCCTTACAGTGGTTGGCGCAGTTGGTCACGGCGCAGCGAATAGAGGTGTTGGGCGTGCAGGAGCAGCCGTTATTGGTATGATCGGTCATGGATTTGTCCTCCCAAAAAATTGTTTTGGCGTTTGCCGCGCTTAGTTTGCGCGCATTTTTGCCCGCTATGCAAAAGGAAGAACATTCCAATAAAAAACGTCCGGCTGATATTCAGCCGGACGTTTTTTCACTTGTCATTTTAGAAGCTCGTCGATCGCGCGGTAAAGCTCGGAGAGCGTCTCCTCGTCATTTTGCTGGATGGCGGCGGTGACGCAGGTCTCCATGTGGTTGCGCAAAATCTGGCGGCTGGTCGAGCGGATGGCGGACTCCACCGCGGCGAGCTGGATCAGCACCTCGGAGCAGTCACGGTCGTCCTCCACCATCTTTTTGATGGATTCGAGGTGCCCGATGGCGCGCGCAAGGCGGTTGCTGATCTTTTTCGTCTGCTCGGGGTCATGGACATGCCCGTGCACATGGGGGTGCCCGTGGCTGTGCTCATGGACGTGTTCGTGCTCGATCATGGCATTCTCCTTTAGAACTTCAGCGCGCCGACGCTTGCTTCCACGGTTCGGATATACGCGCGGTCGATGATCTGCTGGGCGACGGCCTCGAGATATGGCGTGAGGGGCATGTCGTTGTCCATCTCGGGCACCTTGCTGCGGAGCAGGTCGTAGATAGCCTGCGTGCCCTTGGCACAGCGCTTATCCTCGTAGCAGTCGAGCGCCTGACCGTCGCAGATGAGCTCGGCGGCGAGGATATACTTGGCGAGGTGCATCGAGTCATAGGCCTTCTTGACGGCGTTGTAGCCCATGTTGACATAGTCCTCCTGGTTGGCGCAGGTGGTCAGATTGTCGACCACGGCGGGGTGCGCGAGGATACGCAGCTCGCCCTGAAGACCCGCGGAGGCGTACTGGATCATCATAAGACCGTTGTTGAAGTCGGCGTTCTTGTTGAGGAACGCCGGCAGCTCGCTCACCAAGCTGTTGAGCAGGCGGTCGATGCGGCTGTTGCTCATTTTGCACAGATCCGTGATCGCGATGCAGAGGCTGTCGGACGCCATGCCGGCATAGGTGCCGTCGGCGTTGCAGCCCATCAGCGCGACCGCGCCGCCGTCCTCTTCATCGAAGATGAGCGGGTTGTCGACGGATGAGTTGAGCTCGATAGCGAGCGTCGCCTGCGCGTCATAGATCGCAAGCGACGCGAACGCGGTGACGGACGTGGTGCCGGAGAGCAGGATAAGGCCTTCTTTGGAAGAAAGCACGACGGGCTTGAGTCCCGCGCGCTTGAGCGCCTCTGCGCCGTCAAGCGTTTCGTCCTGATAGGTGGCCCTGCCCTCGCCGATCATCACCATGCCGATGTGGCCCTCGAGCGTCAGATAGCCGACAGAGCCGTGGCTGGGGACGACGGGGCTGATGCCCGCGTTGAGCATGTCGCGGATCAGCGCGAGCGTTTCAAGACGGATGCCCGTGTGGCCGGAGCCGAAGTGGCAGAGCATGACGAACATCATTGCGCGCGTGCACTCCCCGGCGATGGGCTCGCCGACAGCGCAGGTGTGGGCGTAGATGTTGTTGCGCTGGATCGTCTCGCGGTCCTTTTCGGGGATGAACTTCTTCCAGTTGTTACCAAGGCCCGTGGTCAGACCATAGATGGCCTTGCCCTCGTGGCTGAAGCGGTCGACATGGGCGCGGCAGTGGTTGACGCGCTCTTCATATTCTTTGGAAAACGCGACCTTCGCGCCAAAGCGCGCGACACTGACGAGGTCGTTGATGGTGGCGGTGCCGCCAAGCGTAACAGTGTTCATATCGGATCGTACCTCTTAAAATGTGGGGCTCGCTTTCTTACAGGGAGCTGTCGGTCTTGTAGCCGTCGGCCTCGATGGCGATGTAGCGCACCTTTTTGCCCATCTCCATCTCGCCGTAGAACGCGACGTAGTACGGGCGGTAGAAAGGACGGTATAAGGCCGGCTCCCGCCTGATCTATCCCAAATCCAACTGGAAGATCGATTGGCACGAGGACGAGTGCGTCAACTGCGGCAAGTGCACGAAGATTTGCAACTTCGGCGCGTTCTACAAGGACAACAACCGCAAGGTGCACTACGATGCGGACAAGTGCTGGGGCTGCACCATCTGTGCGCCCAGTTGCCCGAAGCACGCTATCCACCTGCTGCCGAGAGAGCAGAAGGCCTGAGAGAAGCACTAAGGCACTACGCAATAGCATTTTGGCCGGACGGTACCCTAAAAGTGGCCGCCCGGCCTTTTTCTTGCTTTGCGCGGGAAATGGAGAGAGGAAGTCAGCACCATGGCACTTATCAAAGTTCTGATCATCTTTGCGGTGATCCTCGCCCTGCTTAACAAACGCCTGCCCCTTTATCTTGCGATGATTTTCGGCTCGCTCCTGATGATCGTGATGTTCCGTCTGCCGCTCGCCACGGCGGGGCAGACAGTAATGCATACGCTCACGGGCTGGGACGTCTGGTCAGTGAACCTTGCGATGTATGTGATCTCGGTGCTTGTCTACGAGCTTGACCTGCGCCATCGGTTCGAGGATGCACAGCGGGCGATGAATGGACTAATGCGCGACCCGAGGCGCAACACGTCGCTTGCCTGCATGTTCATCGGCCTGATGCAGGGCCCCGCCACCGTGACGATCTGCGGCGGCATGGTGGATACAATGGCGGGCGACCACCTCAAAAACGATGAAAAGGCGGCGGTCGCCACCTATCTTCGCCACATTCCCGAGGCTATGGTGCCGACGTTTACGGGCGTCATCGTGGCGTGCAGCATCAGCGGCATTTCTGGTGCTTGTGATTCTGTACGCGTTCGGCACGCTGGTCGCGGGCTCAAGCGCCGCGGCCGCGGCCTTTATCCCGCTGGCCTACACCATGATTCCTGACGGCGGCGCATTTCTGCTGGCGCTGCTGATGAACGTCAGCTTCGCCTCGAGCCAGCTGAGTCCCACGCACATCTGCACGGCGATCATCTCAGACTATTTCGGCGTCACATTTTTCGCCACGGTCAAAAAGCTCCTGCCGCTGTTTCTGCTCACCGTCCTCATCGCCTGCGGCTACTACATGCTGCTGACGGCGGTATTCTGAAGAAAACAAACAATGCCTGTGCCAAGCAGCACAGGCATTGATCGATTTGCTGTAAAGGGAAAATCAAAGGGAAAACAGAGCAAAAAATGCAGACCCTTTCCCCTAAACGGAGATTTCGGGCGATTTTCAGAGAAAACCGGGATTTGAAAAACACAAAAATGCGACTAATTTAATGTAAAAAGAAAGGATTCCAAACATTCCTGTTTGAAATCCTAACTTCTGTCGGGCGGCTTCCATTCGGATATTTTTCTAAATCAATCCTTGATAATCGTATCAGTCGTCCAGCTCCGCTTCATGCTTGAGGATCGTGCCGGAGGCCGCATCGATCTCGTAGTCATATTCCATATTGCCGGACTTGAACTCGACTTCGTAGACGAGCGTTCCGTCCTCGTCGTCCAGCTCGATGTCCATGTCATACGCCTTGCTCTCGCTCACGCCCGCATGGTTCAGGGCGATGGACTTTGCCTTGGTGTAGCCGATATCCTGCACCGTTCCGGACGGCGCGGGCTTTTGACCAGAGGGCTTCGTCGTTTCATTCGATGCGGAAACGGCAGCCAATAAATCTTTCTGCCCGCTGAGCACCTTGCCGGTATAGGCGTCCACCAGATATTCAAACTCGCCCCATGCCGTTTGCAGCTCTACTTCGTAATGCGCCGGGGATTCGTCGAGTTCGGGATCGACCTCCGCTGTAACGGAATCCACCGCCGTTGTCCCGGCATACTGCTCCGCAGCGTAGGCGGCGGCATCCTTGCCGATGGGCATGGCGGGTGCGCCCGCCTCGGCGAGATCTTTCAGCTCTTCGACCGAGAGCTTTGCCAGCGCGTCAAACTTCAGGGCAGGGTTCAGTGCAAGCACACGGTTCACCAGCGCCGCCTTTCCGGTGGAAATGCTGTTTTCCCGCGCCTGCTGCGTAAGTCCTGCGTCCTGCGTCAGCGTCTGCGTCAGGACGGACGCCCTCGATTCGCTTGTCTGCAAAACACCGTCCACGGTGCTCGTCAGCTCGCGCTGGAGTTTTTCCGCGCGAGCGGTATCCTTGTCCTCCACCGAGATCATGATGGCGGAGGAAATGCTGTCGAGATAGCCGTTTCGCACAAGGCTGCCAACAATGGCATTCACAGCCACGTCGAGCTTCGCGCCCTTGAGATCTGCGCCGTTGCCCATATCCGCCAGGATGGCCTTCGCGTCCTCGTTGAGCGGCGTACAGACGAGCACCTTTTCGCTTCGATTCACCTTCAGCTCGATGCTGGGGTTCACATCCAGCGACACCACGGAGGCCACCGCGTTTGCCCGCTGGTAGAACAGCCCTCCGCCGAGCAGCATTACCGCAAGGCAGGCGGCAATGAGCGATGTCCATTTTCTCTTTGTCGTTTTCTTTGTTGTCATGGGAATTACCGTTCCTTTCCGCTCTTCGCAGCGAGAGAGAACGCCGTTCGCATCGTTTGGCGCGGTCTTTTCGACCGCCGCGGCCAGACGCTGCTCCATTTTTTCGTTGGTCATCGGGCGTCGTCTCCTTCCAGAAAAATTCGCATCTTTTTCAATGCTCTGTGATATTTCGACAGGACGGTGGGAAGCGGCAGCTCCAGCAGCGCCGCAATCTCCCGGTGCTTCATGCCCGTGACCGCGTGAAGCAGCACAATGCGCCGCTCCTCATCAGCGAGTCTTGCCAACGCGCCTTGCAGCAGTGCGCGCTCGTCGGCATCCAAACCGCACTCCTGCGCGGGAATGGCATTCCATTCCTCCTCGCTGAGCGCGGCATGGCGTTCTTCGCGCCGCAGGCGCATCAGACAGAGGTTGCGGCATACGGTCAGAAGCCACCCCATCGGCGAGCCGGTGGAACGGTACTGCGCTGCGCAGTCCCACACCTGCACATAGACATCCTGTGTGAGATCCTGCGCGTCCTGCGCGTTTTTGAGGTAGGAAAGCGCTAAGCCGTACACCGCCGCGCGCGTGCGCCGGTACAGCTCCGCCAAAGCGTCACGATCACCACCGGCAACGCGGATCAGCAACTGCTGCAGCTCGTGTCGATCCTCTGCCGGAGTATATTCGGTTGTCATCAGCATACTGAGCATGGGCTTTTTTCTCCTGTCATCCGTGTAATGCACGGAAAGGACGATTTATTGCACGGGATTTTTTATTTTTATGATTCTATTTCTTTCGCCTCGTTGAACTGCAGCATTCTGTGATCCTCCGTCAGAATCTTCATCAGGCTGATAGCGATGGCATTAAGCTTTGCCAGACGCTCCGCCTGCGGGATTCCTTCGTTGATGAACACTGCATTCAGATTTTCCAGATTGGACAGGCACCATATTCAAAACATCGGCTTCGTTGGCATAGACCAGGGAAATCTGACGGGCAGACAGTTCAGGCGGGATCAGATTTTCTTTGATAGCATCGGTATGAATCCGATAATTGATCTTGGCAAGGTTGCGCTTGATGTCCCAACCGAGCTGTTTCATCTCCTCGGTCTTGAGGCGCTCAAACTCCTTGACTAAGTAGAGCTTAAACTCCACAGAGATCCATGAGGCAAACTCAAACGCGATTTCCTTATGTGCGTAGGTCCCGCCATAGCGGCCAGCCTTGGAAACAATGCCGATGGCACCAGTCGCATCTACCCATTTCTGTGGCGTCATCACAAAGCTGTTCAGCCCTGCCTGACTTCTAAACGCATCGAATTCGACACGGTTAAAATTCGGATTGTAGAGCGTTTCCCACACACCGAGGAACTCGATGGTGTTTCTGTTACGAAGCCAGTTTTGGATGATGTACCGTGGATTATCACTATCCTTGATTTTTGCAATGTCTGTCAAGCTGAGGAAATCATCTCGCTTGAGGTCCCGCTGCACATTGATTTCTGTTCCACGAACGACCAACTTATCCATTTTCGTCGCACCTCCTCGTAGTTAATTCTTTCAGCAGCCTCTGGCAGCCCGCCAGCACATCCTGCCAAGTTGCCTCGAAATCGCCTGTGTACCACGGGTCGGCTACATCGCAGGGATGGTCGGTATAGTCCATCAGGAGGTGCAGCTTGCCAGCAAAATCGCCGCCGCAGATACGGTACATATCTCGAAGGTTGGCTCTGTCCATCCCTATCAAGAGATCGCATTTCTCGTAATCGGCATTGGTGAGCTGCCGTGCTGTGTGACCGTCGCAGAAAATCCCATGTTCCGCCAGTTTGCGCCGCGCCGGAAGATAGACCGGGTTGCCGATCTCCTCCCGGCTGGTAGCCGCCGATCCGATATGGAATTGTGACGCCAGCCCCGCCTTCTTCACCAAGCCCTTCATCACAAACTCGGCCATGGGGCTGCGGCAGATATTTCCATGACACACAAAGAGTATTTTCTTCATCGCTCTCACTCTCCTGAAACACTTCTTTTTCCTCAGTATAGCAGGAAAGCGCCTGTTCGTCGAGAGAAGAATGCAGCCACGCCTGAGATTCTATGGCGGCCAGCAGTTTTGCTTTCTTCCAGCCGAAGTGCAGTACGGCTCGGATGTACCACGCCCGCTCCTCGTTGCTGCTGCCCCACTCTTAAATCGCCACATTCTGCGTCCAGCCGAGGTTCATCGCCAGCCGTGTGATTTCAGGGGATTCTTCATAGGTCGCGTAAAACGCCCGCATACGCAAATTGCGGAGAGAAAAGCCATCAGCCGCAGGATAGGCCGCTCGCAGATGTTCAGAGGCTACAACAGCCGCACCTTTCTCTGCTTCGCTGCTGACCAGCCGACCAATCTCGCAGTACAAATTCATCTGTGAAAGCTGCTCAGCCATAAGTCTGTCCAGTTCGGAAAATAGGATGCTGTAATCTGTAGGCTTGCGGATATTCATGGGCTTTCTCCTTTCTGGCGTTGTGTGCCTGTTCTGTAAAGTAGAAGCAGCGGAATGGCAATGCCATCCCGCTGCTGTTTCAATTTTAAGGGTTTGTTTCCTCCAGAGGGTTCGGTCGGTATCCGTCCATCAGAGTATCGTTCTCCATGATGAAGGGGTGTGTCGTATCCTGGCCCCATGAGGTATCGTATTTCTCCATCAGGTAGTCGCTCAGCTCCGTGCGGTTCTGAAGTTTCACTAAACGGTACGGCTCCTGGAACGCCACCTTTTCGATGAAGTACATCGTACCGTCCTCCGCTGGCAGCAGCACGCCGACATGACCAATGAAGAGCGTATTGTCCTCATCCGAGAATTTATCATGGAAGACAACAGAGATCATGCTCGCTTTGCTGTCGGCAAACGCGATGCCGCGGGCTGTCCAGCCCTCCTGAAGCGCTTTGACCTGCGCTTCGACCTCTGTGCTGTCCGTGGCATCCACCGGTGCGAACAGCGCGCAGAATTTGGCGGTGCTGTCACCGCAGAGCGCGTTAGGATCGGTGTCGACTGTCTCTAAATCGGTAAAGAGTGAGCCCTCGCCCTGTACCTCCGGCTGGTCGGCTCCTGCTGTGATGAATTCGCTGAACAGGCCAAATGCTGTGATGCGGCAGTTATAACCGGGAAAGCTGCCGTTTGCCGCCGCCCATTCATCCTGCATTTCGTAGGGATCATACTTGGTGTCGGTCGGCGCGGCGCTCTCGAAGCCATCGGTCAGGTTGGAATATTCCACCGCCTCCAGCGCAGGCTGCTCTGTAGCCGTTTTTTCCTGCTTGCCGCAGGCAGTCAAGACAACAGCAGCGGAGAGCAAGCATAGAATTAGCACCGTGGCTCGTATTTGTCTATGCATAGGTTGTAACCTTCCTTACCTCATAAATTAGTTCATTGCATTTGTAGTATTGCCTAAAAATTGAATGCTCGAATATCATAGCGTATTTTGTAAAAAAGTCTATGTCAAAATTAAAAACATTCTGCAAAGCCGCAAAGGAAAAAACGGCAAGCCTGCCGTTCTTTCCTTTGCAGTCTTATCTTATAAGACCCACGCCCGCAACGGGATATGCTTGGCATAGATCATTCGAATTTTCTCCGCTTTGGCTGATCCACGACCTGTTCAATTTCTACGCCGTTGCGGAAGGTGACCTTAATGCGGTTGCCCGCCAGAACCGTGACCTTTTCCAGCATCTGATAGACCACTCCATCGTCCCACTCCGTGATTCCCACAGTCACCGCGGTCATTGCCGTGGCTGCTGCATGGATACGGCGGCTGATCTGCTCCTGCTCCTGCCGGATACTGAGGATAACTGCCTTCCGGCGTTTCAGTTCCTCCATTGTGGTGGAGATGGCACGGAAACGCTCGGCGTATTCGTCCGCGTCACCATTTGCCGCTTCCGCCAGAAGCACATCAAACTGTTTACCTAACTCCGTGACCGCTCGGTCGATATCCCCAAGACTCATGCTCTCACCGGGAATCGGAGCCAGTTCCTGCTCCATCGCATCCACAAGCTGGTCCGCCAGCACCTTGCGCCCCGACATGGATGCGTTGATGGCTGCCAGCACCGCCTGCTGAAGCGGCGATTCATCCAGCGTTGGAGATTCTTTGCAGTATTTCTTCCCATAATCCAATCGGCTGCTGCAGCGCCATACGGCACGTTTCTCACCGTGCTGTGTCCACACCACTCTGCGGTATGCTGTGCCACACTCGCCGCAGAACAGCAGACCACTGAGCGCGTACTTGCCGCTGTAGCGGCTCATGCCTGTGGGGGCGCTCTTTTTCGTGCCGCCGGTCTGGGCCCGACGCCGCGCCAGTTCTATCTGCACAGCATCGAACTGTTCCCGAGAGATGATGGCCTCGTGATGGTTCTGAATCAGATACATGGGAAGCTGTCCGGTATTTCGGATGACCTGCTTGCTGATGCAGTCCCGAATGAAGGTCTTCTGGAGCAGGACGTCACCGCAGTATTTTTTATCAGAGAGGATCGTCCGCAGGTTGGAGGTTGTCCATTCCGTCGTTCCTGCCGCATTCTTAAAGCCTCCTGTTTCCAAGGTTTCCTTGATATTGCGCAGCGTTTGACCGGATAGGTACAGCTCGTAAATCTTTCGAACAGTCTCCGCCTGCTCTGCGTTGACCACCATCTCTCCGTCAGGCCCTTTTTCGTACCCCAGCAGCGTCTTATACTGGATGTTTGCCTTTCCCGTCCGCATCGCCTGATGCTTGCCCCACTTGACGCGGGAGGATATCCCTTCGCTTTCGGACTGTGCGAAGGCACCGTGGATGGTGATGAGGAATTCGCTTTCCGGATAGATAGAATTGATGTTCTGCTCCTCGAAGATGACCGGGATGCCCATGCTGCGTAGCTCGCGGGTATAACTCAGGGTGTCCACGGTGTTGCGAGCGAAGCGGGATACCGATTTGGCAAGGATCATGTCGATCTTGCCCTTCCTGCACTGGCGGATCATGCGCAGGAAATCTTTGCGCTTGCAGACGGAGGTACCGGTGATACCCTCATCCGCAAAGATATCCGCCATCGTCCAGTTGGGATTTGCCATGATTTTTTCCGTGTAATATGCTTTCTGGTTTTCATAGCTGCCAAGCTGCTCGTCCTTTTTCGTAGACACACGGCAGTATGCAGCTACCCGGAGATTTTTCTTCTTTTCCTGATCCTGCGGCGATTCCTCCTTTGCGGGGATGATAATGACCTTCGGTTCAGGGCGGGTCTGCGTCATGCATCATCACACTCCTCTAAAACTTGATTGCTTTTCAGCAGGACTTTGACCGTTTTGCTGCCATATCTCGGCGTGATCTCTCGTGAGAATATGCAAATCGAGGGCTTCTGGTACTACCTGTTTCTCGGCGTTTTTGAGGCGGCAACCATCCACTACGCGGTGGCGAAAATATTCGACCCGCTGCTGTTCGGGCGCGGCTGGTGTGGCTACGCCTGCTGGACGGCGATGGTGCTGGATTTTCTGCCCTATCAGCAGCCGCAGAAGCCGCGCAAGGAAAAACTGGGCATCCTCTGCTACGAGTGCACAAAGGCCTGCCCCACAAAGGCGCTGCGTTAACGGTAGTTGTCGTACCCATCACGCGATAAGTGTCAAGGGCACAGGGGGCCTCAAAGCAAAATCGGAACCGTCTCGGTCCCGATTTATCCTTTTTGCCGCTGCTTACTCGGCGGATCTTCTGTTGTTTCCGTTCAGCCTTTCCTGCTCCGATCCTATTCTGTGTCAAAGACGATTTTGCAATTGTGCAGACCAGAAGTCCCTGAAGTATTGCGCCGCAATTACGGGAAAATGTTATCGGATTTCTTTCGGGGCATTTTGGCGGCAAGGTGCCAGCACGCTAAACAGAGAATATTGATCAGAAGTACATGAACGATCATGTTAGGCGCTGTAAAGTTGTATGTGTTTGAAACCTCGCCAAACTCCAGAAGATAGCGGCAGCCCATCCCCGCCAAAATATATAAAGAATTGAATGCCATGAGCATAGGCGTCGTTTTTAATAGGCAGCCCTTTTTGTACGGGAACGCCTGCGATAAGAACGCACCCATGATGAGGCACCACATAACGGATAAGTAAACGCTGTACCAATGAGAGTCATTCGGATAAGTCTTTGTAAAATTATATGTCGGAAACAGGAAACACCCCATAAATGAGCCTAACAGGAACGCCAGCCAGCGAAAGACAGTTCTTTTCTGCTTTTCAGAGGGAGTCTTTCCGTGGTTGGAAAACTTTATTTTGCCGTTTATGTATGCAAACGCCAACGCAGGAATGCCACCGCAAACCGCGCAGGTCAAAAGCAGCATAAGTATCAGTTCACCCATTGTGCTCCTCCATATCGTACTTTAAGTGACAGACCTGTGCGTTCATCATACCATAACGCAAAAGAGTGCGCAACCGAATTTGCGGCTTTGCGCCGGAAATACAGCACCAAAAACCGAATCGTGGATCGTAGAGCATTTTCGGCTAAAATAGAAAATCGGCATGCTTTCTCTATTTTTCCCTATATTCTACCGTCAGGGGATGTTTTTCCCTCAGACTTGCTCTATGCTCAAAGCATCTTCAATACAGGAGGCATTTCAAATGAACCAGACAGCCATCGGCAGCTACATCGCGCGCAAGCGCAAGGAACAGAATCTGACGCAGGAGCAACTGGCAGAGCAGCTCAGCGTGTCCAACAAGACCATCTCCAAGTGGGAGAATGGAAAGTGTATGCCAGACTACAGCATCATTCAAAAGCTCTGCGAGGCGATTCATGTGACGCTCCCGGAGCTGATGGACGGCGAGGATGCGGCGGACAGCAGCGTGCGCGTCTACGACGATGCACAGATCCTCGACCTGCTGCGCCGCACGCAGGAGCTGGAGCGGCAGAAGGGCATTCTTTACGGCCTTGTCCTTGTCGTCCTCGGCATTGCCAGCAGCGCCATGTCAGGGACAGTCGGAGGTACTGATGTGCAGGATTTTGTCTCCGGCATTTTGATGGGGCTCTCTATTGTGGAAATTCTCGCTGGCATTGGAGTTGCCGGGAAAAAGCTCCTAAATCAGTAATAAGGGGGAGGACAGCTTCGTCCTCCCTCTTACTTTTTGTTGTCTGCCGGTCAGAATACCCGGAAGCTACCGCGCGTCAGCGGGATATCCCCGCCGTACTGCCGGAAGTAGTCCAGCAGCAGATCGGACATCTCCGTGCCGATCTCCCGCACGACCGGGCAGCCGACGTAGCAGTCGTACCCGCCCGTGCCGCTGGCGCGGTAGCTGCTCAGACATGCGGTAAATACGTCCGTATCCTTCACGGGCGCTCCGTTGACCGTCAGCTCGGCCACGCGCTTGCCGACCGGCTTTGTGATATCGTAGGCATAGCTCACGCCGGCGTAGTAGTCGTAATTGTAATGCTCGACCTTGGGCTTCAGGAAGCAGTCCGACACGTGCAGCGTGCCGTCCGGGCTTCGGGTGAAGTATTCCGCGCTGCGCTCCATCGCCTTGCGCAGGACCGCGCCGGTGATCTCAAGCACCGTCAGCGTATTCGTGTAGGGATAGGCGTTGAGAATATCCCTGCGGCGCACGGTCTGCGGGAGGCCCGCCGCGTCGTTGGCAAGGCTCGTGACCGAAAGCTGCGCGCCGCTCGCGGCAAGCTGCACCGTGTTGAAGAGGTCCGCGAGCGCGGTGCCCTCTGCCGCCATGCGCAGCGGCGTATCCGGCGTCATCGGCGTTTTCAGGTGGCCCACCACCTGATCGAGCCATTCCTGCGCGCCGCGCTCCAGATCGGCAAACTCCGCGAGCCAGTCTGCCCGGCACTTGCCGTGCGCGCGGACCGTTTCGCTGGAAAAGCGCTTTTCGCCGCCGGACACGACAGCCTCCATGCGCAGAAACTCCTGTCCCTTGTCGGACGGCTGCACGACGAACGTGCCGCTCACCGTCTGCCCGGGGACGGACATATGCTGGTGCCCGGTCAACAGAATATCGAAATCCAACTCCCGGCAGATGCGGTAGGCGACGTTCTCGTGGGTCGTGGAGAGCACGCGCCCCGTGGCAAGGTCGCGCTCAAAGCCGCCGTGGTAGACGCACACCGTCAGGTCGACCTGCCCCCGCAGCTTTTCCAGTGCGGCGGCCGCGGCGGGGACGGGGTCGGTGATCGCAATGCCGGCAAGATGCTCCGGCTTTTCCCAGATGTTCACATAGTCGGTCACGATGCCGACGATGCCGATCCGCAGTCCGTTTTCCAGTGTGTGGATGCGCGCGGGAAAGCGCACCCCCGCCCCGTCCCGGCGCACGTTTTCACACACGCAGCAGGCCTGCAGCGCATCGAGATAGCTGTCAAGGTACGGCATCCCATAGTTGAAGTCGTGGTTGCCGAGCGTTATATAATCATAGCCGCAGCGGTTCATCATGTCGGCAAAGCGCGCGGCGCTGCCGACGGTATCGTGGCAGAAGGCCCCCAGCGGCGAGCCCTGCAGGATGTCGCCGCCGTCGATGACGAGGGTGTTGCCGTCCTTGCGGAAGCGGCTGGCGCACTTGAAGAGCCCCAGCTCCTTTTCCTCGCTGCCGCGGTAGTCGGTGGGGTAGATGTAGCCGTGCAGGTCGGAGGTGAAGTAAATGGTCAGCTTTTTTTCGTCCATACCTTACCCCCGTGCCAGCTTCACGCGGATCTTCGCCGAGATCCACTCGATGATGAGCACCAGCACGATCAGCCCCAGCAGGATTGCGCCGACCTCATTCCAGCGGTACGAGCTTATGGCGAAGATCAACGGCGCGCCGATGCCGCCCGCGCCCACAAGACCGAGCACGGTCGCGTCGCGCAGGTTCATGTCGAAGCGGTAGATGATCGTGGAGGTGAAGTCCGCCGTCAGCTGCGGCAGGATGCCGTAGCGGATCTTCTGGAAGGTGGTGCAGCCCGCGGCGTCCAGCGATTCCAGAATTCGCTTGTCGAGATCCTCGATGCTCTCGATGAACATCTTCGACACCATGCCGATCGAGCAGAGCGACATCGTCAAAAGGCCCGCAAACGGGCCGGGGCCGGTGACACGGATGAACATCAGGCCGTAGACGAACGCGGGGATGGTGCGGATGCCGGCGATGAGCACGCGGCCGATGAACGCCACGCCCTTCGGCACCAGATTGCTCGCCGACAGAAACGACAGCGGCAGCGAGATCACCGCGCCCACGACCGTGCCGAGGAACGCAATGCAGAACGTTTCCAGCAGCAGGTACGGCACGCCGTTCGTGCCGAAGGTAAACAGCAGCTTTGTCGAGGGATGGAAAATGCCGGAGAGGATGTTCCCCGCCACCTCCAATCCGTTGCCGGTGGGGTTGCTGACCTTCACCGCCGTGCCGGACCAGGCGAGAAGGCAGGCGACGATAAAGGCCGCCAGCAGCTGCCACACCCATGTTTTCGGTGCGGAGGCGTAGGCTTTTTTGATTCTTTCGTTCATTGCCCTTTCCCCCTTACGTCAGGCGCTTGCGCAGCGCGTGGCTGAGGCCCTCGATGACCATGACGGTGACAAAGAGGACAATCAGGATCATGCCAAGGCTGTCGTATTCGCGCCAGCCGATCTTTTCATTCATGATAAGGCCCAGTCCGCCCGCGCCCACATAGCCGAGGATGGAGGCATAGCGCACGTTGCCCTCCAGGCAGAACAGTGACACGGACAGATAGGTGGGCAGCACCTGCGGAAAAACGGCGGTCGTAAAGGCGCGCAGGCGCGTGGCGCCCAGCGCCTCCATCGCCTCATAGGGCCCCATATCCACCGTTTCGATGATCTCAAAGAGCTGCTTGCCCACATAGGCAAACGTGAAAACGGCGATGGCGCAGGTACCGGCCATCGTGCCGAGGCCGAAAATGTACGTGGCGATCAGCGCACACACGAGCGTCGGCAGCGTGCGCACAAGGCTCAGAAAAAGGCGCACGAGAAACACCACGGCGCGGTTCGTTACGATATTGCTGGCCGCGGCGATGGCAAACGGGATCGCCAGCACCGCGCCGATGAACGAACCGAGGAAGGACATCTTGATCGTGTCCCACAGCGGCTGCCAGATCTTGCCGAGATAGGCGGTGTTCGGTGGAAACATCGCCTTGAGGATATCGAAGAACTTGCCGCCCTTTGTGACCAACACAGAGAGGTCAAAGCCCGTAATGCGGATGGAAAGAATCGCCAGCAAAGCCACGATCACAATGACCAGCGGCGCGCGGCTGCGCTTTTCCTCCACCCCGGTGCCGTTCGGCAGCGTGTAGATACGGGGCTTGAAGATGCGGTCGTACAGGCTCATACGCTTGCCTCCGTCCCGGTATCCTCCCCGTAGATGGAATCGAGCACCGCCTGATCGACCTTATCAGACGGACCGTCGTAGACGATCTTACCGGCGCGGATGCCGATGATGCGGTCGGCATATTCCAGCGCCAGCTCCACATGGTGGATGTTGAGCAGGATGGAGATGCCCAGCTCCTGATTGATGCGCACAAAGTCCTGCATCACCTGCTTGGCCGTCACGGGGTCGAGCGCGGCGACCGGCTCGTCCGCCAGAATGATGCTCGGGCTCTGCGTCAGCGTCCGCGCCAGCGCCACGCGCTGCTGCTGCCCGCCAGAGAGCTGGTCGGCGCGCATGTACGCCTTATCGAGAATGCCGACCTTGTCGAGCGACTCGAGCGCCTTGAGCTTGTCCTCCTTGCGGAACGCGCCCAGAAGCACGCGCCAGAACGGCATATCCGGCACGCAGGCGGAGAGCACGTTTTTGATGACGCTCGTGCGCGTGACCAGATTGAATGACTGGAACACCATGCCGATGCCGCGTCGGAACTGCCGCAGCGCCTTGCCGGAAAGGGTGCTCACGTCCGTTCCGTTCACCGTCAGCGTGCCGGCGGTGATCCGGTGCATGCGGTTCACCGCGCGCAGCAGCGTCGATTTTCCCGCGCCGGAGCGGCCGATGATGGCGACGAACTCGCCGTCCTGAATGGTCAGGTTCACATCGTCAAGTCCCACCGTGCCGTTGGAATATACCTTGGATACATGGTCAAATACGATCATACGGTTTCCTCTTTTTCTTGAATAAAACGCGGGGAGGACAGCACAGCGGAAGGTCCTCACCGTGCATGTCCTCCCCGCGTTTGGGAAAGTTTTGATTTAGTTCGCGGCGGTCAACTCCTGAATGAGCTTCTGCGCGGCGCGCTCGTTGTCATAGTCGGAGGACTGCGCCTTCTGATAGCCGTTGTGGCTGTAGATGGCGATGACCTGCTTGCCCTCGTCGGTGTTGCCGATGTTGATGAAGGCATCCTGCAGGGCGGCGATCAGATCGTCGTCCATGATGGGAGAGTTCTTGCTCACGGAGATGGTGTCATTGTAAATGGGCGCGGTGACACCGATGACATTGGTCTCCTCCCAGATGGAGTCCTCACGGCCAAATTCACTATTCCAGCGCTCGGCATAGTCACGGCGGGCATCGGCATAGGTCACGAGCACATCGACCTGACCGGAGGCGAGACGCGCGAAAGCGCTGGCGTAGGAATCGGACTGCACGGCACTGCTCAGATCAGAGATGCCCTTGCCGTAGTGATCCTGTAACCACAGGGCGGGGTAGATGTAGCCTGCGGGGGAAGATGTGCCCATGATGCTCCAGTTGGCGCTGTCGAGGTCCTCCCAGGTCAGCTCCTCGCCGTTGTTGACCTTGGCAGCCAGCTCCTGACCCTTGTCGGAGGGACCGGCAATAATCAGCGCGCGGTAGGAGACCGCCTGCTTGTCGGACGCCTCGGTGGGCTGACCGTCGTTCCAGTCCTTGGCGTTGTCGGAGTCCTTGTTCAGGCCGTCGCGGGTGGCGGTCAGGATGACCTCGGCGCCGTCGTCATAGAGAACATAGGTGCCGCCCGGGATCAGGCCGACGTCGATCGTACCGGCCTCAAGGCCCTCGCCGACGGCTTCGTAGGTGGTGCCGACGGTGATCTCGACCTCGCCGACCTCATAGCCCTCCTTGGCCAGCTCGTCCTTGAGCAGCTGCTTGAGGGGCTCGGTCGCAGTGATGATCTCCTGCGGCTCGCGGGACGGAACGAACGCCACCTTCAGCGTTTCGATCTGCTTCGCGCCGCTCTCGCCGTCCTGCTGGGATTCGTCAGCGGTGGTGTCCTTGCTGCCGCAGCCGGCCAGCAGGCCGAGGCTCATGACCAGCGTGAGCAAAAGTGCAAGACTTCTTTTCATTGTGCTTTCCTCCATAATGTATCGTTTGCATTTCTCCGCCGGATACCCCGTCGGAGCCGATGATCGCGGAAAACGGCATTTTCCACCGTACCGCATTTTGAGTATAGCACAGCCGCGGAGGGAAAATTTTTCCGGTTGAGTAAAAATTGTACCGATTAGACGCTCTCCTTTCGCTCAAAATAGCGCGCCATCAGATCCTCGAACACCAGAATGACGTGCCCGAAGAAGGGATTCGGCAGGCTGCCAGCGAGCGTCTGCTTTGTCCCGTCGAGCACAAATACAAGGTCAGAGAGCTGTGCCAGAGTAGAATCGCCCCGTCGGGTAAAGGTCACGATCTTATGCCCGTGCTGCTTTGCGTGGCGCACGTCGTTGAGGACCGGCTCCGTCTCGCCGCTCTGGCTGACGGCAAACATGACCGCCGCCTCGTCATTCACCGCGCCGCGGTGCGCCTCCTGAAAGAGCATATAATCGTAGAAATGCACATTGTTGAACGCCATAAAGCCGCAGATCGACAGGCGCTGCGTGATATAGGTCCCCACAATGTTGGAAAAGCCCTCGCCGGTCGTGAACATCTTTCCGTTGCGGCGCTCCCGGAGCAGCGCGCAGAAGCGCTCGACCAGCGCATCGTCGTAATTGTCGATCAGGCTCTTGAGGTTTTCCGCCTTTCGGTCCCCCGAAGAGGCAAGCTGGCGGCTGAGGTGGTAATAGAGCTCGCTGTAGCCGTCAAAGCCCAGCCGCTTGCACATTTTGACGATGCTGGTCGTGGACAGGAAGTTTTCATTTGCGATCTGCTGGATGCCCACGCGCTTCTCCCCCCGCTCAATATGCGAGGCGATGCTGGTGATCACCTTACGTTCATCCTCTGAGAGCAGATTGGTCAGCAGGAAATAATTGTCTCCCATGACGTTTTCCTTTCCTTGGCAGGTTTTGTGCATATGGTATTCTCATGCTTTATTCCTCCTAAAAGCAAAAATTCCCATGTGTTACCCCATTCAAGAGATAAAACATAGGAATATAGATTATTTCATTTTCTCCCGTGCCGTTATTTTGCACAGTTTGCAGGTCAAATTTGTGTGCTCGCCCTGTTAAAAGAGCAAAAGCTGTGTATAACATAAGTTATACACAGCTTTTGCCTAATTTGGAGGTGACACCCAGATTTGAACTGGGGAATGAGGGTTTTGCAGACCCTTGCCTTACCACTTGGCTATGTCACCGTATAGAAAAAGGAGCAAAATGTTTGCTCCTTTTTCATTTGTGGAGCGGGCGACGAGGCTCGAACTCGCTACCTCCACCTTGGCAAGGTGGCGCTCTACCAGATGAGCTACGCCCGCAAATGGTGCCTCAGGCCAGAATCGAACTGGCGACACGCGGATTTTCAGTCCGCTGCTCTACCAACTGAGCTACCGAGGCATATCAAGCCGCTATTGCAGCCTGATGAATGGCGACCAGGAAGGGGTTCGAACCCTCGACCTCCGGCGTGACAGGCCGGCGTTCTAACCAGCTGAACTACCTGGCCGAATTTATGGTGGGAACAACAGGGCTCGAACCTGTGACCCTCTGCTTGTAAGGCAGATGCTCTCCCAGCTGAGCTATGCTCCCCACTCGAAATAATCGCTTCGGCGAACGACAAGGGTTATTATACAGAATAACCCCTGCCGTGTCAACCTTATTTTTTGATTTTTTCAAAAAACTTTTTGAAAAGGGAAATGCATTACTTTCCCTGCTTTTTCAGATCGGCGATCATGGCGGTCAGATCCTCTTTGGTAAAGTTCTGCACCCTGTCACAGAACTGGCAGGTGAGTTCAGCAGAGCCCTGCTCGTCCACGATCTTTTCAAGTTCCTTTGACCCCAACGACAGCAGCGCGCGCTCCGTGCGCTCGCGCGAGCAGTAGCAGCGGTATTCGATCGGATCGACGGAGAGGATCTCCATGTCAAAATCAGACAGCACCGTTTTGAGCAGCACCGCAGGATCAGAATTCTCCTTTAAGAGATTCGTCACGCTGGGAGCTGCGTAGATGCCGCCCTCGACCTTGGTGATGACGTCCTCGCCCGCGCCGGGGAGGAGCTGGATGAGATAGCCGCCCGCGGTGAGCACGCTGCGGTCGCGGTCGATGAGAACGCCCAAGCCGCAGGCCGACGGCACCTGCTCAGATTCGACATAGTAGGCGGCCACGTCCTCGGCGATCTCGCCGCCAAGCAGGTCGACCGTGCCGACATAGGGCTCGCGCATGTTGAGGTCCTTGATGACCGTCAGCGTGCCGCTGTGGCCGACGGCGGTGCCGACGTCCAGCTTGCCGTCCTCGCGCAGGGCGAGATCGACGGCGGGGTTCTGCACGTAGCCGCGCACATTGCCCTCAGAGTCCGAAACGGTCAGGATGGTGCCGAGCGGGCCGTCGCCCTTGATCTGCATCGTGACGCTTGCGCCGTTATCCTTGAGTGCGTTGCCCATCATCGAACAGGCCGCGAGCGCGCGGCCAAGCGCCGCCGTGGCGACGGGAGAGGTGTGGTGGATCTGGCGGGCGCGCTCGGTCAGACCGCGCGTGTAGACCGCGACAGCGTTGACAAAGCCATCTTTCGAGATGGCGCGGACCAGACAGTCCTTCTGTGCTTCCATATATGGTTCCTCACTTTCTGATACAACTGAAGTAAATGCGGCCGTCGCGCTCGTTCGCGCGGCGCAGCTTGAGCTCGCCATGCGTGCGGATGGCCGTGAAACCGGCCTCTTCGAGCCACGCGGTCAATTCTTCGACCGTGTAGGCGCGCTGGTGGTGCTCTTCAAAGTCGCGCTCCCACGCGCCATCCGGCTGGAGGCGGAAAAGGTCGACCTCGTAGTCGAGCATTTTGACGTTTTTGCGGTAGCGCGTGCGCCAGAGGCAGAACACGTCCTCGCGCTCGTCGAGCAGCACCTCGCCGTCGAGTTTTTCCATTTTTGAGACGGCGTGCACGTCGAACACCAGCGACCCGCCGGGGGCGATGGTGTCGTGCAGGCGGTTGAATGTGCGCTGCACGTCGCGCGGACGCGTCAGATAGTTAATGCTGTCCAGGCAGCAGATCGCGGCGTCGACCTTTTCCAACAACTTGAGCTGTGGCATCGACTGGCACAAAAGCAGCGGCGGGGAATTGATCGCGGCGAGCTTCTGCTGTGCCTGCGCGAGCATCTCGGGCGAATAGTCGACGCCCGTGACCGTGTAGCCGCGTCGGGCGAAGAGCTCCGTCATCGTGCCCGTGCCGCAGGCGAGGTCGAGCAGTGACCTGACAGGGCGCTTAGCGCGCAGAAAGAGCTTTTCGACAAAGTCCACGCGCTTTTCGTATTCCACGTCCTCGGTCAGCTCGTCGTAGGACGCGGCGAGAGCTTCGTAGCTGTCCATGCCCGTCGCCTTCCTTTCTGCAAATATCCCATATAGTTTAGCAGAGTGTGCGAAATTAGTAAAGTGCCGCGCCCGCATTTTCTCGCGCCGCACCGCTTTGGTCGCGGCGGCATAGACTGCCCCAAATGAAAAACGGGGAGGAAGCGCATGAAGGAGCATCCGCGTTTGACGCTGGGAGAAGATTTTGCTCAGGAAAAAAGCTGGCAGTGGGAGGACATCACCGTCCTGACCGCCCGCTTGACGCTGCCGCAGACAAAAGGGGAGAGCCGGCGCGAGAAGCGCTTCGACCGCTATTACCGCGCACTCGCTGATGCCTATTTTGCCCGCTGCGAGCAGAAATTGCTGCCAGATGCCGCAAAGACCTGCCGCGCGGCGATGGCGCGCTCCGCCCCATGGCAGATGACGGCGGTGACGCTTACCTACCGCGTAAGCGCGCAGACGGAGGATGCGGTCGTTTTTACCTTCGAGGTAAATGACGGAGAAGGTGTCCTGCGCCGCTGGGAGGAGGGGTGGGAATGCAGCGCGTTCCTGCCGCTTTTTAAAGCGGAACGTGGTTCCGCGCTTGCAACATAAGCGCGCGAGCGCGGTTTTGGGCACCCGGCGGGCGCGGAAGGGGGAGCAGCCCGAAGGGGCTGCGTCTTTGGTTCTCCCGCAGCGTGCGGGAGTGCGCAGTAAGGGGGCCATTCTCTCACGTGAGAGAATGGCCCCC
>OLOS01000650.1_pt1 | contig 34705 bp, 34 predicted proteins | sample 1672631 | NCBI WGS metagenome assembly OLOS01 (sample SAMEA3136707, study PRJEB25190) | human gut metagenome | biome: human gut; feature: human-associated habitat; material: faeces | place: Austria | collected 2013 | reverse complement strand
AATGCAGTAGTGGTTGAAACAAGAATCCCCCTGCTTTAGCTGTGGGGAGTGTCAACGTTACATATGACGATGAAAATGGCGGATTGGATTCAGGATATATTGATCAGTTAATAAAGGATACTTTCGATACGTAAGTATGTCCCATCTGTATGGAACAGATGAGATAGAAGCCTGCAGGAGGCAGGTGCTGTGTGCACCTGCCTCCTGCATTCCCTGCATTAATCCCTTCTGAATAAATCTCTCGTATAAACCTTCTCCATCACATCATCCAGGCAGCTGTCGTACCGGTTGGCGATGATTGCCTGGCTTTTTTCTTTGAATGTTTCCAGATCGTTCACGACTTTGCTTCCGAAGAAGGTGCTGCCGTTTTCCAGTGTCGGCTCATAGACGATGACGGTGGCGCCTTTGGCTTTCAGGCGCTTCATGACGCCCTGGATGCTGCTCTGGCGGAAGTTGTCGGAATTGCTCTTCATGGTCAGACGGTATACGCCGATGACACATTCTTTTTCCTGATCTGCGGAATAATCTCCACGATTGTAGTAATCATAATAACCGGCGATATTCAGCACCCGGTCTGCGATAAAGTCTTTTCGTGTCCGGTTGCTCTCTACGATGGCGCTCATCATGTTCTGGGGCACATGGCTGTAGTTGGCGAGAAGCTGTTTGGTATCCTTTGGAAGGCAGTATCCGCCGTAGCCGAAGCTGGGGTTGTTGTAGTGGGTGCCGATCCTTGGATCCAGGCAGACACCGCTGATGATGGCCTTTGTGTCCAGTCCCTTCATTTCCGCATAGGTGTCCAGCTCATTGAAGTAGGATACGCGAAGTGCCAGATAGGTATTTGCAAACAGCTTTACGGCTTCTGCCTCGGTGAAGCCCATGAACAGAGTGTCGATATTTTCCTTGATGGCGCCTTCCTGAAGGAGTGCGGCAAAGGTGCGGGATGCCTTTGCCAGACGTTCATCATTTTCGTCGGTGGAGACGATGATACGGCTGGGGTACAGGTTGTCGTACAGTGCTTTCGATTCCCGCAGAAATTCCGGACTGAAGATGATATTGCGGGTATGGTACTTCTCACGCACGGATGCGGTGTAGCCTACCGGAATGGTGGATTTGATGACCATGATGGCATCCGGATTGACGCTTAACACCAGCTCGATGACGGCTTCCACAGCTGAGGTGTCGAAGTAGTTCTTCTTGCTGTCGTAGTTGGTGGGAGCGGCGATCACGACGAAGTCTGCGTCCTTATAGGCGGCTGCCCCGTCCGTGGTGGCGGTCAGATCCAGCTCCTTTTCACGCAGGTACTTTTCGATGTACTCATCCTGGATGGGAGATTTCCGGTTATTGATCATTGCTACCTTTTCGGGCACGATATCGACCGCAGTTACATGATTGTGCTGAGCCAGCAGTGTGGCGATGGACAGACCCACGTAGCCGGTTCCGGCAATGGCGATGTTGAGCGGGGAGACTTTTTCGAAGGAAGGCGCTTTCTTCTCCTCGACAAACAGGGAATCCGGTTCGAATTCCAGAACCTCCGCCAGTGCCTCCAGCTGTGGAATGGATGGCAGGTAGTCCTGCTTTTCCAGACGGCTGAGCATCGCGCGGTTGATTCCGGTAAGATTGGCAAGCTGCTGCTGAGTCATGTTTTTTGCTTTCCTTGCGCTGCTGACAAGATCAGACAGAAGGGACCGGGATAATTTCTTCATGGTAGGGGGTGCTCCTTTCAAAAGTGTTTTATGTTATTTTAAATGACAATTCAATCGATGTGATGCGTTTGCTTAAAACATAGGAATCATAGCAGATATTGGAGAAAATAGCAATATCTTTCTTATGTTATTTGTCAGGAAATAAAAAAACCTTTATTTCTGTTATTATTAATAACAATTCAATTCGGGCTTTACAGGATTTTGCAAATGGACTCTGAGCAGTTACGGTAGTGTTTATTAGCTTGATTTTAAATCCTGCGTTTGCTATACTCCTGATAAAGTAGATTACGAGTTAGTAACTTTCATTCGCCTGGTCACTCTTGACGGGATGTTTCAGGTCTGAACAGGTTTGAAGGAGGTTGTTCAGAGATATGCAGAGCAAAGCGATTTATTTTAATGAGTTGTATGGCGGCAATGATAACACATTTATTGAGGAGGAAGGAAGAAAATATTTTTTACTTTACCTGCGTCCCATTATTAATGGTGTTGGCAATTATTATATTGAAGCTCAGACCAGGGAACAAAAGCGCACAGATGTGATCGTGGATTATTGCGGTGAACGCTATATTATTGAGTTGAAAATATGGCATGGTCAGTAATACAATAAATGCGGTGAAATACAGCTTGCCGGTTATCTGGAGGATTATCATGTGAACAAAGGTTATATGGTAAGCTTTAACTTCAATAAAAGCAAGAAGGCAGGTGTTCACGAGGTTGTGATCGGAGATAAGACGATCATAGAAGCGGTGGTGTGAGTGGCTGGGATATTTACCGGATAGATTCTGTGATGGAAGAGGAGTGATACGATGAAGATTTTATATGAGGACAGACAGATCCTTGTGTGTGTGAAGCCTGCCGGGATTCCGGTGCAGAGTGCGTCCGTCGGGACGAAGGATATGGTGAGTATCCTCAGGAATTACCGGATGGAGAAGGAAAGGGAGTCGTATGTCGGTCTGGTACACCGCCTGGATCAGCCGGTGCAGGGTGTGATGGTGTTTGCAAAGACGAAGAAAGCAGCAGCAGAACTGAGCCGTCAGGTTTCGGACGGCCGGATGAAGAAACAGTATCTGGCGGTGGTCTGTGGAAAACCTGCAGAAAAAGAGGGGGTACTTGTGGATTATCTTCTGAAAGATGGCAGGACAAATACCTCATCCATTGTGAAGAAGGAGACAAAGGGAGCGAAGCGGGCCGAGCTTTCTTACCGTATCGTAAGGGAAATGCAGGGCTTTGCACTGGCGCAGATCAATCTTGTGACAGGACGTCATCATCAGATCCGGGTTCAGATGGCGGGAGCCGGGATGCCGCTGGCAGGTGACAGAAAGTATAACCGGGGAGAAGGGGCGGATGCTTCAAAATATGTGGCACTGGCAGCACACAGGCTGGAGTTTTTTCATCCGGTCACAGGGAAGAAGCTTTGCTTTGAGGAAGAGCCGGAGGGAGAGTTGTTTGTACAGGGTTAGTTGTAGCAGTAAACACAATAGTTTTATAGGACATACAAATAAAAAGAGGAATATAAATTAGAAATAAAACAATATATAAAAATCATTGATTTTATAATATGTGTATGATAAAATAGAAATACGCAATAATAATATATTGCTCATAGGTGACTCATGATGAAATATCGATTGGTTAAGAAAAAAGGGAGAGGTGAAGATAATATGAATGCATATGCAATCAAATCCGATACACCGTATGTTACAAAAAGTGCACTTGCAAGGACTCCGGCGTCAGAAGATAACAGGAAAATTGTTGAATTTATAAATGCTCATGATTTTTCTTTTAATATTGATGAGAAAGGTAAACTGATCAGTGTTGTAACAGAAAAAAGGAAGTAAAATGACGATTGAGAAATTCACGAAAGAATATGTAGATTTGACAAAAAAATTTCAGTGTGGAAATATCGTGATTGATAATTTTCTAAAAGGAAGTTGTGCGCTGAATGAAAATCAGGGTATTACGTATATTATGTTGTCAGATAAAAAGGATTCTATTATCGGCTACTATAACATTGAAGTTGGACGGATAGATCAGATAGAAGTGGTAGGGCATGAAGTTTTGTATAAACCTATGGGAGGCGCAGTTAATATAAATTATCTTGCCATACATAGTGATTATCAGGGAATACAGATTGCAGAAACAGAAGGGAAGAGGATTTTCCTGGGAGATATTCTGTTGGGTGATTGTGAGAAGAGAGTTCTTGAGCTTCGTAAGCAGGTTGGTATTGCTTTTGTCACGTTGTGTTCCACAGAGAAAGGATATCATTTGTATAGTGTAAGGAATAGTTATGAAGATTTTGACGAAGATATGAACAATTTTGTTCAGGAAAGTGATAGAGGATGTTATAAATTATATAAATGTATTGATGACATGGTATCATAGATTCGTTACCGTATATAGAGACTCCGGCGCGGGATGGGTTCATGAATAGAAAAATAAATTCCGCACATACTACCCCCGATGGTATCTATATAGAACAACGGAGACGCGGGTATGACGGAAAAGGTTAAGAAGATTTTGGGAATCACGGGAATTACTCTGGCAGTGTATCTGAGTATGAAATATCTGCTGCCGGCAGTAGCTCCCTTTTTTGTGGCGTGGATTCTGGCGAGGTGGATGTATCCGCTGGCGAGCCGGCTGGAGAAGCGCCTTCCTGTAAATAAGGGGACGATTACGCTGGTAGTGCTGCTGCTGGGAACGGGAGCGGTGGTGTTTGCGGGATGGTTTCTGGGGGCGAAGCTGCTGACTCAGATCCGCAGTGTGATCGTGCATCTGGAGTATTATCAGGGACAGGTGAATGATGTGGCCAGGGACTGCTGCCGGGTGGCGGAGCATGCTTTCGGGATCGATGGTGATCAGGTGATGCTGTTTCTGGAGCAGAATATGGAGCGGGCACAGGAATATGCCAGAAGCCGTGCAGTACCGGGGATCGTACACCATTCGGTTGCTTATGCGATGGGCTTTCTGAAGGCGATGGGGATTTTCTTTCTGATCTTTATTGCAGTGCTGCTGATCATGAAGGATTATGATGCGATACGGGAGCGGCTTCGAAACTGCCGGGGCTATCACCGGGCGATCCGGATCCTGAACCGGCTGTGGGGGCTTGGCGGGAGCTATCTGAGAGCGCAGTTTGTCATCATGCTGATCGTCATTGTCATCTGTGTGCTGGGACTGTGGATGTCGGGAAACCCGTATGCGCTTCTGGCCGGTATCCTGATCGGAGTGCTGGATGTGCTGCCCTTTATCGGGACGGGTACGATTCTGGTTCCCTGGGCACTGCTCTGTCTGCTCCGCCAGGATTTCTTCCATGCAGCGGCGTATTTTACCCTGTTTCTGGCGGCGAACGGAGTGCGGGAGTATCTGGAGCCCAGGATGATCGGGGACAAGATGGGAGTCTACCCGATCGTGATCGCTCTGGTGGTCTATGGTGGCATGTATCTCTACGGTGTGTCGGGCGTTATCCTCGGTCCTTTGAGCCTGCTGGTGATCCTGGAGTGCTGCCGGGAGTATGTTACTGTTCAGAGTCATGCAGATTTATAAATATTTGCCTTGGGGAGCTGGCTCACCAGAGGCAAATTTTATAAATCTATAGGGCGAGAGCCCTACATGAGCAAAAGGAAAGCCTCGCAGAGGCGGTTTTGCGAATGGACTCTGAACAGTCACAGTGGAAAAAAACTAGACAAAATAGATAAAATTGCCTGGAAGTATCCTGGGATACTGCCCCAAAATCACTAGACAATTCTGTTAAAATGCGTTAAGATAGTGCTAGAGTTCCGGCTTCCGTGGAAGGGTCTTTAAGACTGCAGATACCGGGAGCTTACGAAAGGAGTCAGCATATGAAACTGGACAAAAATGTCATGAAAAGCCTGGCGATGATCACGCAGGTCGGCATCAGTATGCTGGCTCCTGTCGTTTTATGTGTCTTTGTCGGCTATTGGCTGGATACGAGATTCGGCTGGAGTACCGTGCCGGTCCTGCTCATTCTGGGAATTCTGGCAGGTGCGAGAAATACCTGGCTTCTTCTGCGGGATATCGCAGGAGACAAAGGAGGGAAGAAGCATGATTAAAGATTTTCTCCGGCGGATGAACCGGACGGCGAAGGAGCTGATTTGCGGTATCCTGATCTTCGGGGCGGTGATCTGGCTGATTTTTATCTGGCTGGCCTCAGATAAGTGGAGCTTTACGCTGGGGCTGGCGCTCGGTGTGGCTGCTGCCATGCTTCTGGCAGTCCACATGAATTACAGCATCGAACAGTCGCTGGAGCTGACAGAGAAGGATGCGGCGGGCTATATGCGCAGGATGGTGCTGCTGCGTACGGGAATGGTAGTGCTGCTGTTCGCAGTGGTCTGTCTGCTGAGGTTCGGAAATCCTCTGGCTGTGTTTGCGGGACTGTTCACATTGAAGCTGGGGGCATATTTTCAGCCCGTTTTACACAGGCTGACAGAGAAAAAACGATAACTGTGAAGGTACAGAACAGTTACGAAAAAGGGGGTGAAAATGTGTTATTGGCTGCAAAGGGTGATGTGGATTTTATGATACACGGGCTGTTCAAATACCGCCTGTTTGGTCAGGAATTCTGGATTACCACCACACATGTCAGTATCCTGATCGTGATGCTTGTCCTCCTGATTTTTGCCATCGCGGCAAACAGGAAGATCCGTCATGCCTCTGAGATTCCGGGAGGATTTCAGAATGTCGTGGAGCTGATCGTGGAGATGCTGGATAAGATGGTTTATGGAAGTATGGGAAAGCATGCCGGGAAATTTCTGAATTACATCGGTACCATATTTCTGTTTATTCTTGTCAGCAATCTTTCGGGACTTTTCGGGTTGCGGGCACCTACGGCGGACTACGGTGTGACCCTTCCGCTGGGTCTTATGACCTTTGCCATTATCCAGTACAACAATATCAAATACAACAAATTCGGCGCATTTACCGGTCTGTTCAAGCCGCTGCCGTTTTTGTTTCCGATTAATCTGATCGGTGAGATCGCGGTACCGTTCTCGTTGTCACTGAGGCTCTTTGGAAATGTGCTTTCGGGAACGGTTATGATGTCACTGATCTATTCTCTGCTGGCACGCATTGCCATTGGCTGGCCGGGAGTTCTGCATATTTACTTTGATTTATTTTCCGGTGCCATCCAGACCTATGTCTTCTGTATGCTGACCATGGTCTATGTCACAGATAAGATGCCGGAATAAATGTAAACACAAAAAACAGGGCAGTATCTGCCCGGACAAAATGATTTTACAGGAGGAATTTTTTATGAGTCAGATTACAAATGAAGGTTTAGTGTTAGCTTGTTCCGCCATTGGCGCAGGCCTGGCAATGATCGCAGGTATCGGTCCTGGTATCGGACAGGGTATTGCAGCTGGATATGGTGCGAGTGCCGTGGGAAGAAACCCGGGTGCGAAATCCGATATTATGTCAACGATGCTTCTGGGACAGGCCGTGGCAGAGACGACAGGTCTTTACGGACTGGCGATCGCTTTTATTCTCTTATTTGCAAATCCGCTGATTGGAAGGCTTTAATAAACGATTGATTATGGAAACAGAGAGGAGGCGGACTCTTGGAACGATTGTTCAACCTTGACCCGCAGCTCATTCATGATACCGTGCTGCTGATGATCTCAGTGCTGGTTATGTTTACCCTTCTTTCTTATCTGCTGTTTAATCCGGTACGGGATTTTCTGAAAAAGAGGCAGGATAAGATCAGGGATGATATTGATACGGCGAAGAAGGATAAGGAAGCAGCTGCGGCGCTGAAGGAGGACTACGACGGGAAGATCAGGGAAATCGAGAAAGAGGCGGAAGCTATCTTGAGCGAGGCGAGAAAGAAAGCCCTGCAGAATGAAGCAAAGATTATCGATGAGGCCAGGGAAGAGGCGGCCAGGATCATCGAGAGAGCAAACAGGCAGATCGAGCTGGAGAAGAAGGCGGCGGCAGATGATATGAAGAAGGAAATGATCCGGGTCGCTGCACTGATGGCACAGAAGATCGTGGCCCGAAGCGTAGATGCGAAGCTTCAGGACAGCCTGGTGGACGAAACCCTGAAAGAGATAGGTGATAAGACATGGCTAAGTTAGCGTCAACAGTATATGGAGAGGCGCTTTTTCAGACGGCTGTGGAGGAAGGCAGTACGGGTCAGATCATGGAGGAGGTTGCGGCAGTGAAACAGGCACTGGCGGACAACCCGGACCTTTCCGCTCTGATGGAGCATCCGAAGATCATCAGAGAAGAGAAGGTGCGCCTGATGGAGTCCTGTTTTAAGGGACAGGTGTCGGACTCGGTGATGGGATTCCTCGCAGTGGTGGTGTCAAAGGGACGTTTTCGGGAGCTTCCGGCCATGTTTGACTATCTGGCGGCACGGATGAAGGAGTATCAGAGGATCGGTGTCGTGACGGTGGCTTCGGCCGTGGAGCTTCGTACGGAGCAGAAGGAAAAGATACGGGAAAAGCTTTTGGCAACGACTAAGTATCAGTCGCTGGAGATCACCTGGAAGGTGGATGAAAGTCTGATCGGAGGACTGGTGATCCGCATAGGTGACCGGGTGGTGGACAGCAGCCTGAAATATAAGCTGGATCAGCTGAAGAGCCAGCTTTTGAAGATTTCATTAGAAGACGGGAAAGAAGGTGAAAGGGCCTCATGAATTTAAGACCAGAGGAAATAAGCTCTGTCATTAAAGAGCAGATTAAACGGTATTCCGGGGAAATGTCTGTGGCTGATGTGGGAACGGTCATTCAGGTGGCAGACGGTATCGCCAGGATCCACGGACTGGAAAATGCCATGCAGGGAGAGCTTCTGGAATTTCCGGGAGAGGTACACGGCATGGTACTGAATCTGGAAGAGGATAATGTAGGAGCCGTACTTCTTGGTGATACGACGAGTATCAGTGAAGGGGACACGGTAAAGACCACGGGAACGGTGGTTGAGGTGCCGGTAGGCGATGAGATGCTGGGAAGAGTCGTCAATGCGCTGGGTATGCCCATTGACGGAAAAGGCCCCATCCATACAGAGAAATACAGAAAGATCGAAAGAGTAGCCCCCGGTGTTATCACCAGAAAATCGGTGGATACACCGCTTCAGACAGGTATCAAGGCGATCGATTCCATGGTACCCATCGGAAGAGGACAGCGTGAGCTGATCATCGGTGACAGACAGACAGGAAAGACGGCGATCGCCATTGATACGATCATCAACCAGAAAGGACAGGGGGTATACTGTATCTACGTGGCGATCGGACAGAAGGCATCCACGGTAGCAGGAATCGTAAAGACCCTGACAGAGTATGGAGCGATGGATTACACGACAGTCGTGGCATCGACGGCCAGCGAGCTGGCTCCGCTGCAGTATATCGCACCTTATGCGGGATGTGCGATCGGTGAAGAATGGATGGAACAGGGAAAGGACGTGCTGGTGATCTACGATGATCTGTCAAAGCATGCGGCAGCTTACCGTACCCTGTCCCTGCTTCTGAAGCGTCCGCCGGGACGTGAGGCATATCCGGGAGACGTCTTCTATCTGCATTCCAGACTGCTGGAGCGTGCAGCGAGACTTTCCGATGAGCTGGGCGGCGGTTCCCTGACGGCACTGCCGATCATTGAGACACAGGCAGGAGATGTATCTGCCTATATTCCAACAAATGTTATTTCTATTACAGACGGCCAGATCTATCTGGAGACAGAGATGTTCAATGCCGGATTCCGGCCTGCAGTCAATGCGGGACTTTCCGTATCACGTGTAGGAGGTGCGGCGCAGATCAAGGCGATGAAGAAGATCGCAGCACCGATCCGTGTGGAGCTGGCCCAGTACCGTGAGCTGGCTGCATTCTCCCAGTTCGGTTCGGAACTGGATGCGGATACGAAGGAGAAGCTGGCACAGGGCGAGCGGTTAAGGGAGATCCTGAAGCAGCCGCAGTACCGTCCGATGCCTGTGGAATTCCAGGTCATCATCCTGTATGCAGCGACGAAGAAGTTCCTGCTGGATATCCCGACAGAGCGGATCCTGGAATTTGAAGAGCAGCTTTTTGAGCATATCAGGACGAGTTATCCGGAGATTCCGGAAGCGATTCAGACGACGCAGACGATCTCAGAGGAGACGGAAGCAGCCCTCAGAAAAGCAATCGAAGAATCCAAAGCGGCATTTACCGGATGAGAAGAGGGGTGAGACAGCATGGCTTCTATGAGAGACATTCAGAGGCGGAAAAACAGTATTTCCAGCATCAGCCAGATCACGAAGGCCATGAAGCTGGTTTCTACGGTTAAGCTTCAGAAGACGAAGGAAAGAGCGGAGAACTCCCGCCCCTATTTTCAGTATATGTATGATACAGTGACCTCTATGCTGGCCCGTTCCGGAAGCATCGACCATCCCTATCTGAAGCCGGGAACCTCGAAGAAAAAGGCGGTGATTGTGATCACCTCCAACAGAGGCCTGGCCGGAGGATACAATTCCAACGTGACAAAGCTGGTCACGGACGGAAATTGGAACCGGGAGGACATCCTGCTCTATACGATCGGACGTAAAGGCAGGGAGACCCTGGAGAAGCGGGGCTATGAGGTTTACCGGGACTACAGTGATGTCATAAATGCACCATTGTTTTCCGATGCCAGAGAGATCGGAAAGACCGTCCTGGAGGATTTTACCGGTGACAGGGTCGGTGAGATCTATCTTGCCTATACATCCTTTAAAAATACAGTTGTGCATGAGCCGAAGCTGGTGAAGCTTCTCCCGATCGAGTTTTCGGAGCAGGAGCTTTCGAAGGAAGAGGCAAAGACACCGATGAACTATGAGCCTTCCGAGGAAGAGGCGCTGGATATCATTATTCCGAAGTATCTGACCAGCCTTCTTTACGGTGCACTGGTAGAAGCGGCTGCCAGCGAAAATGGTGCCAGGATGCAGGCGATGGATTCTGCCACCAGTAATGCGGAAGAGATGATCGAAAAGCTGTCCCTGCAGTATAACAGAGCAAGACAGGGATCGATCACACAGGAGCTGACAGAGATCATTGCCGGTGCAGAGGCGATCAGCTAAAAAATAAGGAGTGAAATGAAAAATATGGCAGAACAAAATACAGGAAAGATCACCCAGGTCATCGGTGCGGTACTGGATATCAAGTTTACCGGTGGCAGACTGCCGGCAATCTACGAAGCCATCCATATCCGTCACCGTGACGGAGAAAGACTGGTGGCAGAGGTGGCACAGCATCTGGGTGATGATACCGTGCGCTGCATTGCCATGGGTTCCACCGATGGACTGGTGAGAGGCATGGAGGCAGTGGCGACCGGAGCGCCGATCCGTGTTCCGGTAGGCGAGAAGACGCTGGGACGTATCTTTAATGTAACAGGAGATCCCATTGACAATAAAGAGGCTCCAGAGGATGTGGAGTATTTTCCGATTCACCGAAAGGCTCCTTCCTTTGAGGAACAGTCTACCTCTACAGAGATCCTGGAGACGGGAATAAAGGTCGTTGACCTGCTCTGTCCTTACCAGAAGGGTGGAAAGATCGGACTGTTCGGAGGTGCCGGTGTAGGAAAGACGGTCCTGATCCAGGAGCTGATTAGGAATATTGCCACCGAGCATGGCGGATACTCGGTATTTACCGGGGTTGGCGAGCGTACCCGTGAAGGAAACGATCTGTATCATGAGATGCAGGAATCAGGCGTTATCAATAAGACAACCATGGTATTCGGGCAGATGAACGAGCCGCCCGGAGCCAGAATGCGTGTCGGACTGACAGGACTTACTATGGCAGAGTACTTCCGCGATCAGGGCGGTAAGGATGTGCTGCTCTTCATCGATAATATCTTCCGTTTCACCCAGGCAGGCTCCGAGGTGTCCGCACTTCTGGGACGTATGCCGTCTGCCGTTGGTTATCAGCCGACACTGCAGACGGAGATGGGAGCGCTGCAGGAGCGTATCACATCCACAAAGAACGGTTCCATCACATCCGTTCAGGCAGTCTATGTGCCTGCCGATGACCTGACAGACCCGGCACCGGCGACGACCTTCGCTCATCTGGATGCCACCACCGTACTTTCCCGTTCCATCGTGGAGCTGGGTATTTATCCGGCAGTGGATCCGCTGGATTCCACCTCACGTATCCTCGATCCCCGTATCGTGGGAGAGGAGCACTATGCAGTAGCGCGCGGTGTGCAGGAGATACTTCAGAAATATAAGGAGCTTCAGGATATTATCGCGATTCTCGGTATGGACGAGCTGTCCGAGGAGGAAAAGCTGGTGGTAAGTCGTGCCAGAAAGGTACAGAGGTTCCTTTCCCAGCCGTTCTTCGTAGCCGTACAGTTTACCGGTATGGAGGGACGCTATGTCCCGCTGTCCGAGACCATCCGCGGCTTTAAGGAAATCCTGGAAGGAAAGCATGACGACATCCCGGAGAGCTATTTCCTCAATGCCGGTACGATCGATGACGTGACCGCTCGTGTGAAATAGGGGGTGCGTCCATGGCAGCAGACAAATATTTTGATCTGGAGATCATATGTCCCGACCGGCAGTTTTTCCGCGGAAAGGCATCCATGATCGAGCTGAATACCACCGAGGGAAAGGTGGGAATCTACAAAAGACATATTCCCATGACCATGATCCTGGAGCCCGGTCTGGTGGTGATCAAAGACGACGAAGGCCAGCGGGTTGCGGCACTCCATGAGGGCTTTATCGAAGTCCTGCCGGAGAAGATCAGTATCATGGCAGAAGCGGCTGAATGGCCGGAGGAGATCGATCTGAACCGTGCCGAAGAGGCCAGGGTCCGTGCAGAACGCCGCCTGCAGATGCAGGATCCCAATATCAATCTGGCACGCGCCGAGATGGCGCTCCACCGGGCACTGATCCGTATCCAGGCGGTAAAAGAAAAATAAGTATAAAATCCCTTCATCCGGACATACTTGTAATAACGGAATGGAGGGATTTTTATGTTTCGAAAACGATGGATCATTGCATTATTTGTCCTGTGGACGCTGGCGGCAGGGCAGCTGGCACAGGGACATGCCAGAGAAGAGGAGCGGGTGGCGCAGGTTTTCGCCCGGGTAGGGGAGGAGGCGCAGACCAGTGTGGTGGAGTATTATGGAGTCTACGAAAAGGATTTCCTTAATCACTCTGAAAGGGAGTCGTTTTTAAGAAAAATAGCCGGGGAGCTTGGAATCACTGATCATATCGAAGTTTCCGAGACTTCTGAGGAAGGCCGGGAGGAGACAAGGCTTTGCAAGGATGGAAGCAAAGCGGATACAGTGCTCCGGTTTCTTACTTCGTCGGCGGAAGGAGGGACCAGGCAGTATATGATCGTAAACCTCACCATGCAGGGAGGCATGGACCAGGCCTGCGCCTATCGGGACAAGCTAAAGGAGATACTGGATCCTTACATGGAGGACAGCAGAAGCTCTGCCAATGTCATCGGAAGCTACCGGGGAGAATTGTCGCTGGAGGAGAGAAATCAGATTGCAGACACTTTTTTCGAGCAGGTGGATGCGAAGATTGTTTCTGAGAACAGGGACATGAACCTGTATACGATTTACGGGTATACGCCGTGGATCACAGAGTATGAGATGCAGGAAGAGGAACCCTTTAACGTAAATATCGCGATGCATTATCATGAAGGCGAAGACAGGACGTATGTGTATGCGGCGGTTCCGGCGGTGGGGCTGGATTATTAGGTGGCTGTTCTGATATGTGAATTACGCCGGACACAGGCAAGTGGTATTCTGTTACTCGCAAACCGGGGGAAACGCTCCGGTTTGCTCAGTAACAGAATACCGCTTGCCTGCTGGATAGCGAAACCGACAGAATCAAGAATAGATACATCCTCTTCCTATTTCTGCATATTCGCAAACTTCGTATAATTTGGCAGCCATACCAGCTCGACGGTCCCGATGGGGCCGTTTCTCTGTTTGGCGATAATGATCTCGGCGATATTCTTCTTCTCGCTGTCTTTATTGTAATAGTCATCACGGTAAATAAACATAACCACATCCGCATCCTGCTCGATCGCTCCCGATTCACGCAGGTCGGAGAGCATCGGTCTGTGGTCAGGGCGCTGCTCCACGGCACGGCTGAGCTGGGACAGTGCGATGACCGGCACATTCAGCTCACGGGCCACCTCCTTTAAGGAACGGGAGATATCCGAAATCTCCTGCTGTCTCGAATCCGACTTCTTGCTGCCCGTCATCAGCTGCAGATAGTCGATGATGATAATGCCCAGATTGTGCTCCAGCTTATACTTCCGGCACTTGGACCTCAGCTCGCCCACCGAGATACCCGGCGTGTCATCAATGATCAGATGGGATTTACCGATGATCCCGGCACCCTCGATCAGCTTCGCCCAGTCCTCATCACTCAGATTACCCGTCCTGAGAGACTGGGAATCCACCTTTGATTCCAGAGAGAACAGACGGTTCACCAGCTGCTCCTTTGACATCTCCAGACTGAAGATCGCCACCGTCACATCATTTTTAAACGCCATATGCTGGGCAATATTCAGCACAAATGCCGTCTTACCCATGGAGGGCCTGGCTGCGATCAGCACCAGATCGGAGGGCTGCATCCCCGAAGTCTTGTAATCCAGATCCACAAATCCGGTGGGGAGGCCGGTGACACTTCCCTTATTTTTGGAAGCCATCTCGATCTTATCCAGCGCATTCAGGACCACATCCTTAATCGGTACAAAATCCCCGGTATTTCGTTTCTGCACCAGATTAAAAATCTTTTTCTCCGTATCCTCCATGATATCCTCTACCTTATCTTTTCCAAGATAGCAGGTATTGGCAATCTCCTCATTGACCTTGATCAGCTTGCGCAGCATGGATTTTTCCTGTACGATCTGTGCATAGTACCGTATATTCGTCGATGTGGGGACTGCATTCAGCAGATCTCTGGCAAACTCCAGGCTGCTGATCTCCGGAGGAACATCCTTTTCACGGAGACGCTCCTGAAGGGTGATCAGATCCACCGGCTTTCCTTCATTATAAAGCTCCAGGATGGACTCAAAAAGGATTCCATACTGATGCTGGTAAAAGTCTTCGCTTTCAATCATCTCAGAAGCTGTCATGATCGCTTCCCGGTCCATGATCATGGCACCGATGACAGATTGTTCCGCTTCCACACTGTGAGGCAGGACACGCTTTATCAATGCTTCTTCCATAAATATGCGACCTCAGGCTTCTTTTACAACGACCTTAAGCTCTGCAGTTACCTTCGGATGCAGCTTGATTCCCACAGTTGTGGTTCCCAGCGCCTTGATCGGTGTGGAGAGCTGGATCTTTTTCTTGTCGAGATCGTAGCCGAGCTGAGCCCTGGCAGCCTCTGCGATCTCCTTTGAGGAGACAGAACCGAAGGTTCTCCCGCCCTCACCGACCTTGATGGATACCTGAACCTCTTTTGTGGCAAGCTCAGCGGCAAAAGCCTTTGCGTCTGCCAGCGCTTCTTTCGCCACCTTTTCCTCATGTGCCTTCTGAAGCTTTAAGTCATTGATATTCTTTGGAGTGGCCTCCAGTCCCAGCTTCTTTGGAAACAGGGCGTTTCTTGCGTATCCGTCGCTTACGTTTACAATATCACCTTTTTTACCAAGAGATTTTACATCTTCAATTAAAATTACTTTCATGTTAGATTGCTCCTTCTTCTGACATTTTTATAAGTGTATCTTTCAGTTTCTGTTTTGCTTCTTCCAGGGTCACACCATCGAGCTGTGCTCCGGCAATGTTCAGATGACCGCCGCCGCCCATGCGCTCCATGATGATCTGTACATTGACTTCGTCAATAGCACGGGCACTGATGTAGATCCGGCCCTTGTATTCGGTCATGACAAAGGATGCCTTGATACCGATGATGTTCAGCAGCTCATTGGCCGCCTGGGCACCCACCACGGTGGGGCTCTCCAGTTCCTTGTTGGGCGGACAGATGCTGATGGCATAGCAGGTCATGAATACCTCTGCATGGCGCACGGCCTCAGCTCTTGCCTTGTAGGAGGTCATATCGTTTCGGAACATTTTCCGTACGCGGGTGACATCTGCGCCGCTGCGCCGCAGGAATGCGGCCGCCTCAAAGGTGCGGACACCGGTCTTTGTCACGAAATTGTTGGTATCGATAATGATTCCCGCATAGATACAGTCTGCCTCCCGGCTTTTCAGCCGGACATTGTCTGAGAAATACTGCAGGATCTCTGCGATCATTTCACAGGCGGAGGAGGCATAGGGTTCGATGTAGGACAGCACGGCATTTTTGATGACCTCGCTTCCCTGTCGGTGATGATCCAGTACCACGATGGTCTTTGTCTTGTGAAGCAGAGCCTCACATTCTGTCATTCTGGGCCGGTTGGTATCCACTACCACGACTACAGTGTCATTATTAACAATGGATTCAGCCTCCGCGTGCGTGATAAACATGTCTTTTTCATAGTCCGGATTGTCCAGGAACAGGTCGATCCATGGACGGATCGAGCTGTTAATATCGCCCAGTACAATATGGGCATGCTTGCCAAGCATTTTCGCTGCACAGTAGACACCGATGGAAGCTCCGAAGGAATCGATATCGGTGATCTGATGTCCCATGACAACGACCTTTTCCTTGCTGCCGATAAATTCCCGCAGGGCGTGAGCCTTCACACGCGCTTTCACGCGGGTGTTCTTTTCCATCTGCTGGGACTTGCCGCCATAGTAGGAAATCTTTTCATTGTCCTTGACAACGGCCTGGTCACCGCCCCGGCCGAGCGCCATCTCAATGGCGATCCGGGAAAATTCACAGTTCTGGATGTATCCGGAACCGTTGACACCGATACCAATGCTTAAGGTCAGGCTCATATCATTTCCGATATTTACGGTCTTGACTTCCTCCAGAAGAGAGAAGCGGTTTGCTTCCAGCTCCATCAGGCTCTTGTACTTCATGGCAATGAAGTATTTATCCTTTTCCAGCTTTTTTACAACGCCGTCCAGACCGGCGATATATTTTGTGATCTTCCGGTCGATCAGTGCCACGAGAAGGGAACGGCGGACCTCCTCAACGCTTTCGAGCGCCTCTTCATAATTATCCAGATAAATCAGGCCGGCGACCATTTTCTGCTCCTGATTTTCCCTCAGGCTGGTGTTCAGTTCCGTATGGTCAAAGAGATACACAGCGATCATATAGCTGCTGTCTTTGGGGATCTCGATAATATCAACGGATTCGTCCAGGATCTCCACGGAAATCTTGTGGAGCTGCACGTGGTAGTCCCGGTCATTGCAGGTCAGATCAAGGGAATTCTGATCCCGTTTCGCTGGAAGCACGGGAGTGTCAATTTCCGGAAACAGGTACTGAATATTTTTGTGATATTTCTTATCCTTTCCGGTGATGCGTCCAAACTCACGGTTCATCCAGATCACGGTTCCCTCGGGATCCAGCAGTGCATAGGGAATCTCAAACTCTTCGAGCAGCTTTTTCTGGATCTGCCCATACTGGGTGGCAAAGTAGATCATTTCATTAATGATGTGCGGCTTGTAGTGCAGCAGCAAGATCACAGCAAAGATGATATATACGATGCTGAAAGCAGATACCAGAAGTCCTGCCTTTGCATTAATGAAATAAACCAGAATGTTCATAATCAGCAAAAAAATCATCATCAGCAGAGGCCATTGCATATACGATCTGAGCTTACCGCTGAATTTCACTTTTTTCTTCTTCATCTTCATGCCAGTCCTCCATTTGCCCGCTGACGTCTCCTTATTCTGCGGCAGCGGGCAATTTCAATCATCCGGGAGGCCCACCTCCCGGGAGCGATTTCTGTTTCGTAATGGCAAGAGCCATACATGAGCAAAAGGAAAGCCTCGTAGAGGCGGTTTTGCAAATGGACTCTGAACCGTTACAACGATTTTAATAGATAATACGTATATAATAGCATTTTTTTTCTGGTTAGGGAAGTACTTATTTATCCCTGTCACACCGGAGAGTTTCCTTTCATATAATAAACTAAACTGCCTGTAAAGGAAATCGTTTATGAGCTATCAGGAATATTACAGATGTCCCTGCTGCCGGGTGTGCCAGCAGGAATTACAGATGGGCATGCCGCAGCGGGGCACCTGCCCGTGGGCGGTACAGCCGCGAACTACGGGAGAGATGCAGCCCCGAAATATGGGAGAAATGCAGCCGTGGAATCCGGGAGAAATGCAGCAGCCGGTATATGGTACAGGTATGATGCCATACTACCAGATGCCGGGCTATCCGCAGATGCTCTGGCAGGAGATGGAAAGTGAGCGGGATATGATGAGGATAAAGGAAATGTACCCTGAGGCCGCAAAGGATATTCTTCCCTATGTGGAAGAGGAATGTGACAAGATGGAGTACGAGGGAAGCGTCATGTTTGATGAGTATCCGGACAGAGTCATGATGGACCGGATCAGAAACAGCATTTATGACCGGGTGAAGGACAGATATGAGCTTCCGGAAGAATCCGACCAGGATGAGATCTTTGCCATGAACCGTGAGACCAGGAGACGTTATCCGCCGAGAAAGAACTGGCTTGGGGATCTGATCGATGTTCTGCTTTTCCAGGAAATGCACCGCAGAAGATGCCGTCACCGGAACTGCCGGAGATGGAGATAAAGAGATAAAAAAAACATTTTTTAGGTTGTGATTTTTCACTAAAGACATTACAATAGAGACATGGCATTTCAGCCCGTCCTGCTGGGAAAAGAACGGGCGAAAGCAGGGGAGCCTGCGGTTACTTTTCACATGTCAGCCAGGTCGGGGTATTTTGTTACCAGTCACGGAATGAACAGTAACGGCCAGCGGCATGAATGAGGAGGCCGCAGGCATCAGAATAAAGGGGAGAATACGAAGAATATGGAAAAACTACAGGAGATATTAAAGGACTGTCTGAATGAAGATCTGGTACATATCGTTCTGAGCGGAGCCAGAAAGAAGGATGGGATTCAGAAGATAAAAGTCCGGCCCGTAGAACAGAAAGGGAGACTTCTCTTTCAGGCATCGGAGCTGAGAGGAAAGCAGGAGTTTCACAGAAATTATGAAAAGGAGGAACTTCAGGAGATTCTCTGTCTGGATCTGAGGGAGCATTTTAAGCAGATGCAGATCTTAACCCGCAGGGAGACGATATCCGTTCTGTCGGGGAAGAAGGGAAATCTATCGATAAAGAGAAAGATCAGGCAGCAGGAGGGCTGTCAGGTGAATCTGTCTCATAACAGGAGAAAGCGCTATATCCTGAATGAAGGCACACCGGTACCGTTTCTGGTGGATCTGGGTGTTATGACGCCTGAGGGGAAGGTGATCAACGCCCGCTATGACAAGTTCCGCCAGATCAACCGTTTTCTGGAGTTTATTGATGACATACGGCCGCAGCTGGACGGGGACCGGGAGATCACGATTCTTGATTTCGGGTGTGGAAAGTCTTATCTGACCTTTGCCATGTATTATTATCTGAAGATTCTGAAGGGAATGGATATCCGTATCATCGGACTGGATCTGAAGGAAGAGGTGATTGCACATTGCAATGCACTGGCAGAGAAATACGGATATGAGAAGCTTACGTTTCTTACCGGGGATATCGCTTCCTATGAGGGGACGGCCCGGGTAGATATGGTAGTGACGCTGCATGCCTGTGATACGGCCACGGACTATGCACTGGACAAAGCTGTGAAATGGGGGGCGAAGGTGATCCTTTCGGTGCCGTGCTGTCAGCATGAGCTGAATGGGCAGATTCACAGTGAGATTCTGGAGCCGGTGCTGAAGTACGGCCTGATAAAGGAGCGTATGGCAGCGCTGATCACAGATGCGTTCCGTGCGGGATATCTGGAGGAGCAGGGGTATCAGGTACAGATTCTGGAATTTATTGATATGGAGCACACGCCAAAGAATATTCTGATCCGGGCGGTGAAGACCGGAGAGGGAAAGAAGCAGGAAAAGCTGGACAGGTGCAGGGATTTTCTGGGAGTAGATCCGCTGCTGGGAAGATTGTTAGAGCCATAAGGGGAGGCACAAAAGAATGGTAAAAAAAATAATAATAAGGGTAGTGACGCTGCTGCTGATCTTTGCTGCGGCAGTATTTACGATTGGAAAACTGATCAACAGAGATACACCGGACACCACGAAGGAGATGAGCAATGCGACTCTGCCGCTGGTTTATATGATGGAGGGCGATACGCAGATCAATGCCCTGCATGGCCACAAGAAGGAAATGGATGTTATGGCACTGAGGGATGCACTGACTCCCATTGACAGTGACCGTACTGTGACGATCCAGATCCAGCCGTTTGAGAAGAAGATTGAAGGGATCCGCTTTGAGATACTCACATCAGATGGCAGGACATCTCTGGAGAATACGAAGGTAACGAAGATCCGGGAGGATGAGAATTATGTAACGGCAACCCTTCAGCTGCAGAATAAGATTCTGATCCATACGGAATATATGATGAAGATTGCTGTAACGGCAGGAAATCAGGAGATTTATTATTATACCCGGATCATCCGTGAAGACGGGTTGAATGCGAGATCCTATATTGATTTTGTGATGGGATTCTACCAGAACTGTCTGAATGGAAATGATCTGAATATCGAGGAATTTGTGGAGCCGGAAGCGGATGCGGATAATTCCTCCTTTGCACATGTGGATATTCACAGCAGTACATCACAGATGATCTGGAAGGGACTGTCCCCGCAGGTCTACTACAAGCCGATACCGAATATCCGGGAGCTGAATGAAAATACAGCTACGATCGTCATGGATTATATGATTTCTGCCACAGATGATGAGAGCAATGTGGAGCTGTATCGTGTATCGGAGTACTATCGGATGCGTTACACGGAGGCGCGTATCCTGCTTCTGGACTTTGAACGGACCACCAGTGAGATCTTCCGGCCGGAGGGACCGGTATTAAATGAGAAGGGAATCGTTCTGGGGATCACAGACAGGGAGGTAACCTCTAAAACGGATTCTGGCGGTAATTTCTATGCATTTGTCAGAGAGGGAGCCCTGTGGCTTTACGATGTGAAGGAGAATAAGCTGGTTCAGGTGTTCAGCTTTCCACAGGAGAAGAATTCCGGTGCCAGAGATACGTATAGTCAGAATGACATTCAGATCATCAATATAGATGAGCAGGGAAATATGTATTTTCTGGTCTGCGGCTATATGAACCGCGGTATCCATGAGGGAGAATCCGGTGTGGCAGTGTATTCCTGCAATGCAGCCGGCTCTACAGTCAACGAGTGTCTGTTCGTGGATACCAAGCAGGCGTTTTCTCTTTTAAAACAGGATACGAGGGCACTGTCTTATATATCAGAAGACAGAAATGTCTTCTATCTGCTGGTAAATGGCGAGGTATATGCGATTGATATGACAACACGCCAGATCGAGAACCTGGTTTCAGATCTGATGTATGACTGCTATGCATCATCTGACTCCGGCGGACAGTTTGCATGGATGAATGGAAAGGAGCCGTACAACTGTACCTCCATTACCATCATGGATCTGGAGACACGTTCCACCCGGGAGATCACCTGTGGCGATGGTCAGAGGATGAAGATTCTGGGATTTATTGGAGAAGACTTTGCTTACGGGCTTGCGGATACGGGCGATATTGATACGGATCATGAAGGAAATGAGATTTTCCCCATGAACCAGGTACTCATTGTCAATAAATCCGGAGAGACGGTCAAGACTTACACGCCCGGTGACAGTTATGTGTCAGATGCTGTGATCGAAGGAAATCTGATGAAGCTTTCAAGAATCCGGAGAACGGGCAACGGCTACGAGGAAGCGGAGGAAGACCAGATCGTCAGCAGTGCGGCGGGAGAGGACATTACCTCCGGGCTTACGGCGGTTACCACAGAGCGAAAGAAAGAAATCCATATCCTGAAGACAGGAGCGGCGCCAGACACATCGAAGCCGCCTCAGGTGATCAGGTGCCGCCAGCAGATCTATGAGGGCTCCCGGGAAATCGTGCTGGAGACGAAGGCGCAGCGGGAAGATGTATACTATGTTTATGCAAAGGGTATGCTGGATGGAATGTACCGCTCCATCAATCAGGCGGTCCGCCGTGCAGATGAGGCTCTCGGAGTAGTTGTTGACAGTCGTCAGCAGATGGTATGGGAAAGAGGAAACAGGCAGACAAAGCTTGATCTGGATGTGGAGACCTTCCCGGCAGTATTTCTGGAATACAGCCTGGATGCAGATCATATTCAGGAAAAAATGGAGCAGCGTGTGCTGGATCTTACCGGCTGTACGCTGGAGCAGGTGCTGTATTTTGTAAGTGAGGGAACACCGGTGCTTGCGAAGACACCGGATGGTGTGGTGATCATCGGCGGATATGATGAGTACAACACACGCCTTCTGAAGCAGGGAGAGACAGAACTTACTTATGCGGGACTTCAGGACAGCACAGCGATGTTTGAAGAGGCGGGAAATGTGTTTATCACATATTTTGACCCGCTGACAGAGTAGAAAAACAGCCTGCCCACAGAGAGGGATATCCAACACTCTGCGGACAGGCATTTTTATATTTGAAATTATGCGATCGGCATTCCGGCTACGAAGACGTACATCAGTATGAAGTGGCAGAGGCTTCCGCCCATGACGAACAGATGGAAGATTTCGTGGGAACCGAAGGAGGGATGCAGGGAATTAAAAACAGGCAGCTTCAGCGCGTAGATAATTCCGCCGATCGTGTAGATGATACCGCCGGCCAACAGCCATCCAAAGGCTGCCGGAGACAGTGCATTTACAATCTGGGTAAACGCCAGTACACAGGTCCATCCCATTCCGATATAGAGCACGGAAGAAAACCATTTCGGACAGGTGATCCAGAAGGCTTTTACGAGGATGCCGGCCAGGGCGATGGCCCATACCAGAGCACAGAGCAGATACCCGGTCCGGTTGTTTAAGACCACCAGGCAGACGGGAGTGTAGGTGCCTGCGATCAGAACGAAGATCATCATGTGGTCGATCTTTCTCAGAATCCGGTTCGTGCGCTCCGAAAGATCCAGAGAGTGATAGACCGTGCTGGCTGCGTAGAGCAGAATCATGCTTGTGATAAAGATGGAAAGAGAGATCAGGTGGATCCGGTCGGGGTTTGCAGTTGCCCTGATCAGAAGCGGGGTCGCTGCGAAGAGAGCCATCATCATGCCGATGAAATGGGTGATGGCGCTGCCGGGGTCTTTTAACTTCCTGGATGTGGATCTTATTATTTTTGCCATAACACAACCTCCTGAAAACTATATAATAAAATATGGACAATACTACAAGTAGTATTCAAAACTACATATATAATATACCAGACAGGAAAAAATTGCAACTGATTTTATGAAAAAACTCCGGAACTGTTCATTCCCTGCCCGGTACCCGCCGGTTACTATTCACACGTCAGCCGATTCGAGGTGTTTTCTGTGAGTGTAGCGTAGCGAAAGTCACGTAAAAACCCGAGAGTAACACCTGCCGGTTTGCCCGGGGTTGACAGAAAAGAGATACCTGTGATATGATAGCAGGCGTTGACAAAACAGACTTATAGAAGCCCCGTACATAAGATGGTGTGCGGGGCTATTTTGATGATATAGGAAATTTCTTCGAATTTCCTATATCACAAAACCATCCGGGGGATGTATGACTCTGCACAGAAAGAGGTATGTCGTGTAAAGTATGCAGGATCTCTGTGCATCGCGAAGCCTGGTTCTGGTCACGGAATGAACAGTAACCAGTAATGCGGATCAGCGTGAGTCATACAGGAATACGATATTGACAGGAAAGAGAGGATGATAGATATGGAAACCGTAAGATTTGATGAGCTGGATCTGTGCCCGCAGATCGTAAGGGCAGTAAAGGAGATGGGATTTGAGGCGGCGACCCCGATCCAGGCACGTGCCATTCCTGTGATCATGGAGGGAAGAGACGTGATCGGACAGGCGCAGACAGGAACAGGAAAGACGGCGGCATTTGGCATTCCTCTTCTGCAGAAGATCGATCCAAAGAACAGAAAGCTGCAGGCCATCGTACTGTGTCCCACCAGAGAGCTGGCGATCCAGGTGGCAGATGAGATCCGCCGCCTGTGTAAATTCATGCACGGGATCAAGGTGCTTCCGATTTACGGCGGACAGGACATCGGGAAGCAGATCCGTTCCCTGAAGGGAGGGATTCAGCTGATTATCGGTACACCGGGCCGTGTGATGGATCATATGCGCCGCCATACGCTGAAATTTGACCAGCTGCATACGATTGTACTGGATGAGGCGGATGAGATGCTGAATATGGGATTCCGTGAGGATATCGAGACGATCCTGAAGGATGTACCGGAAGAACGCCAGACGATCCTCTTTTCTGCGACGATGCCCCAGCCGATTCTGGATATCACGAAAAATTATCAAAGGGATGCACAGCTGGTCAGGGTGGTCAAGAAAGAGCTGACGGTACAGAATATTGATCAGTATTACTATGAAGTCAAAGAAAAGAATAAAGAAGAGGTGCTTTCCAGACTTCTGGATATGTACAATCCAAGACGTGCTCTGGTATTCTGCAATACCAAGCGGCGGGTGGATGAACTGACAGGGGCTCTTCAGGGACGTGGTTACTTTGCAGAGGGACTGCACGGAGATATGAAGCAGTCACAGAGGGACCGCGTGATGAACGGCTTCCGGAATGGAAAAACGGAGATCCTGATCGCCACGGATGTGGCGGCGAGAGGTATTGATGTGGACGATGTGGAAGCGGTATTCAATTACGATCTTCCCCAGGACGATGAGTTCTATGTACACCGCATCGGAAGGACAGGACGTGCAGGGCGCGTTGGAAAAGCCTTTACCTTCATTGTGGGCAAAGAGGTATACAAGCTGAAGGATATCCAGCGCTACTGTAAGACGAAGATCTATGCGCAGCCGATTCCGTCTCTGAATGATGTGAGTGCGATCAAGGCGGATAAGATCCTGAACAATATCGCAGATACGATTCAGAATGAGAATCTGAGTGCCATGGTGGATCTGATCGAACAGCGGCTGAATGAAGAGGATTATACAGCAATGGATATTGCAGCAGCGTTTCTAAAGCAGGCCATGGGTGCCGGGGATACCGAACAGCAGGATGAGTTTGAATTTGGCGATACAGGTGCTGAGGAAGGTATGGTACGTCTCTTCATTAATATAGGAAAGAAACAGAATGTGCGCCCCGGAGACATCCTGGGAGCGATTGCAGGTGAATCGGGTATGCCGGGCAGGCTGGTGGGCTGCATTGATATGTATGATAAATATACCTTCGTGGAGGTTCCGAAGGACAGAGCCAGGGATGTGCTGCGTGCCATGGAGCATTCAAAGATTAAGGGAAAAAGTATTAATATCGAACCGGCAAATCATAAATAGGGACTGGACTGGTTAAAAAAGCAGAAACTGGATATTTTGAAAAAGCCATAGCAGTGCTAAGATATGGCGTGAGCCATACATGAGCAAAAGAAGGTCCAAAAGAGGCGGTTTTGCGAAGGGGCTCTGAACAGTACATTTTATGGAAAAGAGGAGTCGATCATGGATAAGAGAAAAGATACTTTGGTGATGGATAAGGGAAAAGACATTTTGATGATGGATAAGAGAAGGGATTCTCTGCTGAAATGGACGCAGACAGCACTGCTGGCAGCACTCTGTTTTGTAGCCTTTACGTTTTTGCAGATTAAGATCCCCATGCCGGGAGGCGATGCCACATCCCTTCATATTGGAAACGCCTTTTGTGTACTGGCAGCGCTGCTTCTGGGCGGCGGATATGGCGGCCTGGCCGGTGCAGTAGGAATGACGATTGCAGATATTATTGATCCTGTTTATATTGTTGTGGCACCGAAGACCTTTGTGCTGAAGTTCTGTATCGGTCTGATCACAGGTCTGGTGGCCCATAAGATCGCAAAGATTGGTTCCAGCCAGGATCCGAAATACATTTTTAAATGGAGCATCATCGCTTCTGTGTGCGGTCTGGCATTTAATGTTATTTTTGATCCGCTGGTGGGTTATTTTTACAAAATGTATATTCTGGGGCAGCCACAGGAAATGGCAAGCGTGCTGGCAAAATGGAGCACAGCAACCACCTTCGTGAATGCAGTCGTTTCTGTGATCCTGGTGGCAGTGTTATACAATGTGCTGCGTCCGGCCATGGAAAAAGCAGGGCTTCTGGCAAGAACAGAATAAAACAGAATACAATAGAATACAATAGAACAGGACAGGGCTGGCGGCAGATGTCTGCTGATGAAGCTATGTGTGCGGGAAGAAAGTGTGCAGCTACTTTATAAAGAAGGGGCAGCACACTTTCCTTTTGCTCATGTAGGGCTCTCGCCCTATAGATTTATAAAATTTGCCTCCGGTGAGAGGGCTCCCCAAGGCAAATATTTATAAATCTGCATGACTCTGAACAGCTGGAAATACATTAAGATTTTGTTAAAATTACACAAGAAAATCATGACAAAGGAAGAATAATATGATAAAGTTATTACACATGGTGATGCCAGTATGATAAATACAGGTGAATCCGTATACAATGGAAATGAGGATGATGAAGGAGGAAGGATGAAACGTATGAAAAAGACAATGGAGAGGAAACGGGGATGGTGCGCGAAAGTGTTTTTGACAGCAGCGGTCGTGTTCTGTCTGTCTGTGATGATGTCAGCTGCAGTACTGGCAGCGGGCACAGATGTACAGATTGCATTTGTGGATGACGTAAGCATTAAGGGCTTTATGTCCCAGGATCCGGAGCAGGAGCTGCATGGAAGCTACAGCTACATGGAAGGTGAGATCATTTTCTGTCTTCCGGCAAGTGCGGATACCCGTAAGGTCCGTATCAGTTTTCAGCAGGTGTCCATGGATCCGGCTACCGGTGCAAAGACAATGGTAGAACAGGAAGGATACGTGATGATCAATGGCAGCAGGATTTACAGCGGCGATGAATTTGAGCTGCCACAGAATAATGAAACCTTTACGATCGGAACAGGAAGCGGAGATCAGGTACCGGTTCGTGTGCTCCAGTCGGAGAACATTGCTTCCATGTTTATTGCAACCAAATCAGGAAGTATGCAGAAAGTCGATGAGAATAAGAACAATAAGGAAAGCGGAGACCTGTTCCTGATCCGGGCAGACGGAACGGTGGATTACAATGGTCCTCTGAAACAGATCAAGGGAAGGGGAAATGCCACCTGGCTGTTACCGAAAAAACCTTATAACATCAAGCTGGAAGAATCCGTGGATTTCCTGGGACTTGGAAAGGCAAAGGGCTGGTGTCTGCTGGCAAACTATCTGGATGGTTCACTGCTGAGAAACAAAATCGTTTACAACCTTGCTGATGAGACGGGGATTCCGTTTACCATGGCAAGTGAGTCCATCGATCTGTATACGAATGGAAACTATCAGGGAACCTATCTGCTGACAGAGAAGGTTGAGATCAATAAGAACAGAGTAAATATCACGGATCTGGGCAAGGCGACGGAGAAGGTAAATACCGATGAACTGGAAAATTATTCACCGGGTGGTGAGAGTGCATCCGTAGCCAATACCATGAAGTGGGTTAATATCCCGAATAATCCGGAGGATATCACGGGAGGCTATCTGATCGAGCTGGAGTTAAATGAGCGCTATAAGGCAGAGGCATGTGGATTCGTGACATCCAGAGGCCAGTCTGTGACGATGAAGGAGCCGGAGTTTGTTTCCGAAGCACAGATTACATACATCAGAGATTTTTATCAGGATATGGAGGATGCTCTGTATTCCAAAGACGGCTACAACGCAAAGGGAAAACATTTTTCCGAATATCTGGATGAGGAATCTGCCGCCAAAATGTATCTGCTCCAGGAGTACAGCCTGAATCTGGATTCGGGAATCACCAGCTTCTATCTTTACAAGGATTCTGACAAAGTGGGAGATGGAAAGCTGCACATGGCACCGGTGTGGGACTTTGATGTGGCTCTTGGAAATCATCAGGGCAGAGATAATGTCGATCTGACAAATGCCAGAGTCTGGTGGGCCAATCAGGCGCAGATTTACAATATCGGAGGACTGAACCTGATGGCACAGGCTGTCCAGCATGAATCTGTGCAGAGACTGGTTGTCGAGCAGTGGAATGAGGTATTTCTTCCGGCAGTACAGGCACTTCTGGGACAGAAAACGGACTATGTACCGGGTATATTAAGAACCCTGACAGAGTATGAGAATGAGATCAAAAGCTCGGCAGATATGAATTTCCGCTTCTGGCCGTCCTATGTCGGTGTGGAGCAGAATGGTACAGGAGTGTATACGGGAGATACCTTCGAGGCACGTGTACAATATGTCAGAAAGTTCCTGACGGAGCGTGAGGACTTTATGGATCAGGCCTTTGCTTATACCACGAATAAATATGGTTATCAGCGTATCAAGGGAGAAGTGAGCATCGAAGGAACTATGAAGTCGGGAGAAACCATTACCGCAAAGGTAGCCGACAGCAATTCGAAGACATTTATCTATCAGTGGCTTGCAGATGGGGAGAAGATCGCCGGAGCTGTGGAATCTTCCTATGTCCTGAAGGAAGAGGATGCGGGAAAAGTGATTTCTGTTCAGGTGAGATCGGAAGATGATAAGCTTCTGGCATCACTGGATAAGGCAGCATCCGGACCGGTAGAGGGAACCGACCCGGATCCGGGAGAGAACCCGGGCGAAAATCCAGATCCGAACCCGGGAGAGAACCCGGATCCGAACCCGGGAGAGAACCCTGACCCGAATCCAGGGGAAAACCCGGATCAGGGAAATCATCAGAATCCCGGCGGTGATCATTCGCAGACAGGAACAAAGCCGGTTCCGTTGTCAGCTTCCGCAGTCACTAAGGTGAGCAGTACCGCAAAAGGTGTAAAGATCGTGTTTACAAGATCAGAGAATGCAGCGGTCTACGAGATTTACCGCAGGACGGGCAGTACTTATACAAAGATTGGAACCACGAAAGAACTGAGCTTTACCGATACGGCACCTGTGGGTGGAAAGAAGATGGCATATGCAGTTAAGTCAGTTTCCGCAGACAAGACCAGATACACGGATGCGGCCTATGGTACGGAGCTGACCATTCAGCTTCCAAAGGCTCCGAAGAAACTGAAAGCCAAAGCACAGAAAGGAAAGAAGGTATCACTCTCCTGGACGAAGGTCAAAGGAGCTTCCGCATACCTGATCTACCGCTGCGAATCAAAGAATGGAACCTACCGGCTGGCGGCACGTGTGAAGAAGCAGAATACGGTAAAATATACCGATTACAAAAAGCTTAAAAAGAATAAAAAGTATTATTACAGGATAGCAGTTCTGCAGAACGGGAAATACAGTCCGATGGGGAAGGCCGTTTGGGTTGCGGTAAAAGGCTGATCAGGCTAGAACATCGACATCAGGGATTGTATGATGAATAAGCAGGGAACAGCCCCGGAGTAGATTTACTCCGGGGCTGCATTTCCTTTTAATATGGTTTCGGGACTTGTTTTCAGATTGTTTTTCGTACAGCGTTTCCACAATGTTTGATGTTCTTTGCCATACGGATCAGGGAATCGTTGATGCAGATTACGGCACCCGTGGACAGTCCCTTCAGGAAATCCATGCTCAGACAGTAGGCATGATGGATCGGAAGAACGGACATAAGAACCGTATGCTCCGGGAATTTCATATCCAGGAAGGTGGCATTTTCTGCCAGATTCCGGTGACTCAGCATGACACCCTTATTCATCAGAAATATCTGAGCCATCTGATTTCTGAACTGAAGCCTGCCCTGACAGAGATTATTCAGCAGGGAATTGAACGGGGTGAGATTCATTTTGAGCGCCCTGCGGCACTGGCTGAGATCGTTCTGATCGTTCTGTCCGTAAAGATGGATAATACGCTGACACCCTCTACACCGGAGGAAATAGAAGACACGATCTGGGGACTGGTTTCCCTTCTGGAAAAGGGCACGGATAATCCGCCGGGTTCTTTGAATTTTCTGACGACGTGAGAAACAGGGAAGTAACATAAAATCTGCATGACTCTGAACAGTTACACAATGAATGAAAAGAGGATTTAAAAAGGAGACAGATGACTCTGTCTCCTTTTTAAATCCTTCTTACAGGAACTTCATTATTTATTCATAATTTCGGAAATCGCATCCAGGATCTTGTCGTGACAGCCGCCGCATCCGGTGGAGCAGTGAGTCACTTTCTGAACCTCATCAAATGTCTTTTCTACATCGCTGAAGGTCTTATGGTTCTTCAATGCGTCTTCCACATCGAAATAGGTTACCTGTTTGCAATTACATATGGTGTAATTCTCCATTCTCTGTCACCTCTCTTTGGGTAATATGGAAATTAACCAAAATATCTCTTTAACAGGCCTTCAAATGCTTTGCCGTGGCGAGCCTCGTCTCTTGCCATTTCATGTACTGTGTCATGGATCGCATCCAGGTTAGCAGCTTTTGCACGTTTTGCCAGATCGAATTTACCAGCGGTAGCTCCGTTCTCAGCATCTACACGCATCTCAAGGTTTTTCTTTGTGCTGTCTGTTACAACTTCGCCAAGCAGCTCTGCAAATTTAGCAGCGTGCTCTGCCTCTTCGTAAGCAGCCTTCTCCCAGTATAAACCGATTTCCGGATAGCCTTCTCTGTGAGCAACTCTTGCCATTGCCAGATACATACCAACCTCTGAGCACTCGCCCTCGAAGTTTGCTCTTAAGTCAGCAAGGATATCCTCAGATACACCCTGAGCTACACCTACCACATGCTCAGCAGCCCATGTCTTCTCGCCTGCCTGCATGGTGAACTTGGAAGCCGGTGCCTTACATACCGGACAAAACTCCGGAGCTGCGTCTCCTTCTGCTACATAACCACATACATTACATACCCATTTAGCCATTGTCATAATCTCCTTTTCTTTAAATTATATCATGTTGGAGGTCAGAATAGTCTAACCTTTTGATCCTCTGTTTCATAATCAGTAATGATTACTGATATTAAACTATCACAAATTTCTTTCACAGTCAAGGTTTTTTTGAGAATTTACATTTTTTTAATACATTCATCACAAACACCGTAAAAGTTGGTGATATAGCTGTCGATTTGACCGGCAAAGTTTTTTCCAGCTACATCCATAATAGAATCAATGCTTTCCATTTCCAGATCCATCACACGATGGCATTCCCTGCATACAAAATGGTGATGGGGAGTGGTCTTTTCATCAAAGCGGTCAGCGCCATCTCCTGTCGTAATCTTTACGATTTCTCCGATATCTGATAATAATGCCAGATTGCGGTAGACAGTGCCGAGGCTGATATTTGGAAATGTTTCACGCAAATTCGTATAAATCGTATCGGCAGTCGGATGATCATTCCTGGTCGCCAGAAACTGTTTGATGGATTCGCGCTGCCGACTGTATTTTAATGCAGCCATGATTGCTTCTCCTTCCTGTGTAGAATGGTATTCTCTCTAAAAATGATAACAGTTATCGATATAAATATCATAATGTATGCATTATTAAATGTCAATTACTTTTGTAGGTTTAAAAAAGTTTTTGTTATCCGGGTGCAAATCTGACGGAAATAGGTTATACTGATAATAGAAGAAATTTCCTGTATCATAAAAAAGCATGCAGCAAAGCGGAATGGGAATGTCCGCTTTTCATAACAAAAAATAAGGAGGAGAGAAGAATGGATAAGTTATATGATTTGATAATTATCGGGTCCGGACCGGCGGGACTGGCAGCAGCGATTTATGCCCAGAGAGGGCGTCTTTCTACTCTGGTACTGGAGAAGGAATACATCAGTGGCGGACAGGTGGTAAATACTTATGAAGTGGATAATTATCCTGGCCTTCCGGGTATCAATGGATATGAGCTGGGGGTGAAATTCAGAGAGCATGCAGACAAACTGGGGGCGGAATTTGTCACAGCTGAAGTGACCGGTATTATAATAGAAGAAACAGAAAAAAAAGTAGTGACTTCAGAAGGAATCTATCGTGCGAGATCATTGATCCTTGCTATGGGTGCAGCCCACAGAGAGCTGGGAGTCCCGGGAGAGAAGGACCTTTCAGGTATGGGTGTCTCCTATTGTGCAACATGTGACGGAGCCTTCTTCCGCGGGCGTACAGTGGCTGTGGTAGGCGGCGGTGATGTTGCAGTGGAGGATGCGATCTTCCTGGCACGGGGATGCGAAAAGGTATACCTGATTCATCGAAGAGATGAACTCCGTGCGGCAAAGAGCCTGCAGGAACGCCTGCTTTCCTGTGACAATGTGGAGATCATCTGGGATACTGTGGTAAAAGAGATCAACGGAGAGGATCATGTGGAATCCATCCGGATCGAGAATGTAAAGACAGGGAAGAAAAAGGTCATGGATATGGACGGCGTGTTTGTGGCAGTAGGCGTTCTGCCAAATTCAGGGACAGTACGCGGTCTGGTCGATATGGATGAGAGCGGTTATATTCTTGCAGCTGAGGATTGTGCAACAAGCCGGGAGGGAGTCTTCGCTGTGGGAGATATCCGTAAAAAGCCGCTGCGGCAGATCGTAACTGCTGTGGCAGATGGTGCAAATGCGGTGACATCCGTACAGGAGTATCTGATGTTTTAGCAGGTACGCCAGGGCATACTTGAAAAGCAATACAGTAGAAGAATGCTTCGCATTCGACCACACCGCGGCAAGTACGCCAAGGCGTACTTGAAACGTCCGGGTATAGATAGTGCACCTCGAACTGGCTGACGTGTGAATAGTAACAGATAAATCATTAAAAAAATATTATCTCTGTTGACAAAGGGTGTAATATTTGCTATGATAGCCCTGTAAAAAAGTTAACAATTACGTAATAAATAGATGCCAGGGTCAAATACTTTTGCCCCCGACATCAATAGCGGCTAAGTAGAAACAAATGGTTTAATACATATGGAGGTCGGGTATAAATGAAAAGAGGAGTATTAAAGGTAACTGCCTGCTGTCTGGTAAGCGCTGTGGTTTTTGCAGGGAATGGCGTTGTGACAATGGCATCTGGATTTGATATGCCGCTGGCGGGACTGGAATCCAGGATTCAGGAGCAGACGGCTAAGAAAGAGGCTGTCGGCACGGTTCAGGTAAAGGCAAGCGGATATGACGTCAAAGCCATTGCACAGGTAAATGAGTATGTAAATATCCGTGATGCAGCCGGTGAAGAGGGTTGCGTGATCGGGCAGATTTACAATAACTCCGCAGCAGATATTCTTGGTCAGGAGGGTGACTGGTATCTGATTAAGTCGGGAGATGTTACAGGCTATGTAAAGTCTGAGTTCTTTGTAACAGGAAAGCAGGCCGAGGAACTGGCCGATGAGCTGGGAACAGAGGTGGCTACGGTAAATACCACTACCTTGATGGTTCGTAAGAAGCCAAATAAAAAGTCCAAGGTTATCAGCATGGTTGGAGATTCTCAGTGCCTTGAGGTTCTTGAGGATGCAGGAGACTGGGTAAAGGTAGCAGTTGATTCAGATGTGATCGGTTATGTTTCCAAGGATTATGTGGACTGTAGTACAGAGTTTGTAGAGGCAGAATCCATTGAAAAGGTAGATGCAAGGGCAGAGGCCGTACAGGCGGCGCATGATCGGGCAGAACAGATGCTGAATGCTGCGATTGATGCGATGAACAGTGCTACGGCTGATGAAGCAGCATATGCAGCCTATATGGCTTCACAGGCAGCAGCTGAGGCGAAGCAGCTGGCAGCAGAGCAGAGTTTTGATTATGACCTGCAGGAGCTGGCACAGACAACCATCGATAAGGCGAATGAAGCAGCATATGCAGCAGTGATGGCTGAGGAAGCCCAGGCAGCGGCAGAAGCCCAGGCGGCAGCTGAGGCAGAGGCAGCACAGGCGGCAGCCCAGGCAGAGGCAGATGCGGCAGCTCAGGCGGCACAGCAGGCAGCAGAAGCCCAGGCAGCAGCGGATGCGGCAGCAGAAGCAGCACAGCAGGCGCAGGAGCAGGCAAATCAGCAGTGGTCAGAGGAAGCACAGGCACAGGCGGATGCGGCAGCTCAGCAGGCAGCGCAGGCACAGGCTGAGGCCGATGCAGCAGCGCAGGCACAGGCCGAAGCGGCAGCGCAGGCAACACAGCAGACGACAACCTCTGATTCCGCAAGCACATCCGGAACGAGACAGTCAATTGTCAACTTTGCATTACAGTTTGTTGGAAATCCATATGTATATGGAGGAACCAGCCTGACAAACGGAACTGACTGCTCAGGATTTACACAGTCTGTTCTGGCAAACTTCGGAATTTCTATTCCGCGTACCGCAGGCTCACAGTCAGCCAGCGGAAGAGCAGTAAGCCTTTCCAATATCCAGCCGGGTGACCTGTTATTCTACAGTGGAAGCGGCGATTACGGAATCGGTCATGTAACGATGTACATCGGAAACGGTCAGGTCGTACATGCAAGCAATTCCAGAACAGGTATTATTGTATCTGATATCGGATACCGTACACCTTGTGCAGCAAGAAGCTATATCGATTAATCGTTAATTAATAAAGGGGTTGGAACCCGTCTCGAAAGAGGCGGGTTCCTTTTTTGTGATACAGGAAATTCGAAGGAATTTCCTGTATCACAAAACCCGAGAGTAGAAGCGCGAGATTATGCAGTATGCATCTTACGTGCATCGCGAAGCGTGTTGCTGGTCACGGAGTGAACAGTAACTGGAAAACCGGCGGTGTACAAATTGCACAAAATATGACAGAATTCCTGAGAACCCGAAAATTTTATAAACGGACACCCTAAAGTTATGCACAGAAAGGAAGTTGGAAAACATCTGTAAAACAGGGGAAAAATGAGTTATACACCAGGTTATCCACATTATCCACATTTTTTTAATGTTCTTAACTGGTTTACATAGTATTTTTTCAGAACATCCGTTTTGTACAGAAATAATAAATCGTATTTTGACGGAAAAAAATAGCCGGAATCTATTGACATTTTAATAGTTTGAATATGGTTCGGATCCTGCAGAATTAACAGGTATTATCATAAAAAAGCGGGCTCTGTGAGCCCGCTTCAGACTGTAGACAAAGTCCCGCACTTCTGTGCGGGATTTTTCTATACCAAA
>OLOS01000643.1_pt1 | contig 34836 bp, 31 predicted proteins | sample 1672631 | NCBI WGS metagenome assembly OLOS01 (sample SAMEA3136707, study PRJEB25190) | human gut metagenome | biome: human gut; feature: human-associated habitat; material: faeces | place: Austria | collected 2013 | reverse complement strand
AAAAAGGTCATTCGAGATTGAGACTGCCAATCTAAAACCTTTCTCTTGGGGGATTGAAAGGGGGCTATTCTCTTTTGTGAAAGAGAATAGCCCCCTTTGACTCGCACCGCGCTCAGCGAACGCGACTATTTACATCGAGATCCAGCCGAACGCGCTGGCGATCGAGCTGATCAAAATGATCGCCGCGAAGAACGGGCACAGGAAGCGGATCATGGCGTTGAAGACCTTTCTTCTGCGGAAGGGCGCGCCGTTCAGCGTGACCTCGTCCGCGATGCGGTCGACGCCGATGACGCGGGAGACGAGGATGCAGCTTGCGATGGCCGCGATGGGCATCATCACGGAGTTGGTCAGGAAATCGAAGAAGTCCAAAAACTGCATGCCGATCACGGTGACATTTGCCAGCGGGCCGTAGCCCAGGCTGGAGAGGCTTCCGAGGAGAACCATGGAGACGCCCATGATGCTCGTGGCCTTCTTACGGCTCCAGTGCAGCTCATCCTGCAAGGTAGAGACGGCGCTTTCCGTCAGCGCGATGGAGCTCGTCAGCGCGGCGAACAGGACCAGCAGGAAGAACGCGATGCCGATCACCGTGCCAAAGCCCATGGAATCAAAGACCTTCGGGATGGTGATGAACATCAGCGAGGGGCCGGCCTTCAGCGCGCTGGGATCACCGCCGGAGAAGGCGAACACCGCGGGGATGATCATCAGGCCCGCCATGATGGCGATGGCCGTGTCGAAGACTTCGACATTGCGGGTGGAGCTTTCGATCGGGACGTCCTTTTTCATGTAGGAACCGAACGTGATGAGAATGCCCATGGCGATGGACAGGGAATAAAACATCTGCCCCATGGCGGAGACGACCGTCATCCAAGAGAAGTTGTCAAGATTGGGCACAAGGAAGTACTTGACGCCCTCCAGCGCACCGGGGCGGGTCACGGAATACACGGCGATGATCAGCGACAGCACCACGAGAATGGGCATCATGATCTTGGAGACGCGCTCGATGCCGTTTTCCACGCCCGCAAAGATGATCGCCAGCGTCATGGCCGTGAAGACGAGAAAGCAAAGCTCCGAGGACACGCCGTTGGAGATGAAGGACGAGAAATAGCCGTCCTCCGCGACGAGGTGCGCCTTGCCCATCAGGTATTCCGCCAGATATTTGATGACCCAGCCGCCGATGACGGAGTAGTAGGGGACGATCAGAATCGGAATGATGGCGTTGATCCAGCCGCCCACGCGCAGCGCAGGCTTATCGCTGAAGGACTTGTAAGCGCCGACAGGGCTCTTGCCGGTCATGCGGCCGATCGAAGTCTCCGCAATGATCATCGTGTAGCCGAAGGTCATCGCCAGAATGATGTATACCAGCAGGAAAATAGCGCCGCCGTATTTGGCGGCCAGATAAGGAAAGCGCCAGATGTTTCCGAGGCCGACGGATGCGCCCGCAGCCGAAAGGACAAAGCCAATCTTGCCGGAAAAGGAACCTCTTTTATGATCCATGAAGAATCTCCTCTCTTTTTTACGACATACAATTCATCTAGTATATCATAGAATAAAGATGAAAACAATCTGAAATCCGAAGAAAAGAGAGCTATTTGTCGTTGGCCGTGCAGAAAAATAAAAAAGGAAGACTCGAAAGAGTCTTCCTTTTTCCATATTTAAGACCAGAGCAGCTGCATCGCGACGATTAGCGCCGCAGCGGCGAGGATATACACACCTGCGATCAGCAGTCCCGCCTTGAGCGCGCCGCGGATGGCGGCATTGCGCTCCTCGCGCGTCAGCTCACCGACAGCGCTTTCCCACGGGCGGTCGTTCGCACGGGGCGCGTCGGGCGCGGAAAAGTCGCTGCGCTTGCGGTGAAAGTGTGGGAGAAAGGTCGGCTGGCGTTCGATGCCGCTCATGTCGGCGATCGTGCGGCCGTCGTCCTCCTCGTAGAAGTCGTCCTTCTTCATCACTTATCGTACAGGTGGCAGCACACGAAGTGGCCCGGCTCGATCTCGCGCTGGACGGGTGCTTCCTCCTTGCAGCAGGCCATGCAGTTGGCGCAGCGGGTGTGGAATTTGCAGCCCTTGGGCGGATTGGCAGGGGAGGGGATGGAGCCCTCGAGCACGATGCGGTTCATCTTCACCTTCGGGTCGGGGATGGGGATGGCGGAGAAGAGCGCCTTTGTGTAGGGGTGGAGCGGGTTGCGGAAGATATCTTCCTTCGCGCCGTACTCCACAAGGTTGCCGAGGTACATGACGCCGACGGTGTCGGAGATGTGCTCGACAACGGAGAGGTCGTGGCTGATGAAGAGGTACGTCAGCTTGTATTTATCCTGCAATTCGTTCAGCAGGTTGATGATCTGCGCCTGGATGGACACGTCGAGTGCGGAGACAGGCTCGTCGCAGACGATGAACTCGGGGTTGAGCGCGAGCGCACGCGCGATGCAGATACGCTGGCGCTGGCCGCCGGAGAACTCGTGCGGGTAGCGGTCCTTGTGGAACGGCTGTAAGCCGCAGTTGTCCATGACCTGGTCGATATAATCGTCAAATTCCGCCTTCGGGACGAGGTTGTGCTCGCGCACGGCCTCGCCGATGATCTCGCCGACCGGCATACGCGGGGAGAGCGAGGAGAACGGGTCCTGGAAGATGATCTGCATCTTCGTGCGCAGGGCGCGCAGCTCCTTGTGGGAGAGATCATAGACCTCCTGTCCGTTGAAGAGCACCTGACCGCCGGACTTGGAGTCATACAGGCGCAGGATCGTGCGGCCCGTGGTCGTCTTGCCGCAGCCGGACTCACCGACAAGGCCCATCGTCGTGCCGCGCTTTAAATTGAACGTGACGCCGTCGACGGCCTTGACATAGCCGACCGTCTTCGACACCATACCGCCCTTGATCGGGAAGTATTTCTTGAGGTGATTGACCTGCAGAATGTACTGCGGGTCATATTCCACGGGGGTGAAATTGTTGTCGATGATGAGTGAGGACTTCTGCGCCTCATCGGCGTGCTCCTGCTTCTTGACAAATTCATCGGCATTCTGCTTCTGCGTTTCCTTCAGTTCATCGAGGACCTGATCGTCGTTCTTACCGGCTTTCCAAAACGGCATCTTATTCACCCTCCTTTCCGTTTTCCTTGCCCTCGGCCAGCTCTTCCTCCACGATCTCCTCAAGGTCGGGGCGCTTGCCGTCGTAATAGCGGTAGCAGCTCACCTTGTGCGTCGGCGAGATGCTCACCTCGCACGGGTAGTCGCCCTCGCAGCCGTTCACGCACATTTCGCAGCGATCCTTGAAATAGCAGTAGTTCGGCATGTTGATGGGGTTCGGCACCTTGCCGGGGATGGAGTAGAGCTTTTCGACCTGACGGCCCACGACCGGCTTGGAGGCCATGAGGCCGATGGTGTAGGGGTGCGCGGGATGGGAGAAGATCTCCTCCGCCGTGCCCTGCTCGACGATGCGGCCGGCGTACATGACGACCACATAGTCCGCCATTTCGGCGATGACGCCGAGGTCGTGCGTGATGAACATGATCGAGGAATTGATCTGATCCTTCAGATTGCGCAGAAGGTCGAGGATCTGCGCCTGGATCGTCACGTCGAGCGCCGTGGTGGGCTCGTCGGCGATGATGAGCTTCGGGCTGCACGCAAGCGCCATGGCGATCATGACGCGCTGGCGCATACCGCCGGAGAGCTCGTGCGGGAACATCTTGTAAACGCCCTCGCTGTTGGCGATGCCGACCATTTCAAGGAGCTCAATGGTGCGCGCCTTGATCTGCGCTTCGTCGTGGCCCTTTTCGTTGTGCAGGGCCAGCACCTCGTCGACCTGGTCGCCGATGCGGAACACGGGGTTCAGCGCGGTCATCGGCTCCTGGAAGATCATGGAGATATAGTTGCCGCGTAAGTGCTGCATGATGCTGTCAGGCGCCTTCGTCACGTCGTAGGCCTTGCTGCCGAGGTTCAGGCGAATTTCGCCCTCCACGACCTGACCCTGCGGGCGCTGCAAAAGCTGCATGAGCGACAAACTCGTGACCGATTTGCCGCAGCCGGACTCGCCGACGACGCCGACAGTCTTGCCGATGGGCACGGAGAACGTGACGCCGTCGACCGACTTGACAACGCCCGTGTCGGTGAAAAAGTAGGTGTGCAGGTTGTCGAATTCGACCGCGTTGTTGGGGTCGTGCATCTCGGTCAGATACTCGGATTCGGGAACGTTCTTGCGCTTGCGCTTCTTTTCGAGCGCATTTGTGATCTTGCGGTTTCCTTTGGAAATGCGGCGGGATTCCTTTGCGGAAAGATAGCCGTCATTATGCTTCTTAGCCATTCAAATTCCCTCCTTTCTCAGCGCTTCATCTTCGGGTCAAACGCGTCGCGCAGACCGTCGCCGACGAAGTTGAAGCCGAGGACCGTCAGCATCAGGCAGATGCCGGCGGGGATCCAGATGAACCAGTAGCTCGTGAGGACGTAAGAGTTGGAAACGTCGTTCATGATGTTGCCCCAGGAGGCGAACGGGAACTTGACGCCGAGGCCGAGGAAGCTGAGCGTTGCCTCGGTGATGATGGTGGAGCCGAGGCTCATCGTGCAGTTGACGATGAGCTGCGGGATGACGTTGGGGATCAGGTGGCGGAAGATGCGGCGCGAAACGCTGATGCCGCAGGCCTCCGTCGCGGTCATGAACTCCTGCTCGCGCAGAGAGAGGATCTGGCCGCGGACGAGACGGGCGATACCCGGCCAGCCGAGGAAGCCCAAGATCAACATTAAGTAGAGCATTCGGATCTGCGGGTCGACGCGCATGCCGTCCATCGCTGCGCCCAGAATGATGATGAGCGGGGTGGAGGGGATGCAGTAGAAGATATCGACGATACGCATGATGAGGTTATCGACCCAGCCGCCGAAGTAGCCAGAGACGCCGCCGAGCACCACGCCGAGCGCCGCGGAGATGATGACGACGATGAAGCCGATCATCAGCGACACGCGGCCGCCGTACATCAGGCGGGTGAGCATATCCATACCGTTTTTATCCGTACCGAGCCAGTGCGCGGAGTTGGGGAAGGAATAGGCGTCGAACACGCGGGTGGACGTGCCCTCCTTGATCGACCACTGGTACTTGGCGGGATTGTATTCAAGCTTGATCTCGCGCTCCTGACCGGCGTCGTTCACATAGGTGTACTCGGTCTCACCGTTTTCGACGGCCTGCTGCACGCGCTCTTTGAAGTCCTTGCTGATGACCGTGCCGCTGACCTTGGACTGGATGACAAAGCGGCTGATGTAGGCGATCTCCTCGCCATTCAGCATGACGCTGTCTTCATCGAGCGTATAGGTCTTGCCGTTGGCCGTAAACTCCGCTTCGCCGTTGGCGTGCGCCTTGAGGGCGTTGAAGCTGAAGTTGAAGCCGAACTTCTGGCTGGGGTCGCTCGAGCTGATGATGTCCTTATAGGCGATGGCAAGGAGCCTGCCGCCGCTCGAGACGGAGTAGAGTGAGTCGCCCTCCTCGGTCACGTCGTAGGTGACGCCCTTGTAGGAGAAGCTGTCGTCCTTGCCCATGTGCAGTGTGAGCTGCGCCTGGAGGATCGTGCCGAACTCCTGACCGTCGGCCACGAGATAGCGGTACTCGGTGTTCTCGCTCATGGCGGCGTATTCCTTGAGCTGGATATCGTCGCGGTAGAAGACCTCGTCCTGCCCGTAGGGGCTGATGAGGCCGCCGATGAAGGAGAAAACGAACATCACGGCGAGGATCGTCAGACCCACGACCGCGAGGCGGTTGCGGAAAAAGCGCTTGGCGACCAGCGTGCCCGGGGAAAGGACCTTGACGCGGCGGTCGTCGTTGAGGGAGTAATCCTCCTCGGGAGGCTTGTTTTCCTCGGAGGGCGTGTTGTCCTTTCCTGCGTACTTGTCGTTGAGTTCGTAGGAACGGCGGCGGGCATCATTACCGGGCGTGCCCTGTCCGTGAACGGGATTGGAAAGATCCTTATCGGTTCTATCGTCAAAATAACTCATTCGTCACGTCCTCCTTTCTTACGCGATGCGCACGCGGGGGTCGACCACCGCGTACAGGATGTCGGAGATCAGGTTGCCCAGCAGGGTCAGGATCGCCAGGAACGTCATGTAGAACATGGAGAAGGGGATATCGCCCGCGACCATCGCATTGTACGAGATGAAGCCGATGCCGGGGATGGCGAACAGCGTCTCGGTGATGAGCGCGCCGGCAAAAAGGCCGGGCAGCGAGCCGCCGATGAACGTCACGAGCGGGATGAGCGTGTTGCGGAAGGCGTGGTGATAGATGACCTTATGCTCGGAAAGACCCTTGGCGCGGGCGGTGCGGATGTAGTCGGCGTTGAGCACCTCGAGCATGTTCGTGCGCACATAGCGCATCCACGGGCCGATGGAAATGAAGACCAGCGTCACGATGGGCAGCACCAGATGCTTTGCCATATCGAGGATCTGACCAAACTGGCTGAGGGAGTTGAAGTCACGTCCCGTCAGGCCGACAAGGTCGAACCAGCCGAGCTTGACCGAGAAGATGAGCTTTAAGAGCGTCGCGAAGAAGAACGTCGGCAGCGACATACCCAGCAGTGCGACCGTCGTGACGGTGTAGTCGGTCACGCTGTACTGCTTGGTGGCGGCCACGATGCCGAGCGGCACCGCGATGAGAAGCTCGAACACGAGCGAGATAGCGCCCATGATGAACGAGACCCAGATGACCTCGTTGAACTTCTGGATGACGGGCACGGTATACTTCCAGCTGTCGCCGAAGTTGCCGGTGCACAGGTTCTTGAGCTGGACGAAAAAGCCGGGGATGAGGCCCAGGTCCAGACCGTATTGTGCGTTGAGCTGTGCCAGCCACTCCTCATAGGGCTTGGAGCCGGGAGCCTGCGAGAGCTGCCGCGCCATATTTTCCACGTAGGAACTGGGCATGCAGCGCATAAGCAGGTAGATGATGAATGTCACAAAAAAGAGGATCACCACCGACAGCAGCAGGCGTTTTACCAGATATTTGCGCATAGAATCCCTCCGTTTTTTGATAACGGCCGCCCCGCGCCCGGGGCCTTGTCGCCGTTTCGGGTTTGATATGTCTCTCTCTGCATATCAGCCAAATGCTCCGATGCACCGGGGCATTTGGATCATACGCAGATGCCTGAGGCAGGCTACCCCGCGGCAAAAGCCGCAGGGTAGCCATGCGCCTAAGTAACGTTTTTGTGCAGCGACGGTGCTTACTGCAGGTCGAGCAGCTCGATGTCGTTGTACCAGGTCCAGTAGGTCGTGATATCAGGCGTCACGGTGTCGAGGTTGACACGCTTGGCGGAGATGATCACGCAGTTCTGGCGCTGATAGATGGGGATCTCGACCGCCCAGTCGGCCACGATGTCAAGGCACTGCTTATACAGGGTCTTGCGGTAGGTCTGGTCGGTGGACTGACGCGCCATCATGATGAGCTCGTCGAGGTCGGCATCCTTGATCCAGTAGGACTTCTCGTTGGAGCCGCCCTGGCTGTGATAGATCTGGAACATATCCGGGTCGGGCGTGGCCTGCCATGCCATGGCGAACATGTCGGCAGTACCGGCGTTGATCGCGTTGGTCATCTCGGCGAAGTTGGACATATCGGAGACGATCAGGTTGAAGCCGATCTCCTTGAGAGCGTCGGACGCGAGGGTCAGAGCCATGAAGGAGGGGTGGTCGCCCTTGCCGCTGCCGCCAACCATGACTTCAGCGTCCATGCGGCCGCCGGCGGGAGCAGCGGTGATCTTGCCGTCAGCGACGGTGTAGCCGGCAGCCTCGAAGTAGCCGAGAGCGGCCTGCTTGGCGGCGGCGTACTTGTCGTCGGCGCTCATGCCTTCGGTGTAGATGTCGTTGCCGTTGACGTCAACGGAGAAGGCGACCTTGTAGCCCTCATCGGTAACGCGCGGAGCGGCCCAGGAGGTGTCGGAGATGGGGTAGTTGATGACGTTGGCGAACTCACCGTAGTAGGAGTCGACAGCGACATCGCGGTAAACGGCGATAACCGTGGCGATGGCCTTACGCAGATCCTTGGAGGCCTCATCACCGCCGTTGCCGTCGCCGATCTTCACGCGGTTGGCGTTGAAGCCGACATAGCCGTAGCCGAGGTTGGCGACGAGGTCAGTCTGGATGGTATCGCCGGAGATCTCGCCGTTAGAGTTGGCTTCCTTGATCTGCTCGGCAGCTTCCTTGGAGTAGGAGGGGTCAGTTACGTCGATCGTGCCGGAGACAACGCCGGGGATCTTATCTTCGTCCTGCATCTCGCGCCAGATGACAGTGTCGATCTTGGGCTCGCCCTTCCAGTAGGTCGGGTTCTTCTGCAGGGTGACAGCGCCGTTGGACCAGCTCTCGAAGGTGTACGGGCCGGAGCCGATAGGCGTGGAGGTCACGGACTTGACGTGGGACAGATCGCCCTTGACAAAGCCGAACATGTTGTTGTCGTAGTCATACTTGTCAGTCTCGCCATAGTAGTGCATGGGGCACACGGTGACGGGGAGCTGATAGATGGCGGTGGCGTTGACCTCGGTGAGGGTGACGGTCATGGAGTAGTCACCGGTCTTGACGATACCGGCAACGTTGGGAGCGGACTCGCCGGTCTGGACGGCGACGGTATAGTCGGTGTAGGCGTCGCCCAGCTCGGCCTCGAGGAAGGAGGAGATGCTGGTGCCGGCGGTCTCGGCGTTGATGCCGTCATCGGAGATGTCGTAGCCGTACTTAGCAACGATGGCAGCCCAGAAGTCTTCGACGGTCGCGTCATCGGCGAGATCGAAGCCCCAGTTGCCAGCCTGCGCGGCGACGGAGTCATCAGCGGTGGCGGAACCGGAGTCGACCACGTAGTCAAGGATCTCCTGGGCGAACTTCACGCCGGCGGCGTTGAAGGCGGCCCAGTAAGCGTTGTACTGCTCTTCGGTGTAGAAGTCGTTGGCGGCGTAGGCGTCAGGACCGGCGGCGAGGATCAGGTTCTGCACAGTGTCCATACCGCTGCGATAGGCTTCCAGACCCTTGATGGGCAGGGAGTACAGCGTGGAAACGCCGTCATAAGCGGGGTCAAGCAGGACATAGTAAGAGAAGATGACATCGTCGATGGTCATTTCCTCACCGTCGGAGAACTTGACGCCCTCTTTCAGGGTGATGTTGTAGTCGACCGTGCCGTCGCTGTTTTCAACGATGTCGCAGTCGGCAATGCCCTTGTAAGTATAGTCGGTGCCGTTGTAGGGACGGACGTCGCCCTCGATGCCCTTGAGGACGACAGAGCCCTCGCGGTCGACGAGAAACAGACCGTCGAAGACCATACCCATGACCTGGTTTTCATAGTCATTGGTATAGAAGAAGGGGGAGAACTTACCGTCGAAGTTCTGCGTGCCGACAACAAGCGTCTTGCCGTCGGTCTGGCCGTCGTCCGTCTTCTTGTCGCCGCAGCCGGCCAGAAGACCAAGACACATGACCAGAGAAAGGATCAGTGCAAGTGTTCTTTTCATTGAATCTACTCCTTTATAAATTTTTGCTAAAACGGGTCGCCCCGTGCAGCACAAAGTAAGGTGCCCGCGCGTATACACGCGCGGAAAGGGGGAGTGCGCCTCCTATGGACATCTGTGCGCCGAAAAACAGCGCGTAGAATTTTTTTGATTATAGCATGAAAGGATGCACATTGTACAGAGTAAAATCTTAGGAGTTATTTTTTTTAGGCAATTTGTCCCATTCTGCCTGCATAATTTCGGCGCGCAGAACAAGGACACTCAGTAGGGCTATCAGCTTCAGCAGGACATAGAGCAGCGCGAAAAACGTCTGTCCTGCGTGGTCATTGACGAAAAAGAAGATCAATTCGCACACGATGCCGAGAAGAGAAAAGACCGCCGTGACCGCCGTTCGCACGGGCAGAACGGCCACGCTTTTTTTGTAGTTGTACTCGCGCACCGTGCTCCAGTCCGTTCCGAGCTTTGCAAGCGCCCAGATGACGCTCGCCGCGCCCAGAAACTCGCCGAGGTAGGGGAGCAGAACGTAAAAACAGTTCTGCATCCCCGGCGCAGGAATGCACCCGCCCGCGGCGACCGCAACGGTCAGAATGGCTGCCATTCCCCACACGGCGCGCTTAGATCTGCGCTGCTTTGCATCATCGTTTTGGCAGGCGTAGAGTGCCCCATCGTAAACATATTCGCCCGCGACGTTCAGATGAAAGTCGTTCAGGTGCTCGCGGCGGTTGTGCTTTTTGTGCTGTTCGCCCATTATTCGATGCCCGTGAGGTCAAAGTCCGCGAGGGCCTTCTCCGCCTCGGCGCACACGCCGCGAAGACACGCTTCGTCAAACGGGCTCTCGAGGCCGGCGTTTTTGAGAAGATCGGTGAACGTCCGGCTGCCGCCCTGCACGGTGTAGGCCATGTAGTGCTGCCAGGCGTTCCCCACGTCCTTGCGGATCATCGCCCAGAATTCGAGCGCCACGGTCTGGGCAAGGCAGTAGTCAATATAATAGAAGGGGCTCGAATAGATGTGGTGCTGGCGCTGCCAGCCCATGCCCTCGGAGTAGAACGGGATCTCGCCGTCGAGCTTCATCCACGGCATATAGACGCCGAGCAGCTCCTTCCAAACGGCGTGGCGCTCGGCGGGCGTCATCTCGGGCTTTTCATACACGATGTGCTGGAAGTGGTCGACCATCGTGCCGTAGGGGATGAACGTCAGCGCGCCGGAGAGGTGGCTGTAGAGGAACTTCTTCGCGTCGGGACCGAAAAAGCCGTCCGCCCACGGCTCTGCGAAGAACTCCATGGACATCGAGTGGACCTCGCAGGCCTCCATGCTCGGCCAGATGTAGTCGATGGGGATGCGCTTGCGGTTCGTCCAGGCCTCGAAGGCGTGACCGGCCTCGTGCGTCACGACCTCGACGTCGTGCTGCGTGCCGTTGAAGTTGGCGAAGATGAACGGCACCTGATAGTCCATGATGCTCGTGCAGTAGCCGCCCGCCTGCTTGCCCTCGGTCGAGAGCACGTCGAGCAGCTCGTCGCGCAGCATCGTTTCGAAGAACTCCTTCGTCTCGGGCGAGAGCTCGCTGTAGAACTTCATACCCTGGGCGAGAATGTCATCCGGCGTGCCCGCGGGGCGGGGATTGCCGGAACGGAATTCGAGCGCGTTGTCGGCAAAGCTCATCGGATACTGCTTGCCCAGGCGCCTGGCCTGCTCGCGGTACACCTTGTCAGCCACGGGGACGAGATACTTGACGACCGCCTCGCGGAACTTTTCGACGTCGTCTTTCGTATAGCAGTTGCGGCCCATGCGGTAGTAGCCGAGCGTGGTATAGCCCTCGTAGCCGAGCTTTTTCCCCATCGCGTCGCGCAGATGCACGAGTTTGTCGTAGAGCTCGTCGAATTTTGCCTGGTTGTCCTTGTACCACTGGCCCTCGGCTTTCCACGCGGCAAGGCGCTTTTCATCGTCAGCGCAGGTCTTGAACGGGGAGAGCTGCGAGAGGGTGTAGACCTTGCCCTCGAACGGGATCTGCGCCGAGGCGAGCAGCTTTTCATACTCCTGCGTCAGGTCGTTTTCCTGCTGCAATTCAGGAATGATGGCGGGGGAGAAGGTCTTGAGCGCGATCTCGGCGTTGACGAACATCAGATCGCCGTATTCCTTCTCAAAGTCCGCGCGGAACGGGCTTTCGAGCATCGCTGCCGTCCACGCCTGATTGTATTCCTCCAGCTCGGGGTTGAAGTTGTTCCAGAATTTTTCCTCGCCGTCGTAGAATTTGTCTCGCGTGTCGATCGAGTGGCGGATGCTCGCGAGCGTCGCGGCGGTGGAGATGTGGCTCATCAGCTCCTGCTGCGAAAGGAACACCTTGCGCGCTTCCTCATAGCTCTTGGCGGCCTTGAGTTCCGCCGTCAGCGCGGAAAGGCGCTGCTTGCTCGCCGCGGGATCGGGGCGGGTGTAGGTCATTTCGGAAAATTTCATGTTGTTTCCTCCATCAAATTTTTATTGTTACATTTCTTATTCTTGCCGGTTATAGATCGCGGACACGTCCTTGCGTCCACCGCCGATGACGACGACCGCCGCGGCCGCCGTGACGAGCATGAAGCCCGTCAGCACGCCGCGCACGGGGAGAAACGCCACCAGCGCGCCCGCGAGCAGATTGCCCGTGAAGCTGCCGACGGTGTTGAGCATGTTGAACGCGCCGTTGAAGCGGCCCTTTTTCTCGTCGGGCACGTAGCTCTGCGTGGCGGAGATGCGGATGGTGTAGCTCGTCACGCCGAGGATACCCGTTAAAAAGCACGAGACCATCATCACCGGCAGCGGGCAGTAGAGATAGAAGCCCTCACACAGCGAGATGACGACATAAACCATCAGGGCAATGGAATACTTATGCTGCACAGGCAGCTTGATTTTATAATGGATACCGCCGCCGATGGCGCGGCCGAAGATCGCCATGCCCCAGACGAGCATATAGATGTATTCGCCGTTATCGAATGTCGACTTGAAGTACGGCAGCGTGATGACCTGCGACGCGCCCGAGGCCAGCATGCTGAATGTGAAATAGATGGCCACGCGCAGAAGCCCCTTTTCATTCATCAGATAGCGAAAGCCCTCTTTGATGTCGCGCAGGAGCTGGCGGCCCGAGGAATGCTGCTCTTCGAGCGCGAGCGCGGCACGCTGCTTTTCGATGTAGTGTTCCTCGGCGCGGATCTGCGTCTCTGCCGTCGCGGCGATGAAGAAGCACAGCGCGTTGATGCCGAGCAGCGGCGCAATGCCGAAGAGATTATAAAAGTACGTTGCGATCGGGATGATGAGCGCCGAGAGCGTCTCCAGCACGCTCGCGATGGAGTAGGCCTTGGAGTAGTTCCCCTCAGAGATCAGCAGGGGATAGAAGCTGTCGTAGGCGACATAGTAGATGCTGTTGATCGAGCCGATGATAAAGCAGAAGACCGCGAGCATCGGAAAGCTGAACCAGCCGCGGCTCAGGATCAGCGCAGCGACAAGGTAGACCCCGGAGGAAAGGAAGTCCAGCGTGTAGATCGTCTTCTTGCGCGAAAAGCGGTCGAGGATCGCGCCCGAGAAAATCGGCATGACGATCTGCGGCAGCGTAAATGTCGCAATATAGATGGCATAGAGCAGGTTCGAGCCCGTGTAATCCAGTACGAGCAGGCTCAGCGCGAAGCCGGACATCGAATTGCCCAGCATCGAGATCACGCTGCCCAATGTGATGATAGTGAAATCCCGCGTCCACAGCGGTGAGACCGGAGCTGGCGCGGGAGAAGAGGATTCGTTCATAGAAATAGTCTCCTTCCGGCTTAAGAGCGCAAACAAAAGCCCGCTCGATGCGGGAGGGGGGACGGAAATCAACTGTATTATAAAGGATTTCGATAAAAGAATCAACTATAATTCCACCAAATATGGACAAATGCACAAATGCTGCCCCTGTTTTGTGCGGCACAGAGGGAGTGTCCGCTTGCCGAGAAGCATGACGTGTGCTATAATACCGCCAAACAAAAATAAACTGTGGAGGACATCACCATGCAACATGCACCGGCAAGAGAACTGCTGCATTTTATCAAAAATAGCCCCACCTGCTACCATGTGACCGAGAACATCCGCCAAAAACTCCTCGCAAACGGCTATACCGAGCTTTCCGAACGCGAACGCTGGGAGGTAGCCCCCGGCGGGAAGTATTTCGTCCGCCGCAACGGCTCGAGCACCATCGCCTTCCGCGTGCCGGAGATGATCGACGGCGGCTTCGCCATAGCTGCGGCGCACTCCGACTCGCCAACATTCCGTTTAAAAGAGCATCCCGACCGCCGCAGCGCGCATTATGTCCAGCTCTCGACCGAAAAATACGGCGGCATGCTGATGTCCACGTGGTTCGACCGCCCACTCTCCGTCGCGGGCCGCGTCTTCGTGCGCGCAAACGGCGAGATCGTCGAAAAACTCGTGAGCGTCGATCGCGACCTGCTCGTCATTCCCAATGTCGCCATCCACATGAACCGCACGGCGAACGACGGCATGAAGTACCTCGCGAATATCGACACGCTGCCGCTGCTCGGCGGCAAAGACAGCGGCGGCATCCTGCCCATCGTCGCCAAAGCCGCGGACGTTGCAGAAAACGACATCCTCGGCAGCGACCTGTTCCTCTACTGCCGCGGCGAGGGGACGCTGCTTGGCGAGAACGAGGAGTACATCCTTTCTCCCAAGCTCGACGATCTCGAGTGCGCCTGCGGCTGCCTCGAGGGCTTCCTTGCGGCGAAGGAGAGCGGAAATATCGCCGTCTGCTGCATTTTCGACAATGAAGAGGTCGGCTCGTCCACCAAGCAGGGTGCGGGCTCGACGTTCCTGCGCGACACGCTGCGCCGCATCGCCCTGTGCCTCGGAAAGGACGAGCAGGAGCTCCAGATGATGCTCGCGCGCAGCTTCCTCGTCTCGGCGGACAACGCGCACGCCCAGCACCCCAACCACGGTGAATACGCCGACCCCGACAACTGCCCGTATATGAACGAGGGCGTCGTCATCAAGTTCAACGCCAATCAGCGCTACGCGACCGATGGCCGCTCCTGCGCTATTTTCCGCGCCGTGTGCGAAAACGCGGGCGTTCCCACGCAGGTCATGTCCAACCGCTCCGATCTTCCCGGCGGCTCGACGCTCGGCTCGATCTCCGATACGCTCGTGCCGGTCAGCACGGTGGACATCGGCCTGCCCCAGCTCGCGATGCACTCTTCGTGGGAGACCGCGGGCGTGCAGGACTATGAATTCCTGATCCGCGCGATGACGGAGTATTTCGGCAGCGCACTGTAAGAGACCTGCCGAAACGGTAGACAAAAGCACGGAAACATGCTAAAATAAAACGATTTTTGATCAAATACGCTTTCAACGACAGAAAGGAAATATATCATGGACGTTAAGGAAATTCTCAAGCACGTTGACCATACCCTCCTCAAGCAGACCGCCACCTGGGAGGACATCAAGCAGATCTGTGACGACGGCATCAAATACGGCTGCGCGAGCGTCTGCATCCCGCAGACCTATGTGAATCACGCCGCGCACTACGTCGCCGAGCAGCAGCACTATGGCTTCGGCCAGCTGCCCATCTGCACGGTCATCGGCTTCCCCAACGGCTACACGCCCAGCGGCATCAAGTGCATGGAGGCCGAGTCCGCCGTCGCCGACGGCGCGACCGAGATTGACATGGTCATCAACCTCGGCTGGGTCAAGGAGGGCCAGTACGACAAGATCCTTCAGGAGATCAACTCTGTGAAAATCTCCTGCCACGGCAACATCTTAAAGGTCATCATCGAGACCTGCCTGCTCACCGACGAAGAGAAGATCAAGCTCTGCGAGGTCGTCTCCAACTCTCACGCCGACTATATCAAGACCTCCACGGGCTTTGCCGGCGGCGGCGCGACCCGCGAGGATGTCGCCCTCATGGCCGCCCACATGACCAACGGCAAGAAGATCAAGGCCGCCGGCGGCATCGCGAGCCTGCAGGACGCCGAAGATTTCCTCAAGCTCGGCGCCGACCGCCTCGGCACGTCCCGCATCGTCAAGGCCGTCAAGGAGCTCGAGGCCAAGGGCGAACTTTAAGAAAGGGGAGGGCTCAATATGCCGACTCCGCATAACAGCGCGAAAAAGGGCGACTTCGCCAAGACCGTTCTGATGCCCGGCGACCCGCTGCGCGCGAAGTTCATCGCCGAAACATTTTTAGATGAACCAAAGCTCGTCAACAACGTCCGCGGCGTGCAGGGCTACACAGGCACCTACAAGGGCGTTCCCGTCAGCGTGATGGCCAGCGGCATGGGGATGCCGTCCATCGGTATCTACTCCTACGAGCTGTTCACGCAGTACGATGTCGAGAGCATCATCCGAGTAGGTTCGGCGGGCGCGCTGCAAAAGGACTTAAAGCTCGGTGACGTGGTCGCGGGCATGGGTGCGTGCACCAACTCGAACTACGCCGCGCAGTACGGCCTTGGCGGCACATTTGCCCCCATCGCGGACTTTCAGCTGCTCTCCGCCGCCGTTGAATCGGCGAAGGAGCTCGGCGTCCGCATGGACGTCGGCAACCTCTACTCGTCCGACACGTTCTACGACGCGTCGAACCCGTCGCTCAAGTGGGCGGACATGGGCGTGCTCGCCATCGAGATGGAGGCCGCCGCCCTCTACTGCAACGCCGCCTATACGAAAAAGCGCGGACTTTCCCTCTGCTCGATCTCCGACAATATCCTCACCGGCGAGGAGCTTTCGCCCGAGGCGCGGCAGACGAGCTTCACCGCCATGATGAAAATCGCGCTCGAAACAGCCGTAAAGATGGCGGCAGAATCCAAAAAGTAAGGAGATTATCATGCCATGCGCGTGATCGACATTGAAAACATTGTGACCAACATGAAGGACGACACCCGCTTCGTCCTGCGCTGCGAGGAGGTCTTTCACGACAAGATCAGCTCCGCCGCGGCGAGCATTTTAATGAACAAGGGACAAAAGCCCATCGTCTGCCTGACGGGCCCGAGCGGTTCGGGCAAGACGACGACGGCGATGCGCCTGCGCGAATACCTCGAAAACCTCGGCGTCAAGGTCTGCATGCTCAGCATGGATAACTTTTTCCTGCCGCTTGATCAGCGTCCGCCCGAGGCGAGCGACTGGGAGTCGCCCTACTGCGTGAACCGCGATTTACTCATCGAGGATATCCACCGCCTGATGGACGGCGAGCTCGTGGAGCTGCCGGTCTACGACTTCAAGGCCGGCGGCGTCGGCGGCTACAAGCCCATGCAGGGCGACAAGGACGCCGTCATCATCGCCGAGGGCATCCACATGCTCAACCCGCTGATTTTCGACCAGCTCAGAAGCGAAGCTACGGGCGTTTACGTTGCCCCGCGTACGCGTATCATCACGCACAAGGACCGCATCGTTCGTCCCGAGCAGCTGCGCGTGGCGCGCCGCATGATCCGCGACTATCAGGGCCGCGGCCATTCGCTGCGTCAGACCGTCGAGCGCGCCGAGAGTGTCGACCGCGGCGAGCTCAACTACATCATGCCGAACAAGCCGAACGCGAGCATCCACATCGACACGTTCCACGACTACGAGCCGTGCATCCTCGCGCGGTATTTGAAGGAGATCCCCGAGTTTTACAGCCAGCTCGACGATCAGTTTATCGCCGAGCACGGGCTGAGCGACCTGATGGACGTTGTCAACTCCGTGCCGTCGCTGCGCACGGACTATGTCCCGCGCGACTCCATCGTGCGAGAGTTCGTCGGCGGCAGCTGCTTTGAGTATTAAATCGGCAAAATTCGACAACGAACTGTAATTTCTGATTTTGATAATACGAAACGTAATCGAAATTTGGCGCTTTTGCGCGAAAAGGGGAGGAAGAGCGAATGCATTCTGACGAGCGGCGAAAGGCCATTGCCGACGTGCTGCGCGCGGCGGACGCGCCGATCAGCGCCTCCGCGCTGGCGGAAAAATTCTCCGTCTCGCGCCAGATCATCGTGGGCGATATCGCGCTGCTGCGCTCCTCGGGCGAGGAAATTCTCGCCACTCCGCGCGGCTATGTGACGCCGAAGGAGGCACGCGGCATCCTCCGCCGTGTCGCCGTGAAGCACACGCCGCAGGAGATGGAAGCCGAGCTCAACGCCATCGTCGACAACGGCTGTACGGTCATCGACGTCATCGTCGACCACCCCATCTACGGCCAGCTCACCGGCCCGCTGCAAATTTCGAACCGCTACGAGGTCAGCCAGTTCATTGAGCGCTGCAAAAAGGCCGAGCCTTTATCGAGCCTGACCGACGGCATCCACCTGCACACGCTCTCCTGTCCCGACGAGGCGGCGTTCGAGCGCACGAAGAGTGCGCTGCGCGCACTGCGCGTCCTGCTGGAGGAAAACGGAAATTAAGGGTTGACAATCCTCACACAAGCGATTATAGTGTCATATGCACGTGTCAAGACACCTGCATATGACACTATTTTATTTTTAGGCTGTGAGGATATCATGGAAAAATTCAAAGCGTTCTGCAAACGCAAAAACATTGAAGTTTCGGCCAAGCGCTACGGCATCGATGCGCTCGGCGCAATGGCGCAGGGCCTCTTCTGCTCGCTGCTCATCGGCACGATCATCAAGACGCTCGGCGCGCGGCTGGGCGTTCCGTTTCTGACGGACATCGGCACCTATGCGATGTCCGTCTCCGGCCCTGCGATGGCCATTGCCATCGGCTACGCGCTGCAGGCACCCCCGATGGTGCTCTTCTCCCTTGCCGCGGTGGGCTGGGCGGCCAACGCCGAGGGCGGCGCAGGCGGCCCGCTCGCCGTGCTCATCATCGCGATCCTTGCCGCCGAGTGCGGCAAGGCCGTGAGCAAGGAGACGAAGATCGACATTTTGGTCACCCCCGCCGTGACCATCCTGGTCGGTGTGGCGCTCGCCAAGTGGATCGCGCCGCCCATCGGCACGGCCGCCTCCGCCTTCGGTCTCGTCATCGACAACGCGACCAGGCTCCAGCCGTTCTGGATGGGCATTGCCGTCTCCGTGCTCGTGGGCGTCGCGCTCACGCTGCCCATCTCCTCCGCCGCCATCTGCGCGGTGCTGAAGATGACCGGCCTTGCCGGCGGCGCGGCGGTCGCGGGCTGCTGCGCGCAGATGGTCGGCTTCGCCGTGATGAGCTTTAAGGAAAACCACTGGGGCGGGCTTGTGTCGCAGGGCCTCGGCACGTCGATGCTCCAGATGCCGAACATTGTCAGAAATCCCCGCGTCTGGATCGCGCCGACGCTCGCCTCCGCCATCACCGGCCCCATCGCCACGTGTGTGTTCCATCTTGAAATGAACGGCGCGCCCATCAACTCCGGTATGGGCACCTGCGGCCTGTGCGGCCTCATCGGCGTGTGGACGGGCTGGGTCTCCCCGAGCGAGGAGGCTGTCGCCAAGGGCGCGGCGGCCATGAGCCCAACGGGCTTTGACTGGCTGGGCCTCATCCTCGTCGCCATCGTGCTGCCCGCCATCCTTGCTCCGCTCATCAATATGGCCTGCCGCCGCCTCGGCTGGGTCAAGGACGGCGACCTGAAGCTCGACTGAGAAAATAACGTGTAAAAAGTGTGGACTTTTTGTAAAGAATCCCATCAATTATCACAAAAAAAGTAAAATTGGGGAGAATCGGACTTGATTCTCCCCTTTGCTTTTGCTATACTGTCAGACGAAGTGCGTCCGCACTTCAAAATAAACCGGAGAGCGGCCCGCCGCCGACCGGAAAAATAAGGAAGGATAGAAGAATGAAGAAGTTTTTTGCGCTGCTTCTCGCTCTCGTCATGGTTCTGTCCCTCGTTGCCTGCGGTGATAAGAAGACCGACGACAACCAGGATGCCAACAACACTGACGATCAGCAGGGCGGGACCACCACTTACACCAATCCCGACGATATCGACGACAACATGACGTCCGAAGACGGCAAGTATGAAGTCGCTTTCGTCACCGACGTCGGCCATCTGAAGGATAAGTCCTTCAACCAGGGCACCTTCGACGGCGTGAAGCTCTATGCCGCCAACAACGGCCTGAGCTACAAGTACTATCAGCCCGCCAACGGCGATCAGGCTACCGATGATGACCGTTACGACGCCATGAAGGCTGCCGTGGACGGCGGCGCCAAGGTCATCGTCTGCGCCGGCTTCATGCAGGGCACGGCCCTCGAGAAGGCCGCTAAGGAATTCACCGACACCAAGTTCGTCTTCATCGACGGTTGGTCCCTCGGCCTTGACAACGTTGCGGGCATCGCCTTCAACGAAGAGCAGTGCGGCTACTTCGCCGGTTACGCTGTCGTCAAGGAAGGCTATGAGAAGCTCGGCTTCACCGGCGGCGGCGGCGGCACGAACCCCGCCTGCATCCGTTACGGCTGGGGCTTTGCTCAGGGCGCCAACGACGCTGCTAAGGAAATGGATAAGACCGTCGACCTGAACTACTCCTGGGAGTACGGCGCTTCCTTCCAGGCTTCCCCCGAGCTGCAGACCATGGTCTCCGGCTGGTACTCCAACGGCACTGAGATCGTCTTCGCCTGTGGCGGTTCCATGTTCCAGTCCGTCGTCGCTGCCGCTTCCGCTGAGGACGGCAAGGTCGTCGGCGTCGACGTCGACCAGTCCAGCGAGTCCGAGACTGTCGTCACTTCCGCTATGAAGGGCCTGAGCGACGCTGCTGAGTGGGCGATCGCCAAGGTTTACGATGGCACCTGGGACGAGATCGGCAATGCTGCCACCTCCCTGGGCGTTGCTGAGAACGCTGTCGGCCTGCCGACCGCTACCTGGTCCATGGAGAACTTCTCCGTTGCCGACTATGAAGACCTCTTCCAGAAGGTCCTCAACGGCGACATCACCATCGACAACAACTCCGAGATGGCTGACCCCTCCACCGCCGGCCTGAGCAACGTCAGCGTCAACTACATCGGCGGCTAATTCCCAATAGCGCATACATAAAAGAACGGAAGACTTCGGTCTTCCGTTCTTTTTCACATTTCTGACAGGGAAAGACATGCGAAAACCTTTTGCTTTTCATCGGAAAACGTGATATAGTATAATATAATTATGGTTTCCGTCCTCGCAGCGCAGCGCGTGCGGGCCATCAAAACGGAAGGAGGGCGAAAAAACTTGGAGAATCAGTATGCGATCGAAATGCTGAACATCACGAAGAAATTCCCCGGTATTATCGCCAATGACAACATCACCTTACAGCTCAAAAAGGGCGAGATCCACGCCCTGCTCGGTGAAAACGGCGCGGGAAAATCGACCTTAATGTCGGTTCTCTTCGGCCTTTATCAGCCGGAGGAGGGCATCATCAAAAAGGACGGCAAGGTCGTGTCCATCAAGGACCCGAACGACGCCACCGCGCTCGGCATCGGCATGGTGCACCAGCACTTCAAGCTGGTGGACGTTTTCACGGTGCTCGACAACATCATCCTCGGCGCGGAGACGACGAAGTGCGGCTTTTTGCAGAAGAAAGAGGCGCGCAAAAAGGTCGAGGAGATCTCAAAGCGCTACGGCCTGAACGTCGACCTTGACGCCAAGGTCGAGGATATCACGGTCGGCATGCAGCAGCGCGTCGAAATTCTGAAGATGCTGTATCGCGACAACGAGATCCTCATCTTCGACGAGCCGACCGCGGTGCTCACTCCGCAGGAGATCGAAGAGCTGATGGCCACGATGAAGGAGTTTGCCCGCGAAGGCAAATCCATCCTCTTCATCTCCCACAAGCTCAACGAGATCATGGAGGTCTCCGACCGCGTGAGCGTTCTGCGCAAGGGTAAGTACATCGGCACGGTCAACACGAGCGAGACCACCAAGCAGGAGCTTTCCAACATGATGGTCGGCCGCCCCGTGCAGCTCGAGGTCACGAAGGACGAGGCCAAGCCTGCGGGCGAGGTCTTGAAGGTCGATCACCTCTGCGTCCACTCCCACGTGCAGAAGCGCAACGCCGTGAACGACGTTTCCTTCACCGTCCGCGCGGGCGAGATCGTCTGCATCGCCGGTATCGACGGCAATGGTCAGACGGAGCTTGTCTACGGCCTGACGGGCCTTGACAAGCCGTCCTCCGGCACGATCACCCTCTGCGGCAAGGATATCTCTCATGCCTCTATCCGCCACCGCGGCGAGCACATGAGCCACATTCCCGAAGACCGCCACAAGCACGGCCTCGTGCTCGACTTCACACTCGAGCAGAATATGGTGCTCCAGCGCTTCAACGAGCCGCGCTTTGAAAACCACGGCTTTATCAACAACAAGGCTGTGCGCGACTATGCCAACTACCTGATCGACAAGTTCGACGTGCGCAGCGGCCAGGGCGCGATTACGCGCGCGCGTTCCATGTCCGGCGGCAACCAGCAGAAGGCCATCATCGCCCGCGAGGTCGACCGCGACAAGGACCTCATCGTCGCCGTGCAGCCCACGCGCGGCTTGGACGTCGGCGCCATCGAATTCATCCACAGCCAGCTCGTCGCCGAGCGCGACCGCGGCAAGGCGATTTTGCTCGTCTCGCTCGAGCTGGACGAGGTCATGAGCCTCTCTGACCGCATCCTCGTCATGTACGAGGGTGAGATCGTCGGCGAGCTCGACCCGAAGAAAACCACCGTCGAAGAGCTCGGCCTTTACATGGCCGGCGCCAAGCGCATGGCGAAGGAGGAGGCGGCCGTATGAAAAAAGAACACTTCCTGCAAAGCGAAGGCTTTAAGACCGTCGCGGCGTCCGTCCTCTCGATCCTGATTGGCCTCGCCGTCGGCAGCATCGTCATTTTGATCGTCGGCCTCACGAGCCCGAACCTCTCGCTCTCCTCGGCGTGGGACGGCATCCGCATCGTGTTCGGTGGCCTGTTCTCCACGGGACGCGACGCCTCCGGCACGCTGACGTGGGGCTTCAACCCGACGAATATCGGCAACATGCTCTTCCGTGCCGCGCCGCTCATCATGACGGGCCTTTCCGTCGGCATGGCGTATAAAACAGGCCTTTTCAACATCGGCGCGCCGGGCCAGTACCTCATCGGTACGCTCGTGTCGCTCTCCATCGCCCTCGGTCTTCCGTCCGAGACGATGTCCACCACGCTCATCTGGCTGCTCGCCTTTCTCGGCGGCACGCTCGCGGGTGCGATCTGGGGCGCGATCCCCGGCCTTTTCAAGGCCCTGCTCAACATCAACGAGGTGCTCGCCTGCATCATGACGAACTGGATCGCGGCGAACCTCGTCACATGGCTCTTTGATATCAGCAACTTTAAGAACGTCACCGAGTCCACCAAGACCGGCTACATCTACAAGACGACCTACAACGGCGTTGCCACCGCGAAGATGGGCCTTGACAAGCTCTTCCCGAACTCCCAGGTCAACGGCGGCATCCTCATCGCCATCGTCTTTGCAATCGCCGTTTACGTGATGATGTCCAAGACGACGTTCGGCTATCAGCTCAAAGCCTGCGGCTCCAACCGTCATGCCGCGCGCTACGCCGGTATCGCCGACAAGCGCAACATCGTCATCTCCATGGCGATCGCGGGCGGACTGAGCGCGGCGGGCGCTTCGCTCTACTATCTCTCCGGCAACACAGAGTTCTTCTGGTCCACGTACCAGTCGCTCCCTGCCATCGGCTTCAACGGCATCCCTGTTGCGATGCTCGCCTCCTGTAACCCCATCGGCATCATCTTCACGGCGCTGTTCATGTCGATGCTCGATATCTCGGGCCTGCAGCTGACGAACCTGACGGCCTATAACGAGTACATCACGAACGTCATCATCGCCGTCATCGTGTACCTCAGCGCCTTCTCGCTGGTCATCAAGATGTGGATCGGCAAGCTCGGCAAAAAGAAGGACGACGGCGCGGATGCCAACGCGGAGCCCGCACCGGCGGCAGCTTCCGCACCAGCCGATGCACAAGCGGAAACGGAGAAAGGAGGCGACGCGAAATGACATTCCTCATTCAGCAGACGCTCATTTATGCCGTCCCTCTGATGATCGTGGCGCTTGCGGGCGTGTTCGCCGAGCGCAGCGGTATCATCAACCTGGCGCTCGAAGGTATCATGGTCTTCGGCGCGTTCATCGGCGTCTGGTTTGTGCGCATTTTGCAGACGAGCGACGCCATCCTCTCCCTCAAGCAGAGCGGCAACTGGGTCGCACTTCAGGGCGTGGAGCTTCTCACGATGCTGGTCGCGGCGGCCTTCGGCGCGCTGTTCTCGCTGCTTCTGAGCTTTGCCTCTATCAACCTGCGTGCCGACCAGACCATCGGCGGCACGGCGCTGAACCTGATGGCCCCCGCACTGGTGCTGTTCTTCATCCGCATCATCGCCAACCAGAATACGCTGCAGATGCTCACGGGCGACGCGGCGAGCTGGTTCATGATCAAAAAGTCTACGCTCGGCATCGACAAGAACACCGACCTCGGCTTTTTCGGCGAGACGTTCGTCAACAAGGTCTACCTTGCGACCTACGTCTGCATCCTGCTTTTCATCATCCTGTCGATCCTGCTCTATAAGACGCGCTTCGGCCTGCGCCTGCGCGCCTGCGGCGAAAATCCCCAGGCGGCGGATTCGCTGGGCATCAACGTCTACAAGATGCGCTACGCGGGCACGACCATTTCCGGCGCGCTCGCGGGCATGGGCGGCTTCGTCTATGCGCTGACAACGGCAAACTGCGCCTCGAACGGCGACGTGGCGGGCTTCGGCTTCCTCGCACTGGCCGTTATGATCTTCGGCAACTGGAAGCCCGTGAATATCGCGGTCTCCTCGCTGCTGTTCGGCCTCTTCAAGTGCATCGCGGCGAGCTACGCGAGCATCGACATCAACGGCGACGGCGTCTTCATGTTGGCGGAGATCGGCATCAGCGCCCATCTCTACCGCATGCTGCCCTACATTGTCACGCTGCTCGTGCTGGCGTTCACGTCCAAGAGCTCCCGCGCCCCCAAGGCCGAGGGCATCCCCTACGACAAGGGCCAGCGGTAACGTACATCAAAAAGCGGTATGGCAATGCCATACCGCTTTTTTGCAAAATGAAAGAGAGAAATGTATGGAAGTTAGAGAGATCACAGCGGCAGAGGAGAAGCAGCGCATCGCGCGCTTGATTTTAGAATCGCTGCCCGACTGGTTTGGTATTCCGGAGGCGCGCGAGGAATACATCGAAAAGAGTGTTAAGCAGCCGTTTTTTGCCGCGTTCGACGGCGAGAACGCCGTCGGCTTCCTTTACCTTGCCGAAACGGGGAGGGATACGGCGGAACTCTATGTCATGGGCGTGCTGAAAGAATACCACCGCCGCGGCGTCGGCAAGATGCTCTTTGCCGCAGCGAAGCAGCGGGCGAAGGAGCTTGGCTACTCGTTTTTGCAGGTCAAGACCGTGCAGATGGGGAAGTACCCTGAGTACGACGCGACGAACCGCTTCTATCTCGCCCTCGGTTTTGGCGAGTTTGAGGTATTCCCGACGCTCTGGGACGAGTGGAACCCGTGTCAAATCTACGTGATGAGCCTGAAATAAGAAAATGTTGGAACTTTTTCCCGCCGTTTTGCGTCTATAAAAGCAGAAAAACAGGGGAGGGAAGCATATGACCGTCCGCGAACCGAAAAAACGCTCTAATTTGCGGCTGAAGCTCGGCGGCGCGTATTTTAGCGCGCAGCGAAAACTCAGATGGCTTTCGATGCGGAAGCATTTTGCGCGCGAGCGCAGCGGGGAAGACTTAGCATATCAGGCGTTTTCCCACCATACGCCGCTCATGCGAAAGCTCAAGGACGTCGACATGCAGCTCCAGCGCAACAAGGTGACGAATCTCCGCCTCGCCTGTGCGCGGCTCGACGGGCTTTTGCTGCGCCCCGGTGAAACGATGAGCTACTGGTATCTCATCGGAAAGCCGACGGCGGGGAAGGGGTATCTGCCCGGCATGATCCTGCGCAACGGCGGGTATCTGGCCGCGACGGGCGGCGGGCTCTGCCAGCTCTCAAACCTCATCTACTGGATGACGCTGCACACGCCGCTCACGGTCGTCGAGCGCCACCGCCACGGCTACGACGTCTTTCCCGACGCGAACCGCACGCAGCCCTTCGGCAGCGGTGCGACCTGCTTTTACCCCTATCTTGACCTGATGATCCGCAACGACACACAGGACACCTATCAGATGCGCGTCCGCGTCGGCAAAACAGACCTCGAGGGCGAGTGGCGCGTGAGCGCCGAGCCGACCGAGCGCTATGCGGTCGTAGAGCGCAACCACGAGATGCGCGCGCAGTACTGGGGCGGCTACATCCGCCACAACGAGCTCTACCGGCAGACGTTTGATTTGCAGGGCAAGCTGCTCGCGGAGACGCCTGTCGCCGTGAACGACGCGGTGATGATGTATTCGCCGTATCTGGAAGAAAGCAAAAAGGAAGGCTGACAAAGTCAACCTTCCTTTTATCTTATTCAGCCGTTTCGTCCGCCTCTTCGGGCTTATCCTCTTCCTCGGGCTCTTCCCACGGCTGCATCGTGGCGACGCAGCGGTTGATGTTCTTGCCCTCGGCATAGAATTTGGCCTCGTAGTCGGTCATCACGCCGCGCTGTCCGTTCGCGTACAGATCGCGTGTGACCTCAGAGAGTTCGAAGCCAAACTGCGGGATCTCCTCGATCGACCACTCAAACAGCGGGTCGTTGTCGGTCTTGAAATGAATTTGGCCGTTGTCCTTGAGCACCTTGCGGTAGAGCTTCAAGAAATTGCCGTGCGTCAGCCGGCGCTTGGCCTGCCGCTTGGGAGGCCACGGGTCGCAGAAGTTGACATAGATGCGGTCGACCTCGCCTGCATCGAAAATTTCGGGCAGCTGGTTGGCGTCGATGTCGATGAAGAAGACGTTGTGCAGCTCTGCCTTCGCCGCGCGCTCCATCGCGACGACCATCGCGTCGGGCACCTTTTCGACCGCGATGAGCAGCACGTCGGGCTCCGCCGCGGCCGTCTCGACGGTGAAGCGGCCCTTGCCGCAGCCGAGCTCCACGCGGATCTCCTTCGCCTCGGGCATCAAGTCGTGCCAGCGGCCCTTGCGCTCGTAGGGGTCCTTGATCTGATACGCCCCGCACCGCTCCATGCGGGGGAGCAGGTTTTTCTTTTTGCGCATTCGCATAGAATGAACCTCGTTTTCCTATAATTAAATCCTATCATATCGAAAATTGGTGCAAGAGACAAGTCATTTTAAAAATTTTATACAAGAGTTGCTGCATTGGGAGAAAAGATCATTAAAAATGCAACGTTTCTTGCAATGACGCCGGAAAAGTGTGAAACTTTTTTGAAAAAAGTGATTTTTCTCTTGCAAATATGCCTTGCCGCCCATATAATAGGGGGCAGTTGAAGAAGACAGGAGGAGACACACGATGTCTTTTGTCAAATATGAACCCAAGGGCAACATTGCCTATCTCATCATTGACCGCGAAAAGGCGCTCAACGCGCTCAATTCTCAGGTGCTCGCCGATCTCGATGCCGCGCTCGACGCGGTGGACTTAAGTGAGATCCGCTGCCTGATCGTCCGCGGCGCGGGCGAGAAGTCCTTTGTCGCCGGCGCGGACATCGCGCAGATGAAGGAGCTCAGCAAGGAGGAGGCCGAGGCCTTCGGCAAGCAGGGCAACGACGTCATGCGCAAGCTCGAAGCGTTCCCCATCCCGACGATCGCGGCGGTGGGCGGCTATGCCCTCGGCGGCGGCTGCGAGCTCGCGATGAGCTGCGATTTCCGCATCTGCTCCGATACCGCCGTCTTCGGCCAGCCCGAGACAGGCCTTGGCATCACGCCGGGCTTTGGCGGCACACAGCGCCTTGCCCGCCTCGTCGGCCCCGGCATGGCCAAGCAGATGATCTACACCGCCCGCAACATCAAGGCGGACGAGGCCTACCGCATCGGCCTTGTCAACGCGGTCTATCCGCTTTCTGACCTCTACGCCGCGGCGGAAAAGCTCGCCGGCCAGATCGCCGGCAACGCGCCCATCGCGGTGCGCGCGTCCAAGCAGGCCATCAACGACGGTCTTCAGGTCGACATTGACCGCGCCGTCGTGATCGAGGAGAAGGCCTTCGGCTCCTGCTTCCAGAGCGCCGACCAGCAGGAGGGCATGGGCGCCTTCCTCGAAAAGCGCAAGCACGAGCCCTTTATCAACAAGTGATTCCATAGAATTATCTATTTATATTGTAGGAGGATACACACAATGAAAGTTGCAGTTTTCGGCGCCGGCACCATGGGCAGCGGCATCGCTCAGGTCTTCGCGGCCAAGGGCCACACCGCTCTGATGTACGCTTCCAGCGTCGCTTCCGCTCAGCGCCACAAGGATAAGCTCGCCGCTTCCCTGCAGAAGCGCGTCGAGAAGGGCAAGATGACCGAAGAGGCCAAGGACGCCATCCTGAACAACATCCTCGTCGAGGAGAAGTCTGCCGCGGCGGACGCCGACCTCGTCATCGAGTGCGTGGCGGAGAACATGGACACCAAGCGTCAGCTCCTCGGCGAGCTCGACGAGATGTGCAAGGAGAGCGCCGTCTTCGCGACCAACACCTCTTCTCTGTCTGTCACCGAGATGGGTCTCGGCCTGAAGCACGCCGTCATCGGCATGCACTTCTTCAACCCCGTGCCCAGCATGAAGCTCGTTGAGGTCATCCGCGGCGCCAACACCACGCAGGAGACTTTCGACTTCATCTACAACCTCTCCAAGGAGATCGGCAAGGAGCCTGTCGAGGTCGCTGAGGCGCCGGGCTTCGTCGTCAACAAGATCCTGATCCCGATGATCAACGAGGCCATCGGCCTGGTCGAGACCGGCGTTGCCTCTGTCGAGGATATCGACAAGGCCATGATGCTCGGCGCGAACCACCCCATGGGCCCCCTCGCCCTGGGCGACTTCATCGGCCTTGACGTGTGCCTCGCCATTATGAACGTCCTCTACAGCGAGACCGGCGATCCGAAGTATCGTCCCGCTCTGCTGCTCAAGAAGATGGTCCGCGGCGGCCAGCTCGGCAAGAAGTCCGGCAAGGGCTTCTACGATTACAGCAAGAAGTAATCCGCCCCTAAAAGGATAAAAAGGGGAGGCAGTTTACAAAAACTGCCTCCCTTTTTCTCTTTTGGAATGGAAAGGATTCCTGAAAATGACAGAAAACTGTCATAAAAGGAACGGAAATGTCAAAAAGACTTTAATGAATTCGGCGAAAAGCACGAATTCCAAAAAGGAATGATAGTTCCTCTTGCGAAAATAAAACGCACAGGATATAATGTAAGTCACGGAACTGATTTGTGAAAAATTAGACAATCCAATTATTTTTATAGTGAAGGAGCAAAAGACTATGGATTTCCATCTGTCCAAAGAACATCTGCTGGTCCGCAAAATGTATCGCGAATTTGCAGAAAATGAAGTCAAGCCTTTAGCTGAGGAACTCGATGAGGAAGAGCGCTTCCCCATGGAGACCGTCGAAAAGATGGCCAAGCTCGGCATGATGGGTATTTACTTCCCGAAGCAGTACGGCGGCGCCGGCGGCGATGTTCTCAGTTATGCCATGTGCGTGGAGGAGCTCGCTAAGGTTTGCGGCACCACCGCTGTTATCGTTTCCGCCCACACCTCCCTCTGCTGCGCTCCCATTTTCGAGAACGGCACCGAGGAGCAGAAGATGAAGTATCTGCCTGACCTTCTGTCCGGCCGCAAGATCGGCGCGTTCGGCCTGACCGAGCCCGGCGCCGGTACCGACGCCTCCAGCCAGCAGACCACCGCTGTCAAGAATGAGAACGGCGACTACGTCCTCAACGGCAGCAAGTGCTTCATCACCAACGGTAACGTTGCCTCCACTTTCGTCGTGTTCGCCATGACCGACAAGAGCAAGGGCAACCACGGTATCACCGCCTTCATCGTTGAGAAGGACTTCCCCGGCTTCTCCACCGGTAAGCACGAGAAGAAGATGGGTATCCGCGGCAGCTCTACCTGCGACCTCGTCTTCGAAGACTGCGTCGTCCCCAAGGAGAACCTGCTCGGTAAGGAAGGCGAAGGCTTCAAGATCGCCATGAAGACCCTCGACGGCGGCCGTATCGGTATCGCCTCCCAGGCTCTCGGTCTTGCCGAAGGCGCCATCAACGAGGCTGTCAAGTACACCAAGGAGCGTATCCAGTTTGGTCGCCGCCTGAGCCAGTTCCAGAACACCCAGTTCCAGCTGGCCGACATGCACACCCGCACTCAGGCTGCCCAGTACCTCGTTTACGCTGCCGCTATGAAGAAGCAGAATCACGAGGATTACTCCATGGACGCTGCCATGGCCAAGCTCTTCGCGGCCGAGACCGCTTCCGACGTCACCCGCCGCGCTGTTCAGCTCTTCGGCGGCTATGGCTACACCCGTGAGTATCCCGTTGAGCGCATGATGCGCGATGCCAAGATCACCGAGATCTACGAGGGCACTTCCGAAGTCCAGCGTATGGTCGTTGCCAAGTATCTTGGTGTGAACTAAAAAAGGAGGTAAAGATATAATGAAGATTCTTGTTTGCGTTAAGCAGGTCCCCGATACCTCCGGTAAGGTTGCCGTCAATCCCGATGGTACCCTGAACCGCGCTTCCATGCAGACCATCATCAACCCCGATGATATGAACGCCGTTGAGGCCGCTCTCAAGCTCAAGGATGAGCTGGGCTGCAAGGTCACCGTCGTCACCATGGGTCCCCCGCCGGCAGAAGGTATGCTGCGCGAGCTGATGGCCATGGGCGCTGATGACGGCTATCTCGTTTCCGCCCGTGAGTTCGGCGGTTCCGATACTTACGCCACCTCCCAGATCCTTGCCGCCGCTCTCGACACCATCGGTCTCGATGACGACGACATCGTCTTCTGCGGCCGTCAGGCTATCGATGGTGATACCGCTCAGGTCGGTCCTCAGATCGCTGAGAAGCTGCACCTGCCCCAGATCACCTACGCCGCCGATGTGAAGAAGGAAGGCGACACCCTGACCGTCAAGCGCATGCTCGAGGACGGCTACATGACCATCAAGGCTCAGACTCCGTGCCTGATCACCTGCATCAAGGAGCTCAATACTCCGCGTTACATGAGCGTCTCCGGTGTGTTTGAGTGCTACTCCAAGCCCATGACCGTTCTGGACTACAACGCCCTGAAGGATCACCCCCTCATCGACGCTACCACCATCGGCCTCAAGGGCTCCCCGACCAACATCCTGACCTCCTTCACGCCTCCCCAGAAGGGCGCCGGTCAGATGCTCGAGGGCAACGACATGGCTACCTGCGAGAAGCTCGCCGGTATCCTGCTCGAAAAACACATCATTTAAGGAAAGGAGATCAATACGATGCGTAACGAAGTGAAACTTGCTAATCCCAACTATGACTCCTCCAAGATCGAAGAGTTCAAGAACGTATGGGTCTTCTGCGAACAGCGTCAGGGCCAGATGATGTCCACCTCCTATGAGCTGATCTCCGAAGGCCGCAAGCTGGCGGACGAGCTGGGCGTGAAGCTCTGCGGTCTGCTGGTCGGCGACAATGTCGGCGATCTCGCCGAGAGCATTGGCGGCTACGGCGCTGATGAGGTCATCGTCTGCGACCACCCCCTGCTCAAGAACTACACCACCGACGCTTATTCCAAGGTCATCTGCGACGTCATCTCCGAGATGAAGCCCGAGGCCTTCCTCATCGGCGCGACCAACATCGGCCGTGACCTCGGCCCCCGCTGCGCAGCCCGTCTGCACACCGGTCTCTGCGCCGACTGCACCCACCTCGACGTTGACATGCCCATCTACAAGGACTTCCTGCGCGGCGCTTCCACGCTGCCCGAGGCCAAGATCGACGGCATGGCCACCGCGAAGGTCATGGGTAAGGACCACGATGTCTCTCGCGACCTGAAGATGACCCGTCCCGCGTTCGGCGGCAACCTGATGGCTACCATCATCTGCCCGCGCTTCCGTCCCTCCATGGCGACGGTCCGTCCTGGCGTTATGAAGAAGGCTGCTTACGACGAGGCGAAGGCCAAGGCCGTTAAGATCACCAAGTACGACGTCAAGCTCGACGCCGCCGATCTCCAGACCGAGGTCGTCGAGGTCGTCAAGGCTGCCAAGAAGCTCGTCGACCTGGTTGGCGCTGACTACATCGTCTCCGTCGGCCGTGGTATCTCCAAGGACGTCGAGGGCGGCATCAAGCTCGCTCACGAGCTCGCCGATGTGCTCGGCGGCGTTGTTGGCGGCTCCCGTGTTGCCATCGACTCCGGCTGGCTCACTGCCGACCATCAGGTCGGTCAGACCGGTAAGACCGTCCACCCGAAGGTCTACGTCGCTCTCGGTATCTCCGGCTCCATCCAGCACAAGGCCGGTATGAGCGAGTCCGAGTGCATCATCGCGGTCAACAAGAACGACACCGCGCCGATCTTCGAGATCGCCGACTACGGCATCTGCGGCGACCTGTTCAAGGTCACCCCGATGCTGATCGAGGCCTTCAAGGCCGCGAAGGCGAGCAAGTAAAATACTCAAAAAAAGAGGACACCGTAAGGCGTCCTCTTTTTTGCTTTTTACACCCGCTGCGCGCAGAAATTGCTTGCCGCAGGCAAGCAATTTCCACACTTGCGGGCTGAGAAGTGTAATTTCCAACGCACATGTCGTTGGAAATTACGATTATAATTATTTCGCGCCTATAGGCGCGAAACTTTGCGAGGCTTTTTGCCGAGTTAGTGTCGGTGACATGCGTTTTGACAAAATTTACGTCTGGTTTCTTGTTGCTTCGTGCGCATACTATTGCTTGGGTATCGCGGGAGATGAACGTAAGGAGAAATGCAGCAATGAAGCAGACCCTTGCCATGCTTTTTGTGACGGCGCTGCTGCTCTTCTCGCTCGCGGGCTGCGGGGAGAAGAAGGACAGCAACACCGCCAACGGCCCGTCGACCGGTACGACCGACAACGGCGCGGCGGACAGCGGCAAAAAAAAGGATAACATGCCGGTCGACGACATGAGCGGCGAAAACAAAAAAGACGACAGCGTGACCGGCGACGGCATGATGGGCGACGACATGGACGGCGACGGAGAGAATACGACGCGCAGCGTCGACCGCCGCAATGCCGCCGCGAGCGCCAGCGACCGCAGCCGCTATTTTGGCAGCGACAAGACCATCACGCACGAAAACGGCAACCTCTACGGTAAGACCTATCTGAACCCCGAGACGGAAAAGAGCGCAAACGCGCAGCTGCGCAGCAACGGACGCAGTTTGACAGGCACAAATATCAATGGAATCTCGAACGATGTGCGTTACCGGCAGATGCTGTCGAACGGCCGCGTGCACGACACGGACGGCTTTTTGTTCGACGGCGAAAATACGCACTACAACACCTTAAAGTGAAGAAAGCGGGAGCGGCATGCTCCCGCTTAGCTTTTGCCGTATTGACGAACCACATTCACCTGGATATAATGAAATACAACAGAAAGGAAGTGCCGCCCTATGGATCGTGAGCTCCGCGTTGTTCTCTCCGCCCGTGTGTTTTCCGACCAGAAATGCTTTGGCCCCGGCGTGTCCCAGCTTTTGAAGCGCGTAGACGAGCTGCATTCGCTGCGCGCGGCGGCGCTGTCGATGTCCATGGCCTATTCCAAGGCGTGGACGGTCATCCGCGGCGCCGAGGAGGGGCTGGGGTTTAAGCTGCTCACCTCCACCGCAGGGGGGAAGCACGGCGGCGGCGCGGTACTGACGGACGAGGCGCGGCAGATGATCGACGCCTACGATGAATACTGCGAGAAGCTGCGCGCCTACGGCGAGAAGCTCTTTGAAGAGACGTTTGCCTTTTACGATGACATTCCCAAGCAGGAAGTGCATAAAAAGGAGGAACGATATGCTCGGTAAGCTTTGCGTCTGCGGACACGAAATGAAGCCTCAGGGGAAGCAGACCCTCGAGATGAACGGCTCGAGCCTCGGTTCGAATCTCTGGACCGATCATGTCGAGGTGGATATGTACATCTGCTCGTGGTGCGGCCGCATGGCATTCTTTGAGCCGGAGGACGTGCGCGAAAAGCGCTTTCGGGATGCCTGCGAGGAAATGACGATGGACGAGTTGCGTGCGATCGTTTACGATGCCAATCCGGATATGCTGCGCGCTGTTGCGCGCGAGCGCATTGAAGAGCTGGAGTCGATCGAGCGTTACAAGGCGGAGCAGAAGCAAAAAGAGGAGGAAAGGCGTGCAAAGCGCAAAAAACTCTTTTCGGGCATTCTCGGCAGAGACGAGGACGACGATAAGCCGACAAAGAACCGCCCGCCGGAGTTTTGATGAATTTATTGTAAAAGTGCGCACACTGTGCGCACTTTTTGCTTGACAAACGGGCGCGGCGGGTGTACACTCCCATCATCAAAATGGCTTGGATAGGGAAGAAACCGGAGTTCGCCGCCAAGAGAGGGACGCATTTGGTGCAAGCGTCCTGCGTGCAGAGCCGGCAGTACCACCCTTGAGCCGCCCGCGAAACAAGCGGGACGGGATCGCCCGTTACAGCGGACACAAGCGGCGCGCAACGCGCAAGCAGGGTGGAACCGTGGAGTATTTCGATGCTTCACCCCTGAGAACATCGGGGGTGGAGCTTTTTTGCACCCTCAAGTGAAAATGGAGGTAAATAATATGTCTGAAGAAGTCAAGATCAGCGAAGAGAACCAGTTCTCGTTTGAAAATCCCGAGTACCGCAAGACCTATTGGCACACCTGCTCCCATGTGCTGGCGCAGGCCGTCAAGCGCCTCTGGCCCGAGGTGAAGCTCGCCATCGGCCCGAGCATCGACAACGGTTTCTACTACGATATGCTCGCCCCGTTCTCTTTCACGCCGGAGAATTTGGCTGAGATTGAGGCCGAAATGCGCAAGATCTGCAAGGAAAAGCTCAAGCTCGAGCGCTTTGAGCTCCCGCGCGCCGAGGCCATCAAGTTTATGGAAGAAAAGGAAGAGCCGTTCAAGGTCGAGCTCATCAACGACCTGCCTGAGGATGCCGTTATCAGCTTCTACAAGCAGGGCGAGTTCACCGACCTCTGCGCCGGTCCGCACCTCGACTCCACCGGCCGCATCAAGGGCAACGGCATCAAGCTGACCGCCTGCAACGCCGCCTACTGGCGCGGCGACTCGAACCGCGAGGTGCTCCAGCGCATCTACGGCGTCGCTTTCCCGAAGAAGGAAGAGCTGGACGCCTACCTCAAAGAGCGCGAGGAGGCCGTCAAGCGCGACCACAACAAGCTCGGCCGCGAGCTCGAATATTTCACCACCGTCGACTGCATCGGTCAGGGTCTTCCGGTGCTGCTGCCCAAGGGCGCGCGCGTCGTGCAGGTGCTCCAGCGCTGGGTCGAGGATACCGAGCAGAAGCGCGGCTATCTTCTCACCAAGACCCCGCTGATGGCCAAGCGCGACCTTTACAAGATCTCCGGCCACTGGGATCACTATCTTGACGGCATGTTCATCCTCGGCGACCCGTATGACGAGACGAAGGAGTGCTTCGCCCTGCGCCCGATGACCTGCCCGTTCCAGTATCAGG
>OLOS01000634.1_pt1 | contig 35296 bp, 39 predicted proteins | sample 1672631 | NCBI WGS metagenome assembly OLOS01 (sample SAMEA3136707, study PRJEB25190) | human gut metagenome | biome: human gut; feature: human-associated habitat; material: faeces | place: Austria | collected 2013 | reverse complement strand
TCCGGCGCGGCTCCGCGGCGGCGGGCTTCGTCCATCATGTTCAGGCAGACCACCATGCGCCCCGTGCGGCAGCGCAGCTGCACCGCAAGGCGCAGGTTCCGCCGCAGGCAGCAGGCGTCCAGCACCGCCACGATCACATCCGCGCCGCCGTCCAGACAGTCACGGGTGACCACCTCCTCCGGCGAGTCCGGATGGAGGGAGTAGGTGCCCGGAAGATCCACCAGGCGGAACGTGTCCCCCTCCCAGACGTACCGCCCCTCGGCTGCCGCCACCGTCTTGCCGCACCAGTTGCCGGTGTGCTGCCGCAGCCCCGTCAGCGCGTTGAAAACCGTGGACTTGCCCACGTTGGGGTTGCCCGCCAATGCCACCGTGTACTCCTTCATACGCCGTCCCTCCCCGCGTTATTTCACAGGGTATCCTATGACAGCCCCGCAGGCGGGGTGCAGAACGAAAAACAGGCGGCGCACGGTGCGCCGCCTGTTTTTTCAGTAAAAGGAGAGAGAAATACAATGGGTGGGTATCCTTTCGGATGAGTGTATCATACACAGGATGCGTTAAAAAGTCAACAGGTTTGATAAATCATTAACAAATTGTTCACAAGCGTCTCCCTCCGTTCACAAATCGTTTACAGTGACCGGCGGGAAAAGCTATTGACATTGAAAAAGCACGATGGTATCATTTAGCACGCTAATAATTCGTATGCTAAGAATCATACAAAAGGGAGGCGGAAACAGTTGAAATTCTGCTTTGAGGAACGACCCGCTCATTTTGGGATGCTGTTCGGCTACTGCGACCATCAGGTGCACAAGCTGACGGGAAAGCTGCTGCGGCGGTACGATGTGTCCCCCGTGCAGTGCCGGACGCTGATGTTCCTCCACATCGCGGAGGGCGAGGTCAACCAGAAAACGCTGGAGCGATTTCTGATGGTGAAGCCCAGCACGGTCAACGGCATTGTGGATCGGCTGGAGGAAAAGGGGCTGGTGCGCCGCACCGTCAGTGCCGAGGACGGCAGGTGCCGCATTTTGGAGCTGACCGAGGAGGGACGGCGGTTCCACGATGAATTTCAAGCCGTGGTACAGCAGGTGAATGAGCGGCTGGAGCGGGGCTTCAGTGCGGAGGAGAAGGAGCTGTTCACGGGATTCCTTCTGCGCGCGGCGCGGAATCTTACGGACAAGGAGGACGAGGAAATATGCTGAGAAAACTATCTCCCTATACGAAGGGCTACCGGCTGCTGATGCTGTTCGCCGTCGCCTGCTCCGCCGGGGAGGCGGTGCTGGAGCTGATGCTGCCCCAGGTGATGAGCGACATTGTGGACGTGGGCATCGCCGGAGGTGACCGATCGTACATCCTGAGTGCCGGGTTAAAGATGGTCATTATGGCTCTGCTGGCTCTCGCCTGCGGCGTGGGCGCGGCGGCGTTGGCCGCCAAAGCCGCCATGGGCTTCGGCGCGTCGCTCCGTCAGGCGGAGTATGAGCAGGTGCAGCGGTTTTCCTTCGCCAACATTGAGCATTTTTCCACCGCCAGCCTTGTGACGCGGCTGACCAACGACGTGGCGTCGGTGCAGATGACCACGTTCATGGGGATGCGTATGCTGGTGCGCGCCCCCACCATGCTGGTGACGGCGTTGGTGATGGCTCTGCTCATCAGCGCACGGCTCAGTCAGGTGTTTTTGGTGGTCATTCCCCTGCTGGTCGCGGCGGTGCTCATCGTGATCAAGCGGGTGGGCCCGTTCTTCACCTCCCTGCAGGGTGCCACCGATGATGTGAACCTTGTGGTGCAGGAGGATCTGAACGCCATCCGCGTGGTGAAGTCCTTCGTCCGGGAGGAGCAGGAGCAGGAGAAGTTCCGCCGGCGCAGTGAGAAGCTGCGGAGCATGGCGGAGCGCGCCTTCGGCTTCGTGGTGCTGTTCATGCCGGTGATGATGGTGCTCATGGGCGGCACCATCACGGCGGTCATGTGGATCGGTGGCCACTACGTGTGGGAAGGCTCCCTGCTGTCCGGCGATCTGATCGCGTTCTTCACCTACGTCAGCGAGATCTTGATGTCGCTGATGATGGTGTCCATGGTGCTGATGCTGCTGACACGCGCCATCGCCTGCGGCAAGCGTATTGTGGAGGTGCTGGACGAGGAGCCGCGCATTACCGATAAGGACGCCGACGCCGCGCTGACGGTGGAGGACGGATCCGTGCGGTTCGACCATGTGTACTTCAAGTACCACGACACGGCGGAGGCATGGAATCTGGAGGACGTGAGCTTCACGGTGCCCAGCGGTGCCACAGTGGGTATTTTAGGCGGCACCGGCAGTGCCAAAACCACGCTGGTGAGCATGATACCGCGGCTGTACGACGTGGACAGCGGCGGCGTCTATGTGGGCGGGCACAACGTCAAGGAGTACACCATGGAAGCCCTCCGGAGAGGCTGCGCCATGGTGCTGCAAAAAAATACGCTGTTCTCCGGCACCATTCGGGAGAACCTGCGCTGGGGCGACGAAAACGCCACCGATGCGGAGATCGAGGATGCCTGCCGTCTCGCCTGCGCCGACGAGTTCATTGAGAAGATGCCCGACGGCTACGACACGTATATCGAGCAGGGCGGCACCAACGTCTCCGGCGGGCAGAAGCAGCGGCTGTGCATTGCGCGGGCGGTGCTGCGTAAGCCGAAAATTTTGATTCTGGACGATTCCACCAGCGCGGTGGACACCGCCACAGACGCCAAGATACGCAGTGCGCTGAAAACGGCACTGCCCGGCACCACGAAGCTCATTATCGCCCAGCGGGTCACGTCCGTCATGGACGCCGAGTTGATTCTGGTGATGGACGACGGGCGCGTGACCGCCATGGGCACCCACGAGGAATTGATGGAAAAGAGCGACATTTACCGGGAGGTCTACCGCTCCCAGCAGGAAGGAGTGAGCATTGATGGCTGAATCCAGACGTCCCCAGCGCGGGCACGGTCCGGGGCCTCAGGGCCACGGCTTCCAGCGGCCCAAGGACTTTAAGGGCACGGTGCAGAAGCTGCTGCGCTATATCGGCCGCTACAAGGCGGCGTTGGTGCTGGTGTTCGTGTGCCTTGTGGTCAGCTCCGCCGCCTCCGTGATGAGCAGCTATCTGCTCAAGCCTATTATCAACGATTATATTATCCCCGGCGATTTTCCGGGGCTTGCCAGGATGCTGGCACTGCTGCTGGGCGCGTTTTTGCTGTCGGGCGTGTGCTCCTATGCCTATGCCCGCATTATGGTGCATATCTCCCAGCGGACGGTGGCGCAGCTGCGGCAGGATCTGTTCGACAAATTGCAGTCGCTGCCCCTGCGGTACTTCGACACGCACCAGTCCGGCGATCTGATGAGCCGGTTCACCAACGACATGGACACCGTGTCGGAGATGATCAACTCCAGCTTCGCCAGCGTGGTGTCCTGTGCCTTGACGTTTATCGGCATTGTTGCTATGATGCTGTATATGAACTGGGTGCTGACGCTGATCACCTTTGCCTTTTTGGTGCTGATGCTGCTGGTGGTCAAAGGCGTGGGCGGCAAGAGCCGCGTCAGCTTCCAAAACCAGCAGCGGGCACTGGGTGCCATGAACGGCTATATCGAGGAGATGGTGGAGGGACAGAAGGTCATCAAGGTCTTTAACCACGAGAGCAAGGCGATCGCCCAGTTCTCCGGGCTGAACGGTGCATACCGGGACGCCGCCACGGCGGCGCAGACCTATTCCGGTGCCATGATGCCCGCCATGGCGAACCTGTCCCGCATCGACTACGCCGTGACGTGCTGCGTGGGCGGGCTCCTCGCCATCGGCGGTATGTTCGATGTGGGGTCGCTGGGCGCGTATCTGCTGTATGTAAAGCAGGTGAGCCAGCCCATCACGCAGGTGAGCCAGCAGGTGAACGTGCTGCTGGCCGCCATCGCCGGCGCGGAGCGTATCTTCGCCGTCATGGAAGCCCAGCCGGAGGTGGACGAGGGCAAGACCGTCATCGTCCGGGTGGAGAAGAACGGCGATACCCTCACCGAGACGACGCAGCGTACCGGCTGCTGGGCGTGGAAAAAGCCCGACGGCACGCTGGTGGAGCTGCGGGGTGACGTGCGGTTCGACCACGTGACGTTCTCCTACGACGGGGAAAAGACGGTGCTGAACGATGTGTCCCTGTTTGCCAAGCCGGGGCAGAAGATCGCTTTTGTAGGCTCCACCGGCGCGGGTAAGACCACCATCACCAACCTTATCAACCGGTTTTACGACGTGCAGGAGGGCACCATCACCTACGACGGCATCAACGTGAAGGACATCGAGAAGGACTCCCTCCGCCGCTCGCTGGGCATGGTGCTGCAGGACACCCATCTGTTCACCGGCACCATCGCCGACAACATCCGCTACGGACGTCTGGACGCCACGGACGAGGAGGTGCGCGCCGCCGCCAAGCTCGCCAACGCCGACGGCTTCATCCGCCATCTGCCCCAAGGGTATGACACGGTCATCACCGGCGACGGCGGCAGTCTCAGCCAGGGGGAGCGGCAGCTGCTCGCCATCGCACGCGCCGCCGTGTCCGACCCGCCGGTGCTGATTTTGGACGAAGCCACCAGCTCCATCGACACGCGGACGGAGAACCTTATCGAAAAGGGTATGGACTCCCTGATGGAAGGGCGGACGGTGTTCGTGATCGCCCACCGGCTGTCCACCGTTCGCAACAGCAAGGCGATCCTCGTGCTGGAGCACGGGCGGATCATTGAACGGGGCGACCACGAGGAGCTGCTGGCGCAGAAGGGCAAGTATTATCAGCTTTACACCGGTAAGGCGGAGTTGAGCTGACGTATAAAGCTACCAAAAAACGGAAACCATAAGGAGGACGCACCATGATGGAAAAACAGCTTTGCGAACTGGCGGTTGCCATGCTGGAGCGGGCATACGTGCCCTATTCCCACTTCCCGGTGGGCGCGGCACTGCTGTGTAAGGACGGCACGGTGTTCACCGGCTGCAACATTGAGAACGCCGCCTACGGCGCGACGGTATGCGCGGAGCGGACCGCCATATTCAAGGCGGTCAGCGAGGGGCACCGGGAGTTCGATACCCTTGTGATCGCCGGGCGCAGCGACGACTTCTGCGTGCCCTGCGGCACGTGCCGGCAGGTGATGATGGAGTTCGCGCCGGAGTTGACGGTCATCTGCCTGAACAGGAAGGGCGAGAGCCGGAAATTCGCGCTGCGGGAGCTGCTGCCCTACGGCTTCGACCAGAGCTGTCTGTAAGCGCGGAAGGATTTTCATGGAACCAAATCACGCCGCGCTCCGTCTCAATGGACAGAAACCCATTTCAGGAGGAAACTACACTATGAAGAAAATCATTTCCCTTGTGCTTGCCGCCGTGCTGGCACTGAGCCTCGCCGCCTGCGGCAATAAGGACAACGGCGGCAGCGGCGACCAGCCCTACGCCCCCACCAGTGCGCTGGATCTGCTGGAGAAGGTGTGGAACAGCTATACCGACGAGGAGAAGTTCCCCACCTCCGGCGGCGACTACTCCGAGGCGAACAGCAAGGAGGATGCCCCCGGCGTGTACGATCTGAGCGACCGCGCCGCCGTGGACAGTGCCCTCGGTCTGCCGGAGACGGCGAAGGTGGATCAGGCGGCGTCCCTCGTGCACATGATGAACGCCAATACCTTTACCGCCGCCGCCTATCACTGCACCGATGACCCCGCCGCGCTGGCGACCCAGCTGCGGGACAACATCCAGCAGCGGCAGTGGATGTGCGGCTTCCCCGACAAGGTGGCGGTGATCGTGGTGGGTGAGTACGTGGTGTCCGTGTTCGGCGCCGAGGAGCTGGTGGATCAGTTCGTCAGCGTGCTCAACGGTATGTGCGGCGTACAGCCCGCCTACGACGAGGCTATTCTGTGATGCGTGCGGTACAGCGCACCGCGTTTCTGCTTCTGGCAGCGGCTATGCTCATAGCCGCTGCCTTGCTGCCCTCCTCCCGGAAGCCGCCCCAGGACACGGAGACGGAGAAAACGGCGGTGTACGTATACAGGGGCTACGGTGCCGCCACGGACGCGCCGTGGGACGGGAAATCGCTGGATTTCGCCGTGCACCGGTTCCGCCATCTGCTGGGGAAATACTTCCCGGAAGGGCACAGTGTCTATCTGGCGGTGGTGCCCGACAAGGCGGAGTTCACCGTGCCGCCGGAGGGCTACGTCCCCGCCGGGGCGCAGGAGACGTCCGCCTATCTGACAGAGCGGCTGGACGCGGAGGCGGTGGACATCGCGCCGCTGCTGACGCTGGAGGACTACTACCGCACCGATCCCCACTGGCGGCAGGAGCAGCTGCGCCCCGTGGCGGAGACGCTGCTGCGCGCTATGGGCGCGGCGGCACCGGAGACAGCGGGCGAGACGCTGTGCGCGCTGGAGGGGGAGTTCCGCGGCAGCTACTGGGGGAAAACGGAGGAATCGTTGCAGCCGGACGTGCTGTCCTATCTGACCTCCCCCGGACTGGAGGGGTGCACCGTCTACAATTATGAGACGGACAGCACGGGCGGCGTGTACGACTACGCGGCGGCGCAGGACGCGCCCTATGACCTGTTCCTCAGCGGGAGCCGGTCGCTGCTGCGGATCGAGAATCCGGCGGCGGACAGGGAGCGCGTCCTTGTGGTGTTCCGGGATTCCTTCGGCAGCAGCCTTATCCCCCTGCTGGCGGAGGGCTACGGCACGGTCTACGCCGTGGATATACGGTATATCGCGTCGGACGCGCTGCAGCGGGTGGTGTCGTTCCCCCAGGGGGCGGACGTGCTGTTTTTGTACAGCACCACGGTGCTGCACAACAGCATCACCCTGAAGTGACCGGGCGCATAGACTGACATAGGCACGAAGGAAAGGGGGCGTCGCCCATGGCGGAGACGTTGGACGCGCTGGTGCCGGGGGACAGCTGCCGGGTGACCTCGCTGCAGCTCCCGCCCCACAAGCAGCGGCGTATGCAGGAGCTGGGACTGACCGTCGGCAGCACCGTCACCGCGCTGCACCGGGGGCCGTGGGGCGGTATCGCCGCTTACGGCGTGCTGGACACGGTGGTGGCTCTGCGGGACTGCGATGCCCGGCACATCACCGTCGCATAAAAAAACACCGGAGCAAAAGCTCCGGTGTTTTCTTATGCTTTTCGTTAGAAGAACGATTTGATCTGTCCGTAGAGGACGAGCACCATGATCAGCGGGGTGATGAACTTCACGCAGACCTTGAAGAAGCCGTAGCCGCCCATGGCGTGGCCGGACGCCTCGCACTCTTCCTTGACCACGTCGGGGCCGATCTCCCAGCCGATCATCAGGGACATCAGCATTGCGCCAAGGGGCATCATAATACCCTCGGACAGCATATCCCAGAAGTCCAGCCAGTCAGCCGACCACCCGGGTAGGTCGCCGGTCATGCCCAAGAGGTTTGCCGGTGCGATACCGGAGGTGCCCAGCGCGTCGGCGCAGACGAGGATGCAGCCCACGCCCACGCAAGCCGCGGCGATGAGAGTGTAGGGCTTACGCTTGTCGCCCTTACCGGCGATACGCGCCTTATCCACAAAGTGCGCCACGATGACCTCCAGCAAGGAGATGGAGGAGGAGACGGCGGCGAACACCACCAGCAGATAGAACAGGATGCCGAAGATGGGACCCACAGGGCCCATGCGGTTGAACACGTTCTGCATGGTGACGAACAGCAGGGTCGGACCGCCCAGAGAGCCGGAGGGATCCAGGGCGAAGCGGCCGGGGATAACGCACAGACCGGCCATCAGAGCCACCAGCGTATCCATGACGATGATGAGGATGGCGTTCTTCTGCAGGTTCTCCTTCTTATCCAGATAGGAGCCGTAGGTGATCATGGCACCCATACCGAGGGACAGGGAGAAGAACATCTGACCGCCGGCGGTGGAGAGCACCTCGAAGAAGGAGGGTGCCTCCTCGATGACGCCGTTGGCGACTGCCCAGCCGGGGACGAACATATACTTCAGGCCGTCCACAGCCCCCTCAAGCGTGCAGGCGCGGACGATGCAGATGAGCAGCATGACGAACAGCGCGGGCATACCGATGGAGCAGACCTTCTCGATACCGCCGCCGACGCCGCCGAGGACGATGAGCATGGTGATGGCGACGAAGATCAGACCGTAGAGGATCGCCTCGCCCTGATTCGCCATGAAGCCCCAGAATACCTCGTGACCGACGGAGGTGCCGTTGGCTGCCGCTGCCTCCGCCATGGTGTTGGCACCGAAGCCGGCGTGGAACAGGTCACCCACGTTCAGCACCACGTACTTGATGCAGTAGCCGCCCAGCGCGCAGTAGAAGAACAGGATGAAGAACGCGGACAGGATGCCCAGCCAGCCCATCCATTTGAACTTCTTGGACAGTGCCTTGTACGCACCCACGGCACCGTGGTGGGTCTTACGACCCAGTGCCAGCTCACCCACCATGACGATGAAGCCGCAGAACACCGCCAAAAGCAGATAGATGATGAGGAACAGGAAACCGCCGGAGGCTCCCATCTTATTGGGGAAGCCCCAGATGTTGCCGAGACCCACTGCGGAGCCGACGGCTGCCATCAGGAAACCAAAATTGGTTCCAAAGCCTTTTCTTTCTTCCATTTTTTCTCTCCTTAACAGATTTTCGCCCTCACGTTTCCGGGAAGGCCACTTACTTCGCCGCCGCTTGTCTATTGACAGGAAACGACCCGGAGCACCGCCATGCTCCGCAGGTGCCGCCCAGCGAGATATTTTTCCCGTTAAGAGTACCTGAAAAAAGTATACAGGATTATTATTCCACCCGCAATTAGCAGTTTTTATAAAAATCAAGCGTTGTATTGTACACTTTTAACATTTTATGAACACGGAGCACTGTAAATTTTACGGGTGTTTTATCAATTTTTAACACAAAACTCCGATGCAACAACAGGCGTTCGCCAATTTTCCCGAATGGTTCTGGTAGTAATTACTCCACAGGAAACAAATTTGCCATTTTCTTAACAGTCATACCGGTGCGGCGCAGTGCATAGGAGAAAGGAAAAAGCCCGCCGCCCCGAAGAGCGGTGGGCTTTTGCGCTTGCAGAAGGGGGTGCGCTATCAGAAGAAGAATTCCTTGATCTGACCGTACAGGACGAGGATCATGCACAGAGGGGTGATGAACTTCACGCAGACCTTGAAGAAGCCGTACCCGCTCATGGCGTGACCGGATGCCTCGCACTCGTCCTTGACCACGTCGGGACCCAGCTCCCAGCCGATCATCGCCTCGTTGGGGTTTGCCATGAAGGCACCGAACACCTCGGCACCGAGAGAGGTGCCGTTGGTCGCCGCCTGCTCCGCCAGCGCGTTGGCACCGAAGGAGGCGTGGAACAGATCGCCGATGTTCAGAACCGTGTACTTGATGCAGTAGCCGCCCAGCGCACAGTAGAAGAACAGGATGAAGAACGAGGACAGGATGCCCAGCCAGCCGACCCACTTGAACTTCTTGCTCAGCCTTCCATGATTTCTCTCCTTTAATTTTTTCTCCTGTGGAGACGTCCGCAAGTATTCCTGCGGACTAAGGAAAAGTATACCGTAAACCCTTGTGGGGTTCAATTAGCATTTTTAATGAAAAATTAACGCATCTTTATATAATTTTAACATTATCTTAGCGTTAATAATGTGTGTTTCGTCGTTTTTTCGCACTTTTTGACCCGTTTATTTTCCGGATTATCTTGGATTTTTGTCGTGTTTTCTGTCATTTTTTCGCGTTTTTCTTTACAAGAAAAATTTCGTCTCGCGTTAAGATGTCGTTTGTCGATAGGTCGTTATGCGCCGGAACGAGCGGCGCGGCGGTGCCACTTCCCTTTTTGCGGAAGACGTGATATAATAGCCGCAAGGCGACTATTATACTGTATCGCCGTTTTTCTCGCCGGAAAGCCGGCGGAGCATACCGCAGCGCAGAGCGTCACGGTATGATACTTCACTGTGATTTATGATCGGCAAGGAGGTGGGGAGCATGAAGCGTTTTACCGCGCTGGCGGCGGCTGTCGCGCTGGCGGTGTCGCTCTGCGCCTGCACACCCAGAGCGGGGACGGACAGCGGCCGACTGCGCGTGGTGTGCACCCTGTTCCCCTATTACGATTTCGTGCAGCAGATCGGCGGCGAGGACGTGGACGTGACGCTGCTGGTGCCCGCCGGGCGGGAGACCCACAGCTTTGAGCCCACGCCGCTGGACGTTATCACCATCAGCGAGGCGGAGGTCTTTGTCTACAACGGCGGCGAGAGCGAGGCGTGGGTGGAGGACATCCTGTCCGCCGCCGGGGAGAACATCCCCTACCGGCTGGCGATGATGGACTGCGTGGAGACACGCGCCGAGGAGTTCGCCGAGGGGATGCAGGGCGGTCACGACCACGACGACCATGACGACCACGACGACCACGACGACCATCTCCACGACGGACACGAGGAGGAGATCGAGTATGACGAGCACATCTGGACGTCGCCGGTGAACGCCATGGCGTTGTGCCGCGCTCTGTGCGACACGCTGTGCCAAGCCGACCCGGACAACGCCGACGGGTACCGGGCACGGCTGGAGGCGTATCTGGTGCAGCTGCAGACGTTGGACGGCACGTTCCGGGAGATCGTGGAGGACGGCACACGGCGGCTGGTCGTGTTCGGCGACAGATTCCCGCTGCTGTATTTCTGCCGGGAGTACGGGCTGGACTACCGGGCGGCGTTCCACGGCTGCGCCGGGGACACGGAGCCGTCCCTCGCCACGCTGAAATACCTCATTGATCTGGTGAATGAGCAGCACATCCCGGTGGTGTATACCATCGAGCTGAGCAGCCGGAAGGTGGCGAACGCCATCGCGGAGACCACGGGCGCACAGGTGCGGACGTTCCACTCCTGCCAGACGGTGAGCCGCGGGGAATTCGACGGCGGAGCCACCTATATCGGTCTGATGACCGCCAACGCGGCGGCATTGAAGGAGGGACTTGCCTGATGGCGCAGGAGAAAAAAATACTGCTGGACTGCCGGGACGTGACGCTGGGCTACGAGGGCAAGAGCGTGTGGGAGCACCTGAGCTTTCAGGTGTGCAGCGGCGACTATGTGTGCATCGTGGGCGAAAACGGCAGCGGCAAGTCCACGCTTATCAAGAGCCTGCTGGGGCTGCTGCGCCCCATGAGCGGCGAGATCGTCCGCGCTCCGTCCCTGCGGGCGGGTGCCATCGGCTATCTGCCCCAGCAGACGAAGGCGCAGAAGGACTTCCCCGCCACGGTGACGGAGGTGGTGCAGAGCGGCTTCCTCAGCGGAAAGGGGCTGCGATTCTTCTACACGCCCACGGAGAAGTCCCAGGCGTTGATGCACATGGGCAAGCTGGGCGTGCTGGAGCTGAAGGATCGCTGCTACCGGGAGCTGTCCGGCGGACAGCAGCAGCGCGTGCTGCTGGCGCGCGCACTGTGCGCCGCCGGTGAGCTGCTGATATTAGACGAGCCGGTGACGGGTCTTGACCCGGCGGCGGCGCAGGAGCTGTACCGCACGCTGGAGTATCTGAACAGAACGGAGGGTATCGCCATCGTCACTGTGACACACGATATGCAAAGTGCCCTGCGGTACGCGGACCGTATCCTCCACGCCGGTCACAGGCAGTGGTTCTGGGGCACGGCGGCGGAATACCTTGCCTCCCCGTGGGGCAAGCGGTTTGGAGGTGGCGTATGAGTCTGCTGTGGGAGATGTTCACCTATCCGTTCATCCTGCGGGCGTTCGTGGTGGGGATCCTGGTGGCACTGTGCGCCGCGCTGCTGGGCGTACCGCTGGTGCTGAAACGCTATTCCATGATCGGCGACGGGCTGAGCCACGTGTCCTTCGGCGCGCTGAGCATCGCACTGGCCTGCGGCTGGGCACCGCTGCCGGTGTCTATCCCGGTGGTGATCCTCGCCGCGCTGGGGCTGCTGCGGATGACGGAAAAGAGCCGCATGGGCGCGGACGCCGCCATCGCCGTGGTCAGCGCGTCCGCCCTCGCCATCGGCGTGGTGGTCACCAGCCTGACCACCGGCATGACCACCGACGTGGATAGCTTCATGTTCGGCTCCATCCTCGCCATGGACAGGGCGGACGTGACGCTGAGCGTCCTTCTGTGCGCGGCGGTGCTGGTGCTGTATGTGCTGTTCTATCACCGGCTGTTCGCCATTACATTTGACGAGAGCTTCGCCCGCGCCACCGGCGTGCGGGTGGGGCTGTACAACACCGTGCTGTCGGTGCTGACGGCACTGACCATCGTGCTGGGTATGCGTATGATGGGTGCCATGCTGATCTCCAGCCTCATCATCTTCCCCGCGCTCACCGCCATGAACCTGCTGCGGAGCTTCCGGGGCGTGGTGCTGTGCGCGGCAGGGCTGAGCGTGGTGTGCTTCTGCGTGGGGCTGACCGGCTCCTATCTATGGAGCACGCCCGTGGGTGCCACGGTGGTGCTGGTAAATCTGGCGGTATTCCTGCTGAGCCGGATCCTTGTGCGGATAAAAAGAGCGGCGTGACGCCGCTCTCAGGCTGCCGAGAAAGCCGCTGGCTTTTCTCGGCAGCCTGAAATAATGCCGTTATTTTCGTGCCGCAAAGCGGCACGAAAATACTCGCTTCGCTCCTCGCACGCCTTGCATAGCAAGGCTTAGCGCGGCATTTGATCCGATTCGAGGCGGGCTTTGCCCCCTCGAGCTCCCCCTGTGAGGAGGAAAGACTGCACGCACGGCAGAGGTTTATCCACACACAGAAGGGAGGGACGGCGTCCCTCCCTTTTTCGCTTTACAATTCGCGGGAAATCGTGTATAATTGGACAGGAGAAGGAGGTGGACGGTGTGGACATTGCCTTTATTCAGGACAAGCTGGAGATCAAGTTTCTGATACTCTACATCGCCGCACGGCTGACGGAGCCGGCGGACGGGGCGGAGATGCAGGATCTGACCATGTGCGACGAGGGCATCGACTACTTTGACTACGCCGAGTGTTTGAACGACCTGGTGAAAACGGAGCACCTGTACGTCCGGGAGGACGGGCGGTATGGCATCACGGAGAAGGGGCGGAAGAACAGTGCCATCTGCGAGAGCAGTCTGCCGTATTCCGTGAGGCAGCTGTCGGATAAGCGGATCGCCGAGTACAACAAGGCGGCACTGCGGCGGCAGCAGGTGCAAAGCGGCGTGACGCAGCGGGAGAACGGGACGTATACCGTGACGCTGCGGCTGCGGGACGACGTGGACAGCCTGATGGAGCTGGAGCTGATGGTGGCGGACAGGGAAAGCGGCGAGCGGCTGTCCCAGCGGTTCCAGAGGGAGCCGGAGAAGGTGTACGCCGAGGTCATCGCGCTGCTGTGCGGAAAGTGAATAGTGAGATTCGAGCACCCTGCGACGCTGGTTCGCAGGGTGCTTTTTCATGGGCATATTTCGGGACGAGCCGTCATACAGTGGGGTAAGAAATGCGAGGGAGGCGGCGGAATGGAGATCGGCGAGGCGGTAGGACGGTACGAGCTGGCGGCGGGGCTGCTGCCCAACCGGTGGCAGCAGGCGGCGCGGAGAGTGCCGGAGCATCGGAAGGTCAGAACGGAGGAGTTCCGGCTGCGGGTGGGGCGTCCCATGACGCTGCTGACCTGTGAAGGAGAAGTGCTTGCCAGCGACGAGCTGCCAAGGGACACCGTGACGCAGGCGGACTTGGAGCAGCTGTGCGACGGGGTGACGGGGTATTCCCGGTACGCGGCGGCGGAGACCATGGCGAAGGGGTATCTCATCGGACGGGGAGGCTTTCGGATCGGGCTGTGCGGCACGGTGGTGGTGCGCCCGGAGGGCGGGAACGCCATGCGGGAGCTGTCCTCCGCCACGGTGCGTATCGGCAGGCAGGTGCGGGGGCTGTGGCAGGAGGTGCCGGGAGCGGCGGAGGGCGGCTTCGACAGTACGCTGATCGCCGCGCCGCCCGGTGCGGGAAAAACCGCGCTGCTGCGGGACATGGTGGCGGAGCTGTCCAACGGGACGGAAAGCCGCCGTGCCATGCGCGTGGGCGTGGTGGACGAGCGGGGGGAGATCGCCGGAATGTACAGGGGCGTGGCGCAGCTGGACGTGGGGTGCCACACAGATGTGCTGGACGGGTGCCCCAAGGCGGTGGGCATTCCCATGCTGCTGCGGTGCGCCAACCCGCAGGTCATCGCCGTGGACGAGATCACGGAGGCGGAGGACATTCGCGCCATGACCGCCGCCGCCAACTGCGGTGTGAAGCTGCTTGCCACCATCCACGCGGAGAGCGGGGAGGAGCTGCGGCGGAAGCCGCTGTTTGCGGCCTTGGAGAAGGCGGGGGTGTTTCGCCGTCTGGTGTGCATCACCGTGGAGGACGGGCGGCGGCGGTACGCGGCGGAAACGCTGTGAGCGCGACGCTGTGGGGCGCGGGGCTGGTGCTGGCGTCGTCCCTGTGGGGGCTGCGGACGTACTGCGTACAGCGGCGGCGGCGACGGGAGACGGTGTGGGCCTTCGCGGCGGCACTGGGGACCATGGAGAGCGGCATACGGTGGCAGAGGACGCCGCTGCTGACGCTGCTGGAGGGCTTGCAGACCAGAGCGGGCTGCGGCGCGTGGTTCCGGGAGGTTCTGGAGGAAGTGGAAAGCGGAACATCTTTACAGGACGCGTGGAGCAGCGTGTTCGAGAGGCTTGAGGACAGGGAGACGGGGGAGATCCTGCGGCACCTGACGCTCTGCGGCGACGGAGAGCGGCTGGTGAACGCGCTGGGACAGGCGAGGCAGGAGCTGGAATCGCTCCACGCCAGGCGGCGCGAGGAGGACAGGCAGAGGACGAAGGTCGCCGCCGCAGCGGCGGTGTGCGGCGCGGGCTGCGTCATTATTTTACTGATATGAGGGACGGTAATGGATGTAGATCTCATCTTTAAGATCGCTGCCATCGGGATTCTGGTGGCGGTGCTGAATCTGCTGCTGGTACGCAGCGGGAGGGAGGAACAGGCGATGATGACCACGCTGGCGGGACTGATCGTGGTGCTGATGATGCTGGTGCAGCAGATCAGCGACCTGTTCGACATGGTGAAAACGCTGTTCGCACTGTAACGGGATGGAGACGGTATTGCGTGTGACGGCACTGTGTCTGACGGGCGCGCTGCTGGCGGTGCTGCTGCACCGAAGCGGCGGTGAGATGGCACTGCTGCTGTCGTTGGCGGTGTGCGGCGTGGCAGCCATGGTGCTGATAGAGCCGCTGGAGGAGCTGCGGGACTTCTGGGAGGACGCTGCGGCGTGGGGAGAGCTGCCGGTGGAGCTGTTCACGCCGCTCATTAAGACGGTGGGCATCGCGCTTTTGAGCAGGACAGGCTCCGATCTGTGCCGGGACGCGGGAGAGGGTGCCATCGCCTCGGTGCTGGAAACGGCGGGGGCGGTGGCGGCTATCGCCGTGTCGCTGCCGCTGTTCCGCGCCGCGTGGGAGCTGTTGAGGTCGTTATTATGAGGAGATGCATTGTGGCGGCGGCGATGACGCTGCTGTGTGTGACGGCGGCATGGGGCGCGGAGATACCGCAGTCCGTGACGGACGCCGTGCCGCCGGAGGCGGCGGGTCTTTTGCAAGACGTGGGGAACACGGCGGATCACGAGACGCTGTGGGCGGGGCTGAGCGATCTGTGGCACAGCGCGTGCGCCTACGTCCGGACGGCGTTGGAGAGCCGGGTGTCCGGGGCGGCGGTGCTGCTGGGGATCGTGCTGCTGTGCAGCATGGCGGAGAGCTTCTTCGCCTCGGCGGAGGGAGCGGCGGTGCCGAGGTTCGTGCCGGTGGCGGGAGCGTTGGCGGTGACGATGGTGGCGGCGGGGGATTTCCGGCAGATGATGGGGCTGGGCGTGGAGACCATGGAGCAGCTGGACGTGTTCGCCAAGGCGTTGCTGCCCACGCTGGCGGCGGCGGTCGCCGCCGGAGGGGGCTATGTAACGGCGGGCACCAAGCAGGTCGCCACGGTGTTTTTCACCAATCTCCTGATCAGCGTCATACGGAAGGTGCTGCTGCCGCTGCTGTACGGGTGCATCGCCGCGGCGGCGGCGGACGCGCTGGTGCCGGGGCACAGCTTGCAGAAGATAGGAGAGGGGCTGCGGAAGTGCATAACGTGGGTTTTGACGGCGTTGATGCTGGCGTTTACGGGGTTTTTGACGGTGGCGGGCGCAGCCGCGTCCGCCTCGGACGCGCTGACGGTGCAGCTGACGCGCTCCGCCATCGCCACGGCGGTGCCGGTGGTAGGCTCGATCATCTCCGACGCCACAGGGACGGTGCTCGCCGGGGCGGGGATGCTCAAGAGCGCGGTGGGGGTGTTCGGACTGCTGGCGGTGCTCGCCATCTGCCTGACGCCGTTTATCACCATGGCGGTGCAGTATCTGCTGTACAAGCTGGCGGCGTTTCTGGCGGGGACGGTGACGGAGGAGCCCATGAGCGACCTTATCGACGCGCTGGGGTCAGCGTTCGGATTGATGTTGGGGATGACGGGCAGCTGCGCGCTGGCGTTGCTGATCTCGGTGATCTCGTCTGTATCGGTGGTGAGTGTATGATCGGAGAAGGATTGCGGACGTGGCTGCTGGGCATTATTGCGGCGGGGATGATCCTGTCGGTGCTGTATGCCCTGCTGCCGAAGGGGAGAATGAAGGCGGTCGCCCACGCGGTGGGCGGCGTGGCGTTGCTGCTGGTGATCGTGCAGCCGGTGACACGGCTGGAGTGGGAGGAGTTCACCGGGAGCTATGAGGCGTACCGGAGGGAGATCGAATCGTTGACGGAGGAGTACAGACAGGAGGGGGACGCGGAATTGGCGGGACTCATAGCGGACAAGACAGGTGCATATATTGCCAGCAAGGGAGCGGACATGGGCATCGAATGTACGCCGCAAGTGACGACGGAGCTGCGGCAGGGCGTGCCCTATCCCTGCACGGTAGTGCTGGATGTGCCGCGGGAGGAAGCGTTCAGCGCGTGGATCAGCGAGACGCTGGACATCGACGGGGCGCACCAGCTTTGGCGTGAGGACGAAGGATGATGGAGAAGCTGAGGGAGGTACTGAAGAAATACCGCTTTGCCGCGCTGGTGGCGTTGGCGGGGATCGTGCTGATGGTGCTGCCGGGAGGGAAAAAGGACGGCGGCAGCGAGGAGAGCTGCGCGCAGGACGGCGGCTTTTCCCTTGAGGAGACGGAGAAGCGCATGGCGGAGGTGCTGGGAAGCGTGGAAGGCGTGGGGAAGGTGCGGGTGATGCTGACGCTGCGGAGCGGAGAGACGCTGTCGCTGGCGGAGGACAGCAGCTCCGCGCTGGGCAGCGGCGGCGACGTGCGGCAGGACAGTCAGGTGCTGACGGTGAACCGGGGCAGCGGGAGGCAGGAGGTCGTGGTGACGAAGCGGATGTATCCCACGTACCAGGGCGCGGTGGTGGTCTGCCAGGGGGCGGGCAACAGCCGGGTGCGGCTGCAGGTGATGGAGACGGTGGCAGTGCTGACGGGGCTGAGCAGCGAGAGGATCTCGGTAGTCCAATGGAAACAGTAACAATAAATGGGAGGAAGGACAGTATGAAGCAGGTATGGAAGCGGCGCGCCGTGGCAGCGGCTGTGGTGGTACTGGTGGGGACGTCGGTGTATCTGAACTGGCGGTATGCCGGGAATGTGGAGGAGACCTCCAAGGTGCTGGGGCAGTCCACACTGGTCAACGGACAGACCACGGAGGCACAGGCGGACACATCATCGGACGGCGGGGAGGATTATTTCTCCACGGCGCGGCTGAGCCGGAAGCAGGCGCGGGACACCGCTATCAGTATGCTGGAGGACGCTAAGGGGGAGGAGAACGCCTCGGAGGAGGTGGCGAACGAGGCGTCGGAGACGCTGCAGGTGCTGGCGGGGTACACGGTGGCGGAGACGCAGATCGAGAACCTCGTGGTGGCGAAGGGGTACGCCGACTGCGTCGCTTTCATGGGGGCGGATTCCATCAGCGTGGTGGTGTCGGCTCCCGACGGGCTGGAGGCGGAGGACGTGGCGAAGATCAAGGATATTGTCATCGCGGAGACGTCGTATAACGCGGGGCAGATCAAGATCATGGAGGCCGGAACGGGCAAAGTAAAATAAGTGTTGTATTTTCGCGGGGAAAATGGTATAATTCTATACTGCAATCAAGCGACTACCAATGACAACTGTGAGGAGACTGACAGACCATGGCTGAGAATAAGGAATATATGATCCATCAGGAGGAGAGCGGCAGCATCCATATCTCCGAGGACGTGATCGCGTCCATCGCCAGCACCACCGCTTTGGAGGTGGACGGCGTGAGCGCGCTGATGAGCGCAAATGTTTCCGATTTGATGGGCGGAAAAAAGATGACCTGCAAGGGTGTGAAGGTGGATCTGGACGGCGAGCAGATCGTCGTGGGCATCTTCATCGTGGTGCGCTACGGCTGCACCATCAGCGGTGTGGCAAAGAAGGTGCAGAGCAACGTGCATACGGCTCTGGAGGGCATGACCGGCTTTAAGGTCGCGGCGGTGAACGTCCACGTGGGCGGCATCAGCTTTAACTGAGTTTTGGACGAGAGAGAAAAGGACGAACGACTATGACACGCAGCACCGCACGTGAGATCGCCATGCACTTGGCGTATCAGTTGAGCTTTACCGATCTGCCGGTGGAGGAATTTCTGGAGGAGCAGCTGGACGCGGAACGCTTTGAGGAGCTGTCCGCAGAGGACGCACTGTACGCCGACAAGCCGAACGCCAAGCAGGAGGAGTATATCCGCCGGCTGGTGGGAGGCGTGGCCGAGCACGCCGCCGAGCTGGACGCGGACATTGAGAAGTACGCGAAGGGCTGGCGGTTCGAGCGCATTTCGCTGGTGGCCTCCGCCATTATGCGGGTCGCCATGTACGAGATACTGTACATGGCGGACATTCCCCAAGGGGCTGCCATCAGTGAGGCGGTGGAGATCGCCAAGAAATACGAGACACCGGAGGTGGCGAAGTTCATTAACGGTATCTTGGGCAGCTTCGCCCGGGGCGAGGTCAAGGAAAAGGACTAACAGATAAAAGGCAGAGCCGAGGCTCTGCCTTTTCAGCATGGCGCAGCACCTCTGCGCCGGGTTTTCCGGCGGAGGGCGCGCGGCGAAGGAAGGGAGGGACGGACTTGGAAGGGAGATACGTGTTCACCGTATCGGAGCTGAACCAGTTCATTAAGGATCTGTTGGACAATGTGCCGCCTTTGCAGGAGGTGCTGCTGCGGGGAGAGGTGTCCAACTATAAGATGTACCCCTCCGGGCACCACTATTTTACGCTGAAGGACAGCCAGTGCAGCCTGAAATGCGTGATGTTCAAGGGCAGTGCCATGCACCTGCGCTTCCGTCCGGAGAACGGGATGCAGGTCATCGCCGCAGGGCGCGTCAGCGTCTATCCCCGGGACGGGGCGTACCAGCTGTACTGCACGTCCCTGACGCCGGAGGGGGCGGGGGATCTGAGCGTCGCCTTCGAGCAGCTGAAGGAGAAGCTGCGCAAGGAGGGGCTTTTCGACGAGGGGCACAAAAAGCCGCTGCCGAAATACCCGCGCCGCATCGCCATCGTCACGTCCCCGGCGGGGGCGGCGGTACACGACATGATCCGGATACTGCGGAGGCGGTATCCCATCGCGAAGGTACTGCTGCTGCCGGTGCGGGTCCAGGGGACGGAGGCCCCGGCGGAGATCGCAGGCGCAATACGGTACGCGGATCGCCACAAGCTGGCGGACGTGCTCATTACCGGGCGCGGCGGCGGGTCGCTGGAGGATCTGTGGGCGTTCAACGACGAGCGGGTGGCGCGCGCCATCTATGAAGCGGAGGTGCCGGTCATCTCGGCGGTGGGGCACGAGCCGGACATCGCCATCAGCGACTTTGTCGCCGACCGGAGGGCGTCCACGCCGTCTAACGCGGCGGAGATCGCCGTGCCGGACATGGCGGAGCTGCTGCGGACGCTGGGAGGTATGGAGCAGCGGATGCAGCAGGGGACACAGCGGTGCATCGGCTATCGCCGGGAGCGGCTGGAAGCACTGGCGGAAAAGCGGGTGTTGACGGAGCCGACGGCGTATTTGGAGGATCGGCGGCAGGACATCGACCATCTGACCCACCGGCTGTGCGCCGGGATGCGCTCAGCGTCCGGCCACGCGGCGCAGCGGTTCGGCGCACTGGCCGCCGCTCTGGACGCGCTGAGTCCCCTGAAGGTGCTGGGGCGGGGCTACGCGCTGGCACAGACGGAGGACGGGACGGTGCTGCGAAGCTCCGGGCAGGTGAATACAGGGGACAGGGTACACGTCCGGCTGAGTAAGGGCGGCATCGTGTGCGAAGTGCGGGAAAAGGAGAAGTAAAATGGCGGCGAAAAAGACATTTGAGGAGAATATGGCGCGGCTGGAGGAGATCGTGGCACGGCTGGAAAAGGGCGACGCTACGCTGGGGGACAGCATGACGCTGTTTGAGGAGGGCACGAAGCTGGTGAATCTGTGCCGCAAGGAGCTGGACACCGCCGAGCAGAAGGTGGTCAAGCTGTCCAAGGGGGCGGACGGAGAGCCGGTGGAGAGCACCTTCGCCGTGGAGGAGTGAGCGAGATGGAGTACGAAAGACAGTATGAGCAGTACCGCAGTGCGGTGGAGACGTATCTGGAGGGGTTGTTCGCAGGCAGCGCGCCCTACGGGCGGCTGTACGAAGCCATGCGGTACAGCATTTTGGCGGGCGGCAAGCGGATACGGCCGGTGCTGACGCTGGAATTTGCGCGGCTGGGCGGGGTAAACTGGCATTTGGCACTGCCCTTTGCCTGCGCGCTGGAGCTGGTGCACAACTATTCGCTGATCCACGACGACCTGCCCTGTATGGACGACGACGACCTGCGGCGGGGAAAGCCCACCAACCACAAGGTATACGGCGAGACGCTGGCGATACTGGCAGGCGACGCCTTGCAGCCGGAGGCGTTCCGGCTGATCGCGCAGGCTCCCGGTCTGGACGCGGAGAGACGCGTCGCGGCGGTGGAGGTGCTGTCCAAGGCGGCGGGAGCCGACGGCATGGTGGGCGGTCAGGTGCTGGACACGGTATGCGGCGTGTCCGACGAGGCGGGGCTGACGCAGCTGAACCGGCTCAAGACCTGCGCCATGATCTCCGCCGCAGCGGAGCTGGGCTGTGTCGCCGCCGGGATGGACGAGGAAAAGCGGCGGCAGGCGCGGCAGTTCGGCGACGGGCTGGGGCTGGCGTTCCAGCTCCGGGATGACATACTGGACGTGACCAGCAGCGTGGAGGTGTTCGGCAAGCCCATCGGCTCCGACAAGGAGGAGGGGAAGGCGACCTTCGTGGATCTCAAGGGTCTGGAGGGCTGCCAGCAGGAGGTGGAGGCGCAGACGGCGCGCGCCAAGGCGGCGATATGCCGCTGGGAGGACAACGGATTCCTGCTGGAGCTGGCAGATCGGATGGTAAAGCGTGTGAAGTGATAACGCATTACAGATATTGAAAAGCAACGCCCTGCGCCGAATGGCGCAGGGCGTTGGTGCTTATTCTGCTGCGGTGCCGTAGTCGCAGAGGGGACGCAGGGGGCAGCGGTCACACGCGGGCTTTCGCGCCATGCAGAGTGCTCTGCCGTGGAGCACCATGCGGTGGCAGAAGTCGTTGGCTTCTTCCGGCGGCAGGGCGGCGCGGAGCTGCCGCTCCACCTTGAGGGGGTCCTTGCTGCCGTCGGTGATGCCGAGGCGGCCGGTGATGCGGATGCAGTGGGTGTCGCACACGTAGCCGTCCTTGCCGTAGACATCGCCGAGGATGAGGTTGGCGGTCTTGCGCCCTACGCCGGGGAGGGACAGGAGGTCATCCATGGTGTCGGGCACCCTGCCGCCGAAGCGTTCCAGCAGCTGCTGCGCCGAGGAGACGATGTCACGCGCCTTGGCGCGCCAGAAGCCGCAGGACTGGACGTAGGTGCCTACCTCGTCCACGTCGGCGCGGGCGAAGTCCTCCAGGGTGGGGTAACGGGCGAAGAGGGCGGGGGTGACGAGGTTCACCCGTGCGTCGGTGCATTGAGCCGCCAGCCGGACGGAGAACAGCAGCTCGTAATCCTTGCCGTAGTCCAGAGAGCAGGCGGCATCGGGGTAGAGTTCTTTTAACGCCGCGATGATGGCGGCGGTCTGTGCTTTCGTTTTCATGTGGTATCACCTCGCGACTATTGTAACAGAGGTTGCAGAAAAAGGCAATCTGTGCTATACTATATCGCGAGATTTTCAACGGGAGGAGGCGGGTGACGTGCGGCCGCTGGCAGACGAGATACGACCCCAGACGCTGGACGAGGTGGCGGGGCAGAGGCACCTGCTGGGTGAGGGCGCGCTGCTGCGCCGGCTCATCGAAAACGGGGCGGACACGAACCTGATCTTCTACGGACCCTCCGGGACGGGAAAGACCACAGTGGCGAACATCATCGCCAAACGGGCGGAGAAAACGCTGTATACGCTGAACGCCACCACCGCGTCTTTGCAGGACGTGAAGAACGTGATGGCGGACGTGGGCACCATGATGGCTCCCAACGGGGTGCTGCTGTATCTGGATGAGATCCAGTATTTCAACAAGAAGCAGCAGCAGAGCCTGCTGGAATTTTTGGAGAACGGGAAGATCACGCTGATCGCGTCCACCACGGAGAATCCGTATTTTTACATCTACAACGCGCTGCTGTCCCGCAGTACGGTGTTTGAGTTCAAGCCGCTTTCGGTGGAGGACACCATCCCGGCGGTGGAGCGGGCGTTGCGGATCGAGCAGGAGCGGAGCACGCTGCCCTTCTCGTGGGCGGAGGACGTGCCGCGGACGGTCGCCGCCGGGTGCGGCGGAGATGTACGCAAGGCGGTCAATGCCGTGGAGCTGCTGTATCGGTCGGCAAAGCCGGTGGGCGGCGGGCTGCACGTGACAAGGGAGGACGCCTTACAGCTTAGCCAGTGCAGCGCGATGCGGTACGACAGGGAGGGGGACGACCACTTCGACCTGCTGTCCGCGCTGCACAAGTCGGTGCGGGGCTCCGACCCGGACGCGGCGGTGTACTATCTGGGCAGGCTGCTGGTGGCGGGGGATCTGATCGCGCCGTGCAGACGGCTGCTGTGCATCGCGGCGGAGGATGTGGGGCTGGCGTACCCACAGGCGATCACGGTGGTGAAAAGCTGCGTGGACGCGGCGTTGCAGCTGGGGCTGCCGGAGGCGAGGCTGCCTCTGGCGGAGGCGGCGGTGCTGCTGGCGACCGCGCCGAAATCCAACAGCGCGCACGACGCCATTAACGCCGCCATGGAGGACATTCGGCGCGGCGCGGTGGGGGACATACCGCGGCATTTGAAGAATGTGCACGCCGACAGCGCGGGGGCGGAAAAGGCGGCGGCGTATAAGTATCCTCACAGCTACCCGGATCACTATGTGAAGCAGCGGTATCTGCCGGAGTCCCTGGGCGAGCGGACGTACTATCAGTACGGGGAGAACAAGACGGAGCAGGCCGCCAAGCGGTATTGGGACGACATTAAGGGGAAGCATTGATATGGATCTACATCTGAATGATATTCTGGAATTGAAGAAGGAGCATCCCTGCGGCAGCAAGCGTTGGCAGGTGCTGCGGGTGGGGATGGATATTAAGCTGAAGTGCTTGGGCTGCGGTCACGAGGTCATGCAGCCGAGGCGGAAAATCGAAAAAATGATACGGCGCGTGGCGTCGGGGGAGGAGATGGAATGAGACCGAAATGGACGAGATACTTTGCCATGGGGATCGCCCTGCTGCTGGCGATCGTGATGGCGGTTTCGCTGGTGCTGCCGTACATCGGACTGTGAGGCGGCGATGAAGCACTGCATTATCGCCAAGTTCACGGCAGACGCCTATGAGCGGCGGCAGGAGCTGCTGGTGCGGATCGGGGAGATATTCGCCGACGCTGTAACGATCCCCGGCGTACACGGCGCGGAGGTGCTGCCCAACTGCGTGGCGCGGAGCAACCGGTATGATGTGATGATCGTGCTGGATATGGAGAAGGACGCGCTGGCGTTGTATGACGAGTCGGAGATGCACCACCGGTGGAAGGACGAATTTTCACCGCTGTTGGAGAAAAAAGCCATTTTCGACCATGAGTGAAAAAAACAAGTCTCAGGCTTCATGCCTGAGACTTGTTTTTTATGAGTGCTGCTGCGTTGATGTCTTTTGAGAGGCTTTCCGCCTGCGGAGGCGGCGCGTCACGGGGATGGCGCAGAGTGCCAGCCCGGCGGCGGCACCGGAGGCGATCCAGACGCCGAGGGGCACGGAGGTGTCCTTCACCACGGCGAAGCTGCCGCTGCTGTCCATGGTGAAGAGCAGGTAGCTGCCGGACGCTTCGGCGGGGACGCTCTGCCAGCCGGTGCCCGTCTCGGTGTAGACCTTCAGGCGGCGGGGGGCGTTGTCCGGAAGCAGATAGCGGACGGTGTGCCGGGTGGTGCCGTCGGCGGGGATGGTCACGGCGTAGGACGCTATGGCGTTGGCGGCGTACTCCCCAGGGGCGGACGCACCGCTGACACCGAGACGGTCCCCCTCACGGAACAGACCCTCCACCAGCAGCGCGGCGCGTCCGTCCTGCGCCGTGCCCCACGAGAGCGTGGTGGTATAGGGCGAGTAGACGGCGGTGACAACGGTGTCAAACCGCAGGTCGGTGAGGGTGTCCCTGTCCCAGCGGGCATAATAGCCCTCCTTCGCCGGGGCTTCGGGGAACACGGAGTCGTCAAAGGAGTCGCCGTAGGTGAAGGCGATGCGGCGGACGGTCTTGCCGTCAGCCATGAAGGTGAGCGTCAGGCGGCGAAAGTCCTCCGGGAGACCGGAGAGCGTCAGCAGCTGCTCGTAGGAGACGGGCTCCGCCTTGCCCGCGTAGCTGACGCGATCCACGCCCGCCAGACGGGAGGAGACGAAGCGGTTGCCGCTGTACGTGCCGGTAAGCTCACCGGCGACGCCGCCGGCGTACTGGGTAGCGGCGGTGATGTCGGGCATGGCGGCGCAGTCGGTGACGTTACAGCCGGAGCCGACGATGCCGCCCACGTACTTGCCGCCGGAGAGGGTGCACTTGGCGTAGCTGCGCCGGACGGAGGTGAGGGACAATCCGGCGACGCCGCCCACGTAGTCGCCGCTTTCGATGGAGACATCGCCCCAGCCGCCGCAGCCGGAGACGGTGCCCAGATCCATGCGTCCCGTTACGCTGCCGGCGCAGCTTTTCTTGGCGGTGATGGTACCGTAGTTATGGCAGTCCAGAAGAATGGCGCGGGTCAGGTAGGTGTATTTCACCGTGCGGCTTCCGGAGGGGAGGAGGTCGTCCTCCCGGTCGTAGTCGTACTCGATCGCCATGGCACCGGCGACGCCGCCCACGCTGCGGTCACCGTCCACGCTGCCGCGGTTGACGCAGTCCACCGCCTTGCCGCGCCGGGCACTGTACAGCGTGCTCTCGGACACGTCCTGCACCACGCCGGAGGTGTCCGTCGCCTCGTCGATGAGCGTCAGGAACAGGTTCATGGTGGAGGTGAACTGTGCATTGACGGCGCGGAGATCGGCGGAGACGTCCTTGTTGGCGTTCACAAGTCCGCCGGTAAGCCCGGTGATCTCGTTGCTGATGCCGCTGAGATAGCCGTGGATGGCGTCGGAGCTGTCGCCCAGCTTATCCATCCACGCTTGCAGATCATCGTAGGTCATGTCGCGGTTCAGGTCGTCCACCAGAGCCTTGACGGTCGCCTCGGCACTGTTGGCGTAGTCGTTGATGCGGTCAATGCGGGTGGTGACCATGTCGGAGGTGTCGGAGAGGTCGCGGGAGGTCTGCTCCGTCAGGTCGGACAGGGTGCCGAGGGAGGAGCGAAGCTGGGAAACGCGATCCGCTCCCTGCTGAATGGTCACGTCGGGGATCATCTGCCCCACGATGCCGCCCACGTCCTTGCGTCCCAGCACGTCGCCGTAGTTGATGCAGGCGGACACGAGCCCGTCCTGACGACCCACGATGCCGCCCACGTTGTAGCCCACGTGGGGATAGCCCACGCTGCCCTTGTTGGTGCAGCCCTCGATGGTGCCGGTGGAGTAACCGGCGATACCGCCCACGTCGGTGTTAGCACCCGCTTCGGTGGCCTTCTCGTCTTTAAGGAGGCTGTATACGGTGCTCTCCAGATCGGCGGTGGTGATCTCGCTTTCGCGTACCTCGGTGTTGATGGCGGCGGAGTTGGTACAGCCCCGGACGGCACCGTAGTTCTGTCCCACGATGCCGCCGGCTCCGGTGGTGGCGTGCACCACGCCCACGGCGGCGCAGTCGGCGATAACGCCGCCATCGCCGTTATAGCCGGCGATCAGACCCACGGTATCCGTGCCGGTGACGGTGCCGGTGAAGGCGCAGCCGGAGACGGTGCCGTAGTTCTCGCCCACCACGCCGCCCACGCGGCTCTGCGTCCCGGAGGGCGTGACCTTGCCCTCCAAGGTCAAGCCGCGGACGGTGGCTCCGGCGGTGATGCGGCTGAAGAAGCCGCAGCAGGAGGCACTGCCGGTGAGGGAGACGCCGGTGATGCGGTGCCCCTGCCCGTCGAAGGTGCCGAGGAAGATGGGGACGGAGAGCTCCGCGCCGCCCAAGTCGATGTCGTTCAGCAAGCGGACGGTCAGCCCCTTGGAGTAGGCGTCGTAGGAGCAGTTGGCGGCGAAGGTCTTCAGCTCGTCGGCGGTGGAGAGGGAGAGGGTGCTGCCAGCTGCCAGCGCAGGCGTGCAGAGCGTCAGCGACAGGAGAAGCGTCAGCAGGAGGGAGGCGATATTACGCATTTTCAGTTTCCCCATGGGTGGTTTCCTCCTCTCCTGTGTGTTCGGGTATCATTTTCTCCGCGTCGTCGTTGGTGATGTCGCCGGAGATCAGGTTCAGGTCTACGTCGCCCTCCACGGTGGCGCGCATGACGCCGGTGACGGTGCCGCGGATCTCGCCGCTGACCACGCCGTTGACCATCACGCGGCCGCTGTACTCGCGGCGGTGGAGAACCTTGGGAACCGCGAAGGAGGTGGCGTCCACCACCTTGCTGCCGATGAGCAGGATCTGAGGCAGCACGAACAGCACCAGAAGCATGGAGAGTATGGTGCCGCGTCCGAGGCTCTGTCCGATACCGGCGATGGTAGGCTCGGAGGTCATTTGACCGATGAGCGCGCCTGCCACCGTCAGGATGGTGCCGGAGGTGACGATGGTGGGGAAGGCGAAGTTCAGCGTTTCGATGATGGCGCGGCGGTGCTCCATGCGGTTTTTCAGCTCCTGATAGCGGCTGGCGATAACAATGGCATAGTCGATGTTCGCGCCCATCTGGATGGAGCTGACCACCAGATAGCTCATAAAGAACAGGGGGGAGTGGGTCAGCGCCGGAAGGGAGAAGTTGATCCAGATACTGCCCTGTATCACCAAGATCAAAAGCAGGGGCATACCGGCGGAGTTGAAGGTGAACAGCAGCACCACCAGCACGATGAAGATGGAGACGATGCTGACCACGGTGTTGTCGCGGGAGAAGGATTTTTCGAAGTCGTATTCGTTGGTGGAGTCGCCCGCCACCAGCACCTTGCCGTCGGGGTAGTAGGTTTTCGCCACGTCGCGGATGGTGTCGGTGAAGGCATACGTCTCGTCGCCGCTGATGGGGAGCGTCAGGTACAGCAGCATACGGCTGTACTCCGCGCCCTGAAGCTGCGCCTTGGCACTTTCGATCTGGACGCGGGCGTCCATGAGCGTCTCCGTCTGCTCGTCGCTGAGGGTGACGATGCCCGCGTCCACCTGGTCGCAGACGAAAAGGAACATATCCATCAGCGGCACGCGGTAGGAGTTCAGATTGCCCGCCAGCTCGCCGTAGTTGCCCTGCTCCAGTGCGTAGGCACCGTAGAGCACCTGCGCCAGCTCGTAGTCCAGATCCGCCAGCTCCGCGAATTGGCGGGGCGTCAGCTTATCCGCCAGCATATAGCCGTCCATCGCCTCCACGTTGGCAAGACCCATGGTGTAGTCGATCTCGTCGTAGGTCTCCAGCTGGCGGAGGAGCGTCGCCTCCTTTTCGTAGTCGCCGGCGGGCACCACCAGTGCCACCATGTTGCTGCTGGTGAAGGTGTCCTTGATCTTGTTTTCGGCGATCTGGGAATCGTTCAGCTTGGGGGTGGTCAGGTTGCTGTACCCGTAGGCATAGGGGCACTTGCCGGAGAAGTAGATGCCACCGACCACCAGCACCACGAAGAGGACGGGGGTGATGAAGCGGGTCTTATAGTCGAAGTCGCCTACGAAGGAGATCTTGGGGACGAAGCTCTTGTGCTCCGTTTTTTCGATGAGGGGCCCGAAGAGCACCAGAAGTCCGGGCATGACGATGAACACGGACAGCAGCGCGAACAGGATGGCCTTGATGAGACAGATGCCCATGTCGGGTCCGATCTTGAACTGCATGAACAGCATCGCCGCCAGACCGCCGATGGTGGTCAGGGAGCTGGCGCAGATCTCCGGGATGGCGCGGCTGAGGGAGGCGATGGCCGCCTCGCGGACGGGCAGCGTCTGGTGCTCCTCGCGGAAATGGTTGCTGAGGATCACGGCGTAGTCCAGCGACAGCGCCAGCTGCAGAATACTGGTGACGGAGTTGGAGACGAAGGAGATGGTGCCCAGCAGGAAGTTACTGCCTTGATTGAGGATCATGGCGATCACGAAGGTCAGCAGCAGGACGGGCACCTCGCCGTAGGTCTGGCAGGTGAACAGGAGCACCACCACAACGATGACCGCCACGTAGACCATGATGATACGCACCTCGGAATCTATCGTCTCCTGGAGGGTGTTGCCCAGGTCGGTGGACACGTACACGTCGTAGGCGGAGAGGGCGTCCTTCACAGCGTCCAGCGCGGTGAGGCAGTCGTCGCTGCTCTCGTCATAGTCGAAGGTGACGCTGTACAGCGCGGAGGCGGCGTTGTAGTGATCCGTCGTCTCGTCGAAGGAGACGCTCTGGACACCCTTGACGGCGGTGACCAAGTCGTAAAGCCGCCGCGCCTCGTCGTAGGTGACGTTCTCCACCATGACCTCCGCCGTGCCGTAGGTGGTGAATTGATCCCCCATCACGTCCAGAGCCTGCTTCGTCTCGGAGTCGTCGGGGAGGTAGGTGGTCAGCTGGTTCTCCACGTTGACCCAGCTGCGGGAGAAGGCGGAAAAGACCAGCATGATTATGGTGAAAAGGAAGAAAAGGTTGCGCTTATCCACGATAAGCGTCGCTATCTTCGTCATTAAGGTCGGCTTCTGCGCCGCTTTTTCTTCCATCGGTGTTCGCTCCTTTACGTTGGGTCGCAATTCTAAAAAGTCAGTATAGCAGAGTTTTGTGACCGTGTCTATCGACAAAATGGTTTTATCTGTGGGAGTTTGGCAGGAGGTGCGGGGGAGGCGGCAGAGGTGCGGTAAATGCTGGGGAGGGTGCCGTTTACGACGGGTTTTGCCGCCGGGACGGCGTATACTGACAGCAGTGAGGTGATGCGGATGACGGTGGTATATCTGGACAGGGTCGTGGTGCTGAACGGGCTTGTGGACTATCTCCTGCTGCTGGGCACCGCATGGCTGTGCGGGCTTCCGCTGCGGCGGAGGCGGCTGCTGCTCTGGGCGTTTGGCGGCGGGCTGTACGGTGCCGCCGTGTTCCTGCCGGGATTTGCCGCACTGGGACACCCGGTCGTTCGCCTGGGGGCGGGGGTGTTCATGGCGTGGGGCGCACTCCGGCGGCGGTGGCGTCCGGTGGGCGTGTTTCTCCTGCTGGCGGCGGGGCTGGCGGGAGCGGTGCTGTCGCTGGGGCTTGCCTGCGGCTCGGTGAGAGGGCTGGCGCAGCGGCTGTATTATGCGGACATTAGCTGGCAAGGGTTAATACTTGTCAGTGTATTATCTTACGCGACCTTGCGCCTATTCATGGGGCAGGCGGCGCGGCACGGAGGGGGAGAGCTGTTGAACGTAACGATTGCATTAGGAGGGCGGACGCAGACCGTCACCGCCCTGTACGACACAGGGAACACGCTGCGGGATCCCGTCAGCGGGTGCCCTGCGCTGGTGCTGGAACGGCGGGAGGCGGAGACGCTGTGGTCGCCGGAGGTGGCGCGGCTCCTTGCGGAGGACGCGCCGCCGGAGGAGAAGATGGCGCGGCTGCACCGAATGGGCTGCCCGGTGCGCTTCACGCTGCTGCCCTTCCGGACGGTGGGCACCGAGGCGGGGCTGCTGCTGGCGGCGCGGAGCGACTACATAGAGGTCAACGGGTATCGGTATCCCAGAACGCCGGTGGCTCTGACGGAGCAGCCGGTCAGCGACGGCGGCGGGTATCACGCCCTTTGGGGCGCATCGGAAAGGGGGGAGAGACGTGGAAAAGCTGTTACAATGGGTGAGGCGTCTGTGGCGCAGAGTATGCAGGCGGGATAAGGTCATGTACATCGGCGGGAGCGATACGCTGCCGCCGCCGCTGCCGCGGGACGAGGAGGCCGTGCTGCTGGAGAAGCTGAACGACGGGGATTTTCAGGTGCGGCAGACGCTGATCGAGAGAAATCTGCGGCTGGTGGTGTATATCGCCCGGAGGTTCGAGAACACGGGGATACATATTGAGGATCTGATCTCCATTGGCACCATCGGGCTGATCAAGGCCATCAATACGTTCCGGATCGACAAGAACATCAAGCTGGCGACCTACGCCAGCCGGTGCATCGAGAACGAGATACTTATGTACCTGCGGAAAAACAGCGCGCAGCGGACGGAGGTCAGCTTCGACGAGCCGCTGAACACCGACTGGGACGGGAAGGAGCTGCTGCTCAGCGACGTGCTGGGCACGGACGGAGATGTGGTCATGCGTCCCATCGAGGCGGACGTGGACCGGCAGCTGCTGCGGACGGCGGTGTCCCATCTGAGCCCGCGGGAGCGGGACATTATCACCATGCGGTTCGGGCTGGGCGGCGTGAAGGAGCTGACGCAGAAGGAGGTCGCCGACCGGCTGGGCATATCGCAGAGCTATATCTCGCGGCTGGAGAAGCGGATCATCCTGCGGCTGCGGAGGGAATTGCAGAAAATGAGTTAAACAGCTGTGAAGGAGTATTCCTTCACAGCTGTTTTATAGCAGACTATTGCAGCGTCAGAGAGGCGGGGCGGTTGACCACCATCATGTTATAATAGCGCAGGAGGTGGTAGTCGTCCTTATCCAGCTTTACGGTGCCGAGGAGACGCTCGTTTTCCTCCAACGGCTCCTTGGAGATCAGTGCCTTCAGCGCGATGGGCGCGAAGAAGGGGGAGGAGCCGATGCCGGAGACAAGCCCCACCGCGGGCATACGGTTTTGTAGAGGGTTGAGCATACAGATGTACATTTTCTCCGCCTCGTTGATCTGGTTGGTGAGCACCATGTGGGTGATGGTGTCGTATGCCTTCATCTCGCCGGTGAAAAAGTGCTGGCAGCGATCCGGGTCGGAGAAGGAGGACACGCCCATGTACAGCGTGACCTCGATGCCCTCGTGGTCGGAGGCGTGGGAGAAGCGGAGGAGGGAGCGCACCATCTGGCGGATGCGTCCATCGTAGTAGTACATATACGCCAGCGTCTGGTTGAAGTAGTTGTTCTTCGGCAGGGGGGGCTCGGCGCGGAAAATCGGCGGCTTGTAGTCGATGAAGCACTTCAGGTCGATGTCAAGTGCCTGCGCGATCTCGTAGAGCGTTTCGATGTCGATGGTGATGGCACCGTTTTCGTATTTGGAGAGCGTCGCCTTGCTTTTGTTGATCATGGCGGAAAACTGCTCGATGGTATAGCCGCGGCTCTTGCGGTATTTTTTGATGCGCTGTCCCACAAAGTAGGAGAAAGAACTCATGTGCAACACCTCCCTGCACGGTTGGATAGAAACCTTTTTTCCTGTGAAGATAATACCAAACGTTTGGTAACATGTCAATGGTTTTTTTCCGTGTGAGAAACGTTGTTTGCGTCCTTTTTCTTTGAGGTAAACCGTTCGGCGAATCTCGACAGAAAAACACCCCGGTATCCGAGGATACCGGGGTGTTCACAGTGCTTATAAGAGGGGGAGACAGCTTACTTGGCGGCTTCCATGCCAGCCAGCAGAGCCTTCTTGTTGCCCTCCAGGAAGCGGGCCTTCTTCTCACCCAGCTCGATGCGGATGGCTTCCATCATGCTATCCACAGAGGTGACGGGAGCCTTTGCCAGAGTGGAGCCGAGGATCGCCACGTTGGCACCCTTGGGGTTGCCGATGGACTCGGCAATACCGTTGGCGTCGCAGTAGACAACGGTGATGTCGTCGCGGACGGCCTTACGGTCGATGATGGAGCTGTTGATGACCAGCACACCACCGGGCTTCACGTGGTTCTCGAACTTGTCCAGGGAAGGACGGTTCATGGCGACGATGACGTCGGCCTTGTCCACCAGGGGAGAGGCGACGGGGTCATCGGAGACGATGACGGAACAGTTGGCGGTACCGCCGCGCATCTCGGGACCGTAGGAGGGCAGCCAAGAAACGTGCTTGCCGTCCAGCATGCATGCCATCGCCACGAACTTACCGATCAGCAGCATACCCTGACCGCCGAAACCGGCGAAAATAAAGGTTTTTTCCATATTACTCCGCCTCCTTGTCTTTGTAAACGCCCAGAGGATAGTAGGGGATCATGTTCTTCTCCAGCCAGTCCAGAGCCTCCACAGGGGACAGACCCCAGTTGGTGGGGCAGGTGGACAGGACCTCGATCATGGTGAAGCCCTTGCCCTCCATCTGCAGACGGAAAGCCTTGGCGATCGCCTTCTTAGCCTTGGCGATGTTGGCGGTGTTGTTCACAGCCACGCGCTCAATGTAGTAGGAGCTGGGGACAGCCGCCAGCATCTCGCTCATCTTGATGGGCAGACCGCTCCACTCCTCGCTGCGGCCGGCGGGGCAGGTGGTAGCCTTCTGACCGATCAGGGTGGTAGGAGCCATCTGGCCGCCGGTCATGCCGTAGATGGCATTGTTGACGAAGATGGTGGTGATCTTCTCGCCGCGGTGGGCAGCGTGGACGATCTCAGCGGTACCGATGGACGCCAGGTCGCCGTCGCCCTGATAGGTGAACACCAGAGTGTCCTTGCCGACGGAACGCTTGATACCGGTGGCAACAGCGGGGGCGCGGCCATGGGCGGCCTCGTACATATCGCAGTTGAAGTAGTCGTAAGCGAACACGGAGCAGCCCACGGGAGCCACGCCGATCACTTTGCCGTCCAGCTTCATCTCGTCGATGACCTCGGCCACCAGACGGTGGATGATACCGTGGTTGCAGCCGGGGCAATAGTGGAACTGCTTGTCAGTCAGCAGCTTGGTCTTTTCAAACAGAACAGCCATCTTATTTACCCTCCTTCATGCTCAGGATCTTGGCAACGATCTCATCGGTAGAGGGCATCTGGCTGCCGCAATGACCGAAGAAGTCCACCGGCTTACCGCCGTTGATCGCCAGCTTCACGTCCTCCAGCATCTGGCCTTCGTTCAGCTCCACGTCCAAGACACCCTTCACGTTGGGCTGGCAGCAAGCCTCGCGCACAGCGTCATAGGGGAAGGGCCACACGGTGATGGGACGAACCAAACCGACGTTGATGCCCTGCTGCTTCAGCTCGGCGATAGCACTCTTGGCGATACGAGCCACGGTGCCGAAGGCGGTGATGATGTAGTCGGCGTTCTCGCAGTTGTAGCTCTCCCACATCTGCTCGTTGGCGACGACTTCCTTGTACATAGCCTGCAGCACGTCGTTGTGAACTGCCAGACTCTCGGTGTCGATGAAGATGGAGTTGATGATGCCGCGCTTTGCGGGATCGTCACCGGGCTTCCAGCCGGTGCAGGCCCAGGGCTTCTCCTCGGGATCGACCTTGTAGTCCACCATCTCGGGCAGCTCCACGGGCTCCATCATCTGAGCGATGATGCCGTCCGCCAGGAACAGCACGGGGATGCGGTACTTCTCCGCCTTGTCGTAGGCGATCATCATCAGGTCGATCGCCTCCTGCACGGAAGCGGGAGCGAAGGTCAGCAGGTGATAGTCACCGTTGCCGCCGCCCTTGACGCCCTGGAAGTAGTCGCCCTGAGACGCCTGAATGTTGCCCAGACCGGGGCCGCCGCGCATCACGTTGATGATGACCGCGGGAACCATGGCACCGGCGCAGTAGGAAATACCCTCCTGCTTCAAGGACACGCCGGGGCTGGAAGAGGACGTGATGACACGGGCACCGGTACCGGCGGCACCGTACACCATGTTGATCGCCGCAACCTCAGACTCGGCCTGCAGGAAGCAGCCGCCGATCTCGGGCATACGTGCGGACATATATTCGGGGATCTCCGTCTGCGGAGTGATGGGGTAACCGAAGAAAAAGCGTGCGCCAGCACGAATAGCGGCTTCCGCAATTGCTTCGCTGCCCTTCATAAGAGTCAAAGCCATATTCTTTCTGCCTCCTTAGTCTTTTTCGATTCGGATCACCACATCAGGACAGGTGCGGGCGCAGGACGTGCAGCCGATGCACGCTTCCATGTTCGTCACTTCTGCCGGGTGGTAGCCCTTCGCGTTGATGTGGGTCTTGGACAGTTCGATGATGTGCTTGGGACAAGCTCTTACGCACAGACCGCAGCCCTTGCAAAGATTTTCGTCGATGGTAACTCTTACCACTCTCTTTACACCTCTTTTCTTAATTTCCTTTTCCGTTGCTGTGTTTGCTGTATTACGATCCCTCTTGGGGAGGGAGGTAACCGGGGTCAATACATATCCTTATGGGGATTCTTGGTGTTCAGACCGTACTCAATGTAGGAATCCCAGTCGCGGTGCATATACACGTCGATGGCGATGGGCTTGCCCACATACTTCGGGTCCGGGTCACGGGCGAGGAAGGCGTCCAGAAACTCCTTCTTGCCGGTGGTATAGGACACGGGGATGCCCGTGAGGTCAGAGACCTCACGGAGCATCTGATAACCGTCCCATAGATCCTCGGCGGTGGTGGCGGTTGCCAGATTGGTATTGTTGATCATTCCGGTGATCTGCAGGCGCGCATGGGTCTGCATACCCTCCTGCAGACGGAGGAGCTTCTCCACCGTACCGGCAAGGGGACGCCGGATATTCACAACGTTCAGCACCTCCAGCTCACCGGGGGCGAGGTCAACGAAATCCTGATGGTAGCGGCCTAACGCCGTGGCACCCACGTCGTCGCCGCCGACGTCGAAGATAACGGTGTCCCAATCCAAGACAAATGCGGACGACACCTCGGCAGGGAGGGAGAGCGTTTCGATACCGGAGCAGGCGAAGTTGGGGGACACAAGACGGATCTCCTTCTGCTCCACCAGCTTGCCGCGCTCGGTAAGGCGGAAGTAGGTATTCACCATATCCAGATCCAGCAGCTCCGTTCTGTCGCCGCGGG
>OLOS01000627.1_pt1 | contig 35670 bp, 29 predicted proteins | sample 1672631 | NCBI WGS metagenome assembly OLOS01 (sample SAMEA3136707, study PRJEB25190) | human gut metagenome | biome: human gut; feature: human-associated habitat; material: faeces | place: Austria | collected 2013 | reverse complement strand
ATACGCTTCCATGTATAAATATTCACTTTTGGGGACTAATCACATGATTTCGAGTGTCGCACCTTCGACCTCTCGGACAACTCTCCGTATATCTCAAGTGTAATCCTTGCTCCGGAAGAATGCAAGAAAAACACGCAAGAACGATATGAAATTGTGAAATCCGAACCCGCGCAAAGCCCTGTGCGGCGGACATTTTCAGTGGGCGAAACGGCCGGAGCTTCCAAAAATATCACGTTGATCACATTACAGTTGATTCAACATCAATTAATATTATTATATCATACTCTGACTCCGTTTGCAACTCTTTTTCCCGATAGGCTTGCAGTCCTACAGCAGGCCGCAAAAAAATGGAAACACCCCTCGCTTTTTCTGCCGGAATGTGCTATGATGGCCTCGATTGCACAGAGAAAGCGAGGACGATCACATGCTGGATATTTTCGATATTCTGGGCCCGGTGATGGTGGGCCCGTCCAGTTCCCACACGGCGGGAGCGGTCCGCATCGGCAGCATGGCCCGGACGCTGCTGGGCGACGAGCCTGTGGAGGCCAGGATCCATCTGCACGGCTCCTTTGCCGAGACCGGCCCCGGCCACGGCACGGACCGCGCTCTGGTGGCGGGGCTGCTGGGCATGAAGCCCGACGACCTGCGCATTCCCTTTGCCTTTCAGGAGGCGAAAAAGCGGGGACTAATCTACACCATCGACACTGTGGAGCTGCGGGACGCCCACCCCAACACCGCTGTTATCGAGACCTGGGACGCCGGCGGCAAAAAGCTGGAGCTTCAGGCATGCAGCGTAGGCGGCGGCCGCATCCTGGTGAACAAGGTGGACGGCATCGACGTCAGCTTCGACGGCATGTTCAACACCCTGGTCATCCGCAATCAGGATGAAAACGGCGCGGTGGCGGCGGTGACATCGGTGCTGAACCAGCTGCGCATCAACGTGGCCAACATGAGCCTGTGCCGCCACAAGCGGGGCGGTGATGCCCTGATGGTCATCGAGACCGACCAGCATATCAAGCCCCATCAGGTGGCGTTTCTGTCGGAGCTGACGGGCATCCTGTCCGTGACCTATTACGATAAGGAGGACGATGACGATGTCTCTGGATTCGATGAAGGAAATCTTTGACCGCATGGAGGCCGAGCACAAGCCCTTCTGGGAGATTGTGCTGGAGACGGACATGGACGAGCGCCAGGTGACCCGCCAGCAGTCCATGGCGAAAATGCTGACCACCTGGCAATATATGGTGGACGCGGCGGACACCTATACCGGCCGCCGCCGCAGCGTCAGCGGTCTGGCAGGAGGCGACGGCCTGAAAATGCGGCAGTATTCCATCCGGGGACGGGCCATGTCCGGCGGCTACGTCAGCGAGGTCATTGCCGAGGCCTTGTCCATGGCGGAATCCAACGCCTGCATGCGCCGCATCGTAGCGGCTCCCACGGCGGGAGCCTGCGGCGTGCTGCCGGCGGTGCTGCTGCCCCTTTGCAAATACGAGGAGCTGAGCCAGCACCGGATATTGGAGGCTCTGTATGTGGCCAGCGGAATCGGCGCGGTCATCGCCTATAAGGCCTGCATCGCCGGCGCCTCCGGCGGCTGCCAGGCGGAGATCGGCACTGCCTCCGCTATGGCGGCGGGGGCCCTGGTCGCCCTGCGGGACGGCACCGGCCAACAGATCGGCCACGCCGTGGCCATGGCCCTGAAAAACCTTATGGGCTTGGTGTGTGATCCGGTGGCCGGCTTGGTGGAGGTTCCCTGTGTCAAGCGCAATGTCATCGGCGCGGTAAATGCCATCAGCGCTGCGGATATGGCCCTGGCCGGGATCGAGAGCCGCATTCCTGTGGATGAGGTCATCGACGCCATGGGCGAGGTGGGCCGCCGCATGCCTGTGGAGTTCCGGGAAACCGCCCTGGGCGGCCTGGCCGCTACGCCCACCGGCCGCCGGGTAAAGCAGCAGATGCAGCCCGGGGCCCCGGAGTTCTGATTCTCCAATACTATTCGTGATAATCCGGCGCAAAAAATACAGCTTGTATATTTGTATATGCATAGGCAAGAGTTTCCGTTTTCATTCATACGCAAGAAAAGCACCGTCGAAGGCTTGCCTTCGGCGGTGCTTTCTATGGACGCTGCACAGGAGAGGGTCAGTCCCCGCACAGGATATCCCACTATTTTTTGGGGGTCTCATGTCCCCTCCGTTTAGTAGACACCGCAGCGGGGATTTTGCAACCATATTTTTTCAAAATTTTTAAATTTTTTTGGGCCTTGATAGAATACAGAGCTGTTTTCCCGGGGAGCGCATAAAGGAAAGCTCTGTTCATGGCGTCCATGTCCCGGCCATTCACGAAAAAACGGCCACGGGCAGAGTGCGTCTCTCAAATCAAATGGAGCTGCATCCATTTCCGTGACTTCAGCCGCCGCTGCGTGAAGGGCTTTCGTTTTAAAAAAACTAACTCAACTATTGCAAAACAATCCTCTTGTTTTTTTTCATATTATGATATGATAAAAATGGCGAAGGCTGGGGGCGTTCGCAAACGATGGGCCCCGATCTGCCGGATATACCAGAATATCCGGGACCCATAGCGGCAGCCCGTCAGAATAGGAGGCGAAACCGTGGTTTTTATTGTCGTGATCTCATCGGTACTTTTGGCCGTTTGCACCTCGCTGAAACCGATCTATCTTCAAAATGCCATTGATGCGGTGGACGCAGGCGCAGACGGCGCACTTACCATGTTTCTGTGCTATGCTGCCAGCATCCTGGGAATCCTTTTGTTTGAGACAGCCCGGCAGCTCAGCACGGGAAAATATCGGAACAGCAGGCTGTTCAGTCTCAAGCGGAAGGTCATGGCGCATATTGTTTATATGCCGCCCCGGAAATTCCAGGAACAGCAGGGACAGAACTATGTCACCACGCTGAACAATGAGATCGAGATGCTGGTGGACAGCTATTATGTCACCCGCTTGGAATTGGCCTACAGCATTCTGGTATTGATCACCTGTGTGATCGCATTGCTGTACATCAACGGCTATCTGGCGATGATCATCATTGTTTCCACCGTGTGTCCCATTGTGGCCTCCGCCGTGCAGGGGAAGGCACTGGAAAAGCGGACGAACTTCTATACGATGACCCTGGAAAAGCTCAATGTCATGATCGGCAATCTGATCCACGGGTACCCCACTATCAAGGTAAACCACATAGAGCGGGAATACCTGCAAACGCTGGAGCAGGACAACGAGAAAGCCGCCCACGCAGAGTTTGCCAAGGCGAAAACAAAAATTCGGGTGAATATGATCATCGGCCTGCTGTCCTATATCGGCGAGGCCGTGATGGTGGGATTCAGCATTTACGAGATCTCCAAGGGGCGGCTGTCCGTGGGCGCTTTGGTGGGTGCGCTGCAATTATCGGAAATGCTGGTGATCCCCACCAACAGCATTTCCTATCAGATATCGGAAATGCGGAGCGTCACCGGTATTCGCCAGAAGATCCAGCAGCTGCTGTCTGTCCCTGACAGCGCTGCGGCTTCGTCGGCAGCTCCCACGATCGAGTACATGGAGCTTGACAATGTGTCCTTCCGACATGATGAAAAGGTCATTCTTTCCCATGCGAATTATCGGTTCGAGGCGGGGAAGAAATACCTGATTTTAGGCGAAAACGGAAGCGGCAAGAGCACGCTGTTCAAGCTGCTGACCGGGCTGGAAACAGAGTATGAGGGGTGTATCTCGGTGAACGGAACAGACATCCGCCGGCTGTGGCCCGCTCTTTATGACCAGATCGGCGTCGTGCTTCAGGACGCGTTTATCTTTGACGATACGTTTCTCCAGAATGTCACGCTTTATCGCCCTGCATTGCAGGAACGTGCCGTTTCTGTGATGCATTCCTTGGGAATGGACGCCTTTCTTGCATCCCATGATCTGGACCAGGTATTCCAGAACACGAAGGGCAATCTGTCCGGCGGAGAACGGCAAAAGCTGGCGCTGGCCCGGGTGCTGACCGAGAATAAGCGGGTCATCTTCCTGGACGAAGCCACTGCCAATATGGATAAGGGCAGCAGCCAGAAAATTTTGTCCCAGCTGCTCCGGACGGACGGCTTGACCGTGATCAGTATCGAACACAAGGTGAGCCCGGAGCTTCTTCCTCTATACGATAAAATCCTTGAACTGAAGGAGGCACATTTGGAGGAAAGACCATAGTACCATCTATCGGGAAACCCGGCTGCGCATTATGCCGCAGCCGGGTTTCTGGCGTATTCGGAGCAGAAGAAAAGCATTAGGCAGAGAGTCTCGAAAAATAAGCGCGCATCTGCCGGAAAATGAAGTCCCTCCAACTCCATTGGGCCAGCCTTTTGTCAAAAAAGGGCGGCGTCCTTTTTTGACAAGCTGTGGACCGGCGGCTATAGCCGCCGGTCCTTTCCGGTTTCTTTTGGGATTTTAGCAGACGTTATACAAAGAAGAACTCCTTGATCTGGCCATACAGCACCAGCACCATGCACACAGGCGTGACGTACTTGATGCAGATCTTAAAGAAGGTGTAGCCGAACATCTTGTGTCCCTCGTCGTGCTCGATCTCGTCCCGGACAACTCCCGGGCCGATCTCCCAGCCGTACATGATGCTCATTAGCAGCGCGCCCAGAGGCATCAGGATGCCCTCGGCAATGCAGTCGAAGAAGTCCAGCCAGTCGGCACTCCAGGTGGGGAGCTTTTCCATGGTGCCGCGCATGCCCAGGATATCAGCGGGAGAGATGCCGGCGTTGCCCAGGGAGTCCAGGCACACGATGACGCACAGGATACCGGCGGCAATACCGGCCAGCACGGAGTAAGCCTTCCGCTTGTCGCCCTTGCCCTGGTCCCGGGCCTTATCTACGAAGTGGGCCACCACAGCCTCCAGCAGGGAGATGGAGGAGGAGACGGCGGCGAACACCACCAGCAGGTAGAACATGATGCCGAAGATGGGGCCCACGGAGCCCATGCGGTCGAACACGTTCTGCATGGTAACGAACAGCAGGGAGGGGCCGCCCAGATTGCCGGTGGGGTCCAGGGCGAAGCGGCCGGGGATGACGCACAGGCCGGCCATCAGGGCCACTACGGTATCCATGACTACGATGACCACAGCGTTTTTCTGGAGGTTCTTTTTCTTGTCCATGTAGGAGCCGTAGGTGATCATGGCCGCCATACCCAGGGACAGGGAGAAGAACATCTGGCCGCCCGCTGTGGATAGCACGGAGAAGAACGAGGGTGCTTCCTTGATAATACCGTTGTCCAAGGCCCAACCGGGAACGAACATGTACTTCAGGCCTTCCACTGCGCCGTCCAGGGTGCAGGCGCGGATGATGCTGATGATCAGCAAGATGAACAGGGCGGGCATGCCCACGGAGCAGACCTTTTCAATGCCGCCGCCGACGCCGCCCATCACGATGATCATGGTAATGGCCACGAAGAGCAGGCCGTAGATCACGCATTCGCCCTGGTTGGCCATCAGGGCGTCGAACACGCCTGCGCCGTCCAGGGTGCCGGTGCCGAAGCCGGCATGAAACAGATTGCCCACGTTCAGGGTGACGTACTTCAGGCAGTAGCCGCCCAGAGCGCAGTAGAAGCCCAGGATCAGGAACGCGGACAGCACACCCATCCAGCCCAGCCACTTGAACTTCTTGGACAGGATCCTGTACGCGCCGATGGCCCCGTGACCGGTTTTGCGGCCCAGTGCCAGCTCGCCGATCATGACGATAACGCCGCAGAACACGGCCAGCACCAGATACAGGATCAGGAACGTGAAGCCGCCGTTGGCGCCCATCTTGTTGGGAAAGCCCCAGATGTTGCCCAGGCCGACTGCCGAGCCGATGGCAGCCATTAGAAATCCGAAATTGGACCCAAAGCCTTTTCTTTCTTCCATTTTTTCTCTCCTTTTTGTTGTTCACCCGCCGAAGCGAGGAGTGATGCACGCCTTACCGGCAGCGTGTGTCTATTGGGCATATTCAAAGTATACAGTTATTCGGTCAATTGCACAATTGACAATTTTGATAAAGTTTTAGCATGAATTTCTGCAAATTTAACATTATGTGAACTTATTCACATTCTTTTTTTATGCATAATTTGCAATATGTCCGGTCATTGTGCCAAAGCCTACCTACTCATCTGCTCTATTTTTCTTTCATTGGCCCCTTTACTTTGTGAATAAATAAACGCTGATCATTTTCGGCCGCATAAAACGGGGGAACCCATGGCCTGTTCCCGGTTTTGCCTGATTATTTTTGTATTCTGCTAAATTTTTTTGTATTTATTATCATTTTTTTGCCATTAGCGATTTACAACGCTGTAGAATTATGCTAAAATGCTGGTTATGGAACAAAACACCGGCGGGCCACCTGCGCCCCGGCCCGGCGGAAAGAAGAAAGGGTGACTGCCTTGGCAAATGTATGCGCAGTTAAAATGGAGAATATCACCAAGCGCTTCGGCAAGGTAACGGCCAACAAGGACGTTACGCTGGAGCTCTATAAGGGTGAGATCCTGTCCCTGCTGGGTGAAAACGGCAGCGGCAAGACCACCCTGATGAATATGCTCTCCGGCATCTACTTCCCCGACGAGGGGCAGATCTACATCGATGGCCAGCCTGTGACCATCGCCTCCCCCAAGGACGCCTTTGCCCTGGGCATCGGCATGATCCATCAGCATTTCAAGCTGGTGGATGTCTTTACCGCCACGGAAAACATCATCCTGGGCATGCCCGGCAAGCTGAACCTGACCGAGGCCCGGAAGAAGGTCCGGGAAATCTGCGACCGGTACGGCTTCGACATTGACCCGGATCAGAAGATCTATGACATGTCCGTGTCCCAGAAGCAGACGGTGGAGATCGTGAAGGTCCTGTACCGCGGGGCCAACATCCTGATCCTGGACGAGCCCACCGCCGTGCTGACTCCCCAGGAGACCGACAAGCTGTTTGCCGTGATGCGCAACATGAAGAACGACGGCAAGTCCCTGATCATCATCACCCACAAGCTCCACGAGGTGCTGGACGTGTCCGACCGGGTGGCCGTGCTGCGCAAGGGTGAGTATATCGGCTGCGTGCAGACCAAGGACGCCGACCAGCAGTCCCTGACGGACATGATGGTGGGCCACTCCGTAACCCTGAACATTGACCGGCCCACCCCCGTCAACGTGAAGCCCCGCCTGGACATCAAGGGCCTGACGGTCTTTGACGAGATGGGCGTCAAGCGTCTGGACGACGTTACCTTCACCGTCAACGCCGGCGAGGTGCTGGGCATTGCCGGTATTGCCGGCTCCGGCCAGCGGGAGCTGCTGGAATCCATCGCCGGCCTGTACCCGGTGGCCTCCGGCTCCGTTACCTATTATAATCCCGACAACGATCAGCCCAAGGAGCTGGTGGGCCTGAGCCCCATGGCCATCCGCAAGAGCGGCATCGCCATGTCCTTCGTGCCGGAGGACCGTCTGGGCATGGGCCTGGTGGGCTCCATGGGCATGACCGGCAACATGATGCTGCGCTCCTGGCGAAAGGGCAGCAGCATCTTCCTGGACCGCAAGGACCCCGAGGCCCTGGCCAACCGCATCTGGCAGGAGCTGGAGGTGGTGACTCCCAGCACCAGCTTCCCCGTGCGCCGCATGTCCGGCGGCAACGTGCAGAAGGTCCTGGTGGGCCGCGAGATCGCCCAGCAGCCTGCCGTGCTGATGACGGCCTACGCCGTCCGCGGTCTGGACATCAACACCTCCTATACCATCTATAACCTGCTGACCGAGCAGAAGATGCGGGGCGTGGCCGTGGTGTATGTGGGCGAGGACCTGGACGTGCTGCTGGAGCTGTGCGACCGGATCGTCGTTCTGTGCGGCGGCCAGGTCTCCGGCGTGGTGGACGCCCGCACCACCGACAAGCGCCAGATAGGTGCACTGATGACGCTGGTGAACAAAGGAGGCAAAGCGGATGAATAAGATACATATCGCCAAGCGCGACACCCTGCCGCTGTATATCAACATCGCGATCCGCGGCGGAGCCATCATCCTGGCGCTGCTGGTGTGCGCCCTGGTCACCACCGTTCTCACCGGCGAGAACCCCCTGAGCATTTACGGCACCATTCTCAAGGGGGCCTTCGGCACCGCCCGCAAGAGCTGGACCACCTGGGAAAATGTGGCCATTCTGCTGGGTATCTCCCTGGCGGTGACCCCCGCGTTCAAAATGCGCTTCTGGAACATCGGCGCAGAGGGCCAGGTGCTCATCGGCTGTCTGGCCTCCGCCACCTGCATGATTACCCTGGGCGACAAGATCCCCAACGGGCTGCTGCTGGTGATCATGTTCGTGGCCTCCCTGGGCATGGGCGCCCTGTGGGGCTTCCTGCCCGGCCTCTTCAAGGCCAGGTGGAACACCAACGAGACCCTGTTCACCCTGATGATGAACTATATCGCCACCCAGCTGGTGGCCTACTTCATCATCATCTGGGAGGTCCCCAAGGGCGCCGGTAAGATCGGCATCATCAACCAGGACTCCCAGGCCGGCTGGCTGCCCACCATCGGCAACCAGAAGTATCTGCTGGCCATTCTGGTGGTAGCCGTGATGACGGGTCTGATGTACATCTATCTGAACTACAGCAAGCAGGGCTATGAGATCGCCGTGGTGGGCGAGAGCCGCCGCACCGCCAGCTATGCCGGCATCAAGGTGGACCGGGTCATTATCCGGACCATGGCCCTGTCCGGCGCACTGTGCGGCCTCATCGGTCTGCTGCTGACCTCCAGCACCGACCACACCATGACCACCACCATCGTGGACGGCCGCGGCTTCACCGCCGTTATGGTGTCCTGGATGGCGAAATTCAACCCCATTATCATGATCTTCGTGTCCCTGCTGCTGGTGGTGCTCAACCGCGGCGCAGGCGAGATTTCCACGGCCTTCGGTCTGAACCGCTCCTTCGCCGATATCCTGACGGGCATCATCCTGTTCTTCATCATCGGCTGTGAGTTCTTCATCAACTATAAGGTCCAGTTCCGTACTTCCGGAAAGAAGGAGGCGTGAGAAAATGTTTGATTTTGATATTGTATCCTTCATCCCCCGCGCGGTCATGCAGGGTATCCCCCTGCTGTACGGCAGCACCGGCGAGATCCTCACCGAGAAGTCCGGCAACCTGAACCTGGGTATCCCCGGCATCATGTATGTGGGCGGCATCTGCGGCGTCATCGGCGCGTTCTTCTATGAGCAGGCCGTGCCCGCCGACCAGATGAGCGGCTTTTTGGCCATTATGATCCCCATGCTGTGCTCCCTGCTGGGCTCTCTGCTGATGGGCCTGCTGTACTGCTTCCTGACGGTGACCCTCCGGGCCAACCAGAACGTTACCGGCCTGACCATGACCACCTTCGGCGTGGGCATCGGCAACTTCTTCGGCGGCTCCCTGATCAAGCTCACCGGCAGCGAGGTGCCCTCCATTGCCCTGTCCGCCACCAGCGGCTATTTTGCCAAGTCCCTGCCCTTCGCCAAGAGCCTGGGCTGGTTCGGCCAGATCTTCCTGTCCTATGGCTTCCTGGCATACCTGGCCATTATCCTGGCTCTGCTGACGTCCTATTTCCTGAAGCACACCCGGCCCGGTCTGCACCTGCGGTCCGTGGGTGAAAGCGCCTCTACCGCCGACGCCGCCGGCATCAACGTCACCCGGTATAAGTACCTGGCCACCTGCATCGGCAGCATGATCGCGGGCCTGGGCGGCCTGTACTATGTGATGGACTACGCCAGTGGCGTGTGGTCCAACAACGCCTTCGGCGACCGCGGCTGGCTGGCCATCGCCCTGGTCATCTTCACCATCTGGCGTCCCAATGTCAGCGTCCTGGCCTCCATTCTGTTCGGCGGCCTGTACATTCTGTATCTGTACATCCCCACCGGCACCCAGATGGCCGTGAAGGAGCTGTACAAGATGCTGCCCTATGTGGTCACCGTGGTGGTGCTGGTGATCTCCAGCCTGCGGAACAACAAGGAAAAGCAGCCGCCTGCAAGCTTGGGCCTGAGCTACTTCCGCGAGGAACGGTAAGCTGCCGCTCCCTGAGTCGGCTCCCCTGCTGCTTTTCCCCCGCGGCGCAGCCGCGTCCCAAGCGTTTTGCCCAGCAAAACCTTGCCGAAGGGCGGATTCACTCCGCCCGTGTCCGCAGCACTTTGATGAAGCCGCTCCCCAGCGGAGAATGTCCCATTAAGGATTTTTGACAAGCTGAAGGCCGGCAGGTCATTGACCTGCCGGCCTTGGCTTGTTTCGTTTCCCGGCTCTCTGGCGCACATGTGCCGGAGAGCCTTTTATAACAGCCTGTGCAGAAGCACTTCCGGTCTGTTTATTCGCCCATGAGCTTCCGCCGCTTCAGCAGGAGCATCACAGCGCCTGCGGCAGCCGCCATCATCGCGCCGCTCAGCAGGAAGATGGGGAACCCGTCGCCGGTCTGGACACTGTTTTCGATCCAGCGGGCCGTGAGGCTCGTGTCACCCTTGACACTGTACACGCTGGAGGCGTCGTAGCGGTTGCCGTCCTTGTCGTACCAGCCGCCGAAGGTATAGCCCTCCCGGGTGGGTACGGGCAGGGCGCCCACAGCCTGACCGTATACCACCGCCAGAGCAGAGGGCTCCACCTTGCCGCCATTGGCGTCCAGGGTAATGGTGAAGGTGCTGTCCTCCTGACCCCAGCGGGCGGTGAGGGTCACACCATCGGCTGTGCTGTAGACGGTGGAGGCATCATAGCGGCTGCTCGCCTCGTCGAACCAGCCCAGGAACACATAGCCCTCCCGGGTAGGTGTGGGCAGGGCGCCCACGGCCTGGCCGAAGGTCACCTGGACCAGGGCCACGTCGGTGACGCCGCCGTTGGCGTCCAGGGTGATCTCGTAGATATTGGCGGTCCAGCGGGCAGTGAGGGTAGTGTCTCCGGCGATGGCATATATGGTGTCCTCGGTGTACTGCGCACCGTTTTCGTCATACCAGCCGTCGAAGGTATAGCCCTCGCGGACAGGCACAGGCAGCTGCCCCACAGCCATGCCGTACTGGACGCTGACGGAGTCGGGCTTCACCGTGCCGCCGTTGGCGTCCAGAGTCACGGTATAGCCCTGACCAGGCAATACCTCCACCACGCAGTAGGCGGTGACGCTGGTGTTGATATCGGTGGACACCTTGATGTAAGCGTAGCCGGGCTTGTGGGCGGTGACAACGCCGTTTTCATCCACGGTGGCTACCTCGGGGTTGAAGGAGGTCCAGGTCAGCGCGGCGTCCTCCGCCCGGGTGGGGGTAGGAGTCAGCGTCGCGTTCAGCGCCAGAGTCTCCAGGGGATGCAGGGTGGCCCGGGTATCATCCAGGCGCAGGGTATTGGCCTGCACCGGCAGGCAGACCACGGCGAAGTTCACATGATACTGCCCGTCCTTGGTGGTGGCGGTCAGATAGCTGACGCCGGGCTCCGAGGGGGTGTAATAGGCAGCGTTCTTGCGGGTGCCGTTAACGTTGACGTCCTCGGCGGTCTCCAGCTTGCCGCCGCCCTCCGTCACCGTCCAGTTGAAGGGACCGTAGGTGCTGTCGGGACGGTCATAGGTGACGCCGGAGAGGGCACCCGCCGGATTACCGGCCTTCTCCGTGCCGTCTGCCCGGATCACCACCGTGGTGGAGGAGCCGTAGGGAGCGGACACGACGATATCGCCGGTGGTACGGTCATAGGTATAGCCATTGTACATGTCGTTTTCCGTCAGCTCATACTCATAGCCGTAATCATAGCGGTAAACCACATGGATGGATTCCGGCAGGGCATAGCCCTCGGTGTTCACCAGTCTGCCGCGCCAGGGCTCGCTGCCGGAGAGGACAAAGTCCGGGCCGTCCAGCACCAGGCCGGTGGCGGCGGTGGTGGGATTGTCGCTGCCGCCGGAAACATACCCCTGGGCTGTGTACAGCTTCACATCGGAGAAGGAGTGGGTCTGGCGGTACCGGGCGATGAGGCTGGCGGTCTCACCGGCGGTGACGTAATAGGTCTGCTCGTTGTAGTAGGCGTCGGACTGCAGGTCCTCCTGGTCGGAGGTCTGATAGACGTCCTCCCAGTCAAAGGTCATGGTCCGGGTAACACCGTTGATGGTGACGTCCAGATGGCCGGTTCCGGAGGGGATCTTGTCCGTGGAAGCCTGATAGTTCAGGTCGATAAGGCCCTCCAGCGCGTCGCTGCTGTTCTGGGAGACGCTGACCAGGCCCGCCCAGTCCTCGTCGTCTTCATATACCAGCCACTGATTCTGATAGATCTCCACATCGGCGGGCTGCAGGTCCACCACCCGGACGGTGATGGCGCCGTTGGGCTTCAGGCCGGAGAAGCGGTCCATGGACAGCTTGAAGTCCTTCACCTCCGTGGAGGAGGCCTCCACCGCTATGACGCACAGGGCGGAGTAGGTGCCGTTGGACACGGTGATGATGGCCTGGCCGGGAGCCACAGCCACCACATGACCGAACTCATCCACCGTGGCCACCTCGGGGTTGCTGGAGGTGCGGGTGATGGGCGCCGTGGAGCCGGTGTTGTTGTTCACGCTGAGGTCAAAGCTCTGGCCGGGGTGCAGGCGGGCGGAGGTCTGGGACAGGGTCAGGCCCTGGGAGGCGTCCACCTTGATGGCATAGGTGCGGTCATTGGCCGCATAGTCGCCGCAGGAGAGATACACGTTGCCGGTCCAGTTGTAGCTGCCGCGATACTCCGTCACATCTGCGGTGAAGGTGAAGGTGTGGGTACCGGCGTCATAAATGCTCTGGGAATACAGGGGATTCAGCAGATCGATGTTGTACTCGGTGATTTCCCGGCCGGTGGAGTCGGTATAGGTTCGGCTCACCTGGGCGTGGACCGCCACGGAGGCCAGGGAGCCGTCCTCGTCATAGACGGTGCCCTGCATATAGGTGCGGCCATCCTTCTGATAGAAGGTCACGGCGTTGTTCTCCAGCTTGGGGGCCTGGGTGTCCACCAGCACGTCGAAGGAGAGCACGTCGCCGGTCTTGTCCATTTTGTGGCCGTTGAAGGTGGGCTCCTTGCCGTCCACGAAGGACTCGAAGTCCGTCACCGGGCGGCCCAGCTCCTCATTGTCCACGGTGTCGCCGTAGTCACCCTCGCCATAGGCGGTGATGGTGTAAACGCACTGGGTGCCGTTGGGCAGGACGTCGCCGTTCAGGTCCGTTCCGTTCCAGGCGTCCGTGAAGTAGTAAAGGGACATGGGCAGGACCACGCCGTAGCCGGCCTGATAGACGCTGCGGGGCACATAGGTGTTGAAGGTGCGGAAATAGAGCTCGTTGGTGTTCTTGTTCCGGACCTCGGTGACAAAGAGCTTGGCATCCCGCAGCTGATAGAGCTCAAAGTCGTCAATGGCGTCGAAATAGCCGCTGCCGTCCGGGGAGATGGCAAAGTTCTCCTGGTGGAAAACTGTCTGCTTGCTCCCGGCGGCAATGTCGGTATCAAAGATGTTCTGGCCCAGGTTCAGGAAGTTCACCACTTCCCCGGCGCTGCGGATAGTACTGCCCACCACGTTGACGCCCAGGGTACAGTCATTGTTCATCACGTTTTCGCCATCCTGGGGCTCGTCGAACCAGTTGGAGCGGTCCAGGATGGGGGCAGAGGTCCAGTCGCCCAGGAAGGCCAGCAGGGGCATGCCGATCTGAGGCGCGGAGCCGTCGGCGGCGGTGAGAATCACAAAGCCCTCCACATAGCTGCCGTTGGGGAACAGGTCGCGGATGGCGGCGATGTCGGAAGCGGTGAGGGAAACGGTCCGGCTGACCTGTGCGCCGCCGGCGGGCACGCTGACGCTGCCCAGATCCACCTCACGGATCAGCACATCGCTGGCAAGGACCATGGTCTTGCCGTCCTGCTCTGCGGTATCCGGCCGCAGAAGCACGGCCTTCATGCTGTAGCTCAGGGTGTCGCTGCCCAGGTTCTCCACCCGGAAGTCCAGATCATAGCTGCCGCTCCAGCCGGGATCGTCGCCCAGCTCCAGCTTGCCCACCAGCTTGCCGTCCACATCGATGTAGGCAGGGGTGGAAATGGCCGCGGCTGCGTTCACAAGACCTGCGCCTTGGCGGCGGGGAGAGACGTATACGCCGTTCTCCTGCTGGGGCACGGCGGTGCTCACCAGCAGATGGTTGGTCAGGTCGGCGCTGGCGGCGGCATCCTGCCGGGGATGCCGGGACTTGACATACTGCTCCACCAGCGCGGCCAGGCCCGCCATATGGGGCGTCGCCATGGAGGTGCCGCTCATCAGGCTGTAGGACCCGGTATAGTCATCGTACTTCCCGGCGCCCTCCACATAGCTGCTGTCCATCACGGTGGACCAGATGTTGCCGCCGGGGGCGGTGATCTCGGGCTTCAGCTCCAGTCCGGAGCCGCTGCCCCAGGAGGTGAAGGAGGACATCTGGCCGCCCTCCTCCCAGCCGGACAGCTGGTCCTGCTGGTGAACGGTGATGCGGACCTCCTGCCCGGCGTTCAGCGCATCGATCATGGCCGCGCCGTCCACGCCGGAAATAAAGGCGGAGGTCAGCGAGGTGTTGTCCGTGTTCATGTTGATAAGCGTGGTGGCGGCGGGGTCGCTGTCATAAACCAGCACAGCCAGCACGCCGTAGCTCTCGCCCATGTAGTTGGTGCCGGAGAAGCTGCTGGCATTGTTGATCTTGTCGGCGAAGGAGAGGGTGCTGCCGTCTGCGCTGCCGCGCTTGACCAGGGCAATACCCGTCTTGCCGCCGTTGTAGCCGTTGCTGAATCCGGCGTTGTAGTAGTCCATGTAGGTGCCGTAGCCCGCATCATACACAACGAAGCTCTGGCTCTCGGGGAACTTCCCCTTCATGGCCACTTCGTTGGGGTCGGAGAAGGGCACGGTATGGCTCTGGCCCTGGGCGTCGGTCCAGCTCAGCACACTCTGCATGTTGATGGTGCTGTTGATGGAGGCCACCGCCAGGTTGGAGGGGTAGACGGCGGGAGAGGACATCATGGAGATATCCGGGTCCTCCGCCAGGTTCAGACCGCCCCGCTCATTGCCCTGGGCGGGGGAGTTTTCGCTGTTGCCGGCGGCGGTCATCAGGATGACGCCGGCCTGCTCCAGCCGGGCATAAACGCCGTGGATGGCGGTGTCGTCATAGGCAAAGCCGTTGTCGGAGCCCAGAGACAGGTTCACTGCGTCGGCGCCCAGGGTCATGGCGTCCTCCAGGGCGTTGAGAATGGCGCTTTCCGTGGCGCCGGAGTTGCCGCCGTCGGCAAAGACCTTCATCATCATCAGCTGGGCATCGGGGGCTACGCCGGAAAAGAGGATCTCGCCCTCCTGGCTCTGGACAAAGCCCGCCACGGTGCCGGAGACGTGGGTGCCGTGGTTGCTGCCGCTGTTGCGGACGTTGACGTCGCCGCTGATGATCTCGCCGGTATAGGGGTCGGCGTCTCCGGCGTAGTCAAAGGCGAAGGGGACCTTGCGGGTCTTGTACATGGCCTCGTTGGAGGCGGGGCTCAGCCTATTGGCATTGAGCTGGCGGCCGTTCAGGAAGGCCAGCAGGGACTCCTTGGTATAGCGCAGGTCGCTGTCGCTGAGCTGGGAGTAGAAGGAGTCGTCCCGGAAGGCCTCGTGGACCCGGCGCAGACCGGTGACGTTGGCGCCTTCCTCATCGCTCCACCAGCTGGAATACTCCATGTCCAGGCCGGAATCCACCACGGCCACCAGCATTCCCTTGCCGGTGTAGCCCTTGTTCCAGACCTCCTGCAGGTGGACCATGTCATAGCTGTAGCCTGCCACACCGGCATTGGTGGCCGGAGAGGCGGGCTGACTGTAAACATGCTGCACATGGGCGGACTTCACGCCCTTCAGACTGCGGATGGTATCCAGCATGCCATAGGGGGCGCGGACGGCCATGCCGTTAAAGAGCACCGTCCACTGCTCCATCAGCTCAGGGGCGCCGGCAGTGCGGGTACCCTCCGCCTGGAGAGCGGCGGGCTGGGCCGCCTGGATCTCGGCAAAAACCTTTTTCTGATCCCGGCGAATGGCGGCATCCTGTTTCTCCGCGCGGCCGCCGGCAAGATAGGCGGCGATCTCCGCGCCGGCAGAGCTGGTGGAAGCCGTTTTCTTCGCGGTAAAGCCCTCCAGCACGGGAGCGCGCTCCAGCTCCACGAGGATGGTCACCATATCATCGGGCTGATGCCCGGTGGGCTGGGTGGTTTCCGCCGCAGAGTCGTTCTCCGCCATGGCGTCCAGCCGGGGGGTGCCGCTGACCTCCTCCGCCTTCACCACGGTCCCGTCGGGGGCGGCGGCTTCGGCGGCCAGAGCTGTGGGCACCAGGCCCAGCAGCATGACCAGCGTCAGCAGCAGTGCGATCACTCGTTTCATGTTATACATTCCTCCCTTGTGTTGAACTCCCATGTGTTGCATTTTTATAGGACAATAAATGTTCTATGGTCATGGGATGACTGCCGTTATTATAGCACTTTACCGCGGCGGTGTCAAGCTATGCCGGGTGGAACTTCCGGGTTTTCTCCATTGAAACAGGAGAATAACATGCCGCTTGATAAATCACGTCCCACAAGATACAATAACACTGCGTTATATATAACGCAGTGTTATTATACAAGGATGGTGCTTATGCCGACAGTCAGAAAAGTTTCAAAGGAACAGATCATCGACGCTGCGGTGGAGGTATTGCGTGACGACGGTTTTTCTGCCATCAATGCCCGCAGCGTCGCCAAAAAACTGGGCTGCTCCACGCAGCCGATCTACTTTTCATTCAAGAACATGGACGAACTGAAGGCCGCGCTGACGCAGCGTGCGATCGAACTGCACACACAGCGCGTGCGGGATTCTCTGCGCGCCCACGAGGGGAGCGACAGCCGCTACAGCAGCTACGGCATGGGCTTCGTCAAATTCGCCGCCGAGGAAAAGCAGCTGTTCCGCTGGCTCTATCTGGAGGGCGAACAGCCAGGGGCATATCAAAGCGATGTTCTGATGCAGGAGGTCATCGGCGTGATCGTCGATGAATTTGGATATGCGGAGGATACGGCCCGCCGCTTTCATCAGGATATGATCTACTTTACCTACGGACTGGCAATCCTCGCCAATACGGATCATCTGCACCTGACGGAAACAGAGTTGCGTGAGGCGTTCCGCCGGGAGTTCCGCGCGCTGATCTCCATTTAAGAATCGGTCGGATTTCAGGAATATGGTCGCAATCCAAGAGGTTTCCGTGCAAGAAGCGGCTGGCAAACGCTTGTTCTTATGAGGCTTGAACTCGATTCTTAAGCACCCCTCGTTTTCATAACCGCGTCGGTGCCTTTCGCAGAAAGGCGGATTATACCTATGAAACTGCCATTGGAAGACCATTTGTAAATTTTACTCCAGGCGGATTGACAATGTGCATTGTGCGTTGTATAATCTCAATTATACATAATGTGAGTTATAAAACGGAGGTATGCGTATGCCCGCAAAAGCAAAAGTCACAAAAGAAATGATTGTTGATGCGGCCTTTGCGATTGCCCGCGAAGCGGGAGCGGAAAACATCAACGCAAGAACTGTATCGGAAAGACTACATTGTTCCACGCAGCCCGTCATGTATCATTTTGCGACGATGGAAGAACTGAAAAGAACAGTCTATGCGAAGGCAGACCTCTATCATTCGGAATATCTGATGAATATGAAAAAACCGCCAAAGGGTGCTGCGCTCGGAATCGGAATGAATTATATCCACTTTGCCATCGAAGAACCCCACCTGTTCCGCTTCCTTTTCCAGTCGGATTATTTTAACGGAAAGACTTTGCTTGAACTGATCGATGCGGAGGAGCTTATCCCCGTTCTTTCAGCGATGCAGAGATCCTTAGGAATTGGTATGGAGCAGACGAAAACGGTTTTTATCACGGTGTTTCTGTTTGCCCACGGGTATGCAAGCATGATTGCCAACAATGAGCTGAAATACGATGAGGACACGATCAATTCCCATTTGGAGCGGGCATACAGAGGCGCAATCTTGGCAGCGCAGGAGGAAACGGCATGAAAGAATGTGCAGACGCTGCCGGCACATTGGCAGACAACTGCCTTGCCGTCAGGAAATCTTAGAAATCTTAGATTGTATAGAGGTAGGATTATGAAAAGCACGAATCAACTGATCGGCTGCTGCGGACTGGACTGCGAAAAATGCGATGCCAGAATCGCAACGCTCACGAACGACAACGCCCTGCGTGAAAAAACTGCCGCCCTGTGGACAAAGCTCAACGGGGTAACGATCCTACCCGAAATGATAAACTGCACCGGCTGCCGCATAGAGGGCGTAAAAAACGCCGTTCTGCGACAGGCTCTGCCCCGTACATAACTGCGTCCGGGAAAAGAGCCTTGATACCTGTGCCGACTGCCCGCAGATGGATGGATGCTTGATACTGGGGCGCATCGCCGTAAGGGGAAAATACGAAGAAAGGAAGTTTTGAAATTGAATAACAGCTTGTTTGTCATAGAGCGCGCACGGGCAGAGGATGCCGCGGCACTCTTGGATTATCTGAAAATCGTGGGCGGCGAAACCGAAAATCTCAGCTTCGGTGCGGAGGGCGTGCCCCTCGACCTTGAAACGGAGCAAGACTATCTGCGTTCGCAGTGTGAATCAACGAACAATGTGCAGTATCTCGCCAAGGTATATGGCGAGATCATTGGCACGGCAAGCCTGAACCGCAAGCCCCGGCGCATGAGCCATCGCGGAGAGTTCGGCATCAGTCTGAAAAAAGCGTGGTGGGGCTGCGGTGCGGCGTCTGCGCTGACGGAAGCTGTTCTTGTCTTTGCCAAGGAGAACGGCTTCGAGCAGTTAAATCTTGAAGTGCGCAGCAGCAATGCCCGCGCCATCAGGCTTTATGAAAAGTACGGCTTTCGGAAGCTATGTACGTTTCCCCGCTTTTTCAAGATCAATGGAGAATATATTGATTTTGACCTGATGAATCTCGAACTGAACGAAGCAGACGACCGTATAGAGGGAAATATGAGATGAAAGCAATTACCGTAGAAGCATTATCAAAAACATTTTCCGGAGGAACCGTTGCGGTTGATGGAATCAGGTTCTCATTGAATCAGGGAGAGATTTTCGGATTCTTAGGGCCAAATGGAGCGGGAAAAACCACGACCGTGAAACTGCTTTGCGGTATGCTGACCCCATCGGGCGGTAAATGTGAGGTGCTTGGAATCGATCCTGTCCAAAACCCGGAGCAGCTGCATGAAAAGGTCGGCGTAGTAACAGAACATGCCCAAATGTACGATCACATGACGGCTTTGGAGAATCTGCAATTTTACGGCACTCTTTTTGGTATGAGCCGTTCGGAATGTGCAGATAGAGCAAAACTGCTCCTACATCGACTGGAACTGGCAGATGTGAAGGATCGCAAGCTGGCCACCTATTCTACCGGTATGCGCCAGCGGCTTTCTTTGGCCAGAGCATTGCTTCACCGTCCGCAGATTTTGTTTCTGGATGAGCCGACCTCTGGCCTTGACCCCGAAAGCGCTCAGAATGTAAATTCTCTGATTCAGGAGCAGTCTGCCGAAGGGATCACCGTATTTCTTTGCACACATCAGCTTCGATATGCGCAGGAGATCTGTACGACATACGGACTTATGGATAAAGGGCATTTGTTCGCTACGGGGAATATTACCGAACTACGCGCTATGGTAAGCAGAAATCGCAGGGTGCGTGTGAAAGCAAGCTGCTTGCCAAAGGACATGGTATATCAGGAAATCGGAGATCACATCTATGATGTGGATGTGGCCTCAGAGCATGACATCCCGCTCATCGTAAAAAGAATTGTAGAGGCCGGTGGTGATTTGTACCATGTATCGGAACAGCAAATGTCATTGGAAGAAATCTACTTTTCGCTGATCGACCGGGAACATGCGGAAACGGAGCGTGAAAATACATGAATGTTGGACAATTCGCCTTAATAAAGAAAGATATTCGTGGCATTACATCAAATAAGCAGATTTTCGCAGTTCTTCTTATCGTGCCGCTTGTGCTAACTATTGTCCTGCCGTCCATTTTTGTGTTTGTAATATCATTTGCTCCCGATGCTGCCTCAGATTTTCAGAAACTATTGGATATGCTGCCTGTTCCAGATGGGGAGTACAGTCAGCAACAGCAAATTTTTAGCCTGATATTGAATCAAATCATGCCATCCTTCTTTCTGATCATCCCGATTATGGCGTCGTCTGTCATGGCGGCAAGCTCCTTCGTGGGCGAAAAAGAAAAGCACACCTTAGAAACATTGCTGTATTCTCCGCTCTCGCTGGGGCAGTTGTTCCAATCCAAAATATTGGCCGGGCTTTCGGTTGGAATGATGATTTCCTATAGTTCGTTTGCTGCCATGCTGTTGGTAGTGGAGATGGAAGTGTTCTTCCTGACCGGCAATCTGCTCCTTCCCGCAGCGAGTTGGCTGGCAATCATGCTTTTGATCGCACCGGCGATCTCTCTGGTTGCAATTGCTGTAACCGTGCGGAGTTCTGCCAAGGCACAGACTATCGAAGAAGCACAGCAGCGGGCAGTATTCCTGATCTTCCCGATTCTCGCTTTGCTCATCGGACAATTCACGGGCATTATCCTAATCAGCGCAGGACTCCTCTGGGGAGTGGGTATTGTTCTGGCAGCACTTGCTATATTGCTTGTAAAAGGGGCTGCTGGAAACTTCACCTACGAAAAACTGCTGAAATAGCGGCTCTGTACAAAATATAATCCTTATGAGCATGAAGTCACTCTGCGGAGAGCCTATTTCCATGTGGCTGCCCGAAAAGTACAAAAAGCCGAACACCTCTACCTATGTGCAGGGCGTGGAGGTCGAAACCGATTATATGGGGATGATCCCGGAGGGCTTTGACACGATTCATCTTCCGGAAGCGGAATACCTCCAGTTCCAAGGTCAACCCTTCTGCGAGGAGGACTATTGCGAGGCAATCCATACCGTGCAGGTATTCATGGACAGCTGCGACCCGGCATATCTCGGTTACCGCTGGGACGATGAGAACCCGCGCATCCAGCTCGAACCCCGTGGCGGGCGCGGCTATATCGAGCTGCGGACTGTCAGGAGGGTTCAGAAATGGGCGAAGCGATTTTTGTTGAAGGGCTGGCGAAAACGGCCCCAAAAGCGGGACGTCCCGCCCTGTCCCAGGACAGAAAACCGGGCCGTTTATGCATTGGCCGTTTTCCCGGCGGTGCAATAAACCACCTGCTTGGGGATGTGCGCATGCACGGTGACCGTGCCAGCCTGGCGGTACTCCGGCTCCGCCGCAAGACCGACCGCCCCCTGCCGCGGCTGATACACGTCATACCGCTGAAGCCGGAAGGCGTACTCATCAAACCCGACACCTATAAAATAGGAAACCCGGTCGCTTCGTTCATCTTGTGGGAACGAAAACGTCCCCCTCCCCATAAGCGACCGGACCGCATAGCTCCCGTCGGCTCCGGCCCATGCGCTGACCGCATCCTTCATTTTCTCGTCCGGCTCTCCGGAAAAGACGATGGTCCCCGTTGTGGTGACCCCATGGGGCGCGCTCTTGGTCTGCCCTCTGCTAAGGGAGAGCAGAAGTCTGGCATCGCTGACATTCCTGGAGTCGTATTGGACAATCCGGCTGGAATCCACACAATAATACGAAAACAAATAGCCCGATGTCTCGCTCTCCGCCGCAAGGGCGGAGTCCACAAACCGGGTGGCCTGGCGGCCGTCGATCACCGCCCGCTCAAAGCCCCGGCTCACCATAGAGGGCCCTTTTTGAGCGGAGCACCCCGCAGGCAGGATGGCAATTATGCAGAAAACAACTGCCAGCAAGCCGGTGGTAATTCTTTTTCTCACGTTGTCATCTCCTTTTTTTACATGGCTGTTTGTTATTTGATATCTTCTTCTGGTTTATTATTCGAATACCCCGTTAACAAAATCATATCATCTCTATTTTCTCATGTCAACATGTATATCAATAGTTCATAATTCTTAATAAGTTTATGCAAAGTGCCATATTTCTCAGTGGATTGACGGAGAGGCGGGAGATGTGCTATACTGGGGGCAAATCCAATTTACGGAGGGAAACCATCATGGAAGTTACCCAGCGTTTTCTGAAATATGTGTCCTTCGACACCACCTCCAGCGAGACGTCGGACACCGTGCCCACCACCGCCCACCAGCGGGTGCTGGGCCAGTATCTGGCCGATGAGCTGGCGGCCCTGGGCCTGGAGGGGGCCCACCTGGACGACAAGGGCTATGTGTACGCCGTGCTGCCCGCCACCCCCGGATGCGATGCGCCGGCTCTGGGCCTGATCGCCCACATGGACACCTCCCCTGCCGTCAGCGGGGCCGATATCCATCCGGAGATCGTCACCTATCAGGGCGGGGACCTGCCCCTGAAGAAAGCCGGGAGCCTGAAGGTGAAGGACTTCCCCTTCCTGGAGCGGTACATCGGCCAGGAGCTGATCGTCACCGACGGCACCACCCTGCTGGGGGCCGACGACAAGGCGGGTGTGGCGGAGATCGTCACCGCCTGCGAATACCTGCTGGCCCATCCGGAGATCCGGCACCGGGCCGTGGCCGTGTGCTTCACCCCCGACGAGGAGGTGGGCAAGGGCGCCGATCACTTTGATCCGGAAAAGTTCCCCGCCCGGGTGGCCTACACCGTGGACGGCGGCGAGCTGGGCGAGATCGAGTACGAGAACTTCAACGCCGCCGCCGTGACCCTGACGGTGGAGGGCGTGAACATCCATCCCGGTTCCGCCAAGAACAAGATGAAAAATGCCATCCTGCTGGCCAACCAGTTCATCTCCCTGCTGCCTGCGGCGGAGGCTCCCGCCCATACGGAGGGCTACGAGGGCTTCTACCATGTGACGGACCTGGCCGGAAACGAGAGCCAGGTGGTGCTGCACGCCATCATCCGGGACCACGACCTGGAGAAGTTCAACGCCCGGAAGGCCTTCGTGCAGCAGCTGGTGGACTATCTCAACGCACGGTGGGGCCAGGGTACCTTCCGGCTGGAGATGCGGGACAGCTACTACAACATGAAGGAGAAGATCCGGCCCCATATGGAGCTGATCGAAAACGCCAAGGCCGCCATGGAGGCCGTGGGCGTGGAGCCGGTGATCGTTCCCATCCGGGGCGGCACCGACGGGGCGCGCCTGTCCTGGGAGCGGGATATCCCCTGCCCCAACCTGTGCACCGGCGGCGCCAATTACCACGGCGTGCATGAGTTTGTCCCTGTGCCGTCTATGGAAAAGATGGTGCAGGTGCTGGTGGAGCTGGTAAAGGCATAAGACAGAACGTAAAATCCCCCGACCGGCGGCTTGAGGTGCCGCCGGTTGGGGGATTATTTTACTTTTCGATGACCACCTTGTCGTCCTTCAGACGGACGTGGGCGGTGTCGCCGGACTGGAGCTTACCGTCCAGCATCTGCTCGGCCACCACGTCCTCCACCTCGGTCTGGAGGGTACGGCGCAGGGGACGGGCACCGTAGCGGGGATCGAAGCCATCCTTGGCCAGAGCGGCCACGGCATCGTCATCCGCCTGGAGGGTGATGCCCTGGGCGGCCATGCGGCTGCCGATGGTATCCAGCATCCGGCGGGCAATGCTGCGGATGTTCTCCTCCGTCAGCTGGTGGAACACGATGATCTCATCGATACGGTTCAGGAACTCCGGACGGAAGGTCTGGCGCAGCTCCGCCATAACGGCGTCCTTGATGCGTGCAAACCGCTCCTCCTCGGTGCGCTTGGCCGCCTCGCCGCTGCCGTCAAAGCCCAGAGGCGTGTCGGCGGCGGTGATGTTCTTGGCCCCCACATTGGAGGTCATGACGATGATGGTGTTCTTGAAGTCCACCCGGCGGCCCTGGGAGTCGGTGACAATGCCGTCCTCCAGGATCTGCAGCAGGATGTTCCACACATCGGGGTGGGCCTTTTCGATCTCGTCGAACAGCACCACGGAATAGGGCTTACGGCGCACCTTCTCCGTGAGCTGGCCGCCCTCCTCGTGGCCCACATATCCGGGAGGCGAGCCCACCAGACGGGACACCGTGTGCTTCTCCATGTACTCGGACATGTCGATGCGGATCATGGCGTTCTCGTCGCCGAACATGGCCTCGGCCAGGGTCTTGCACAGCTCGGTCTTGCCCACGCCGGTGGGGCCCAGGAACAGGAAGGAGCCAATGGGCCGCTTGGGGTCCTTCAGGCCCACACGGCTGCGGCGAATGGCCTTGGCCACGGCGGTAACAGCCTCGTCCTGACCCACCACGCGCTCATGCAGGACCTTTTCCAGCTGCAGCAGCCGCTGGCTCTCGTCCTGGGTGAGCCGGGTGACAGGGATGCCGGTCCAGCCGGCCACTACCTTGGCAATGTCGTCCTCGGTGACGCTGCCGCGATTGGCGGACATCTGCTTGCGCCACTTGTCGCGCTCGATCTCCACCTGCTCCTGATAGTCCTTCTCGATATCCCGCAGCTGGGCGGCCTTCTCGAAGTCCTGAGCGGTGACGGCCTCCTCCTTCTCCCGGTGCAGGGCGGCGATCTTCTCCTCCAGGTCCTTCAGATCGGGGGAGGCGGACTCGGCAGCCATACGCACCTGGCTGGCGGCCTCGTCCATCAGGTCGATGGCCTTGTCCGGCAGGAACCGGTCGTTGATATACCGGCGGGACAGCCGCACAGCGGCCTCCAGAGCTCCGTCGGTAATGGTCAGGTGATGGTGGGCCTCGTACTTATCCCGCAGGCCCTTCAGGATCTCCAGCGTAGCCTCGGGAGAGGGCTCTCCCACGGTGACGGGCTGGAAGCGGCGCTCCAGAGCGGCGTCCTTCTCAATGTACTTGCGGTACTCATTGAGGGTGGTGGCGCCGATGACGCGGATCTCGCCCCGGGACAGGGCGGGCTTGAGGATGTTGGCGGCGTCCACCGCACCCTCGGCGGAGCCTGCGCCCACGATGGTGTGCAGCTCGTCGATGAACAGGATGACGTTGCCGGCCTTCTTCACCTCGTTGATGGTGTTCTTGATGCGCTCCTCAAATTCGCCCCGGTATTTGGTGCCGGCCACCATACCGGACAGGTCCAGGGACAGGACCCGCTTGTCCAGCAGCTCCTCGGGCACGTCGGCGGCAGCGATGCGCTGGGCCAGGCCCTCGGCAATGGCGGTCTTGCCCACGCCGGGCTCACCGATCAGAACAGGGTTGTTCTTGGTGCGGCGGGACAGAATCTGGATGACCCGGGCAATCTCCTTCTCCCGGCCGATGACCGGGTCCAGCTTGCCGCTGCGGGCGGCCTCCGTCAGATCCCGGGTGAACTCCGCCAGGGCGCCGCCCTTCTTGCCGTCCTCCCGGGCGGGAGCGGCGGAGCCGCTGCCGGCGGCGACTGCGGCGCGGGGCGCTTCGTTGATCTTTTTCACCACGGCGCTGTACAGCTTCTTGGGGTCGATGCCCACGGTGCGCAGCACCCGGATGGCCATATTGTTGCCCTCACGCAGCAGGCCCATCAGCAGATGCTCGGTACCAATGTAGCCCGCGCCGGTGCGGGACGCCTCGGACACAGCCAGCTCCACGGCGCTCTTGGCCCGGGGGGTCAGCCCCTGGGAGGGAGCCGCGCCGGACAGCCCGGTGCCCACGCTGCGATGCAGCACATCGCAGATCATATCGTCGGTGAGGCCGGCCTCCTCCAGGACCCGGTGGGCAATGCCCTCCTCCTCACGCATCAGGCCCAGCAGCAGATGCTCGGAGCCCACATAGCCATGTCCCATTTCCTCGGCAGCCTCCTGGGCCAGCCGCAGGGATTCTTCCGCACGGGGGGTGAATTTATTTTCCATCATAATAGTACACTTCCTTTATTTCAATTCGTCAAGTGCGCCCCATTACGCCTGGGGCAGGGACCGCAGCTGATCCCGCAGCCTGGCGGCTTCCTCAAAGTTCTCCGTTTCCACGGCGTGACGCAGCTGGGTCTCCAGGGCGTTGCGCTGACGGCGGCGGCTGAGCTGCTCCCGTTCGTCGCCCTGGACCAGACTGTCGTCCTGAGGCTCCGCAGCAGTGCGGCGGGCCTCCTGGGTCACATCCACCGGCTCCGGGAACTCCGTCAGCAACCGGCTGCCGAAGCCGCCCAGCAGGGGCTCCAGCATCCGGAAGGGACGGGCGAAGAAGTCATCGTCCCACAGGCTGTCCATCAGGGGCTGGCGCATATTCTGCATCAGGCCCAGCTTCTGGGCGCACTGGGGGCACAGATGGCTCTCCATGACCCGGCCGTTGATGCTGCTCCTATAGTAAAACGTTGCTTCGTTCTTTCCGCAATTCTGACATTTCATAATGATTGCCTCCTTATCGAAAACTCAAACCAGGTGAATGAGCACCTGCTTGAAAATGTTGGCCCGCAGGGTATCCCGCTGCGCCTTTGGCACGGCGCGGAGGGAATTGTCGGACAGGGCCCACAGAAGGGTCTGTCCCACGGCTTTGTCCACGGCCTGGGACTGAACCAGGTTGGACAGGATGGCCCGGGCGCTGGCCAGGTCCAGCGTATCGCCCACGGAATTGATGACGTGCATCAGCAGCGTGTGGCGGTCCACCTGCACCCGGGTGATGCGGATGTAGCCCCCGCCGCCCCGGCGCGACTCCACAATGTAGCCGTGCTCCGGAGAAAAACGGGTGGACATCACATAATTGATCTGGCTAGGGACGCAGCCAAACCGCTGGGCCAGGTCGCTGCGCTGCAGCTCCAGAACCCCGTTGGCCTCCTCCAGCTCCGCCTGGATGAACCGGGCGATCATATCCGATGTACCCAAGCCGCTCACTTCCTTTCTGTTCAGGTCTTCGTCTCTTTCGTCTATCTTTGACTTTGCCTTTCCTTGACCTTTGTCTATAGTATAGCACGGCTCCGGCAAATGTCAAGAGAAATTTCTGACTTTCTTTGACCTTTTTTGTAAATAAATTGTGAACGAATGCATGAAAAATCGCCGCCTGCCAAAAAGCAGGCGGCGCGGGGCTTATTCGGGGTTTTCCACAAAATAATCGCGAGTTTGTTGGATATTGCGCTGGATTTCAGCCTTCAGCTCCTGGGGCGAGGCGAATTTCCGCTCCGGGCGCAGACGGCTGCAGAACTCCACCCGGATGGTCTTGTCATACAGGTCTCCGTCGAAGTCCAGCAGGAAGGTCTCCACCGACACGGCGTCGCCGTCGCTGACGGTGGGCCGGGTGCCCACATTGGTGACACCGGGAACGCTGGAGCCGTCCGGCAGAAACACCCGGGTCACATACACGCCCCGCTCCGGCAGCAACACATGGTCCGGCGGCGTCAGGTTCACGGTAGGGATGCCGATGGTGCGGCCGAAGCGGCAGCCGTGGGCAACCGTGCGGGTCAGACAGTGCCGGTGACCCAGAAACTCCGCGGCCCGCTCCATCTGGCCGCTTTCCACCAGAGTGCGGATGTAGGTGGAGCTGACGGTGATGCCGTCCAGGGTCACCTGAGGGATGATGTCGCAGCCGATGCCCAGCTCCCGGCAGCGGGCCTGGAGCTTCTGGGGGTCCCCCTGGTTCCGGTGGCCGAAGTGGTAATCATGGCCCGCCACCAGGTGGACGGCCCCGTAGGTCCCCACCAGCAGGCGATCGATAAACTCCTGCCAGGGCATGGTCATCATGGCGTTGTCAAAGGGGGCAATGATGACCTGACGGATGCCGTACAGCCGCTGCATCAAATCCCGACGGTCCTCTGACGTGTTGATGAGGCCCACCGGGCGGCCGGTGACCACCTCCTTAGGCGGACGGTCGAAGGTAAAGGCAGCAGGTACGGCATCCAGCTCCCGGGCCCGGCGGACGGTCATTTCCAGCAGGGCCCCGTGGCCCCGGTGAACGCCGTCGAAAAAGCCCAGGGCGATAACAGTTCGATTCAAGGTATTCACGCTCCGAAAAAGTTTTTAAGGGAGGTCATTACGCCGCCCTCCAGGCGGCTGAGGCAGAGAAATTCGCCGCTCTGACCATATACCCGGTACACGCCCTCCGGCAGCTCCTGGCGGACGGTGAAGGGGTTCCCGTTGCGGCACAGGGCGTCCACCCGGGGATGCCGGATCCGGTAGGCCGGGTGCTGACGGAACAGTGAGTCCAGCGGGGCCAGCAGCGCCTCGCCCTCCTCCTGGACCCGGTCCAGTGTCACGGCCTCCTCCAGGGTAAAGCCCGCAGCCACGGTGCGCCGCAGGCTGCTCATGCAGCCGCCGCAGCCCAGAGCCTGTCCGATATCGTGGCACAGAGTGCGGACGTAGGTGCCCTTGGAGCAGCGGATGCGCAGAGTGTAGTCCCCGGGGCCGGTCTGGTCCAGCAGCTCCAGCTCATAAACGGTGACGGGCCGGGCAGGGCGCTCGATCTCCCCGCCCCGGCGGGCGATCTGGTAGAGCTTCTGGCCGCCGATCTTCACGGCGGAATACATGGGGGGCACCTGCTGTATCTCGCCGGTAAACCGGGGCAGCAGGTGCAGCAGGTCCTCCCGGCCGGTGAGCACCGGGTGGGTGTCCAGGGTCTCGCCGGAGGTGTCCTGGGTGTCGGTGGTGCGGCCCAGCCGCAGCCCGGCGATATACTCCTTCTCCCCGTCCTCGGCGAAGGACACCGCCCGGGTGGCCTGTCCCACAAACACCGGCAGGACGCCGGTGGCCATGGGATCCAGGGTCCCGGCATGGCCCACCTTCTTGGTTTTCAGAATGCCCCGCAGCTTCGCGCAGACATCCATAGATGTCCAGCCGGCGGGCTTGTCGATGATGATGATTCCGTTTGCCATGGGTCGCTCCTTGTATAAGTCTGCGCGAACCGCGCCGAATGGCGCGTGCAAGCGTTTTGCGCAGCAAAACCTTGCCGCAGGCGGAATTTACTTCCGCCGGAGGAAATGAAAATCAGTGCGAGGGGCCCCCGCAAAATGCTCCGTCATTTTGTGGGGACGGGCAGACATCCATAGATGTCCAGCCGGCGGGCTTGTCGATGATGATGATTCCGTTTGCCATGGGTCGCTCCTTGTATAAGTCTGCGCGAACCGCGCCGAATGGCGCGTGCAAGCGTTTTGCGCAGCAAAACCTTGCCGCAGGCGGAATTTACTTCCGCCGGAGGAAATGAAAATCAGTGCGAGGGGCCCCCGCAAAATGCTCCGTCATTTTGTGGGGACGGGCAGACATCCATAGATGTCCAGCCGGTGGGCTTGTCGATGATAATGATTCCGTTTGCCATGGGTCGCTCCTTTTGTCAATCCTCCCCCGCCACCATGTCGATGGCCTGGAGCACGGCCTGCTTCACCTCGCTGAGGGTGCCGTGCAGCGTGGCGCCGGCAGCAGCCGCATGGCCGCCGCCGCCCAGAAGGGCACAGACCTCCGTGGCATTGACCCGGGGGCCGGTTCGCAGGGAAATTTTCACCCGGCCGTCCTTCAGCTCCCGCAGGGTCACGCCGCAGTCGGTGCCCTCCACCAAGGCAGCCAGACTGGACAGCTCCTCCACGTCGGCCTCCGTGGCCTTGTAATCCAGGCACAGGGACAGGGGGATCTGCATGACGACCACCCGGTCGTGGTCATAATACTCCGCCCACTCCGCCATCCAGGCCTCCATAGCCAGACGGGTGCGGCTCTTGGTGCGGAACAGGGCCTTATTCACCGGGGCCGCGTCGATGCCGCAGTCCATCAGGGCGGCGGCGATGCGGTGGGTCCGGGGCGTGGTATTGGAATAGACGAAGCAGCCGGTATCCGTGGATACGGCCACATACAGGGGCAGGGCAATGTCCGGCGTCACCGGAGTCAGGCGGGTGATGATGTCGTACACAATCTCGCCGCAGGCGGCAGAATCCACCTCCAGGCACGTTTCCCGGGCAAAAAAGCCCTGAGAGGGATGGTGGTCAATGGCCAGGTCGATACGTTCCCCATAGGGCCGTGCGTTTTCCGGCAGCAGGGACAGCGCCGCAATGTCCACGGACACCACGCGGTCGGGGACGAACCCCTCCGGGGCGGTGTAGGGCGCGGCATAGGGGGCGTAGGTGGCGGTAAGCTCAGGATTGGGCAGCAGATATGCCGTCTTGCCCAGGTCCCGCAGAGCCCGGCACAGGGCGGCAGCGGAGCCCACGGTATCGCCGTCGGGGCGGACGTGGGTCAGCAGCAACAGACGGTCCCAGCCCAGCAGCAGCCGGGCGGCTTCAGCGGTGGTCATAGCACAGCCCTCCTCAGTCCTCCCGGTCCTCGGGCAGGACGATGTCCGCGTTCCGGGGATCGGCAGGCTTCACATGGTTCAGCATATCCAGAATGTGAGCGCCATAGGCGATGGAATCGTCGATAAAAAACTGGAGCTCCGGCGTGTAGCGCAGGTCCACACGGCTGCCCAGCTCATGGCGCAGATAACCGGCGGCGGATTTCAGGCCCTTGAGAAGTGCCTTCTCATCCGGGCAGTTCAGAGCGCTGATATACACCCGGGCATAGCGCAGATCGCTGGTGGTGTCTACATGGGTGATGGTCAGCATACCCTCGGCCACCCGGGGGTCCTTGACGGTGCGCAGCAGGGCGGAAAGCTCCTTCTGGATGGCGTCGTTGATGCGGGCGATACGGTTGGATGCCATAGGCGGTCTCCTTTCGTTTTCGATAAGATGAAAAGAGGGCAGGCGAAGCGCCCGCCCTCTGGGTTATGTGATTCGGATTTACTGGGGGATTTCCTCCATGGTGAAGGCTTCAACAATATCCCCTTCCTTGATGTCGTTGAACTTCTCAATGGACAGGCCGCACTCGTAGCCTGCGGCCACCTCCTTGACGGAGTCCTTGAACCGCTGCAGAGAGGCCAGGACACCCTCGTGGATGACGATACCGTCCCGGACCAGGCGGACCTGGCAGTCCTTGCGCTGGAGCTTGCCGTCCTGGACATAGCAGCCGGCCACGGTGCCCACGCCGGAGACCTTGTAGGTCTGGCGGACCTCCGCATGGCCCAGCAGAGCCTCCCGGAACTTGGGGGCCAGCATGCCCTTCATGGCGGACTCAATCTCGTTGATGGCGTCATAGATCACGCGGTACATCCGCATATCCACATGGGCGCGGGCGGCGGAATCCCGGGCAGCGTTGTCGGGGCGGACGTTGAAGCCCACGATGATGGCCTGGGACGTGGAGGCCAGCATCACGTCGGACTCGTTGATGGCGCCCACGCCGCCGTGGATGACCCGGACCCGGACCTCGTCATTGCTGAGCTTCTCCAGAGACGCCTTCACGGCCTCCACAGAGCCCTGAACGTCGGCCTTGACGATGATGTTCAGATTCTTCATCTCACCGGCCTGGATCTGGCTGAACAGATCCTCCAGGGAGACCTTGGTAACGGGGGCGTTGGCCTTGGCCTTTTCCTCGGCCTTGCGCTGCTCCACCAGCTCACGGGCCAGCTTTTCGTCGGCCACGGCATTGAAGGTGGCGCCGGCGGAGGGCGTCTCGGACAGGCCGGTGATCTCCACAGGCACGGAGGGACCGGCAGAGGTGATCTTCTGGCCCTTGTCGCCCACCATGGCGCGGACACGGCCCACGGAGGTGCCGGCGATGATGATGTCACCCTGCTTCAGGGTACCGTTCTGCACCAGCAGGGTGGCCACGGGGCCCCGGCCCTTGTCCAGACGGGCCTCGATGACGGTTCCCTGGGCGGCGCGGTTGGGGTTGGCCTTCAGCTCGCTGACCTCGGCGGTGAGGGTCAGCATCTCCAGCAGGTTATCCACGCCCATGCCGGTCTTGGCGGAGATGGGGCACACAATGGTGTCGCCGCCCCACTCCTCGCACACCAGGCCGTATTCCGTGAGCTGCTGCTTGATGCGCTCGGGGTTGGCCTCGGGCTTATCCATCTTGTTGATGGCCACGATGATGGGGATCCCGGCGGCCTTGGCGTGGTTGATGGACTCCACGGTCTGGGGCATGATGCCGTCCTCGGCGGCCACCACCAGAATGGCGATATCCGTTACCATGGCGCCCCGGGCGCGCATGGAGGTGAACGCCTCGTGGCCGGGGGTGTCCAGGAAGGTGATGGGCTTGCCGTGGATCTGGACCTGGTAAGCGCCGATGTGCTGGGTGATGCCGCCGGCCTCGCCGCTGGCCACATGGGCGTGGCGGATATAGTCCAGCAGGCTGGTCTTGCCGTGGTCCACGTGGCCCATGACCACCACAACGGGAGCCCGGGGCACCAGGTCCTTCTCGTCGTCCTTGTGGTCGTCGATGAGCTTCTCCTCGATGGTGACCACTACCTCCTTCTCCACCTTGCAGCCCATCTCCTCGGCGATGATGGCGGCGGTATCGAAGTCGATAAGCTGGCTCAGAGAGGCCATAATGCCGTTTTTCATCAGGCACTTGACCACCTCGGCGCCGGTTTTCTTCATGCGGCTGGCCAGCTCGCCTACGCTGATCTCGTCGGGGATCTGGACGGTGACGGGGGTCTTTTTGATGACCTCCAGCCGCAGGCGGCGCAGCCGATCGGCCTCCTCCTGCTTGCTCTTGTTGCTCTGGGGACCGCTGCGGCGGCCGGACTTGCTGCGGATCTTTTCCTTGCCCTGGGTCTGGCGCTGGTCCCGGCGGGTGTTGCCGCTGCGGGCGTCGGCCATATCCTGGAGCTTTTCGTCGTACTTGTCCAGGTTCACTGCCGTGGCCTTCCGGGTGTCCACCACCTTGGTCTGGGGCACGCGGCTGACGGGCTTCTTCTCCGGCTGGGGCTGCTGTGCCTGCTGGCCGGGCTTCTTCTCGGCCTCGGCCTTCCTGGCGGCAGGCTGCTGCCTGGCAGGCTCCGCCTTCTTCTCGGCAGGCTTGGCGGCGTCGGCGTAGATCGCCTGGATGCCGGAGACCTGGTTGTGCTGGGTCAGGCTCTCAAAGATCAAAGACAGCTCCCGATCCCCCAAAACCTGCATATGGTTTTTGGGCGTCTCGGCATACTTGGTCAAAATCTCCGTGATCTGCTTGGTGGGGACGCCGAAGTCCTTCGCCACCTCATGCACTCTGTATTTGTTACCTACGCTACCCAAATAGAGCCACCTCCATCTTTGTGATTCGATTCCTTACTTACTGGTTTTCGGGGAGCCCTTGCCCTTGTGGACCGGGCGGGAGCCCGCAAAGTGGGGCCTGTTCCCCTGGGGACGCGGCCCGGGCCGCCGGGGACGGCGGGCGGGCTTTTCCGGCTTCTGCGGGACCTCTGCCGCGGGAGCCTCCTTGACCGGGTGCTTTCTCTTCTTGCCCCGGCGCAGATTCTTTTCATGCTGGGCCTGCTCCGCCCGGCGCTGGGCGGCCCGGCGGGCCTTGATCTCCAGCCGCTCCGCCGCAGGGGCGTAGCGCTCCGGGTCCAGGGCCGCCAGCTTTTTGACGATGGCCTCGGCAAAGCCGATGTCCGTCACCGCCGCCATGGCGCAGCTGGTGCGGCCCAGGGCACGGCCCAGCCGGTCCTTGTCAAAGGGCACCGTCAGGCACAGGCAGGCCCCGGCCTGACCGAAGGACATGGCCCGGCGCACGGAGCCGGGTGCGGCGTCCTGGGCCACCAGGATGACCCGGGCGTCCTTGGCCCGGGCGGCGGCGCCCACCGGCTCCTCGCCGATGGCCACCTGTCCGGCCTTTTTGGCAAGGCCGATCATGGATAAAATGTGTTCTGTCATGCTTCCGTTTCCATCTGGCGCTCCAGCGCCTCATACACCTCGTCGGGAATGCCGGTCTCCAGCATCCGCTCCAGCGCCCGGGACTTCCGGGCCTTCTTCAGGCACTGTGGGTCGCGGCACACATAGGCACCCCGGCCGGACCTTTTGCCGGTGGCGTCCAGCACCAGCTGGCCCTCCGGCGTGCGGACCACCCGCAGCAGGTCCTTTTTGTCCCGCTTTTCCCGGCAGCCCACGCACATGCGCTGGGGAATCTTCCGCGGCTTCTGCATGATGGTCCTCCTTCCCCAATGTCCTTACTCTCCGGTGTAGGAGGCGGGCTTGATGTCGATCTTATACCCGGTGAGCCGGGCGGCCAGGCGGGCATTCTGCCCCTCCTTGCCGATGGCCAGGCTCAGCTGGTCGTCGGGCACGATGACCCGGCACAGCTTGCCCTCGTCGGACAGGCGCACCTCCACCACATCGGCGGGAGCCAGAGCGGCGGCGATGAACTGGGCGGGATCCTCGGAATACTTGATGATGTCGATCTTCTCGCCCCGCAGCTCCTCCACCACGGCGGCCACTCGCTGGCCCTTGGGGCCCACACAGGCGCCGATGGGATCCACATTCTCGTCGGAGGACCAGACGGCCATCTTGGTGCGGCTGCCGGCCTCCCGGGCGATGGAGCGGATCTCCACGGTACCGTCGTAGATCTCGGGGACCTCCAGCTCGAACAGGCGCTTCACCAGGCCCGGATGGGTCCGGGACACCATCACCTGGGGACCCCGGGTGGTGCGGCGGACCTCCACCAGGTAAACCTTCACCAGCTGCCCCTCGGTAAGCTCCTCGCCGGGGACCTGCTCGTTGACGCCCATAAGGCCCTCGGTGGCCTCGCTGCCGGAGCCGATACGCAGATGAACGGTGCCCCGGGGGTCGATGCGGTGGACGGTGCCGGTGAGGATCTCGTGCTGCTTGGAGCCCCACTCGTCATAGATCATGCCGTGCTCCGCCTCCCGCAGGCCCTGGATAATGACCTGCTTGCCGTTGCCGGCGGCGATGCGGCCGAACTCCACATTTTTCACGGGGATATTCACCACGCCGCCCAGCTGATACTTGGCGGACATGGCCCGGGCGTCCTCCAGCGAGATCTGGGAGCCGGGGTTCTCCACCTCCTCCACGATCTCCTTCTGGACGTACATCCGCAGATCCTTCTTCTCCTCGTTGACGTCCACGATGACGTTTTCCACGCCCTCGTGGTCCTTCTTATAGGCGGCGGTCAGAGCCTGGATGATCTTGCCCATCATGAAGTCCTGGGGAATGCCGCGTTCCTTTTCCAGCATTTCCAGCGCGGCAAAGATTTCTTCGCATTTCATGGTATTTCTCCTATTCTATACTGTTTCGTCAGAATTCCACACGCAGACGGACCAGGGCCAGCTCCGGCTTTTCAAACCGCAGAGGCTCCGCCCCACCCATATTCAGCAGCACGGCCCCATTGTCGTACCCTGCCAGGGTCCCGGCAAACTCCTTGCGCCCGTCCTTGGGCTTGTAGGTCTTCACCAGCACCGGATGGCCCAGGAACCGCTGAAAATCCGACGGGCGCTTCAAGGGGCGCTCGGCCCCGGCGGAGGACACCTCGAAGGTGTAGCTGCCCTCGATGGGGTCCGCCTCGTCCAAAAGGTCGCTGACCTTGCGGCTGACGGCCTCGCAGTCCAGAATGTCCACGCCGCCGTCCTTGTCCAGGTACAGCCGCAGATACCACTGCCCGGCTTCCCGGACGTATTCCACGTCCCACAGGGTGCAGCCCTGCTCCGCCACGGCGGGGGCGGCCAGCTCGGCCACCAGCTCCGTTACCTTTTTCATGCCCGGCCTCCTGTCTTTCCGAAAATTTTAAGGGGGCAAATTTGCCCAAGAAAAAGAGCGGACAAACTGTCCACTCTCTGTCAACACTTCCTTACTATGCAGTAGTTTACCACAAAAACACTCCCAGCGCAAGAGTTTTTTTCCGGAAAATGGCGGGATTTTCCGGCATTTTTGCGTCGAACGGGGGCAAAGCAGGCGGCGCGCCGGTGCGCGCCGCGTGCGTCAGGGAGCAGGTACTCCGGGCCTGCGGCGAATTCGCCGAAGCCGTCAGCGTGTTCCGCGGCGTCCGCCGCGAGATTGCCACGGGCGCAAAGCG
>OLOS01000622.1_pt1 | contig 35844 bp, 26 predicted proteins | sample 1672631 | NCBI WGS metagenome assembly OLOS01 (sample SAMEA3136707, study PRJEB25190) | human gut metagenome | biome: human gut; feature: human-associated habitat; material: faeces | place: Austria | collected 2013 | reverse complement strand
AGCCCGGGGCGCTCGTTATCAAAGAAAAGCGGGATCGATCCCGATCCGCAGAAAGGACAAATCTGGAGGCGCAGGCAGCCGTCGCGCAACGGGTGGAGAGCACCATGAAAGACCGGAACCACGCTCTCCGCGCCTGCGCACATCCAATTAGGGGGTGAGGCAAGCATAGAACAATTTACGCCACAAGAAAAGCCACAGAACCGGAGTTCCGTGGCTATTTGCCTCACTTATGCGTTTTTGTGGTCTGTTGTGTGCTCCCACGCGTCGCCGAGGTCTTTCCAGCGCCCCATAATGCTCCTCCACAGGTTCAGCGCCCACGGCGCAAACGCCTCCGGCGGCGGACAATCCGGCTGCTCGAGCCAGTTTTGCACGATGTCGATGACCACGTTCGACATCTTCCCGGACATGAACGCCTCGGTCCGCGGATTGGAAAAAAGGTCGGCAAAATCCGCCTGCAGATACGGGTGCAGCCGGTCGCAGAGAAAGTCGCGGAACGAGTTTTGCCCCGTGAACGTGAGCGCGCGGGCATAAAACGCGCGGTCGGCATACAGATACGTACACACGCGGCCGAAGAGGTCGAACAGCCCCGGCTCATCGTCGCCGATGGCCTTCTGGAAGCCGTTTTCGTAGATCCATGTCACGAGCTGATACTTATCCGTGAAGTGCCGGTAAAACGTGCGGCGGTTGATCTCCGCATCCGTGCACAGGTCGGTCACGGTGATGTCCGTCAGATTGTGCCGGAGCATACGGCGCTTGAGGCTCTCGGCGATCACTTTTTTCGTCGCGGATTCGCGCACGACGGCCGCCCCCTTTCGCTTTCTGCCGCCAGTATAGCACACGCGACCCGGCGCGGCAAGCGGTTGCGCAGTTGCAATCATGCGCGGTGTTTGCTATGATAAACACACAAACGCACACAAACACAACACAAACTCAATGGGAGGTCATGCCATGCACCCGCACAACCTGCACCTGTATTTCTTCAGCCCCACGGGCGGCACAAAGACCGTCGCCGGTCTCTTCGCCGAGCAGCTCGGCACACCGGACGCCTGCACCGACATCACCGTACACGCCGAGGCGAAAACCTTCACCGCCGACGACCGCCTGCTGCTGTTCTTCCCGGTCTACGGCGGGCGCGTGCCCGAGCCGTGCCTTGCGCGCGTGCGCGCCCTGCACGGAACGGACACCCCGGTCACGCTCGTGGCCGTGTTCGGCAACCGCGCCGTGGACGATGCGCTGCTGGAGATGCGCGACACGCTCGCGCCGCTGGGCTTTCGCGTGACGGCGGCGGCGGAGGTCATCGCGCCGCACTCGATCAACACCGACATCGCCATCGGGCGTCCGGATGCATCCGACCGCGCCAGGATCGCGGCGTTCTGCGCGCAGCTCGCGTCCAAGCTCGCCGAGGACGCACCCGCCGGGATCACTGTGCCCGGAAACAAGCCCTACTGTGACTACAACGGTCTGCCGCTCAAGCCGACCGCCGGTCTGCGCTGCATCGGCTGCGGTCTGTGCGCGGACAACTGCCCCGCCGGAGCGATCCCGAAGGACGCGCCGAAAAAGGTCGACAAGCGCAAGTGCATCTCCTGTATGCGCTGCATCCAGATCTGCCCGCAGACGGCGCGCAGTGTGCCGCTGCCGCTGCGGCTGGCTGCCGCCGCGACGGTGAAAAAATACTGCGTCGGGCGCAAGGAGCCGGCCTTCTACATCTAAAGCACAGAACAACCCACAAAACACGCCCGCAGGGATTTTTGTCCCTGCGGGCGCCAATTTATTAAAAACCTCGTAGCCTTTCGCCGCCGGGGCGGCGAAAGAAAGTCCAATCATTTTCTCCGGCGACATGCGCGGCGGAGAAAATACCGCTCGGCCTGCAAACGTGCGCGCTGTCCGCCTCCGGTGGACGGCGCGTGCGCTGCCGTCAGGCCGCAAATCCCCTTTGTCAAAAAGTAATACTTTTTGACAGTCTATTCGCCCTCGATCGTGCGCACATACATACCCAGCTCGCCGGGCAGGTCATGGATCTCGAGCGCACAGCCGTCCATGGCGGTGTTGTGCACCGCGATCTGAAACACGAACTGCAGCTGCTCGGGCACAACGGCGGAATACTCGCCGATGTCCATGACGATGCGCGTGAGGCGCGTGAGGCCGTTTTCCGTCATCGCCTGCTGCGCGATGTCAAAGACCTCTTTGGCAATGGCCGCCTCGTGCATTTAGTTCTTCTTCGGCTGGCGGCGGACGTTGCGCTCGCGCACGAGCGACTTCTTGAGCGGCTTGCAGAAGAGCACGCGGTCGCCGTCGACCATCTTGCGCACGTCCTTCGGGCACTTCGTGACGCACACGCCGCAGCCGATGCAGCGCTGATACTCCACGAACACCTTGCCGGTCTGCGCATTGAAGCCGGTGGCCACGGTCGGGCAGAAGTGGTTGCAGATGTTGCAGCCGTTGCAGTTTTCCGGGTGGACGATGACGGGCTTTGCGTGCGCGCGCATATACAGCGGCTGCATACCGCCGCGCGTGTACGAGCCGAGCATCTCGCAGCACTGCGTGTCGCAGTTGCAGATGGCAGTCGTCTCCTCGTCCATGTTGCAGGCGTAGTGGAACACCTGATGCACGCAGCCCTTCTTCTCGCAGTCAACGAGGATCTGGCGCGCCTCAGCCTTGCTGACCTGGCGGCCGACGCCGTACTCGATGATCTGCTTGGCGATGTTGCCGACGCACAGGCAGACCTCATCCGGCGTGGGATTCTTGGGCTGCAGACCCTCTCTGCGGCGGATGTTGCGGCAGAAGCAGTGCATGACGCTGATGGGCGAATCATCCGGCAGGCTGTCGAGATACGCCTCGAGCTGGTAGCTCGGCACGACGCTCGTCGTGTCGTTGGAGAGCTTGCGGTCCACGTGCACGACCTTGCCGGCGGCCTTGCCCTCGAGCGGGAGCGAGACCTCCATGTGACCCTTGTCACCCTTGAGCTTGTTGAGATTGTTCATGGCGGCGTAGCCCGTGCGCAGCGGCTCGACGTTGAGCGTGGTGACCATGTTGATGGCCGAGGTGAACAGCTCCGACGCCTTTTGCAGCGTCTCATTGTCCTCGCCCGTCGACAGCGGAAACTCAAACCAGCCCGGCAGCATCGGCGCGAGGTCGAACGTCGGCTCCGCCCCGTCGTAGATCTTGAGCAGGAAGCCCTTGCGGCACATATCGTAGAGTGTGCCGTCCCAGTCGCTGCCCGTGTAGAGCGCGCGCAGCTCCGCCTCGGTGTTGCCGCGCAGCTTCATGCCCATCATGATGTCGTACTCTTCGTCGGTCACGAACAGCTTGCAGTATTTTTCAAACTGCGGCACCGGCGGCTGCGGCACCTGCGTGACGGCGTTCATGCGGTTCATGAGCTTGAGATATTTCAGATAACCCATCTTCTTTGTTCCCCTTTCCGGCAGACGGCGCTTCCCACGCGCGCGGCTGCCCGCCGGTGTCCCGGCAAATTGGCACATACGAATTTACTTTATCATCTTGTCTAACTTTTAGCAAGCCCTTTCCGATGCTTTTCCATATTTAAAAAAGGGATGCGCCCGCGCCGACAGGGGAGATCGGCGCGGGCGCGGGGCAAATCGATCCCAGCGACAGCAAAGCCGCCGGCTCTCGCCGGCGGCTTTTGACTTCTCCGATGCGCTATAGAGACTTCATATGTCATTTGCGCGGCGGGCTTCTCGTTTCACGCGGTTTCGGTCGTAGGTCTTTTTGCTCTGCACGACCCGGGTGACCGGGGAAAGCCCGTTCCACGAGCCGCGCTTTGCGGCATAGTGCTCACGCTGCGCACGCTTGCTGCGCTTTGCCATCGGCGTGGGATCCATGTTGCCTCTCAGCTCCTTTCAGCTGCTGCATATGGTCTCCATAAGGGAATGGATCTCTGTCACGTAATCAGGGTGCCCGCAGAGCAGCATGCTCTTTTTCAGATCCTCCAAGGCGTCCAGAAACTGCGGCACATCTTTTTTCCGGACATGGCACAGGACCGCAATGTACGGGCTGTCCTCTTTCGCGTACTCCTGATCGAACCAGACTCTGACCTGTCGCCGGATAAACAGCTGATCGGCAAGGTAGGGGACTGTATCAAAAAACAGGAAGTAGGCATATCGCAGGGAAAACTTCTCAATCGACCAATACAACGGTTGGCTCATTTTTTCCTCCGTTTCAAAATCAGGGCTTGCTTTTTTGCGCCGTCTCTGGTATTTTACAATATTACTCTTTGAGGAGGCGACCTGAATGGGCTTGAAAGCATACCCCGTGATCGACCTTGCCGCCACAGGGGACAACATCCGCCGCCTGCGCATGGCGCGCGGCCTGACGGTGCGCGACCTGCAAAGCTACTTCGGCTTTGCCGAGCCGCGGGCGATCTACAAATGGCAAAAGGGGGAGACCCTGCCGACGGTCGACAATCTGTACGCGCTCGGTGCGCTGCTGGAGGTGTCGCTGGAGCAGATCCTCATCCCCGTCGCCGGAGATCCCGATATCGTTTGTGAGCAGCAGGCCGAGACCTGCTGCTCACACTGTTTTCTGACCGGCCGTTTTGGATGCGGCAAGCGTCCGATGCAGCTTCCGCCATTTGCCCCGGGCGCACGGCCGGCGGCGTGACAGGGCACGGCCGGTCGCTGCGCGCGGGAAAGGAGATCACACATAATTTTTCTTTTCTCGTCAAAGTCGAGGACGGCTTGCCTGCCGCACGAGGGAGATGTCAGTTCGAAAGCGGGCATGGGGGTCTGCGCGAAAAACGGGTTTGACGTCTGTGCGTTTGACGCCGGACGAGAAGCCGGGCGCTGTCCTTTCCAATTCAATAGAAAGGCTCGCTGAGCGAGCCGCTCGGGTCGTTTCCGTTTGCAATTGTGCAGCGTTATCGTTCATCTGCACCTGAACCGGCATCCGCTTGCTCTTGGCTTGCCGCACCCAAAACAGCCGGTCTGCACCGGGGCGTTATGCCTCGGCTTTTCCGGTGTAGAGCGCAAACGCCTCGGCGAAGCTGGCGTTCACGTCAAAGGGCGGCGTGTATGCCACGTCGGACGTGACCAGACACAGGTCGATCCGGGCCGAGGTCTCGTCCGCGCGCCGGTCGAGCTTCGTGAGGGCGGCACGGATGACCTTCCGGTCGTAGTTGATCGTGGTCACGCGCCGCACGTCGCAGCGGTAGGTGATCTGATTGCCGTCGGCGTTGAAGCGGTAGCCGCTGCCGCCGTTGGGGATCGTCTGCTCGCAGCAGCGCAGGTCGTTCATGTGCCGGAAGGTGCGGGCAACGCTCTGACGCGCGGCGTTGAGGCTGACCTCGCTGTCCATGTCGATGTCCAGCGCATCCTTTGCCGTGCGGATGGCGGCGCTGAGCGTCTCCTTCTCATCGAGCACGTGCAGAAGGAAACGGGCAATGTCCGTGATCTGCTCGTAATACTCCGTTTCCGGCACGGCAGCAACGGTCTCGTCCTCCGCCTCGGCCATGACCTTGCGGCGCAGGTAGGTGTTTTCGACCTTCGTGATGTTGGCGTCACGGTCGAGGATGCTCTGCGCTTCGTCCAGGAAGGACTGGAGCTTGTTCTGATAGCGGAATGCTTCTTTCAGATTCATCGGGTCGTCACCTCTGTCTTTCAGGTTGTTTTCTGACCCGATTGTAACGCGCAGCCGCCGGATTGTCATGGAACTTGCAGTTCACTCCCGCGCGGGACGCGGCACAAAGACGGCCGGGAACAAAAAGCACCCGGATCTGATAGCAAATCAGATCCGGGTGCTGATCCGGCAGCGCCGCCGGGCTTGCTTGCTGCACAAAGCGTCTTACCGCAAATGCGCGCAAAGCCAATCCACGCCTTTATCCAAGGAAAGCACAGCCCTCGGTGAAAAAACAGGATCACAGAATAGATGAACATCGCAGCAGATATTAGGGGGGAAATTGCGTCTGCCCTTATCGCAGATTATAGGATCGTATCAAGGATCTCGATTTCTGCGTCGATGATTTTTTTGAGGGAACGCAGTTCCGCCTCGGTCAACGTGATGCTCTTGCCCATTTTTTCATGGTCGGGAGACCAATCACGCAGATCATATTTGGGCTCGCCTCCATTCCAGCTAATACGGTTAAGCTCTTTTTTCCACCCGCTGGGATGCTCTCCCACGACACCAACACCGTTGATAATTTCATACTTAAGATCCTTTTGGGTTGCCACTGTCTGTTCCTCCTATATCATTACGCGCCATGCAGGACGATTTCCCGTAGCAATTGCGCCACGCTTTTCTAATGATGCCGTTAATTTGTACTTACTGACGATGCTTTCGATCATGGCCTTCTTGTCCTTGTCGTAGGGAATCCAAACAATGCCCGACTGCTTGCGATTATCAACAATTTGAATTTTCTTCTGTTTCAATTCTTCAACGAAAGAATCGCCACTTGATTTCTGAGTCGGCTTCTGTTCGGCATCGGCGCTCAAAAAGCCCGCTTGCTTTGGATGCGCAGCGTCCGGGCTCCTCCTTGGATTCGCTTGCGTCGGGGCAACGGCAACCGCAGTTTTTTTCTCAGCGGCTTTTAATGGGATCGCTTGGTGCACCGACGGCCTCGGCATTTTTACCGGCGCTGCATGTGCTCCAGCATCCGTTTCCAAGGCTGAAGTGACCGGCTTAAGCTCGGACTGTTTTTTATCGGAGATCGGCATCGTTTCCGCAGCGGCTTGTGCACCTTCAAGCGCAGTTGCGGGTGCATTCACCATGACGAATCTCTTGGGGTCAAGAGCAGCTGCGATCGTTTCATGGTCTTGCTCCGGTTTTGCCGCATTTCTGCCCTCAAGAATAGCAAAAGCTCTCGACTTTACCCGCTGCAACAGTTCGGTTTCGCGAGCATCGTTTTTTGCTTCCGAAACATCTTCCGGCTCAATCCCATAGCCGGCAAGCTCGGCTATTACTCTTTCGATTGTCTTTTTGCTGTCTCGGTAGAACTCACTGCCTCGTATGCGAATAAATCTCCAGCCAAGACGCTCAAGAATGGTTTGCCGCTCCATATCCTCACGGATCTTTTCTTCGCCGCTGTGCCATCTCTCGCCATCACATTCGATCGCGACTTTCTTTCCGCCGCAAACTGCAACGATATCCAAACGATAGCTGCCAACCTTCCATTGCTGGACGAGGTGATATCCTCTGTCTGAGAGAGCAGTTGCAACCGACACCTCAAAGGGAGAGTCCGCCCGCTTTTCAATTTCGGCGTGCGTTGTTTCCGTTGCCTTCGGGTCTAACGAGTAATCTATGAGCGTTTTGCGGATATCTCCGGGCTTCAGATCACTTGCCGGATCCAGCGAATCTACGACCCACAGCTGGTCTTTTGCACGGCTGACCGCAACATTATAACGCTTACGGTAGGAGTCATCCGGCCCAAAGCTCATCATATGGATCGGGCCTGTCTCCATTCCGCTGTCCACTAAGCTGAGAAAAATGACGTCTCGCTCATCCCCCTGAAAGTTGGCAGAATTGCCGCACAGAATATTTCTCCCAATAATGTCCTGCGGCTTCAAGCTGCGTTCAATTTTCTGCTGTATCAGCTTAACCTGTTCATCTCCCAGCAGAGAAATAACGCCGAAGGATTTCCCGGCGTATTCCGACTGCTCGAAACAGGCCTGCATCAGCGCAACAATCGTCTCTGCTTCCTGAGGATTTGTTTTTCCATCCCGCTGTCCGTCAGCAACACGGTAGTTTACAACTGCGGGTAGCAAAACACTATTGCTGGCGTCACGCAGCGGCTTAACTTTTCCGTTGTAGGAAAGCATATTGCTGAAGCCGATTATTTCAGGGACACAGCGGAAGTGTTCACGGAGCATCAACGGCTGAAAAGTTGTTTTTGCAACATCGTAAATGGATGTCTTTGCAGTATAGAGATGTGCGTTGGGGATCTTGTCCTTTATGTACTGCTCCTGCAAAGATGCAATTTTCTTGTCCTCAACACCAACGGCCATAGGGCTGACCTGCCTGTCATCTCCGACGATGACAAGCTTCTTGCCCATGTATAGAATGGCAAGAGAGGATATATCCGACTGGCTTGCCTCGTCGATAATGACGACATCGAATTTGTTGGCGCGAGGATCCAGGATTTCGAGCGCCTTGTTGATGGGCATGATCCAGCATGGCACAGCATTCTGACACTGCACCATAAGCTCTCTTGCCTTTGCCTTGAGCATAGGCGCTCTTTTACCGGTCCCTTTGCCTATACTCTTGACGGTGAGTCGCCATCCCTCCAGCGCCTGCTTCATGCTAATGTCAGCTTCCGTTCTCCGCAGCAGATGATACCAGCCGCTCTTTTCAGCATATTTTGCTGTTACATCGCGATATTCACGACTTAACCGAAGGCTCTCAGCCTGCAGCTCCGCAAAAGGCTTTTGTGTGATTTCTTCGATTATTCCGCAGAGCTGCTTCCACCTCCACGCATCTTCAATACTGCCGGGAACAGAGCAAGCGCCATGAATGCCTTCTCGCGCGCGTATCGCATCCGCCCACTGCGGCGCAACAGACTCAAGAATTTTCAGCGCCTCATTGCGTCTGCGCTGGAGCTCATACTTTTCATACACGCTCTCCAAGACTGCATAAGCCTCCGAGTATGCCGCAAAATCACCTGTTTCGATTGCCAAAACAAGTTTTCTGCAAATATCACTGTTGCCACGCTTGCCGGATGTCAGAATGTTCTTCTGCGTATCCAAGGCAGAACGGCATGACCGGGACTTCAAGACAGCGATACATGCCTCGCATATTTCAGGAACAAGCTGCTCAACACCGCTAAGTATCTTATCTGTGGCGCTGATCTCAGTATCAAGGATATCCTTCCGGAACAGGACATCACCGGGGATACCAACGGCAGACAGCTTTTCAAGGAGCGGCTCATAATCGGTACTGTACCAGTTGAGGTACTTTTCGATCAGTCCTATCCAGTTTGATGCCACACTTTCCGGCTTATCTCGGTCGAGGTCAGCAAATGCCGGGACATCATTTGGAGTAAGCAGCTCATTCCATACGGTGCCGCACTGTTCTCTGATGTTCTGCAATTCAATGTATTTCAGGACAAGCGCACAGTCTTCTGCAGAAGCGGGCTGCTCACCGTTGATAGTGACAGCGTCAAGCGCTTGGGCATATTCTTTGTGAAGCGCTAATGTGAACCTGCCGACTTTCCCTTTATCTGCAAAAAGCGGCTGCATTTTTTCAAAAGGCGTTTTTAAGAGAGTAAGAGACACGCCTTCCTTGATGTGCGGGTGCTTGCCGAGTGATATGGCAACATACGCATCCGCGCAGTCACAGGCTTCTGTGATTCTGTCTATGAGAACCTGCCATCGTTGACGATAGGATTTTCCGACCTTTCCGTCAACAGCTACAGCCTTCATCCAGCGATCGATTTTACCGAAGGATGTGGCGTACTGCTTCAAGTCCTCTATGGCATCCAAAGACGGATAAGGGATAGTAAATTCACCAAAATCACCGGCAAACGAAATGACCTGCTCTGCATCGCTGTTGCCGATGCTCCATGAATTTTCAGCTTCCATGTCAGTAATTTTGTTGAGCATGTGCTGATATTGCTCCCATTTGGCGACAAAATCACCGGGAGTCATAATGCCCGCCGGATCGGGCAGCTCTGCTTCAAGCTCGCTCTCATCCGCCGCGGTCACGCCTTCGTTGCTGCGGTATAGGGCACTCAGCTGTTCAAAGCTAAGGGGCAGCGGCGCATAGAGGCGCACTCTCCCCGGAATATAAGAAAGGTCTTGTGTGTGCTCCACGACAAATTCCGCGGCCTTGGAGGGGGAAATATCCTCGCCATTGAGCACAATACAGCTGCATTCCTGATGGATAATGGCATAAATCTTCTTGCGGACATCGGCAAGTCTGCTGATAACATCACGCCGCTCGGCGGCGAGGCTGTCCATTTCCCTCTTCACTTCGAATGACGTCGTCCGGGAGGTATAGCTTGTAATGCCATCTACCGACCGCTCCATATCCACATTGGAGTCGTCCAGCATGGAAACGCAGAGATCACGAAGTCCGGGAGCCACCTTTTCCTTCAAAACGCTCAGGGCTTTTTTCGTATGGCTCGTTACAAGGACGCTCTTGCCTTGGGCAAGAAAATGTCCCATGAGGTTTGCAATAGTATGTGTTTTCCCGGTTCCCGGAGGTCCTTGTACCAAAACTGCGTTATAGTGTTCAATTCGCTTTGCAATGTCGAGCTGCTCCTTATTTGCCTCCTTGGACAGCAGAATATCTACGCTCTCGCCGCCAACAGCAGCAAGGCGCTCTTCAATAGGGGCTTCGCCGATATCCTCGGGAATATCAATGGTACCGCCGGAGACAATATCGCGGATGGGCTTTGGCACATCGCCTGTTACCTGTACATCCTCGATTACGCGTTCTATCGCCTTCAACGTACCATCAAGACGCTTTCTGACAATGAAGCAGGGGCATAGGTACAGCAGCAGTCTGCTGTGTGTCTTTTCGCCGAAGGCAATTGCTTGTTCGGAGAATCGGCTGCTGGAAGAAAGCTGATGCACAAGTATCTTCAGAAACGCCGGAGTGTCGTTGCGGTCAAGCGGATGGTAGTCATTCTTCTGCAGATCCTCCGTCAGCGCGCTAATACCGCTTAGATTGACATCGTCCATCACCTGAAACACTGCTGAGTAGAGCTCAGACGGCGTTTCCGTATCAACAATACTGACGGTATTGCTGTCGGCATCGTATTCTATCTTGACGCGATGGGTCAAAACCGGGTGACGAATTTCGGGATTGTCCGCATCGCAAAGCATACCGTTCGCGGCAATGATCTCTTCCGTTTCCGACTCGCGCTGCAATTCAAAATAAAAGCGATATATGTCGGCAAAGAGATTTCTCGTCCGCTCGGTGATCTTCTGCGTTTGCACCCATTCGGAACGAATGGCAAGCCAGCTTTCATACTGTTTTACCCGGTCTGTGTTGTCGGTAAAAAGCTCGGGCTGAGGTGCCTTTGATTTCTCCGCAGCATCGTCAAAAAGGGACAGCATCGGCGCTTCCTCCTCGGTCTGTAGAGCAACAAACTCTTTGACCTGCGCCTCATTGCGATAGCTGTCCCATCCCGGCAAAAGCCATTCTTTGAAGGCGGCATTCGGCTGCGGGCATTTCTGAAATTCCGGTTTATGAACAGAAAGAAGGATATTTTCTCGGCTTCCGTCCTCGTTTTCGGTCCCGTCCTCAACGCGGTCTCGGTAAAAAACTTTGATGTTTTCCGGGTCATCAGGGAGCTTGGAGAGTGCAAAAAACCAAGGGTAATCCTTCGTGTTTAGGATTACCTTTTGCTTTAGCTTATTTAATTCTCGAATAAACTGAAAAAGCGAGATCGTTTTGCTTTGGTCAGTCAACATCTGTTCGTGAATCTGAGTATTCACAGCCATAAATCAAGCCTCCCCATGGGTGTTGCCTTGGTACGCGATTCTGAAATAATCCAGCACCTTCTTAAAGCGATCCTGCGCAGACAGACAGGCATCCCGCAGATAGCCGCGCCCGTTCCGCCACTCCTTCTGCGCATGGATAGTGTAGCACATTATCGGAAAAACGCCAAGATTTGACGATGGAATATTTTCGAATTTTTCCAATAGCGGCAATCGTGCGCATCCGGCAAATCAGACATATTTTTTTATGTTCATCGAAAATACGAGCTGCGGAATCATGAAATTTATTGAAAATCTTTCCTGTTCACGGTATACTATCCTTGCCGTGTTATACTCAGAACCAAAGGAATATGGCGCAGATCGAGAGGGCACACCATGCTATACAACGGACTTTACGAGCAAATCATAAACAAAGATCTGGACACCGAGCTTTCCGGTACGGACAAGCTCTGTCAAACTGCGCCCATTGACCGTGCGGAAGCGGCCAAGGTGTTGGCAAAATATGTTGCTGAGATCGTTGAAAAGGGTCTCAACAACGTGAAAGACAACGGCGGAGACCTCTCGTCTCAGGTCGAGCTTGTCAACCGCATCGTGTCCACCGTCATGACGGAAACAAAAGAAGCGGACTTCGGCACGCTCTCCGTTGCTGAGCGTGCCGAGCAGCTTCTTGCGCTTTTTGATAAGAAAAACAACGTGCTGGCGCTGGACGAAAGGGCCGAGATCATCCGCCCAGAGACCTCGATCGCGCAGAGCTCGCTCTTCACCGGCGCAATTCATGAGCCGCAGATGTTCACCGAGCTCAAGAAAGAGATCATGTCCTGCAACCGCATGGATATGCTGGTGTCCTTTATCAAATGGAGCGGCTTGCGTCTGATCATGGACGAGCTGACCGCCTTCACGCAAAACGGCGGTGAGCTGCGCATCATTACAACGTCCTACATGGGTGCCACCGATGTAAAAGCCATTGAGGAGCTGCGCAAGCTGCCCAACACACGCATCAAGGTCAGCTATGACACCAAGCGCACCCGCCTGCACGCAAAAACCTATGTGTTTTATCGTGACACCGGCTTTACCACGGCCTATGTGGGCTCCTCCAACCTCTCCAATGCGGCGATTTCCAGCGGTCTTGAATGGAACGTAAAGGTTACGAAGAAGGACCTGCCGGAGACCATGGATAAGATCGCTGCGACGTTCGAAAGCTACTGGAATTCCAATGAATTTGAGTATTATAGCGAGGATCAGAAGCAGCGCCTTGCGCGCGCGTTGAAGGCGGAAAAGTATTTCGACACCAACAATGCCGCGATCTACACAATGGACATCCAGCCTTATTCCTATCAGCAGGAGATCCTGGACAAGCTGGATGCCGAGCGCAATGTGCGCGGCTATTGTCACAACCTCGTCGTTGCGGCGACCGGCACCGGCAAGACGGTCATTTCTGCGCTGGATTACAAGCGCTTGCGCAAGCAAAACGCCGGGCATCCCTGCCGCCTGCTGTTTGTGGCGCACCGTGAGGAGATCCTCAGGCAGAGCCTTTATACCTTCCGGGCGGTGCTGAAGGATGCAAACTTCGGCGAAATGTTTGTCGGCAGTTGCAAGCCGGATAGCATCGACAACCTTTTTGTGTCGATTCAGACCTTTAACGCACAGGATCTCACCGCGAAAACCACAAAGGATTTTTATGATTATATCATCGTGGACGAGTTTCACCATGCAGCAGCACCCACCTATCAGAAGCTGCTTTCGTACTATCAGCCAAAAATTTTGCTCGGCTTGACGGCCATCCCGGAGCGAATGGACGGCAAGAACATCCTGCCGTACTTCAACAATCGTATTGCCGCTGAAATTCGTCTGCCGGAGGCCATTGACCGCAAGCTCCTGTGCCCGTTTCAGTATTTTGGCGTGACCGACACGGTCGATCTGGACAAGCTCAAATGGGCAAACGGCGGCTATGACAAGGGCGAATTGTCTCGCATTTACACGCTCAGCGGCATGATGGCAAACCGCCGCGCCGATTTGGTCGTGTCATCCCTGCTCAAATACGTGACGGACATCGATGACGTAAAAGGCCTTGGATTCTGCGTTACCGTCGAGCACGCAAAATTCATGTCGGAATACTTCCATGCGCACGGCATACCGTCCATGTTCTTAACCGGAAAGTCCCCCGATGAAGAAAGAAAAGAAGCGAAAAACCGCCTCGTTTCCGGCGATGTCCGCTTCATCTTCGTCGTGGATATTTATAACGAAGGTGTCGATATTCCTGAAGTCAACACCGTTTTGTTCCTGCGTCCGACCGAATCGCTGACCGTGTTCCTGCAGCAGCTCGGCCGTGGACTTCGCCTATCTGAAGAGAAAGAATGCCTGACGGTTCTTGACTTCATCGGTCAGGCAAACCGCAAATACAACTTTGAAGATAAGTTCGCCGCGCTGCTTTCCAACACCACACGCAGTGTGACCCGCGAGGTCAAGGATGGTTTCCCCTCTCTGCCGAAGGGCTGCTATGTGCAATTAGAGAAAAAGGCCGCGAAATACATCCTCGATAACATTCGCGCCTCCTACGGAAACAGCGCCGGTCTTGTGACGCGCATAGCCTCTTTTGAGGAAGACACCGGCTTGAAGCTCTCGCTGGCAAATTTTCTGGACTATTACCGTCTTGCTCCGCGCTCGATCTATAAATTCGGCACCTTCTCGCGCCTGTGCGCCCGCGCGGATGTGATAGATGACTTCACCGAGCCGATGGAAGAAATCATGCAGAAGGCCTTTGCGCGTCTTTGCACCATTGATTCGCGCCGGCTCATCCAGTTCTTGCTGAACGTCCTTCCCAACATGAACAACACAGATTTTTCGAAGCTTGCTCCGGTAGAGAAGCGTATGATGCAGATGTTCTATGTTTCCGTCTGGCTGAAAGCGGCGGAGGATTGGAACAGCGACGAGGTACTTGACGATCTCTATGCGCTTGCTGACAGCCCGGTCATGCTGCACGAGCTGCTGGAGCTCCTGCAATATAATTACGACCACATCGACTTTATCGACGAGCCGGTAAATGTCGGCTTTGACTGCCCATTGGACTTGCATTGCACATACACGCGTGACCAGCTCTTGGTGGCGCTCGATTTCATGAAGCCATCCACCGTTCGTGAGGGTGTGAAATGGCTTCCCGAAAAGAACATTGACGTATTCTTTGTTACCTTGAACAAGGCGGACAAGGATTATTCGCCGACTACGATGTACAACGATTATTCCGTCAACGAGCGCTTGTTTCATTGGCAGAGCCAGAGCACCACAGCAGCGGACTCTCCCACCGGTCAGCGCTATATTCACCACCGCGAAAAGGGGAGTCGCGTTTTGCTGTTTGTCCGCGAATGCAAAACAGATCGTATTTCCGGAAGCGCGGCCCCCTATACCTATCTCGGCACAGCAAACTATGTGAAGCACGACGGCAGCAGACCGATGAATATCACATGGAAACTGGAGCGCCCGATCCCGGCGAAGTATTTGAAAAAGACAAATAAACTGGTAGTTGGATAAAGGAGAGATGATCATGGATATGCTTCGCGCAAAAGAAATCCTGGAAGGTCTGGCCAACGGGATAAATCCACTAACCGGAGAGCTTTTAGCCCCAGAGGATTCCTGCAATCAGCCGGATGTTATCCGCGCGCTCCACGCGATTTTGTCTGCCCTTGCGAAAAAAACGCAAAAAGTGCAGCCGGAGAATGCGGGCAAGCCATGGACAAGCGAAGACGACCGCATTCTTGCGACCATGTATGATGAAGGAAAAACGTGCAAAGAAATATGCGAATACTTCAAACGTTCAACAGGCGGCGTCGCTTCGAGATTGGTCCGGCTTGGGAAAATACCCGACAGAGAAACCTTTCGGAGACGGTGTTAAGTAAAATTCTCCTTTCGCAGAGCTCAGAGTCCTCCTGACAAGTGAATCTGTACGGACAGATTCGTTGCTTGCTAAGACAATGCCACATCATAGACGACAGCCATCTCCGATCGCTTTCGGGGATGGCTGTTTTTGCCGCCTTCGCGTCAAATCTGCAAATGCTTTGCAGGCGTGGTGCATTTTTTGCGGTTTCGAGGCAGATATATCGGGACAATGGGGACTGAAAGGACAAAAAAAGACTACGTTCCTGAAAACTCTCAGCCGAAGACTGCATTTTGGCTGATTATATCCGGGATGTTTCTTGAAAATACTCAAAAGAAACGCGCAAAACGCACGCGTGCGTTTTTAATGCACGCGTGCGTTTTTCTCATTTTGCCGTTCGATACTTGGCTCCTGCCCCTTTTCCTTCCAGCGACAGCAGCCCGGCATTTTTCAGCTTTTGCAGGACCCGATATGCCTGAGAAGGTGTCACGTGCAGAAGCTCCACCACATCTGCACGAGTAACTTCTCCCTTCGTCTGCGCCAGTTGCATTACCAGTTCCTGATGCCGAAGCGCATCGATATCCCGATTTCGCACATATTCAACGGCATTGTTCGTTTTTTTTGAGTACCTCGAACTCATGATATAATATCGTCCGCGACCATTCCCCAAGCGTTCGACCAATCCAGACTCCACGAGGGTTTCAAGAGCAACGCGTACCCGAGCCTCGTCGGTATGAATTTTCTCTGCAACATCCTGCACCGTGGCGCGATGTAATTGCTTTACTGCATCCAGTGCAAGCAGCAGATGGATCGGCAGCGACCGTCCAAGGCGCTGCTGTTCTTCGGAAACCATGCAAATAAATGCTTTATCGGTCGGCCCTTTGGGAATAAACAGTTTCACACTCGATTGCGTAGAATTTGAGTAGTCCGGAAGCAATCGCCCATACAGCAGGGAGCCTTCAAAAATGCGGTCGATTCCTCTTCCCGTACGTTCAGCCAGGCCAATACGCTTCATTGCATCAGCCAATGCCGGGTTTCTGCCATGAGGTTCGGCATCCAGTAAATTGTCGGCTCGAATGCCATCGACAAAGCCGCCGGGATTGCTGATGGTCATTCCTTCATCCGTTATTTGAACCAGAACGCGGCCCAGGACAGAATAGTCTCTGTGACAGAATGCGTTGACCAACGCTTCGCGGAAGGCCCTGGGATCATAGTCTGGAATCGTGATGCGGAACAGTCCCTGTTCCATTTCCTCACTGTGATTCCACACAGAAAAGGTGTCCGATATTTTTTCAAATGCCGCAAGAATGGGCAAATAGAAGGACTCGTTCACTTTAATATCCGTGCCCACGAGAACTTGTATGGATGCTTCCGCTGTTGGCATATGACGCTTTAGTGCCTCTTTCCTGCCAATCAGCAGCATGCCGCCAAATGTAGGAACGACAGCTCCATTCTGCATTGTGACCAACTGTAACGCCTTGTCCAACTCCTCGTCATTCAGTTCCAACAGGGCTATTTCTCCGCGATAGGAACGAATGATGTTCCGCAATCGTTCGCGTTCCACAGGATCAAGATCCTGATAGGTAGCGTCCGGAACAGGCTGTGCGGAATAATCGAGCAGGCTCAAAGAAGAAAGTCGGGCGGTAATTTCGTATGGATACATGGGAACATTTTCAGGTTCGCCATTCGGCTTAAGCCGGCGTCGCTGAATCTTGCCATCCGAGGAAGCTACCACGCTGGTACGCTTGGGAACAGAAATTTTCAACACCGGCAAATCGTATTCCAAAATTTCCGTACGAACAGAAACCGGCGGAACTGTTCGATTGGCAATGAACGCCGCAAGCTGTGTGATATCTTTATGCTTATCGTGCAGTCCCGTAATTTCTCCATCGTTTTCGACGCCCAAATACAAGTCGCCGCCATCGGTGTTTGCAAAGGCAACCACCGCGTCGATGATGTTGCTGTCAGGCAAACAGGTTCTGTCGCTTTTAAATTCATTCACAAGGTTTTCTTTGAAACCGATATTGGACACAATCTCACCTCCCCAACGCAATCATTATAATACGCAATCATTATAATGCACGCGTGCGTTTAATACAACAGAGAACGCACAAATTTTGCCGTGTTAATTTTGAGTGTTCCTGTTGTTTGGGCCACAAGGATATCTTTGATGTGTGTAGCAATCTTTTGGCGCGTGCTTCAGGCAGTATCACGCCGGATGTCCGGTCTGCTTTGGATGATATCGCCCTCCGCTTTAGCTATTATTTGCCCAAAACTCAAAAAACGCATCATAAAGACGATAGCTCATGGCTTCGTGTAGTAAATCATCCCGCCTCTGCCGAGAAGTTGTGTCTTATCTAAAGGCTATCTAAGATTGTTTTTAATGCATACGGCTTTGCATATTTTAAATGTGTGTCGCTTACAAAGATCGTGTTTTCTGCTACAGGCTTAGCCCACATAGCAGGGTAAACCACTACTTTCTTTTTGCTGTAACGACCTTCTGCCCAAACAGAATCATGCGAGACATCGATATGTACACCGGAAATCTGCAGTATCTGCTCCAATGATTGAATCAAATACTGCTGCTTTTTATCGGAAATTGCAGGTGCCCTAATGCCTGTTTCGCCCCAGTTCAACAAATCAAGCGCAGCCTTGCGGTCGAGAAAACCGTGGATATGTTGATTACGGTAGTGTTTCAGACATTTATGGCAAGCACTGTCGCAAGTACAACCGGTAAGTAGCTCTCTGGTTTTTTCAAGCAGCTTTTGAATTGAAGATTCGATGCTGACAGCATAACCCGCTCCGCTCGATAGGCTATCATACAAGTAGATATCAACGAAATCTCCAGCTTGATTTTGCCTGACACGATAGCCGGTAACAAGCTCAGTAAATTCAATGTCCAGTTCCTGACAAGCTGCCAAGCGCAATGCTTCCGCAAGAGACTGTCCAGCACGATTAAGCCAGGAATTTCTCATGGGATTTATTTCAATTTTCTGACGATCCAAGGCAAATTCCAACACAAGCATATCTGTAACAAAGTCATACCCGAGGTTTATGTTAAGTGTATCGGCGTGCTTACAACGCGTTTTGATGAACTTGGATCTATATGGGCGCATAACATCTTTAAGTACCGCAGGATCATCTCCAGGCATTGCCGCGCCGCAGTCACAACAAATTGTAAACCCCTTATTGCTTGCACCCTTGTTAAGCATAATGATGCGCTGATTTGGCCGAACTGCCATTCGGATATTAGTGCATCCATCGACAGCTGTAACATCATCAGCATCAGGCAGTGTGGAATATAGCGGCTGCTGAATTGCCGTATATTCTTCGTTCAGCTGCGCCGTTTCAATCGATGTAGCATTTCTCGGTGCAAATCCCCACGGGCGCAACATTGGCAGCATATTCGTCAAATTCGAATTGCCACAGAAGGGACACGCTTCATGATTATCCTCTTCCAAGCCAAACCAGCCGCACTGCCCGCATGTGCGAATAGTCTTTCTATAGCTGGCATCTTGAATAAACGAACGAGCCGGAGTTGCTGCGGTGCGCTCGCTTCGATCTCCGCCGGGGTAGTAGAGGCCGCCAATCTGATACGTTGTTTTGTCAACAACAATGGCTCTGCCAGGCGCATATTCACCGATTGCAACATCCAAACCACGCTCGACCTGATACTTCACTTTTCCGTTTATATCAGAGATGTATGTGCTGACCACATTTTTGGGGAAAGAGTATGTCGGAATAACGCCCTCCTCATAGAGTGCATCCAAAAGAGACTTTTTTCCGTTATCATTACTATCATCTGTCTCAAATAGTTCCGGATGACTATCACGCTTTTGCTTTAATGAAGCCAAAGCATCTTTAAGTGCGCCTTTATAACTCTGCAATGCCTCCTGAGAATCCACAGGAACAAGAATATCATTTTCGCCTATTTCAAATATGTTCAAAAAAAACGAGAATGGTGCCAAGTGATTATCAAGAAAGTCAATAGCAGAAATTGCATCCAAACTATCGGATTTCGTTTTTAAATAAGCTTGCAATGCAACCATACCCAGATGTCGCTGGACAATTTTCTCACTACCGATATCAATCCACGGTCTTCTCGGATCCCCTCTGAACATTGGTACAGGGTTAGAGAAATACAGGGAATCATGAGGGCCATCTTCACAGAATGTAACAATCGTTGATAAACTGGAGCCTCGGCGTCCCGCACGACCTGCGCGTTGCTGATAATTCTCACGCATAGGGGGTATATTTCGCAGTCCAACAGCAACCAGTGAGCCAATATCAATACCCACTTCCATTGTAGTAGTGCTACTCAGGATGTCAACTGGTGCCTCACCATCCTGTAGGAAATCTTGGAAACGGAGCTCATACTGCTCTGTTTTGGACCAAAGCTCGTCCCTCTGATCTTTGTGGGACAGTTGTGCTGTATGTTCTTCCGTGTCAATTACGCGGATAGTCTCGCCCTGGAGTGCTTCATTAATAGGCGCACGCCAGAAATCCAGTGCATCAATTTCTTCTGCTGTCATGGGATGGATTTTTTCACACTTGCAACTCGGGCATTTCCCTCTCAGCAAATACGGCGTAAGCTCCGAACAGTCTTCACACCGAAACCAGGTATGGCTCAAATCGAAACGTGGTTTTACACGGGACAGATCGATATAATACTTTCCATTAGAAGACTGCCCTTCGTCCATAAATGTTTTTCGTAAAATTCGATTCCATTTTGCTGCGATAGGATCATTATCGCTCCATCCCATTATTTCTCGTATATCGGTAGAGAATTTTTTATCCTTATCAATACCGTATCCTACATAGTTAGGGCGTACTTTTTCGCGTATTACATCAGGGATTGTATGGCCAAGGACCACAGAGGTGTCACAGGTGGAAAGAATCCATGCATTGAACAGCTCCATAAATTCTTCTTCAGCAACTTCAATTCCTTCCTCCGCCAAAGCGTCAATCGCATCCCATTTTGCTGCATCTGTAGGCTCTATCCAACTGAGCGCAGAGTCAATCAGCGTATTATATCCGCCACAATAAAAACGAAGAAGCTGTTCTTTCATCTGTGTCGGCGCATTATCAATGGTGAAACGAGGGGAGTATTGCTGCTTTCGTTTCTTTGCGCGTGCGTAATTCTTCAATGCTTGCGTGCCGTGCTCAATCAGCCTTGCGCGTTGCTTTTCGGTTTCACTGTCATGGAAAATCTGAACATGATGCTCTACGGCTACCATGGCAAAGTAGTCATAAAAATAATTCATGGATTGTTCCACAACTTCTTGTTCCATTCGATCAATAGCAAGTGCAGCAAGCTGTCTGGCAGCTGTCATATCAGAGGCATCCGACATATCTCTTGCCAGTTTTGCTGCCCGCTGACGGCTATCTGAAAACAACAACACCTTCCGACCCTCATTGGGAAGACGGTTAGGATCTCCTGTTTTTCCCGGAACTGCAGGCTGAGCCTGAAATTGCGCTTTGATTAGATTGAAGAAAGACTGATTGCCTCTCGTATTGAAAGAGGTGAGTTGCATTTTAGATAGCTCATGGCGGCAATGCGGACAGGTGGCAAATGTCAGAATATCTGGACGAGCTTTTGCCGTAAAACTGCTATAAAACAGTTTTCTGATTCCAGGCTTTCCTTCCAGAGAATCATCAGAGAAGTCAATAAAGCCACTAAAAACATCTAAATAACAAGGCAAAATCTTGTTCTGGCCTTGTTTCTCTGGCAGGCGATAGTTGGCAGACGGGATAAAGAGATGTATCTCCTTGACCTCATCCTCATTTATCATGCCAGGTTGGTGCCAAAGGTATGTACGTTTCCTGGCTTCAAAATCCTGCTTCAACACAAAACCTCTGAAGAAAATGCTGCCACATCGACGGTCGTTGTACAGTTCGTAAACGGTACTTCCGCACTCCTTGCAGGACAAATTGCCATCAGAAAAATAGACCTCACCCAGCACCAAACCATTTTCGCTATGAGAATGAGGACACTCCGGATTTGTACAGGCATAAACGCCTTTAATTCCTCGAAAAAGCATGTGCATTCTCGCCGGGAACAAGACGCTTCCGTTTTTGCTTCGAGCCAGAGGAGCAATCGCAAGCATGACACTAACTGCATGAAGTGCGTCTTCCAAATTGTGATTTGGAAAAACAGATTCTGCCAGTTCCTGCAGAGAAACTGCTGTTCCGCGACATTGTTTGAACATTTCGCAGAATGGCGCATAATCTACTAAATGATCATTTAGCCACTGATATGCTTCCTCGGAGTAGTCAAAGGGTGCCGCACTATTTATAATACCTGTCCAGAAGTGATTAAGCGCGTCAAGCCGTTCCGGCTCGTCCTCCTCAAACGAACCGGGAAAAGACTCTCTGAATTTACTAAAGGGAATGTCAAAGGTGCTCTCACCTCCAATCTTCTCTCGTTCACCTGAAAGGTAGCAGAATGAATGCAAATCATCAGAGGCAGTCAGCTCATTTGCAAACATTCTGACAGCTCGGCGATCCTCATCATCCTTATTGGGCATACTCGCCGTTGTCAGTATAAATTGAACCCTGCTGCGGTCAATACCCAAACGGTGGAACAGACGCCGAATGAGTAAGGATACTTCTCCGCCCGCTGAGCCTCGGTACATATGGGCTTCATCAATAACGAACAGCAGCCTATTATTGGAATCCGCATTTAGCCACGCTTGAGTATCTGCCCATATTTTATGTTCTCTGGGACGCAGCAGCATATATTCAAGCATGGAATAGTTCGTGATGAGAATATCGGGGCAGAATTGCTGCATTTCAAATCGTGTTACCAATTCAGCATCTTCGTCATTTGGAATATGCTTCCCTTTATAAAGTTTTTCAAGGAACTCATCAAAATTCTCCTTGGCAGGCAGTTTTCCATCCTGAATCAGCCGGTTCAAAAATGCTTGATCTTCCTCTGTTTCTGGATGAACCATGCGAGAATAAGTATCAGCGAGGGAACGATCTTCGCCACGCCTCGGTTCTTTCCCAGCATAGGGTGTTCTGCCGGTATACATACCGAATTGAGGCCGACGTGAATTACAACCGCAGGTATCTCGGAAGATGTTTACAAAGCGGTGGTCTGAATCACCGATTAAACGCCGCAAACGACTGACCTGGTCCGAAACCAGAGCGTTCATGGGATACATGATAATCGTTCGTACACCACGCATTGACCAGCTATCAGGACTGTTTCTTGCTTCTGCCGCAAGTTTTGCCATCAACGGCCACATAAAACACTCCGTTTTACCTGAGCCGGTACCTGTTGCCACGAATAGGTCCTGTCCTTCAAATGCTGATTCCAAGGCAGATATCTGATGACAGAACGGCGAAGGATATACGCCAAGATTTGCTTCTGACAGAGCCTTGAAATAATCCTTCAGCCAATCGGGCAATTTCGTAGATAATTGAATTCCATTCGGAGCGGTCTTATATGCCGGAGATGACTCGATATACGGTTTTTGATAAAGAACGCCCTCTTGATCCAACTTGTCCTGCATGGCTGAGAGCAAAATCGGGGATTTTCCAAAATACTGCGATTTTATATAGTTTTCCAGAGCTTTCCTCAGTTGTAAATGAACTCCGTTTGCGCCATTTGTCATGATTATTCCTCCGCAAAGCAGTAGCCAATTGCCTCCAATTCGCGCTTGAACATAGGGTAGATTTGTTTTGCCATCTTTCTTGTAAAAACCTGTGAAGACTCAGAAGTAAAGTCATACCGCATTGGCCAACTATATAGCTTGAAGAATTCTTCTTCTGAAGGCGGTAGGCGATAACCCACTTTGATCTCTATGAGACCTCCACTCTCTTTGACTTTGATTTCCGGAAGTGTGCCATACTGTTTTAGGAGCGCTATTGCGATTCTTCTATATTCGCCATAGTTACCTGTCTCGTTTGAGAAATAATCTCGCAGTCTCCATTCAGGGATTGGTTTGTATTGATACACTCCATTATCATATCGGTAAAAAGCAAAAATTCTGTTTGGTTCACCATATCTTGCGAGTGATATGCGCCTGTCTCTATCTGGGGCCTGTTTCCAATACTCGCGTATGAAAGGAGGGTTAAGCCGAAGAAACTCCGTGTTATCCGGCCAATCAATCGCTTCCCAATCGCCACGCTCCAACAGTTCTTCAAGATAGATTTCAAAAGTTTGCTTTTGTAAACAAAACATTTTTTCCACATTTCCGTTGTAATTAGACTTCTGAGTAGAATAGAAACCTAATCCGCTCATGAACAATTTCAAATCAGGTGAGTTACCCCTATACAAGGTCAAGTTCCCGACGGTTGATGCTGCAGGGGCTGCCGGAGAGACTTGATAGGCGGAATGATAGAAAAAACCATTTCGAAGATAAATGGAATAAATCTCATTAATCAAGCATGTCTTGTCTTCTGGCAACAAGAATCCAATTTCAGGGCATATAGTCTCATACGCATCGAAAATCTGGGAAATCCTATTTTTAAAATACTGAACGGACACTGAACCGCTGCCCTCGCTGTGATCCCAAAGAGATGCAAGTGCCATCTGTCCCGCAACGCTGTAAACGATCTGACAGGCCCATTCATTATCATCTGACCTTGGAATATTCAGTTGTTTTCCGATTGAAATAATCAGATCGTTTGTCATATGTGTCACTCTTCCTCGATATATCTTGCCACTTCGTCTTTTACAGAATTAGAGACACCGCTTTCGGTTTCAATAACATCCTTCAAAATATCCACTCTCCCGCTAAGGACGCAAAGGGGGAGTATACCAAATAGAACTTCCATATCCTTATCCCTGGCCGGATTGTCCATAATAGCCTTTGCATCTGTGAGTACAATTTCCAACTGCTGTGTCAGCAGCTTACTAAGCCCCAATCGCTTGAATGCGGCTATGCGAAGCGGCTGCTTCTTTTTATGGGAGAATCCCTCAAAATCATTGGCGCGTTTACCTAAAGCAGGAATGGTTTCAGGTGAAGTGCCGACTCCGACAAAACACTCGCTCAAAATCGGAAGCATATAATTGTACAGACCTTTGGGCTCAATTGCGAGGTCTTCGACATAAGGGTGAGTCCAAATTATATGTTTTTCAACAGAGCTAAATGCTTGGGGCAGAATATCTGACCACCCTTTACCAAACATGTTCCGCACAGATATAACCGGTTCATCGTATTTCGCCGCTTCATCTGCAATATTATAGTCGCAGTCATTACACAGCGTTAACTCTCCAGCGTCGCACGCATAAATTGCAGCAGACAATGCATCAGCAATATCATGTCCTCCGGGCCCTGCAATCAGTACAGGAACCTTATTGATATGCGCGGCATATATAAATGCAGCCAACATCGGATTCAGTTCATTTTCAACCTTTGCGCTGTGAACCAGATTTTGAGAAACAGCATTGAGTTCATCCTCCCAGCTTTCCGCTAAATCGACATCTTCCTCAGGATATGTCCAAACCGCAGCGCCGGAATATTTCCAGCTGACAGTCTCATTTCTGAGTACAGCCGGTGAATTGATCTGCGGCAGAATCACAGAAAGATCCGCAATGAATCCGGCCATATCTTTTTGCGCGCCAGAAATTTTTTGACGCACCGCTTCCAATACGGATTCTCCAAGAGTCTCATATTGCGATATCTCTATGTGCAGCTGAGCCAATCGATTTTGCGCCGTTGTGATCTCTGAAAGTATGCCACCATGCTTCTCTTCAGCAGATGATATAGATTTTTCAATATCCAATAGGCGTTGTTTTGCGATAGCTGCTTCTTGTTCTGCTTTGGCGCAAGTTTCTGCAATTTCTCCTTTTGCTTTTTCAATTTCTGCTCTATGCTCTTCGCACCATTTTTTGTATGCAGATTCGTCGCATATTTGTTTTAGCTCTTTGTGATGATCAAGCATTTGAACAATTAGCGTAGAATCCACATCTTCCGTATGTACATATTCTTCAACTGTTTGCAGGAAAGATTCCACATGGGTCTGCGCTTCTTGCGGTGACATGTCGTACATCTCAGATAATTTTTCAATAATTGAGTCTTTGGGAATTCCACATAAAAATTGTTTGAATTTCTGCCAATCGCCTTTACTGATGCCTTCTGCCTTGAAAACCGGCCAGCTCATACGCTGCAGCAACATTCGCTTGATTGTTTCCGCCAGTGCATAGACAGGGATTCGCTTTTGTGATTCATTAATTGAGATGTGTTTGTATATTTTTCGGTGTCTCCATGTAAAAAGATCGCGTTCACTCAATTCATAGAATGGCAGTGTGTAGATATCTTTTTTTATTGTTATGAATAAATCACTACCAGGGCGCGTGTTGAAATCAGCCAAATCACATAAAACGCCTTCAATATCGACATCTCTTTTTACGGCAAACAGGACGCTGCCTCGCACATAAGCTGGGATGCGAAGACCAGTTTTTAGCGCCTCAATGACCTCTCCTATACTCGAGAGTTTATCAAGAATTATAATCTCTATAGGTGTAGGCTGTTCAATATAAGTCGCATCTGACTGCCAACGACCAGTTTCAGTTTGGTACTCAGTCCATTCCCAGAATCCAATACTATCAGGATCACTGGGACCATCAGCGTGAAAAATTAGTGGGCGGTTATCAAATGTTTTCTCTTTAGTTTCATCAAAAGACGGAGCAACCAGTGTCCCTCCGATGGAGTCTGCTAATCTCTGCATCCAAATATCTTTGTTTTTGTCAGGACGATTGACTTTACATAAAGAAATCCAACGTTTATTCTCTGGTAACATATCATCCACCTCGCAGTCATTAATAGCCAAATGTTTTTCGCCTGCAAGTTTCTTGGCGTAAAGTAAATCTTCTTGGTGAAATAGCACAAGATATACTGTCAATTCAGAAATCTCATCCCGCATGCTTACTTCAAAGCGATTTAATGCAATGTCCAATGCCTTTTGTGTAGAAAAACCATTGTCACCAGCCCCCAGCAATGGAAATGCAACAGAAGAAATCCCCATACGAATTGCTTCCGTGATTGCGTTTTTATAGCATTGCGCAAGAAGATGTGCCGAAGAGGCTTCACTTATATGCGGTGAGACTGTATGAACAATATAACGACATGGTAGGTTGTATCCTTCGGTAACAACACATTTACCAACATCACAGCGCTGAATTTTTTCACAAGCTTTTTCTAACTCTGGACCGGCAGCTCCATGTATGGCGGTATCAATGCTACCCAAAGGAATCAGCTCTTTATTAGTAGAGCATACAATGGCATCACATTTAATTTTAGTAATATCACCTTTAACTATTTTGAGTTTCATGTTTTCCCCCTATGAATGGCTCCTTCTGGATTATAAGCAATCAGCATCCTGTACGCCTGATACGACATTTCACCTCGCCGTATCATTTCATAGAGCCACCGTCTTGTTTTCGGATATCCTGCAAACTTGTCGGCGAGCGCTCCAGCAGAATGCGCTACCGGAAGCATAGGACCAGGACAAGCTGTGAGCTTTTTAATAAGTTCATCATCCGAAGTCAAAGCTTCATAAATGTTTTTTTCTCGTTCAAAGCAAAGAGTTCGGACGCAGTCACACCCCTGATAAAAATGTATTTCCGTTCCAAACGCAAGCCCATCTATTTCCAAATTCTGCTCTGCGGAAAGTTTGTAGATACGATCTATTTTTCCTTTCCTTCGAACGATAGCTCTGCCGTCATAGCGGCATAAAACGGTAATCAACTTTGATTTTGGGAGTTTTGAATACTTTTCCTCTGTCAGCAGTTCTCCTGCATAATCTGAAATCGTTACTGTAGGCAGCGGAGCGCTCTTGTTTAAAGGCTGTTTGATCAAATACGAAAACCCCAGAGCCCCAGACTTTCCAAGCGAGATTAACTGCTCTCTTTCTCGAGTGCAGAGTTTATACAGTTTCCCGTCCCGAATACCCGACACATTTGCTGTTGCGGGATATGATTTCAACTCGGCATCATCACCACATAAATAGAAATAAACCTCAGGTGAGTTGTGGTATATAAAGTATGGATCCATGATGTATGCCGGCCATATAGGATAGAATTTCGTTGGCTTTTCGGTCAAAAAAACCGCATATTTAAGGAAGAATTTCGCAGAATAAGCCGAAAACCGCTTGATATGGATCTTATACAGATGCCAAGTAGTGAAAGAGCTCGCATGAGCCCGCGCCACTTCCGTTACCTCAATATCTAGATTGTCGGAACACAGTGGACGTCGTTGTAATAGATAATAGGAATTCCCGAAACAAGCCTTTCCCCCGGGCTGGATAATCCGCCCAGTTCGACCATCAAAAAAAGCCCCTGTCGTGTTAATCCCTGTTATTTTATTAGGCCAAAAGCGTTCTATCTCTGTATTCGCATTTACATACTCGAGTTCGTAGATTCGGCTTGGAATAGAGCCAACACTCAAGTAGGTGGTTCCAATCCGCTCAATTCGCTCAAACGAGTACTCATAAACTTGGTGTGAATCTCCGGCTATCTTAATTTTGTCGCAGTGTGCCTTGTGGTCTGGGGGGCAGAAGAACCCTAATTGTAGAGAAAACATCGCTCCCGTTACAACAAGACGCAAAGGCATTACATGGCTGTTAAGTGAAACAAGCCGCTGAGTTCCGGATTGAGAAAGCTGAATTTGCCTATCTTCACATTCTTTATTTTGTTCTGCACTACTATGAAAAAAATACCGTGTCCCAGTATCCACTCTTGCTTTGGAGAAACCAACATTTTGTGCACACAGTTCACATACAAACTGGCTTCCTCTTGCAGAAACTTCATAGGGGTACAGTTCGTTTGCCTTTTCGACTGTGATACGGCGATATCCAATTTTAGAGTCCCATACACATACATGCGATAACGGCATATTTTGTCACCCCAATTCGCCATATTGTTCGTAAGCCATCTGAATAGTAGCGCCAGTTCTCGCTTTGAAACGGACAAGGAAAGTTAAAGGTAAGCAGATCAGCTCAAATTTACTCACGGCCTTCTTTTACATACTCCACAATATTCCCAAAGTCCGTATCCAGAGTGCCACAGATTTTATCGAGCACAACCATTGCCACGGGTTCGTCTCTGCGAAGCTTCGTCATGGTGTTGGGAGCCAATCCGGCAGCTTTGCGCAAGTCTGCCTTGCTCATCTTCCTATCAACCAGCAATTTCACAGTCTGTTATACGAAACGGCCATATAGGAAGCCTCCTGATAAAATCAGAAATATATATATGAAAATTATAGCACGGTGGTGTCATATTTTTCAAGACGCTGTCGCGAGTGTGTGCGATTGTCTGATAAAAAAGCGGAAATCTGTAATTTGCAGAAAGATCCTTTAGGTCTACCCGATAATCAAGTCGTATAACGAGAAATGCAACGGCTCAGCGCTGCTTTAAAAATCCTTTACGGTGGATTTCCTCACCAAGAAAACCAAGGTCAACGAGGGCGAAGTGCCTCAGTACTATGTGGAGGATAGCCACCCGGCCATCATTGAGCCTTGGGAATGGGAACAGGTGCAAGCGGAGTTGGAGCGGCGTAAAAACAGCCGCAATCGGCACCGTCAGACCAGCCCCTTCTCCGGGAAGATCCACTGTGCCGACTGCGGCGGGATTTTCGGTGCCAAGACCTGGCACTCCACCGACCGTTACCGCCGGGTCATCTGGCAGTGTAACGACAAATTTAAGGGGGAACACAAATGCGAAACGCCCCACCCGACCGAGGAACGGTTGAAAGAACTGTTCCTGTCGGCCCTTGGGGCGTATCTTTCCGACCGGGAGACCGTCATTGTCCGGCTGCGCGATACCCAGCGGGTGCTTACGGATACGGATTTTATCGACGAGGACATTCGGTCTTTGGAGGAGAACCTAACCACCATCACCGGGAAGCTGCGCCTGTGTATCACAGAAAATGCAGCCAATACCGTAACCGAAGAAACCTACCGTACCACCCACGCCGAACTGTGCAGTCGCTTTGAGGAAACCGAAGCCAAACTGGCAGCACTGCAACGGCAGCGGGACAAGATGAAAGCGGATGCCATTGCCATCGGCGGTATGATGTTCGAGTTGGGAGAACTGACCGCCTTGCCGCTGACCTTCGATGAAAAACTCTGGCAAGGCACCATCGACCATGTCACCGTCCAAGCCGACGAGCGGGTGGTATTTGTGTTCAAAGACAAAGCAGAGATTACAACTACGCTATGACGGAGAAAAAACGGACTCGGTTTGCATCCAAAAGACGGCAAACCGAGTCCGATGCTTATTAGGAAAGACTATTTCACTGCTTGTTTATAATTATCCTTGAATTACTCATCCTCCAAATTTAATTGATCCCTAAACCTACGTAAAAAGTGCTTTGTTTCTTCATCATCAGCGCCGTAAATGTTAGTATCATCGAACCTGCTGTCCGCCCACGATGTTTTCCCCTTAGCCCGGATGCTTAGCTTTCCGCCGGCTATTGAGTATGTACGGTCCTCTTGAAAATTCCTGCCGCTATAGCTTGTTGTTGTAGAAAAGCCTTCATTGTCATTGAGTACTTTCTGACGGTTTCCCTTTGTGAATCTCATATAAATACCTCCCAGTAAGATTGTGAGTATATATTTTACTGTTGTACTGTTGTGGGCAAAAGAAAAATGTGGAAAGCAACAGCGGCGTTGGTGGGTTTAGGATTAAGGATAATTATCAACTATTTTCCTGTATCGAAGCATAGGACCGCGTTCAGGGTTCAGATTAGTTGATTCACGGTTAATCTGAACCCTGAACCTGATTGCCCTATAGAAAAGGAGTACGGAAGTGCACTAACCTTTCTTCTCTATTTATTGCTTAGGCCACATTTTTTGAGTACGAATCCACGATTGTCTGATTCGGAGGAAGAACAATTCCCATAGCATCTGCCTCAGCTTTTTTTGCCGCTGAATGATGCCACCCATCGGGAAGCATTCTAAGATGCCGTCTCACATTCGTCTGCTCTGATGGACGTGTATATGTTCTGGGCATTATTGCGCTCGGCATTGGGATGTTGGATTCGCACTCTTGAAGCGGCAAAGCAGACCGCCCCAAAGGTGAATTCACTGCTTTTGAAAGCGATGTCCACAATGTGAGAAGCTCGTCCTTATTTTTCAAGCCAAGAATGACAAGAATCAGTGTTGCAGTACATCCAACACCCGCAAGAGCCAACTGCTTCTTGTGCATTTTAATCCAAGCAATCAGCTTACCCTTTGAATTCGCTTCCTCCAGCGTGTTTTCCTGATAGGCTTCTTCGATGTGATTGATCATTGATAATCGCTCCTTTCATTTCATTGACTATCCCTACACTCAACCAACTCCGCAGAAATTCCGAGTTTCTCAGCAGTCTCCGGATGTTTCGAAATTGCTTCCGCAATCCGTATCGCCAGAATCCGTTCACGCACACTCATTTTCATCTCCTCCTTCTGTCGTGCTCTGCGTTTACATCTATATAATACAGGCTCCATACCAAGAAAAACATGACGGGTCCTGCAAAATAAGCATCCTATATTATGCAAATAGCGAAAAATAGCAGCGCTCCTCAAATCAGAAGCGCTGCTATGTCTTATTTCTTCGTCAGGTCACTATACCGTTTCATATCGATTTTGCCGTCTGCCATCATTTGCTCCACCCAAAGCTGGAGCGTTTCCACCGCAACAGACATTTTCTCCAACTCTCTTTGGATTCGAATAAAATCCGGCAATTCGTCATTGTCAATCATTCCATCGGCAGAAATGTCAATCAGACGATCCTTTTCCCGCTGCATGGAGTTGAGCGATGATAGCATTCCGAGAACAATCCGAGACAGATCATTGATTTTTATCTCTGGAACATACTGCCTGCCAATGGGGCACTGTTGTGAGCAGAAATAGTTACACAAAGCCGGTTTTTTATAGCCTTTTGCCATCTCCAGCACTTCTTCCGGGTGCGGCAAATATGAATCACCCTCAATGCGAACCAGTCTTTCCGGAGAAATGGTTTCCATCAGCTCACTGGCTGCCTCACGGGAAAGTACAAGTTCTTCTCTGGTAGTCTGATATATATTTTTATTTTCTTTCGTTGAGATACGAGGCATGGCAATTCCTCCCGAATGACATTATTAAAATTATACTGCACTCGATGCAAAAAATCCAGTATTTATGTAAGAAGCAGGACCAAATCAGTAAGAATGATACCGGCTCGGTTCTGTCCTTTTTGTCCCTTTTGTCCCGTGGGAATCAGTGAAAAGCCGTCCGCAGCCAGGGATGCACCCAGCCATGGACGGTTCTGTATATATAGAAAATAATCATTTATCGTTTCTACTCTTATAACGATTGCCAGTTTGCTAAGTCCCGGATTTTCCCGTCATGCCTGCAGCAAATCCGAGTATGCAATTTGCTTATGACCGGAAATGTTCGAAATATCCCCGGTTTTATATCAAAAACATTCCAAGACCGGCAACAAATAAAAAATTACCGTTGCTGATATTGTATCAGCAACGGTAATAGATTTGGTTGCGGAGACAGGATTTGAACCTGCGACCTCCGGGTTATGAGCCCGACGAGCTACCGAACTGCTCCACTCCGCGATATAGAATTGGCCCCTCAAGGCTTATACACTATAACATATAAGCCCCGAGGTGTCAAGTACTTTTTTAGCGCTCAGGGGTGGAATATTCTTCCTTTTCTGCATCGTCGAGCGTTTGTGCTGCGGCGGCACGGCTGTTTCTGAGCTTGAGCTCAGCGAGAATATCCGCCAGCAGCTCCTCAGTCGTAGGCTCGGCCGGGGCTTCCGGCTCAGGCTCGGCTTCGTCCGCCTTTTTGCGGTTGAAGCGGTTGATGATCTTCACCATCCAGAACACGACGAACGAAATGCACAGGAAATTGATGATCGCCATGATCAGATCGCCGATCGGGAACACGCCGACGGTCACGCCGGAGAAATCCAGCCCGCCGATGATGAGCGAGATGAGCGGGTTGATGATATCGTTGACAAGCGCGGTGACGATGGCCGTGAACGCGCCGCCGACCACAACGCCGACCGCCAGGTCAATGACGTTGCCGCGCGAGATGAACGTCTTGAATTCGTCGAGCCAACCGGGCTTTTTCATGATGCTGCCTCCTTATTTTTCTATGATCCCAAGCTTTTGGGCTGCTCAGTGCTTCGGCACAAGGACTTCCTTGCCGCCCATGTAGGGGCGCAGCACCTCGGGGATGACGACACTGCCGTCGGGCTGCAGGTTGTTCTCGAGGAACGCGATGAGCATACGCGGGGGGGCGACGCAGGTGTTGTTGAGCGTGTGGGCGAGGTAATTCTTGCCGTCCTTGCCCTTGATGCGGATGTGCAGGCGGCGCGCCTGCGCGTCGCCGAGATTCGAGCAGGAGCAGACCTCGAAATACTTCTGCTGGCGCGGGCTCCACGCCTCGATGTCGCAGGACTTGACCTTCAGATCGGCGAGATCGCCGGAGCAGCACTCGAGCTGGCGCACCGGGATGTCAAGGCTGCGGAAGAGCTCGACGGAGTAGCGCCAGAGCTTTTCGTACCAGTCCATGCTCTCCTCCGGGCGGCAGACGACGATCATCTCCTGCTTTTCAAACTGGTGGATGCGGTACACGCCGCGCTCCTCGATGCCGTGCGCGCCTTTTTCCTTGCGGAAGCAGGGCGAATAGGACGTCATCGTCTGCGGGAGCTGATCCTCGGTGAGGATCTGGTCGATGTAGCGGCCGATCATGGAGTGCTCGCTCGTGCCGATCAGATAGAGATCCTCGCCCTCGATCTTGTACATCATGGCGTCCATATCCGTCTGGCTCATGACGCCCTCGACGACGTTGCCGTGGATCATAAACGGCGGGATGCAGTAAGTAAAGCCCTTGTCGATCATGAAATCGCGCGCGTAGGCCAGCACTGCCTCGTGCAGACGCGCGATATCGCCCATGAGGTAGTAAAATCCGTTGCCGGAGACGCGGCGCGCGGCGTCGAGATCGATGCCGTCAAAGCGCTCCATGATCTCCGTGTGGTACGGGATCGGGAAATCCGGCACGACGGCCTCGCCAAAGCGCTGCACCTCAACGTTGCAGCTGTCATCCGGGCCGAGCGGCACGCTCGGGTCGATGATCTGCGGGATGGTGAGCATGATCTTGTGGATCTTGGCCTCAAGCTCGGCCTCCTGCTGCTCGAGCTCGGCCAGCCGCGCGGCCTGCGCGGTGACCTGCGCCTTGACAGCCTCGGCCTCGGCGAGCTTGGACGGGTCTTTTTTCGCCTGTCCCATGAGCATGCCGATCTGCTTCGACAGGGTGTTGCGCTCGGCGCGCAGATTCGACGCCTCGTTGATGGCGGCGCGGTTGGCCTTGTCGAGCTCGATCACCTCGTCGACGAGCGGCAGCTTCGCGTCCTGAAATTTTTTGCGGATGTTCTCCCGAACGAGCTCGGGGTTTTCACGGATGAGTCGAATGTCAATCATGTTGTCTCTGTCTCCTCAATGTTCTAATTGGTGTCAGTTTCTGCGGCCGATGCCCTCGAGCGCCTGCAGCAGCGCCTCGCGGTCGTCCGCGTCGTAGTATTCCAGCTCGATGCGCCCGGTCTTGCGTCCCTGCGTCATGCGCACCTTGCGCCCGAGCACCTGCTCGAGATGGCGCGCGCATTCGCCGAGATAATCGACGCCGGCGGGCTTTGCTGCCGCTTTTCCCTGCGTTTCCTTCAGGAGCTGCGCAGCCAGCGCCTCGGCGCGGCGCACCGAGAGCCCCTTTTCGATGACGGTTTTCGCCGCGGCGAGCTGCACCTGCGCATCGCTGAGCGGCAGCAGCGCGCGTGCGTGACCGGCCGAGAGCGTCCCGTCCTCGACGAGCTTCAGGACCTGCTCCGACAGCGCCAGAAGCCGCGTCGCATTGGCGACGGCGGGGCGCGACTTGCCCACGCTCTGCGCCACATCGTCCTGCGTCATGCCGTACACGTCCTGCAGAGCGCGGTAGCCCTTCGCCTCTTCGATGGGGTTCAGGTCCTCGCGCTGCAGGTTTTCGACCAGCGCCATCTCCATGGCGCGCTGCTCGTCGGCCGTGAGGATGCGCACCGGCACCTCCCTCAGCCCGGCCATGCGGCTGGCGCGCCAGCGGCGCTCGCCCGCGATGATCTGATAGAAACCGCTGTCGAGCGGCCGCACCGTGATCGGCTGGATGAGCCCGTAGGTACGGATGGACTCGGCGAGCATCTCCAGCGCCTCGGGATCAAAGCGCTTGCGCGGCTGGTCGGCGCGCGGCTCGATCTTCTCAATCGGCAGCAGATCCGGCGCCGTCTCCTCGCGCTCGGGCTGCGCGGTCGGATATTCCTCCCCAAACAGCGCCCCGAGCCCCATGCCGAGACCTTTTTTCCCGTCTTTACCCATGTTCCGCCTCCTTTGCGGCCGCCGCCGCAGCTTCCTGCGCCGCCTTCGCCGCTTTTTCCTCGCGCTTGATGAGCTCCCCCGCCAGATGCAGATACGCCCGCGCGCCCTTGGACTCCTTGTCGTAGGCGATGGCGGGTTTGCGGTGGCTCGGCGCCTCGGACAGGCGCACGTTGCGCGGGATCATGGTCTTATAGACCTTTTTGCCGAAGAATTTGCGCACCTCGTTCACGACCTGATCGGACAGCTTCGTGCGCCCGTCATACATGGTCATGACGATGCCCTGTACGCTCAGCTCCGGATTGAGGCGCTTGTTGCACATTTTGATGCTGCGCATGAGATCGGCGATGCCCTCGAGCGCATAATACTCGCACTGCACCGGGATGAGCACGCTGTCTGCCGCGACGAGCGCATTGATCGTCAGCAGCTCGAGCGACGGCGGACAGTCAATGAGGATGAAGTCATAGTCCGCCTGCACCGGTGCAAGCGCGTTTTTCATGATGTATTCCCGCTGCGCAGAACCGACAAGCTCGACCGAGCAGCCGGAAAGATTCATATTTGCCGGCAGCACGTCGCCGTATTTCGTGCTGCGGATGCAGTCGGCAGCGGCCGCGCCGTTCATCAGCAGGTCGTAGCAATTGGGCGTCACGGTCTTGTCCACGCCCATGCCGGAGGTGCTGTTGCCCTGCGGGTCGCAGTCGATGAGGAGCACGCGCCGCCCGCGCTTTTTGAGCGCGCAGGTCAGGTTCACGCACGTCGTCGTCTTGCCGACCCCGCCTTTCTGGTTGGCGACGGCAATGATTTTGCCCATGGTTTGCCTCCCTAAATCGTGTTTGCCGCTATTATACCAGCGCACGGCGTCGTTTTCAACCGCTTGCGGGCGCTGCGGCAAATTTTTGTGATGTTTCACGTGAAACAATGTCGAGCGCGGCAGGAAATGTTTCACGTGAAACACGGCTCACGACAGCAGGAGGTCGAGATCCGCCACGGTCAGACCATCGTGCAGCGCGAGGTCGATGCCGTAGCCGATGAGTTTGGCGGCGTCGCGCACGACGGCGTCAATGTCGCGCGGCGTGACGAACATCCGCTCAGCGCGCGGGTCGTCTGTGAGGCTGCCCGCGTCGATGACCGTCGGCAGTCCGATGGCTGCGACCGGTACGCCGAGCGTGGTGCGATCAAGTCCGGCGCGGTCGTTGCCGACGCCGCTGCCGGGCGTGATGCCGGTGTCGGTGAGCTGGACGGTGCAGCCGAGGCGCTCCGG
>OLOS01000619.1_pt1 | contig 35882 bp, 31 predicted proteins | sample 1672631 | NCBI WGS metagenome assembly OLOS01 (sample SAMEA3136707, study PRJEB25190) | human gut metagenome | biome: human gut; feature: human-associated habitat; material: faeces | place: Austria | collected 2013 | reverse complement strand
ATTGCGAAGCGGCCCCTCTTTTGCTATAATGTCTTCGAGTACACAGAAAAACCGACCGGACCCCCGATGGAGGACATACTATGAAGCGTTTTCTGCTGTTATTTCTGCTGCTGGCCCTGCTGCTGAGCCTGACCGGCTGCTTTACCATCACCGGAGACACGACCGACACCTCACCGGAGGGGAAGCAGGAGGAGCCGGGGGAGCAGCACCTGACCGCTGACGTTGACGAGACGCAGGTCTGGCAGCGCACTGCCGGCGCGCCCTGGACCGGCGGAGAACCCCAGACCGTCAGTGCCGACTTTGAGCGCATCAGTGGCGCGGCGGCCCAGGGCATGACCGTGGGCCAGGAGCTTTTGCTGCTGGACTTTATGGACTGCTACTATCAGTCTGTCGCCGACCTGCGGGTCATTGACCCGGCCGTGCTGTTCGCCGACAGTGAGGAGACGCTCTACCACAAGAATATCTGGCACGGCCTGTGCGTCATCCGCAAGCTCTCGCCCATCGACCTGACCATGACCTCATACAGCTACTCCCTCCGGTGCGTATCCATTACACCCTCCGAGGAGACCGAGGGCGACGTGGACCTGGTGCTCCGGGAGAATAATGTGGTCTATTTCAAGGGCTTGAATGGCCTGCCCTCGGAGCAGTTCGGTATCAAGCACACCTTTACCCTCCGGGGGGAGGGAGACGACTGGTCCATCGTGAAGCACTGGTCTGATGACAATCCCTATTACAGCGCCGACTATGACCGCACCACCCATCAGGACAAGAATTTTCCCGCTATCACCGACTACATAGAGGCCCGCCGCGACCTGTCCCGCGAGGGACTGAGCGTGACAGCTGTTGCCGATCACACCTATGACCGCGACGCGGCCCGGGCTTATATGCTCACCTGGGTGGGCAAGCGTAATCCGGCCTTCATGGCTTACGACGACTACGGCGGGAACTGCATGAACTTCGGCTCCCAGGTGCTGGCTGCCGGCGGTATTCCCATGGACACGAACGGCGGCTATGAGACAGGCTGGTACTGGTACAGCGCCAGCCAGACCACGCTGCCCTGGGTCAATGTGGGGTCCTTCCGGGACTATGTGGCGGCACCCCGTGTAAGCGGTTTGGTGGCTGTGGCGGACGCGCCATATTTCAGCGGTGAGACCGGCGATATCATCACCATGGGTGTGGACGAGCCGGCTAACCATACCACCGTTATTCTGGACGCCATTACGGATGAAAACGGCAATGTGGTGGACTATCTGCTCTGCTCCAACACGGCGGATCTGCGGAATTTCCCCGCGTCCGCGTATTACTATACCAATCGTCAGCTGATCAGGATCATCGGCTGGAACGACTGAGCAAGGAGGCGTATTCCGTGGAATACAAGGTTCTGGCGCTGGGCGATGTGGCCAGCGAAACGGGCCTGCAGCTGCTGGAAAAGAAGCTGCGGGCATTCAAAAAGGAGCATGACGTGCGCTTTACCGTGGTCAATGGGGAGAACATCTCCGGCAGCGGCCTGACGAAGGCGCAGGCGGAGGCGCTGTTCGCCGCCGGCGCGGATGTGATCACCTTGGGCAATCATACCTTCGGTAAACCCCAGATCGCCGCCTATCTGGATGAGGAGCGCTATATCCTCCGGCCCGCCAACTTTACCGGCCGCGCGCCCGGCCACGGATATCAGATAGTGGACTGCGGCCCCTTTACCGTGGCTGTGATGGTGCTCATCGGCCGCTGCGACCTGGACTTCAACGCCGAAAATCCCTTTACCACCGCCGATAAGCTGCTGAAGGCGCAGACGGACAAGCCCACCTTTACACTGGTGGAGTTCCACGCTGGAGCCACCAGCGAAAAGCTGGCCATGGCCTACTACCTGGATGGCCGTGTCTCCGCCCTTTGGGGTACCCACACCCACGTGCCTACAGCGGATATGCAGGTATTCCCCAAGGGTACCGGCTATGTCACCGATCTTGGCATGACCGGCCCCGTCCGTTCTGTGCTGGGCATCCGGCCGGAGCAGTCTGTGGAGTTCTTCCTGGGCGGTCTGCCGGGCCGCTATCAGGCGGCGGAGGGCCCCTGCTCCGCCCAGGGGTGCATTTTTACCCTGAACAGCGACACGGGAATGTGCGAAAAAGTGGACAGAATAGAGATGAAATAACTGGTAGGTACGAAAAGCGGACTGGAATAATTTTTGAAAAAACTTGAAAACAGGAGTGAATTTTTGACTATGTCTGTGGAAAAAGTAAGAGAATACCTGACCCCCTACGGTGTCGCGGATCGTATGCGCGAGTTTGAGGTCTCCAGCGCCACGGTGGAGCTGGCTGCTCTGGCTGTGGGCGTGGAGGGTGCCCGTATCGCCAAGACCCTCAGCTTTAAGGTGGGGGAGGACCCCATCCTCATCGTGGCCGCCGGCGACGCCAAGGTGGACAACAGCAAGTATAAGCACTTCTTCGGCGCTAAGGCCAAAATGCTCACCGCCGAAGAGGCTGTGGAGCGTATCGGCCACGCCGTGGGCGGCGTATGCCCCTTCGCTCTGCCCGACGACGTTAAGACGTACCTGGATGTGTCCCTCAAGCGCTTTGACACGGTGTTCCCCGCTGTGGGCAGCGCGGCCAGCGCCATTGAGCTGACCTGTGACGAGCTGGAGCACTGCTGCGGAAAGAACTTCGTTCAGTGGGTGGATGTGTGCAAGGGCTGGCAGGAAGAGGAAGCGTAAATGGTGCGGGTCGTTCACGCAGGTGACTTCCACCTGGACAGTGCCTTCGGTGCGCTGACGCCGGAGCAGGCCCGCCAGCGTCGTATGGAGAGCCGCCGTACGCCGGAGCGCCTGGTGGAGTGGGCCAACGACCACGGTGCAGACCTGCTGATCCTCTCCGGCGATCTTTTCGACAGCGACAGCCCCTATGGCGACACCGCACCCCTGCTGGCGCAGGCACTGGGGTGCTTCCGCGGTCAGGCGGTCATCGCCCCCGGCAACCACGATCCCCTTACACCGGACGGGCCCTATGCCCGCACGCGCTGGAGCGACAACGTTCACATCTTTACAGAGGACCGTATGCAGACCATTACATTTCCGGACCTGAACTGCGCCGTACACGGCGCGGCCTTCACCGCCCCGGAGTGTCCCACGGACAGTGTACTCCCCGGCTTCCGTGTACCGCAGGACGGCCTTATCCACATTGGTCTGCTCCATGGCGACGTTACGACCTCCGACAGCCGCTACCGTCCGATCCGCGCGGCGGATATCGCGGGCAGCGGGCTGGACTATCTGGCGTTGGGTCATGTTCACAGCTGCAGCGGCGTTCTGACCGCCGGGGCGGTCCCTTATGCCTATTGCGGCTGCATCGAGGGCCGCGGTTTCGACGAGCTGGGCGAACGGGGATTTCTCTTCGGCGAGGTGGGGGCGGGCACCGCCGATTTGCGATTTGTCCCCTTTGCCCGGCGCCGCTACTGCATCGCCCAGGTGGATGTCACCGATGGCGACGCCCTCGCCGCCCTGGAGCACACCCTGCCCCATGATACGGAGCAGGATATCTACCGCCTGCGTCTGACCGGTACGCCGGAGCAGCCGCCCCGCCTGTCCCTGCTGGAGGAGGCCCTGTCGGGCCGATTCTTTGCTCTGCAGCTGCGGGACGAGACTACCGTGCGCCGGGACCTGTGGGACAAGTGCGGCGAGGATACGCTGCGGGGCCTGTTTTTGCAGGAGCTGCGCCGCCAATACGACGCCGCCCCGGACGACGCTGTCCGCCGCCGTATTGAGCAGGCGGCCCGATTCGGCACGGCGGCCATGGATGACCGGGAGGTATGAGCATGAAGAATATCCTGATGATCGGCACCGGCGGTACCATCGCCAGTGAGATGACGCCCTCCGGCCTGACGCCGGAGCTGAACAGCACGCAGCTGCTGTCCTTCGTTCCCCGTATCGGCGAGATGTGCCATGTGGATTGCGTTCAGCTCTACAGCCTGGACAGCACCAATATCCGTCCCGCCCATTGGCTGGGTGTGGCCAGGGCCGTGCGGGAGAATTACGATAGATATGACGGCTTTGTCATCTCCCACGGCACCGACACCATGGCCTATACCGCCGCTGCGCTTAGCTATCTGATCCAGGGCAGCCCAAAGCCCATCGTCCTTACCGGCGCGCAGAAGCCTATCTGGTTCGACGGTACCGACTCCAAGCGCAACCTGACCGACGCGTTTCTCTACGCCTGTCGCGGCTGCGGCGGCGTGCAGATCGTATTCAACGGCAAGGTCATCCTGGGTACCCGTGCCCGCAAGACCTGCTCCAAGAGCTTTCAGGCCTTTTCCAGCGTCAACTATCCCGACCTGGCCGTGGTACAGGACGAGCACCTGCTGCAGTATATGCGCTGCGCCTGCTATCCCAGCCCGGTGTTCTATGACGCGCTGGACGACAAGGTGGGACTGCTGAAGCTGATCCCCGGCACCCCTGCCGCCGTGCTGGAATTCATGCTGGACCGGTTTGACGGCCTGGTCATTGAGTCCTTCGGCGTAGGCGGCCTGCCGGAATATGAGGGCGACGCCAGCTATTTCGATATCATTCACCGGGGAATCGCGCGGGGCAAGCTGGTGGTCATGACCACCCAGGTACCCAACGAGGGCAGCAATCTGGCGGTCTATCATGTGGGCGGACGGCTGAAAAGCGCCCTGCGCCTGCTGGAGGCCTATGATATGACCACGGAGGCCGCTGTGGCCAAGCTTATGTGGATCATGGGGCAGACCCGTGATTTCGACGAGGCGGAGAGGCTGTTTTACCGCCCGGTGGCCCGGGATATACTGTATGAGAATTAAAAAGGAAGCGCCGGGGGCGCTTCCTTTTTTTGCAGTTTATGACGAAGAGGGGATACGTTTGCCTCAGCTGTTCTTTTTCGTCACCGGGCGGCGGTACAGCAGACGGGCCAGCTTCTTCCGGTCAAAGGGGATGAGAGGGTACAGGTACCCCTTACCCACCAGCGGCTTTGCCGTCACGATCAGCGTCAGCGTGATCACGATCCCCGCCGCGAAGCCCCACCAGTCCCACAGCCAGATCAGCACCAGCAGCAGCATCCGGCACAGCTTGGTGGCGTAGCCCATCTCATAGCTGTGCTGGGCATAGTTGGCCACTGCCACAAAGGCCATATACACCAGCACCTCCGGTACCAGCCACCGGGCCTGCACCGCGAAGTCGCCCAGTATCAGCGCACCCAGCATACTGAACGAGTTGCTCAGCACATCCGGTGTGTTCAGCGACGCGATTTTCAGTATGTCAATGATCAGCTCCACCAGCAGCAGCTGCACGATCAGCGGCACATAGTATTCGTCCTGTACCAAAAGGAAACGCAGGTTCTCGTGCAGCGTATCCGGGTTCTTCACCAGCAGGTACCACAGCGGTGTAATGAACATGGTCAGCAGCAGCACCAGCGTCCGTATGATCTGCAGATACGTGCCGATGAGGGGCGGGAAGTAGTAGTCGTTGATCTCCTCGTTGAACCGCAGGATCGTTGTGGGCAGCAGCAGGGCCGACGCTGAATTGTCCACCAGCACCACCACATCGCCCTCCATGATACACGCCGTGGCCACGTCCGGACGCTCGGTATACCGCACCTTGGGAAACGGGTTCCAGAACTGCCTGGGCGCGATGGCCTCCGCAATGGTCTCCTGACTCATGGCCACCGACCGCAACTGGATGTGCATCAGCTTTTCCCGCAGGGCCCGCAGCAGCCCCTCGTCTGCCTCGCCCTCCATGTAGCACAGGGCCACGTCCGTGCCCGAGCGCTCCGGCAGCTGCAATCGCTCCAGCCGCAGATGGGTGTCCCGTACCCGCCGCCGCAGCAGCGCCGCGTTCTGCATGAGGTTCTCTACGAAGCCGTCGTGGCTGCCCCGCAGTACCCGGCTGGTATCCGGCTCCTCCACCGACCGGGTGGGGAACTGCTTGGCGTCCAGCACCACCCCGCCGCCGAAGCCGTCGATGATCGCCAGCGTCTTCCCAGCGAATACGCCCATCACCGCCGTGTCACGGTCCGGCTCAGCCGCCGCATCGCAGGCGGACACATACCGCCGGCAGAAGTCCGCCGCGTCTGTCACACCGTTCAGGTCCGGCAGCGCCTGCCACCCGGCGATGACCCGCTCCAGCAGGTCCTCCTGGGCGTAGCCGTTTACCACCCACAGCCGCGCCTGCCGCCCGCCGATGGACAGGTCACGCCCTGTCATATCAAAGCACCGGCCCACACCCAGTAGCTCGTTCAGCTCCGCCGCTTTCAGCGAAAAGCACCCTGCGCCGCGATAATAGCCCGCCGTTTCCGGGGCCGTCTCGTTTCCGCCCTGTTTTGCCTGTTCCATGATGCCTTCTGTCCTCCGTCTGCCATTTTCCGGTAGCATTTCCCGCCTGCGGAATTTTATGTATGCCCCGGACAGGCCCTGCATATCGTGTAAAAAAGGAGGTGGCAGCCATGAAAAAAAGCGCGGCGGCGGCCCTTATTCTGATGGTGCTGCTCTTCGGCGGCGCCTACCTCACCGCCATGGAGCCGGACGCGCCTGCACCGGAGACACCGCAGGCACAGGGGGACGGGGAGGTCGTGCTGACCATAAAAACCGGGGAGGCGGCGGAGCGGATGACGCTGCGGGATTACCTTGTGGGCGTGGTCCGGGGTGAGATGCCTGCTTCCTTTGAGATGGAGGCGCTGAAGGCCCAGGCCGCGGCCGAGCGCACCTACGTTTACTACCAGCTGGCGCAGGGCCGTAAGGACGCGCACCCCGACGCCGACTTCTGTACGGACCATACCTGCTGCAGCGCCTATCTCTCCGAGACAGCCGCAAAGGAAAAGTGGGCCGCCGACTTTGCTCCCTGGAATACCCGCGTTGTCCAGGCTGTGGCGGACACGGACGGTCTGGTGGCCCTCTACGACGGGGAACCGATCCTGGCGGTGTTCCACTCATCCTCGGCGGGCAGGACCGCCGCGGCCGGGGATGTCTGGTCCGGCGACCTGCCCTATCTGGCCAGCGTCGCCAGCCCGGAGAGTGCCGACACCGTGCCCAACTATTACAGCACCGTGACCTTCACCGCGGCGGAGGCAAAAGACCTTCTGCTGGCGGCCCACCCGGAGATAAAACTCACCGGCGCGCCGGAGACGTGGTTCGGTGCGGTGACGGAAAATGATTCTGGCCGGGTGGAGACTGTCTCCGTGGCCGGTACGGACATCGAGGGCACGGAGATGCGCCGCATCTTTTCCCTGCGCTCGGCCTGCTTTACCCTGACGGCGGATGCGGAGAGCGTTACGTTCCGCGTCACCGGCTACGGCCACGGCGTGGGCATGAGCCAGTACGGCGCGGAGCAGCTGGCAAAGGCGGGGAAGACCTGGCAGGAGATACTGGCGTGGTATTATACCGGCGTGACCATCGGACCGGCGGGCTGATATCGGGGCAAGGGGTCAGGGGCACGGAAATGCGTGACAAGCGGGCAAAAACGTGGTATAATCTATAAATTATGCGGGATATTCACAAATTGTTCAGGAAAAGCCTGCCCCGCAGGATGTAAGATATACCCAACGATATGTACCGGGAGGAGAGCGCCTATGGCACGCAACATTCTGGTGGTCGAGGATGACCGCAATATATCCGATCTGATCCGTATGTACCTGGAGAAGGAGGGCTTCGAGGTCCGCAGCGCCTATGACGGCGGCAAGGCCATCGAGGAGTACGACAAGCAGGCCCCCGACATGGTGCTGCTGGATATCATGCTGCCCGTGGTGGACGGCTGGGGCGTATGCGCCCATATCCGCGAGAAGGGCAAGACGCCCATCATTATGCTCACCGCCAAGAGCGACGTGGGCGACCGCATCACCGGACTGGAGATGGGCGCGGACGACTATCTGGTCAAGCCCTTCGAGATGAAGGAACTCATGGCCCGGATCAATGCCGTGCTCCGCCGCAGTGAGATACCCGACGACACAAAGAAAAAGCTGGTGTTCGACAAACTGGTCATCAATCTGGACAGCTATGAGCTGCTGGTGGACGGCAAGAAGGTGGACACGCCCCCCAAAGAGCTGGAACTGCTGTATCATCTGGCGGCCACGCCCAACCGGGTCTATACCCGCAACCAGCTGCTGGACGAGGTCTGGGGCTTTGACTATTTCGGCGACAGCCGCACCGTGGACGTGCACATCAAGCGCCTGCGGGAGAAGATCGAAAACGTCTCGGACCAGTGGGAGCTGAAAACGGTCTGGGGCGTGGGCTATAAGTTTGAAGTGAAGTAAGCATGGGCGAGAGGATCAAACGTATCACCGGCAGCCTGTATTGGCGGCAGTTTATGCTCACCGCCGGTATGGTGGTGCTGACCATGGCCCTGCTGGGCGTGTCCTTCTACGCGCTGAGCTATAACTACACCGTCTCGGAGAAGCGGCAGGAGATGCAGGACCGGGCGGTGCTGGTGGCGCAGCTGTCCGTGGACTATTTTACCGCCGGCGACGACGCCGAGCGTGACCAGGGGGACGCGCTGCGCTCTCTGGCCGGCGTGGCCTCCCGGATGACAGACGTGGACTTCCTGATCTGCGACACCACCGGCAGCGTCCTGCTGACGACGGATGCCGATTTGGCCGGAAAGACCGTCGTTGTCCCCGAGGACATTACCCAAACGGTGCTGGGCAGCGAGAGACTGTACGAGGGCCGCAGCACCGTGGGCGTATATGAGAAAAAGCAGTTCGTGGTGGGCGTGCCCATGACAGACGCGGACGGCAACACTCTGGGCCTGGTGCTGGCGGTGATGAACAGCGCCGAGCTCATGCAGATGTGGCGCTCATTCATCGCCCTGTTCTTTATGACCAGCGCCATTATCCTGCTGCTGGCGTTCGTGGCCAGCTTTGTCACCTCCATGCGGCAGATACAGCCCCTGACCGAGATGGTCAAGGCGACCCGTGCCTATGCCGGCGGCGATTTCGATGTACGGATGCAGGAGACCGGTGACTGCGGCGAGATCAGTGAGCTGGCGGCCTCCTTCAATGCCATGGCCGACTCCCTGCAGGAGACGGAGCGCCAGCGCCGGGACTTTATCGCCAATGTGTCCCATGAGCTGAAGACCCCCATGACCACCATCGCCGGCTACACCGACGGTATTCTGGACGGCACCATCCCGCCGGAGAAGGAGCGCCAGTATCTTCAGATCATCTCCGATGAGAGCCGCCGTCTCAGCCGCCTGGTGCGGCGTATGCTGGATATCTCCCAGATACAGAACAAGGAGATGAAGAAGGAGGAGTTTGATCTCTGTGAGTCCGCCCGTATTGCCCTGCTGTCCATGGAGAAGAAGATCACGGACCGTGGGCTGGACGTGGACGCGGAGATCCCCGAGGACTCCGTCATGGTCCAGGGTGACCGGGATCTGATCACCCAGGTCATTTACAACCTGCTGGAGAATGCGGCCAAATTCGCCACTCCTGGCTCCCAGCTGTATCTGGGTCTGGCGGTCAACGGCGAGAAGGCCTATGTCACCGTCCGCAACCTGGGGCCCACCATTCCGGCGGAGGAGATACCGCTGCTGTTCGAGCGCTTCCACAAGTCCGATAAGTCCCGCAGTGAGGACAAGGACGGTTACGGCCTGGGGCTGTATATCGTCAAGACCATCCTGGCCCAGCACAAGGAGCAGATCACCGTCACCAGTCAGGACGGTGTAACGGCCTTTACCTTTACCATGCAGATGGCGCACGGCGCGCCCCGAGAGGTACTCTGAATATGTATGATGAAAATAAAATGCCGCTGACGCCCGATCCGGCGGCTCCTGCCCCGGAGCAGGAGCCGGACGAGGTCGTCAGTTGGTATGTCCGTCCGGACGAGGGGCAGGAGATCACGGGCTGCTATGTGCAGCCGGGCCCCATGCCCGCTGCCGCGGCGCCCAAAGCTGTCCGGCAGGAGAAGCGCCGCAGCCGCAAGGGCCTGTGGACGTTTCTGGTCATCCTGGCCGTGCTGGTAGGCGTGGTGCTGGGGGTGGCCATCGTCTCCGCCCTGCGGGGCGGCAATACGGACGGCTATGGCGATGACTTCGACGACGGCGATCACGATGCCAGCAGTATCGTGGATATCTTCCAGAGCGATGTGCCCACCATCCCCCGGGCAGACACGGACCCCGATCTGCGCTTTTATTGCGAAAAGGCGGGGGAGGAGAAGCTGACTATCCAGCAGGTCTATCAGCAGGTAAACCCCGCCACGGTGCTGGTGCTCACCGACCTGGGCGAAAAGGCCAGTGTCGGCACCGGGGTCATCCTGACGGCGGACGGCTATATCGTCACCAACGCCCATGTGATCGCCGGCGGGCAGAACGCGCTGGTGGCGCTGTACAACGGCGACCGCTACGAGGCGGAGCTGGTGGGCTTCAGCAGCACGGAGGATCTGGCGCTGCTGAAGGCGGTGAACGCCTCCGGCCTGCCCACTGCGCCCCTGGGCGACAGTGAGGAATGCCAGGTGGGCGATACGGTCTACGCCATCGGCAACCCGCTGGGCGTTGAGCTGCGGGGCACACTGACCCAGGGCATCATCTCCGCCATCGACCGTCCCGTCACCATGGAGGGCCGCGTGATGACGCTGCTCCAGACCACCGCTGCCCTGAACAACGGCAACTCCGGCGGCCCGCTGATCAATGAGTACGGCCAGGTCATCGGCATCAACACACTAAAGATGAGCAACACCCTGTCCGACATCTCTGCCACGGTGGAGGGCCTGGGCTTTGCCGTCCCATCCAGCCGTGTGGTGTCCGTCATCAATGATATCATCGCCACCGGAGGCTTCCACGGCCTGCCCTCGATCGGCGTCTACGTGCAGGAGACGGAATTTGCCGACGGTACGACCCACCCGGTGATCGATTCCGTCACGGAAAACTTCGGCGCCGAGGAAGCGGGGCTGCAGAAGGGCGACGTAATTCTGGCGGCGGACGGTATAGGCGTCAGCACCAACACCGATCTGCTGGCCGTCCGCCGGACCCACATCGTGGGCGAGAGCGTCGTGCTCACTATCCGGCGTGACGGACAGACCTTTGATGTGACGGTCGTTCTCTACCCGGTGGAGGGATGATCACTTTACAGCGCAGAAACAGGGACAAGGCCATGGCCTTGTCCCTGTTTTACACCGCAAAACGACGGATATTTACAGATAATAAACAAATAGTATACATTTTATTGCCGGAATTTGCGGCTATTTTCGCCTTCGTTCCCGCCATAGCTGCCGCAGGCTGCCGGCGGCCGCCAGCAGCAGATATGCCCCGAACAGCCGCCGCAGTACCGCTGTGTCCACCGCCGTCGCCGCCAGTGCACCGGCCGCCGCAGCCGTTGTGCCCCAGGGGATAGCGGATTTCAGCACCTCCGTTTCCAGCAACCCGTTCCGCTTGTGGGCGATGACGCCCATGACCGCTGTGGGCAGGAAGTACAGCAGATTGACCGCGGCGGCCTGCTGCTGCGGAACACCCAAAATGAGCGTCATAACCAACAGCAGCAGGGTCCCGCCGCCCACGCCCCAGGCGGACAGGATGCCGGCGCCGAACCCCGCAGCCATTGGTATCAGCCAACTTTTCACAGGATATACCTCACGCCGCCGTACAGCAGAAAGGCGGCGAACAGTCCCCGCAGCCATGTGACGCTGACCCGGTGGAACAGCCGTCCGCCCACCAGACCGCCCACCAGTCCGCCGATGAGGTATGGCAGCGCGGCGGCCCAGTCGAAGGGCTGCCGCAGCAGGTATACTGCCGCGCTGACGGCGCTTAGGGGCAGTATGGCCGCCACGCAGGTGGCGAAGGCCTGTTTGCCAGCCAGACCGCACCAGCCGTTCAGCAGGGGCACCAGCACCATGCCGCCGCCCCCGCCGAACAGTCCGTTCACCAGCCCTGCCGCCGTGCCGGACAGGGCATATTTTGTCTTTGCCTGCATTGTGCCGCCTCCTTTATGTATGCGCCCATCCGGGCGCGGGGTTTACTGGCACTTCTGGTAGCTCTGGCAGTCGGTGCACTGGTCCATGGTGGGGCGGCTCTCGTGGGTGCCCACCTGAATGGCGGTCAGACCGCAGTTGTCCACGTCCTTGCAGTGGTGGGCGCAGTTGGTGACGGTGCACTTGATGGACGCATTGGGGGTGCAGGCGCACCCGTCGTTGGTACAGGCTCTGTTCATGGTGTTTCCTCCCTGAAAAATAAAAAGTCAAGCCCGAAGGCTTGACTCTATTTTTGCCCGGAGCGCAGGCGGATATGCACATTTTTTATATGCCGAGAAGCGCCGAAGCGAAGCTGAAATAGATCAGCAGACTGGTGGCGTCCACGATGGTGGAGATAAAGGGGCTGGCCATCACCGCGGGGTCCAGACCTACCTTTTCCGCCAGCAGCGGCAGGGAGCAGCCCACGCACTTGGCGAACACCACCACGAACAGAATGGTCAGGCACACCACCAGACACACCAGCGGCGTTACCGCCGCATTGCCCAGCAGCAGCCGATCCACCAGCAGCATCTTCACGAAGTTGGCCCCGGCCAGGCACACGCCGCACAGCAGCGAGACCCGCAGCTCCTTCCACAGCACCCGGAATACGTCCGAGAAGTCCACCTCGTCCAGGCTCAAGGCGCGGATCACCGCCACGCTGGCCTGCGTACCGGAGTTACCGCCGGTGCCGGACAGCATAGGGATATAGGCGTTCAGTACCAGGCAGGCTGCCAGCGCGTTTTCGTAGTGGTTCAGGATCATACCTGTGAATGTGGCCGACAGCATCAGCACCATCAGCCAGGGCAGGCGGGCCTTCCAGGTGGCGAAAACGCCGGTACGGAGGTACGGCTTGTCCGAGGGCAGCATAGCCGCCATTTTTTCGAAGTCCTCCGTGGTCTCCTCCTCGATGACGTCCATAGCGTCGTCAACGGTGACGATACCCACCAGCCGTTTTTCCAGATCCACGATGGGCATGGCCAGGAAGTCGTATTTGCTCAGCGCCTGGGCCACGTCCTCCTTATCGTCCGTGGTCTTGGCCCACACCACGTCCGGGTCCATGATCTCCTCGATCAGGTCGTCCTCTTCCGCCAGCAGCAGGTCGCGGACGGACAGCACGCCCAGCAGGTGCCGGGTGGGATCGGTGACGTACAGGATGTTGATGGTCTCCAGCTCACCGCCGATACGGCGGATGCGCTTGAAGGCGTCCTCCACCGTCATGTCCTTCTTCAGGGACAGGAACTCCATGTTCATAATGGAGCCGGCACTGTCCTCCGGGTATTTCAGTATTTCGTTGATGGATTTACGCATCTCCGGCGTGGCCTTGTCCAGAATACGGATGACCACGCTGGCCGGCATCTCCTCCACGATGTCCACCGCGTCGTCCAGATACAACTCGTCCAGCACCTCGGTCAGCTCCGTGTTGGAAAAGCCGTTGATCAGCATCTCCTGGCTCTCCGGCTCCAGCTCCACGAACACCTCTGCCGCCGTCTCCTTGGGCAGCAGACGGTACAGCAGGGGCATCTGCTCCTGCTTGCCCTCCTCCAGCAGCAGGGCAATATCCGCCGGCTCCATGGGCAGGAACAGGTCCCGCAGCTCGGCGTAGCGTTTTTGCGTAGCCAGCTCATCGATCCGTTCCTTGTATTGCTCCAGCTCCTCCTGATAATCGATCAAGCCTGTTCCCTCCCTTCCGGTAAAATAATAATACGCAGCAGGCAGTAGCCTGCTGCGTGCCGCAAAGTGCGCCAATGCGCCCTGTTCTGCACCGTTACAAGCTTTAGCATCGCGGGGCGGTGAAACTGCATTAGATGCCACCTTGCTTTCGATGGCACCTGCTCAAACCCTCTGATGGTGTCTCCACCACTTCGCGGCAGCAGTCCGTATCCCTCGCGGTAGCCTTACCTACCGGATCCTATTCAACACATCTATGTTATGCCAAAATCATCGGCCTGTCAAGGCGTTTTCTTGCCATTCCCGCCATTTTTCTTTACAGGTACACCTGCACATTGTCCTGCGCCAACAGGTGGCCCTTCAACTCCTGCAAAAATCGCAGGGCCGGCGGCGTCAGCGGTTCGCCCGCTCGCGTCACCAGATAGTTCACCCGGTCCGGCGGCGGGCTGGTAAAGCGGCATACCCGTGCGCTCTTTCCGATGCGCGACGCGGCGGCGATGGCCGGGGCCGCCACCCAGCGGCCCTCGGTGGGCGGCAGGAAATCCGCCGCCTGTAGGGTGTCGGCGTACAGCAGGGGCCGCGCACCCGTGCCGAACCACCGGTCGTGCCAGCGGATGAACTCCGGGTCCCAGGTGACCAGCAGCTCCTCGGCTATGTCCAGCGAGGCCGGGTCCACCTCCTCCGGGTAGTGGCTGTCCGGCGGCGACAGCAGCAGAAACGGCTCCCGAAAAGCCGGACGTACCGTCAGCCGGTCGTCGAATACCGTGTTGCTGTCAATAAAGGCAAAGTCCAGCTCATGGCTCAGCAGCGCCTGGGTGATATCCACATCCCGCAGGGTGTGGATCCACAGGGATACCGGCAGCCGCAGGGCAAGAAAGCGCTTATACACCGGCGGCAGGATGTATTGGTTAGTGGTGTAGGTGGCGGCGATACGCAGGTAGGCGCGCTGCTCCAGCTCCGCCAGCGTCTCCGTCTCCGAGAGCAGCTGCTGCCAGCGCTGGGCCAGCGTCAGGAATTTCTGGCCCGCCGCCGTCAGCGTGATGTGCCGCTGGCCCTTGCTCCGCTCGAACAGCGGCGTGCCAACCCGTTCCTCCAGCGCCCGTATCCGCATGGACAGCGTGGGCTGGGTGATGTACAGCGCCTCCGCCGCGGCGGTCATGGTGCCGTGCTGCACCACTGCCCAGAATGTCTCGATATCCAGGTTGGTCATACTACGTCTCCTAAAATATAAATTTTCGTTGATATTTTACACGAAAACAATCAATTTTACAAGTGCGGATATCCGTGCTATGATACGGATGTGTTCAGGGAACACCGCTGGTTCCCTAAACAGCACGCTATTTTGATTCTTTCTTTCTTTCTTCCTATTTTCCCTATTTCTCCCCCCTAATACCCGATAAAAAAGGACAGGTTTTTCCAGCCTGTCCTTTCGGGCTGTTTAGGGGTAGATTTTTCCCTGCGGACGTGGTATGGTAATGCTGTTGTACACAGGAGGGATAACGATGCCCGGTTTTCAGTTTTATTTTGAATTGATCGGCGCGGTGGCCTTCGCCATTTCCGGCGCAGCCCTGGCGGTGAAGAAGCATATGGACCTGTTCGGCGTGGCCATGATGGGCATGACCACTGCCGTGGGCGGCGGTATCCTGCGGGATCTGCTGCTGGGCATCACGCCGCCCGCCGCGCTGCGCGACCCCCTGCAGGCACTGGTGGCCATCGCTACGTCCCTGCTGGTGTTTCTGGTGTGGAAGCGCTTTCACCCCGAGGGCGATCACCGGAACTGGGAGGCACTGCTGCTGATGGCGGACTCCATCGGTCTGGGGATCTTCTCCGTCCACGGTGCGGCGGTGGCCATCCGGGCCGGGCTGGGCGGCAATGTGTTCCTGACGCTGCTGGTGGGTATGCTTACCGGCGTGGGCGGCGGTGTTCTGCGCGACCTGTGCTGTATGGAGCGCCCCTACATTTTCACCAAGCATATTTACGCCTGCGCGTCCCTGGCCGGCGCGGCGGCATGTATGTTGCTGTGGAGCGTCGGAGAGAACCTGGCGCTGCTGACAGGCTGCGCGCTGACGGTGGTGCTGCGGCTCTGTGCCGCGGTATTCCGCTGGAGCCTGTCGAAAGCGTAAACACATAAAAAAGACCGCGAAAGCGGTCTTTTTTGCTGTTATGCGGTGAGCTTCAGCCCGACGATACCGACGAGCAGCAGCCCCACGAAAATGAGCCGCGGGGCGGTGACGGGCTCCTGAAAAGCCAGAATGCCCACGATGACGGCGCCCAGGGCGCCGATACCCGTCCAGATGCCGTAGGCGGTGCCCATGGGCAGCGTCTTCGTGGCCTGTGACAGGAAAAAGAAGCTGGCGATCATGCCCGCGACCGCCCATACCGACGGCCACAGCTTTGTGAAGCCCTCAGACAGCTTCAGGAATGTGGACCAGAACACCTCCAGTCCGCCTGCGATGAATAGACAGAGCCACGCCATACCGATTACCTCCAAAAACAAAAAATGCGCCCACAGGACGCACCTTCTAAGACCTAACGGCGCGCCCGCGAACGCCTGCCCGTCACCCGGTGGCGGCGGACAGCACAGGTACTATACCACGCCGCCGCCACAAAGTCAAGCGATCCTGCACCGCAACAAATGTTCGAAAAAACAACTTGTGACACATGGAGATATGTGGTATACTATATTGTCGAGAATTTACGGTTTTAACCGCAGGAGGGGAGGGGTCATCATGGGCCTGCACGACGGGCATCGCCAGCGCAGCAAGCGCCGGTATCTGGCGCTGGGTGCAGAGGGGATGGAGGACCACCAACTGCTGGAGCTGCTGCTGTTCTACGCCATTCCACGGCAGGACACCAACGAAACGGCCCACCGGCTCATCCAGCGCTTCGGCTCGCTGCAGGGGGTGCTCCACGCTGCGCCGGAGGAGCTGACCTCCGTAGAAGGCGTGGGAGAAAACGCCGCCGTGCTGGTGCGGCTGGTCGGCGACATGGCCCTGCGGGCCCGGTGCTCGTCCCTGCCCCAGAAGGTGCTGAACTCCCCTGACCGCACCGGCGCGTACTTCATGGAGCTGCTGGCGGGGGAGAAGAAGGAGATGCTCTACCAGGTCTGCCTGGACGCCAAGGGCAAGCTGCTGACCTGCCGCTGCATCAGCAAGGGCAGCGTGGCCGCTTCGCCGGTCAGCGTGCGCCAGGTAGTGGAGAACGCCCTGTACGCCGGCGCCAGCAGCATTATCCTTGCCCACAACCACCCCAGCGGCGTGGCTTTGCCCTCCCAGCAGGATCTGCTGGTGACGCGGCAGATACAGGAGGCGCTCTCGCCGCTGAATATTCGCCTGGCCGACCATGTGGTGGTGGCCGACAGCGATTATGTCTCCATGGCGGAAAGCGGCCTGCTGGCGCGATAAACGGAGGATACCATGCCTGATCTGAAAGTCGTTTCTGAATATCAGCCCGCCGGCGACCAGCCCCAGGCCATCGACAAGCTGGCGCGGGGCCTGGAAAATGGCCTGCGCGCGCAAGTGCTCAAGGGCGTCACCGGCAGCGGCAAGACGTACACCATGGCCAAGGTCATCGAGCGTGTCAACCGGCCCACGCTGGTGCTGGCCCATAACAAGACGCTGGCCGCCCAGCTGTGCGAGGAGTTCCGGGAATTTTTCCCCAACAACGCGGTGGAGTATTTCGTCTCCTACTACGACTATTACCAGCCGGAGGCCTACGTGCCCCAGACGGACACCTATATCGAAAAGGACGCCTCCACCAACGAGGAGATCGACCGCCTGCGGCTGTCCGCCACCTGCGCGCTGCTGGAGCGGCGGGACGTGATCGTGGTGGCGTCGGTCAGCTGCATCTACGGCCTGGGCGAGCCGGACGATTTCGCCCGCATGATGATCTCCCTGCGGACCGGCATGACACTGGAGCGCGACGAACTGCTGCGGCGGCTGGTGGAGGACCGCTACGAGCGCAACGACGTGGCCTTCCAGCGCAATGTGTTCCGGGTACGGGGCGACACGGTGGAGCTGTACCCCGCCTACTATAAGGACCGGGCCATCCGTGTGGAGTTCTTCGGTGACGAGATCGAGCGTATCACGGAGTTCCATCCGGTCACTGGCGCGGCCCTGAAGCAGCTGACGCACGTGGCGGTGTATCCCGCCAGCCACTACGTCACGCCCAAGGACAAGCTGGAGCGGGCGGCGCAGGAGATCGAGCGCGAGCTGGCGGAGCGCAAAAAGTGGTTCGAGGACAACGGCAAGCTCATCGAGGCCCAGCGCATCGACCAGCGCACCCGCTACGACGTGGAGATGATGCGTACCCTGGGCTACTGCTCCGGCATTGAAAACTATTCCCGGGTCATCTCTCAGCGTCCTGTGGGCAGCGCCCCCATGACACTGCTGGACTTCTTCCCGGAGGATTTCGTGCTGTTCGTGGACGAGAGCCATGTGACCCTGCCCCAGGTGCGGGCCATGTACAACGGCGACCATGCCCGCAAGCAGAGCCTGGTGGATTACGGCTTCCGCCTGCCCTGCGCCTTTGATAACCGCCCCCTGAAGTTCGAGGAGTTCGAGGAGCGCTTTTCTCAGGCGGTGTTCGTCTCCGCCACCCCCGGGGACTTTGAAAAGCAGCAGGCGGACCAGATCGTGGAGCAGGTCATCCGGCCGACCGGCCTGCTGGACCCCAGAGTGGAGGTCCGCCCGGTGCTGGGCCAGATCGACGACCTGGTGGCGGAGATACACGCCCGGGCGGAGAAGAACGAGCGCGTGCTGGTGACCACCCTCACCAAGAAAATGGCCGAGGACCTGACCGCCCACTTCCGCGGACTGGGTATCAAGGTGCGGTATATGCACGCCGACGTGTCGGCCCTGGAGCGCATGGAGATCATCCGCGACCTGCGTCTGGGCGAGTTCGACGTGCTGGTGGGTATCAACCTGCTGCGTGAGGGCCTGGACCTGCCGGAGGTGTCGTTGGTGGCCATTCTGGACGCCGACAAGGAGGGCTTCCTTCGCAGCGAGACCAGCCTGATACAGACCATCGGCCGCGCCGCCCGCAACGCCGAGGGCCTGGTCATCCTGTACGCCGATACCGTTACCCCCTCCATGCGGGCAGCCATGGACGAGACGGAGCGCCGCCGGAAGCTGCAGGACGACTTCAACAAGGCCCACGGCATTATCCCGCAGACCATCCGCAAGAGTGTCCGCGAGATGGTGGAGATCAGCCACAGCGCCGAGGAGGCCTCCAAGCTGTCGAAGAAGAAGCTTTCTGACCGTGAGCGAGCTGAGACCATCGCACGTCTGGAGAAGGAAATGAAAGAGGCCAGCCGTATGCTGGAATTCGAATATGCCGCCCTGCTGCGTGACCAGATCATCGAACTGCGGGGGGAGAAATAAACCGAACCGAGAAACGACCTATGAAAAAGTACCTTTCCTATATCTACGTGATCCTCAGCGCCGTGTGCTGGGGCTTTATCGGTTTTTCCAACCGTATGCTCACGGAGGTGGGCGTATCGCTGGGCAACCGGGTGTTCATCCGGAACTTCGGCACGCTGGTGATCCTGACCATCGTATTCGCCCTGTTCCACCGTCAGGTGTTCCGCATCAAGCTGAAGCATCTGCCCATTTTCCTGTGCTCCGGCCTGCTCAGCATCCTGACGCTGAGCCTGGTCTACTTCCAGTGCCAGACCATGTGCTCCCTGTCGGTGGCGGCGGTGCTGCTGTATCTGGCCCCGTCCTTTGTGGTCATTTTCAGCGCCGTGCTGTGGAAGACACCGCTGACGAAGCGCAAGCTCATCGCCCTGGTGGTGTCCCTGCTGGGATGCGTGATGGTCAGCGGCATCATCGGCGGCGATATGACCGCCTCCTGGGCGGGTATCGGCCTGGGCGTGCTGTCCGGCCTGTGCTACGCCAGCTATACGGTGTTTGCCCACTACGGTCTGGCCCATTACGAGAGCTATACCATGATTTACTGGACATTTCTGGTGGCGGGGCTTGGCTCGGTATTTTTCGCGGACTTCGAGACGCTGCCGCTGGCCTTTTCCGGCACGCAGGGCATCGTGGGCGTGTGCGGTGTGGTGATCGTGGCCACGGTGCTGCCCTATATCTTCTATACGAAGGGGCTTGAGGGCGTGGAAAGCGGCCGCGCCTCCATCATTACCAACATCGAGCCGGTGGTGGAGACCCTCGTAGGCGTGTTCGTGTTTAAGGAGGCGCTGACCGTCTGGACCGTGTTGGGTATGGCCTGCGTGTTCGGCTGCGTGATCCTGCTGGCCAATGGAGATAAAAAATGCGAAGAAAAACCTGCCAAGTCCTGAACGGCTTTCACCTGAAGCTCATCGCCGCCTGCACCATGTTCATTGACCACATGGGGCACACGCTGTTCCCAACGGTTTTGTGGCTGCGCTGCATCGGACGGCTCGCCTTTCCCATCTTCTGCTTCCTCATCGCCGAGGGCTGCGTCTACACCCGCGATCGGAGGAAATACGCCCTGCGGCTGCTGGCGTTTGCCCTGCTGTCCGAAGTCCCCTTCGACCTGATGGTGGGCGGCACGGTGTGGTATCCCTATTCCCAGAACGTGCTGTGGACGCTGTTGGCCGGTGCGCTGATCTGCTGGTGTGTCGATTGGGCGCTGCGAAAGAAAACGCCGGCGGCCTTTTTGCTCACCGGCGCGGCCGTGGCCGCCGCGTTCTGCCTGCTGGAGCTGGCCGGGACGGACTATCGGGGCTGGGGTATGCTGCTGGTGGTGCTGTTCTACGGTGTCCGCCGCGTGTCCTGCGGCACCGTCGTGAAGCGAACGGCGCAGGCGGTGGGACTGGCGGTATTCAGCATCGGCATTATGGGCGGCGTGTCCATCGAGCTGTGGTCGCTGGCGGCACTGCTGCCCCTCTGGCTCTACAATGGTCGGCGCGGCTATTCCAACCGGGCGGTGCAGTACGGCTTTTACGCCTTTTACCCCGTGCATATCCTGATACTGTCCCTCATCGCCCTGTATGTGTAAACAGATAAGGAGGCTGGCCCTATGGCAAAGAACAAAGAAGAAAAAACCAACGTCATGCGGACGCTGGACCAGAAGAAAATACCCTATACCGCCCACAGCTACGACCCGGATGGCCCCATCGACGGCGTGTCCGTGGCGCAGATACTGGGCCAGCCGGCGGAGCAGGTGTTCAAAACGCTGGTGACAAAGGCCGCCAGCGGGGCATACTATGTGTTCGACATCCCTGTGGCCGAGAACCTGGACCTGAAAAAGGCCGCCAAAGCGGTGGGGGAGAAGTCCGTGGCCATGCTGCCCCAGAAAGAACTGCTGCCCCTGACCGGCTACGTCCACGGCGGGTGCAGCCCGGTGGGCATGAAAAAGCAGTTTCCCACCGTGTTCCACGAGACGGCACCGCTGTACGGCACCATCTGCGTCAGCGCGGGCAAGATCGGCCATCAGGTGGAGTGCGATCCCAACGCCCTTATCGCTCTCCTGCGGGCGAAAACAGCTGACGTGATCGTATAAAAATTATTTCGCTGTTGACATTAAAAATTGATTTCACTACACTTATCTGCAACCATATGTTGCAGAAATGAGGCATACCATGCAGACTGAAATTTTCATCAAGGGTGCGCGGGAGAACAATCTGAAGAACATCGATGTCACCATCCCCCGGGATAAGCTGGTGGTGCTGACGGGCCTTTCCGGCTCCGGCAAAAGCTCCCTGGCCTTTGACACCATCTATGCCGAGGGTCAGCGGCGGTATGTGGAGAGCCTGTCCTCCTACGCCCGTATGTTCCTGGGGCAGATGGACAAGCCCGACGTGGATTACATCGAGGGCCTGTCCCCGGCCATCTCCATCGACCAGAAGACCACCAGCAAGAACCCGCGCTCCACGGTGGGCACGGTGACGGAGATCTACGACTATCTGCGTCTGCTGTGGGCTCGGGTGGGCACGCCCCACTGCCCCCACTGCGGCAAGGAGATACGCCGCCAGACGGTGGACCAGATCATCGACCAGATACTGGCCCTGCCCGAGGGCACCCGTATCCAGGTGATGGCCCCGGTGGTGCGGGGCCGCAAGGGCGAGCACGCCAAGGTGCTGGAGGATGCCCGCCGGTCCGGCTTCGTCCGGGCCCGGGTGGACGGCAATATGTACGAACTCTCCGAGGACATCTCTCTGGAGAAGAACCTCAAGCACCGCATCGACATCGTGGTGGACCGACTGATCGTCCGCCCGGACATCGCAGGCCGGCTGACCGACTCAGTGGAGACGGCCTCCAACCTGGCGAATGGCCTCGTCACCGTCAACCTGCTGCGGGAGGAGAGAGATATCACCTTCTCCCAGAACTACGCCTGTGACGACTGCGGTATCTCCATCGAGGAGCTGACGCCCCGTCTGTTCTCCTTCAACAGTCCCTTTGGCGCCTGCCCCACCTGCACCGGCCTGGGCCTGCAATTAAAGGCTGATCCGGCCCTCATCATCCCCGACGGCAGCAAATCCATCCTGGAGGGCGCCATTACCGCCACCGGCTGGGCCTCCATCCGGTCCGACGGCATCAGTCGTATGTACTTCGAGGCCCTCAGTAAGAAATACCGCTTCTCCCTGACCCAGCCCTACGACAGCCTAAGCGACGAGGTGAAGAATGTTATCCTCTACGGCACCGGCGGCGAAAAGCTGGAGCTCCACTATGACCAGCCCCGGGGCAAGGGTGTGCTGTACCAGGCCTTCGAGGGCATCTGCAACAACCTGGAGCGCCGGTATCAGGAGACCCAGTCCGATGCCAGCAAGAAGGAGATCGAGGGCCTGATGACCCCCTGCCCCTGCCCGGCCTGCCAGGGTAAGCGTCTGCGGCCGGAGGCGCTGGCCGTCACCGTGGGCGGCAAGTCCATCTACGACGCCACTACCCTGCCGGTGGACGACGCTCTGGCCTTTTTCGACCATCTGGACCTGACCGGCAATCAGCAGATCATCGCCGCCCAGATCCTGAAGGAGATCCACGCCCGCCTGGGCTTTTTGCAGTCCGTGGGCCTGAGCTATCTGACCCTGTCCCGTGCCTCCGGCACCCTGTCCGGCGGCGAGAGCCAGCGTATCCGTCTGGCCACCCAGATCGGCAGCAGCCTCATGGGCGTGCTGTATATCCTGGACGAGCCCTCCATCGGCCTGCACCAGCGGGATAACGATAAGCTGCTGGCCACGCTGCAGCGCCTCCGCGATCTGGGCAATACCCTCATCGTGGTGGAGCACGACGAGGACACCATGCGCGCCGCCGATTACCTTATTGACATCGGTCCCGGCGCCGGTGCCCTGGGCGGGCAGGTGGTGGCCTGCGGCACCCCGGAGGAGGTCATGGCGAACCCCAACAGCCTGACGGGCCAGTACCTCAGCGGCAAACGCACCATCCCCCTGCCGGCACAGCGCCGCAGGGGCAATGGCAGGCTGCTGACCGTCCGCGGCGCCCGGGAGAACAACCTGAAGCATATCGACGTGTCCATCCCTCTGGGGACGTTCACCTGTGTCACCGGCGTCAGCGGCAGCGGAAAATCCTCTCTGGTCAACGAGGTGCTGTTCAAGGCGCTGGGCGCCCAGTTGAACCGCATGAAGGTGCGCCCCGGCAAGCACGACGCCATCGAGGGCATGGAGCATCTGGACAAGGTCATTGCCATCGACCAGAGCCCCATCGGCCGGACGCCCCGATCCAATCCGGCCACCTATACCAACCTGTTCAACCTGATCCGCGACCTGTTCGCCTCTACCCCGGACGCCAAGGCCCGGGGCTACGGACCGGGCCGGTTCTCCTTCAACACCAAGGGCGGCCGCTGCGAGGCCTGCGGCGGCGACGGTATGCTGAAGATCGAGATGCACTTCCTGTCGGATGTGTACGTCCCCTGCGAGATCTGCCGCGGCAAGCGCTATAACCGCGAGACGCTGGAGGTCCGCTACAAGGGCAAAAACATCGCCGACGTGCTGGATATGACCGTGGACGAGGCGTGGGAGTTCTTCTCCGCCGTGCCCGCCATCTGTGACAAGCTGACCACCCTGCGGGATGTGGGGCTGGGCTATGTGAAGCTGGGCCAGCCCAGCACCACCCTCTCCGGCGGCGAGGCCCAGCGCGTCAAGCTGGCCACGGAGCTGAGCCGCCGCGCCACAGGGCGGACGGTGTATATTCTGGACGAGCCCACCACCGGCCTCCACGCCGATGACGTGCGGAAGCTGTTGGAGGTGCTCCAGCGGCTCACCGATGGTGGCAATACGGTGCTGGTCATTGAGCACAACCTGGACGTGATCAAGTGTGCCGACTATATCATCGACCTGGGCCCGGAGGGCGGTGTGGGCGGCGGTACGGTGGTGGCCTGCGGCACGCCGGAGGAGATCGCCGCCTGCCCGGCGTCCTACACCGGCCAGTATCTGAAAAAATACCTGAAGTGACCGGCCTTTCCCCTGCCGCATAGGATAGGGCAGGGGGGTGGCTGCATGGAGCTTTTACAGGACGGCGTGGTTGCCGCGCTGGCGGCCATCGGCGTCACGGCGCTGATATGGCTGGCGGCATCGCTGCTGCTGTGGCGTGAGCGCCCGGTGGACGCGGTGTATCTGGTCCGGGTCTCCGGAGACGGGACGGGACTGGATGTGACGCTGCGCCGTCTGGCCCAGAGCCGCCGTCTGCCGGTGCTGCTGGTGGACTGCGGACTGACCGACGAGGGCCGCCGCGCCGCGGCGCTGCTGTCCGATATGAACACGAAATTGCTGACGCCCCAGGAGCTGGCGGCGTACTATACAGAGGAAGATACCACCGAACAGGGGAGGTGAGCCGATGGGCGAGCGCGTGACCGTGGAGGGGACCGTAGAGAACGTCATCTTTCATAACGAGGAGAACGGCTATACCGTGCTGCTGCTGACCGTGGAGGGCGAGGAGGAGCCTGTCACCGTGGTGGGCTGTATCCCCTGTGCCGCCGCCGGCGAGGGCATGACCGTCACCGGCGTGTGGAGCGTCCACCCCGTCCACGGCAGCCAGCTCACCGCCGAGAGCGTGGAGCGCCGGATGCCGGAGCGTGAGGAGGACATGATCGCCTACCTGTCCTCCGGCATCCTCAAGGGTGTTGGTCCCGCCACCGCACAGCGGCTGGTGGAGCGCTTCGGCGCGGACACCCTGCTGGTCATCGAGCAGGAGCCGGAGCGCCTGCGGTGCATCAAGGGCATCACCGCCCAGAGAGCGAAGGAGCTGTCCGACGCCTTCCGGGCGCTGACGGGCCTGCGCCAGCTGATGGAGTTCCTGGCCCGGTATGACCTGCCGGTGTATCTGGCCATGCCCCTCCAGCGCACCTACGGCGACGGAGCCATCCAGGCCCTGCGGGATGACCCGTATATCCTGTCCCGGACCCAGTACGGGGTGGATTTCTCCACGGTGGACGAGATCGCCATCAGCCTGGGCTTTGACGGGGACGATCCCTGCCGCCTGCGGGCGGCGCTGACCTATGAGCTGGAGCACAACGCCGCCAACGGCCACGTGTTCCTGCCCCGCGAGAAGCTGCTCTTCGCCACGTCGCAGCTGCTGGCCGTGACGCCGGACGAGCTGGAGCTGGCGCTGGACAAGCTCATCGAGGGCTTCGGCGTGGTGGAAAAGACCATCGCCGGGGTGCAGGGCTGCTATCTGCCCCGGCTGTACCAGGCGGAGACCTTCGTGGCGGAGCGCCTGCTGTCGCTGGTGCGGACGCCGGTGGAGGTGCTGCCCCAGGCGGAGAAGGTCATCGATGACATTGAAAAGGAACAGGGCGTGGCCTATGCGCCTCTGCAGCGGCAGGCGGTGTGCCTGGCGGCCCAGGGCGGTATACTGCTGCTGACCGGCGGCCCCGGTACCGGCAAGACCACGTCCCTGCGGGGCATCGTGTCTCTGTACGAGCGTATGGGGCTGGATGTGGCGCTGCTGGCGCCCACCGGCCGCGCCGCCAAGCGCCTGGGCGAGGTGACGGGCCGGGAGGCCCAGACCATCCACCGTGCCCTGGGCATGAGCTACAATGAGCTCACCGGCCAGACGGCCTTTAAGAAGAACGCACAGGATCCGCTGGAGGTCCACGCTGTCATCGTGGATGAGATGAGCATGGTGGATATCGAGCTGATGCGCTCCCTGCTGGAGACCATGCGGCCGGGAAGCCGCCTGGTGCTGGTAGGCGACCCGGACCAGCTGCCCTCCGTAGGCCCCGGCAGCGTGCTGGGGGATATGCTCCGCAGCGGTGTGGTGCCGGCGGTGTCCCTGACCCAGGTGTTCCGTCAGGCGGAGCAGTCGGCCATCATCCGCGCCGCCCATGCCGTGGACCGCGGCGAGCTGCCGCCGCTGGAGAACAGCGGCAGCGGAGACCTCTTCTTCCTGCGCCGCCGCGCGCCGGATCGTCTGGTGCAGACGGTGGTGGAGCTGTGCCGCGACCGCCTGCCCAAAAACATGGGTATTCCCGCCGAGCAGATACAGGTGCTCTCCCCCACCCGAAAGGGCCCCTGCGGTACGGCGGCGCTGAACCGGGCCCTGCAGGCGGCGCTGAACCCGCCGGAGCGCGGTAAGCGCCAGAAGCAGTGGGGCGACATGACGTTCCGGGTGGGTGACCGGGTCATGCAGACCCGGAACAACTACGATGTGCTGTGGGAGAAGGAGGATGGCTCCGGCGGCAGCGGTATTTTCAACGGCGACGTGGGCGTGATTCAGGACATCGACCCCGGCGGCGAGCTCATCACCCTGCGGTTTGACGACCGCACGGCGGTGTACACCGCTGACCTGCTGAGCCAGCTGGATATGGCCTACGCCGTCACCGTACATAAATCCCAGGGCAGCGAGTATCCGGCGGTGATATTGGCCGCGGCGTCCGCCGCGCCGTCGCTGCTGGTGCGCGGCGTGCTGTACACAGCTATCACCCGTGCCCGCAGGCTGCTTATCCTCGCCGGGGACGATACCGTCCTGGCCCAGATGGCCGCCAACAACAAGCAGCAGCGCCGGTACAGCGGCCTGCGCCGCCGACTGAAGGAGGGATACCATGAGCAATAACGGTAGTATCAACGACGCATTGGACAAGGCCCAGCGGGGCTTGCTGGACTTCTTTTTCCCCCGCAAGTGCCCCTTCTGCGGGCGCGTGGCGGGCCGGGAGCTGTTGTGCGAGGCGTGCAAGGCGTCGTTGCCCCGGTGCGATAAGGTACGCACCGGCACCTTCGGCGAATGTGCCGCGCCGCTGTATTACGAGGGCCGCGTCCGCGACGCCCTTCTGGCCTTCAAATTCAAGCGGCGCATCGAGGACCTGAACGCCTACGGTGTGCTGATGGCCGAAAAGGCGGCGGAGGTCTACGCCGACCGCTTCGATGCCGTCACCTGGGTGCCGGTGAGCAAACAGCGCCTGAAAAAGCGTGGCTTCGACCAGTCGCGTATGCTGTGCGCCAGCCTGTGCGTGGACTGGCACACGGAGCCGCAGGAGACACTGCGTAAGGTGCGGGACAACCCGGCCCAGTCCGGTATCGGTGACCCGGCGGAGCGCCGGGCCAATGTGCTGGGCGCTTACGAGCCGGTGGACCCGGATGCCATCGCCGGAAAGCGCTTCCTGCTCATCGACGACATCATCACCACCGGCGCCACGCTCACCGAGTGCGTCCGGGTGCTGAAGGCCGCCGGGGCGGCGGACGTGGTCTGCCTGACGCTGGCCATGGCCCGTGATAATTGAGGTATGGACTTCGGCGTTTCCGTATAGAATACAGAAAATACCGCGATTTTCATTTCGCAGTTGCAATATTCTTTCTCAATCGGTATAATAGATAAATCAGAGGGTAACGGGCGCACCCGCCCGAAACGAAAGACAAGATAGAGGTGCAGTAGTATGTGTTCCATTGCAAAAGATATCGGCATCGACCTGGGCACCGCCTCCGTACTGGTGTACGTAAAGGGCAAGGGCGTCGTATTGAACGAGCCGTCCGTGGTGGCCATTGACAAGAATACCGGCAAGCTGCTGAAGGTGGGCGCCGAGGCTCAGGCCATGCTGGGCCGTACCCCCGGCAACATCGTGGCCATCCGTCCCCTGCGCGAGGGCGTGATCTCCGACTACGACATGACCGAGCGTATGCTCCGCGAGTTCCTGCGCAAGGTGGTGGGCGGCTTCCAGCTGTTCAAGCCCCGCGTCATCATCTGCGTGCCCTCCGGCATCACCGAGGTCGAGGAGCGCGCCGTGGTGGACGCCGGCATCCAGGCGGGCGCCCGCCGTGTGTATCTGATCGAGGAGCCTGTGGCCGCAGCCATCGGCGCCGGCATCGACATCTCCAAGCCCGACGGCCACATGGTGGTGGATATCGGCGGCGGCACCAGCGACATCGCCGTCATCTCCCTCTCCGGCGTGGTGGAGAGCGCCTCCATCAAGGTGGCCGGCGACCAGTTCAACGAGGCCATCGTCAAGTATATGCGCCGCAAGCACAATGTGCTGGTGGGTGAGCGCACCGCCGAGCTGATGAAAATGCAGATCGGCTGCGTCTTCCCCAAGGAGCAGGAGACGTCCATCGAGATCAAGGGCCGCTGCCTGGTGACAGGTCTGCCCAAGGTCATCAACGTCAGCTCCACCGAGATGCTGGAGGCCTTCGAGGAGCCGGTAGAGCGCATCCTCGAGGCGATCCACGGCGTGCTGGAGCGCACCCCGCCCGAGCTGGTGGCCGACATCTCCAACAACGGCATCGTTATGACCGGCGGCGGCAGCCTGGTGGACGGCTTTGATAAACTCATCGAGGCCCGCACCGGCATCCACACCGTGGTGGCCGAGGGCGCCATCTCCTGCGTGGCCGAGGGCACAGGCAAGAGCCTGGATTCTCTGAACGCTATGACCGACGGCACCGTGAACCTGAGCCGCCGCAAGCAGATGAGCTGAGCACAATGTAAAAGGCCGCCAAAGGGCGGCCTTTTCCTCAAGTTGCTCTTGCAACTTCCGCGAAAAAGCGCTACTATTACGATACACGAGAACGAGATAAGGAGGAACCACCATGAAGTTTTCCAGCAAGGTCTTGAAATGCGGCCTGTCCCCCATGCGGAAGTTCCACCCCTACGCGGTGGCGGCGGAGGCCAAGGGCAGGAAGATCTATCATCTGAACATCGGTCAGCCGGATATCGAGACGCCCAAGGCGTACTTCGATGCGGTGAAGCACTTTGACCTGCCGGTGTTGGCCTATGCCCCGTCCCCCGGTATCCCGGAGCTGATCGAGGCCATCCGCAAGTACTACGCCGATCTGGGTATGCACTTCGATGCCGGTGATATCCTCATCACCAACGGCGGCAGCGAGGCGCTGCAGATCACCATGAACTGCATCCTGGATGACGGCGATGAGATCCTCATCCCCGAACCCTTCTATCCCAACTACAACACCATGGCCTACACCTGCGGCGCGAAGATCCACCCCATTCCCACCTCTCCCCACGACGGCTACCACTACGCCGACCGTGCCAAGGTCGAGGCGGAGATCAACGAGCACACCCGCGCCATCATGGTCACCAACCCCGGCAACCCCACCGGTGCCGTTCTGACGCCGGAGGAAATGCGTATGCTGGTGGACGTGGCGAAGGCGCACGACCTGTTCATCATCGGCGACGAGGCGTACCGCGAGTTCGTCTACGCCGGCGAGCCTCTGCAATCCATGGGACAGTTTGACGACGCCGCCGAGAACGTCATCGTCATCGACACCGTCTCCAAGCGTTTCTCCGCCTGCGGTGCCCGTATCGGCTGCATGATCTCCCGCAACAAGGAGCTGATGGCGCAGGCGATGAAGTACGCCCAGTGCCGCCTCTCTGTCCCCACCATCGACCAGGTGGCGTCCGCCGCCCTGTACACCGTCGGCTCCGACTACTTCGCCGCCGTCCGGGAGGAGTACAAACGCCGCCGCGACACGGTGATGGCGAAGCTCCATGAGATCCCCGGCGTGGTCTGCGAGTGCCCCAAGGGTGCCTTCTACGTCATGGCGGCTCTGCCCGTGGACGATGCCGACGCCTTCCAGAAATGGCTGCTGGAGGAGTTCGACGACAACGGCGACACCGTCATGTTCGCTCCCGGCGAGCCCTTCTACGCCACCCCCGGCAAGGGCAGGAACGAGATCCGCATCGCCTACGTGCTGAAGCAGGCGGATCTGGAGCGCGCCATGGATCTGCTGGCAAAGGGCATCGCCGCCTACAACGCCCGCTGAATCTGACCGTAAGCAAAAAAAGAAGACCCTGTACAGGGTCTTCTTTTTTTGCTTATTTCCGCACCTTCCGCCCGGCGGCGCGCCGCTGGCACAGCTTCACCAGCTCCACCACCGGTATCACGAGAATCGCCAGACCGACGGCAACGCCGTACTCCGTCCAGCTGACGGGGGTAAAGCCGAAGGCATTCGCCACCACCGGCACCTCCAGCACAACGGTGGTCAGCACCAGCGAGCCCAGCATTGCCCCCCACAGCACATTGTTGTGGCTGTTCAGGGAGAACACGCTCTTGCGCTGGGAGCGCATATTGAAGCTGTGGAAGATCTCGCACATGCTCATGGTCAAAAACGCCATGGTCATGCCGTCGTCGGACACGCCCTTGGGCATCTCGAAATACCCCACCTCCATGCAGTGCCCGATGATATAGGAGGTCAGGGTGATGAGGGTGATCAGCACCCCCTGATACGCGATGTCGAACCCCAGCCCTCCGGCAAAAATGCCGTCGCGGCTGTCCCGGGGCGGACGGGTCATGGTGTCCGGCTCCGCCTTCTCCAGACCGAGAGCCAACGCCGGGAAGCAGTCGGTGATCAGGTTGATGAACAGCAGATGCACCGGGTTCAGCAGGGTGAAGCCCAGCAGCGTGGCGAAGAACACGCCCAGCACCTCGCTCATGTTGCTGGCCAGCAGGAACTGGATGGCCTTGCGGATGTTGTCGTAAATGCGCCGTCCCTCGCCCACGGCGGAGACGATGGTGGCGAAGTTGTCGTCGCTGAGCACCATGTCCGCCACGTTCTTCGTCACGTCCGTGCCGGTAATGCCCATGCCCACGCCGATGTCGGCGGACTTGATGGACGGCGCGTCGTTGACGCCGTCGCCGGTCATGGCGGTCACCGCGCCCTTGCGCCGCCACGCGTTGACGATACGCACCTTATGCTCCGGCTGTACGCGGGCATAGACGCTGTACCTCTCCACCGCCTTGTCCAGCTCCTCGTCGGAAAGACCGTCCAGCTCCCGGCCGGTAACGGCTTGGGACGCGTCGCTGATAATGCCCAGCTCCTTGCCGATGGCAACGGCGGTGTCCTTGTGGTCGCCGGTGATCATCACCGGGCGCACACCGGCGGCGCGGCACTCCGACACCGCCGCCTTCACCTCCGGGCGAATGGGGTCGATCATGCCCGCCAGCCCGATGAAGCAGAGATCGTGCTCCAGATCCTCCGCCTCCTGCTTGTCAGGCAGCGCGTCATACAGCCGCGCCGCCGCCGCCAGAACGCGGAGAGCCTTGTCGGCCATGGCCTTGTTCTCCGCCAGAATGGCGGCGCGCTTCTCCTCCGTCATGGGCAGGATCTGCCCGCCCTCCGTATACTGCGTGCACCGGCGCAGCACCTCGTCCGGCGCGCCCTTGGTGTACTGGATGAACCCCGTGTCCGTCCGGTGGAGGGTGGACATCATCTTCCGCCCGGAGTCAAAGGGAGCCTCCCCGCACCGGGGCTGCCGCGCATCCAGCTGTCCCTTGTCCAGCCCGTTGGCGGCGGCGAAGTTCACCAACGCCGCCTCGGTGGGCTCGCCTACCGCGCCGCCCTCCTCCAACGCTGCGTCGTTGCACTGGGCCATGGCGGTGCACAGCAGCTCCGTGGGGCCCGTGTGCTCCACCACCGTCATCTTGTTCTGTGTCAGCGTGCCGGTCTTGTCGGAGCAGATGACCTGGGTGCAGCCCAGCGTCTCCACGGCGGTCAGCCGCCGTATGACGGCGTGGTGCTTGCTCATATTGGTCACGCCGATGCTCAGCACCACCGTCACCACCGTGGCAAGTCCCTCCGGGATAGCGGCCACCGCCAGGGACACCGCCACCATGAACGTGTTCAGCACCGTCTCCAGGGAGAACTCCCCGGCGACGATCAGATCAAAAATGAAGATAAATATGCAGATACCCAGCACCAGCTTGCTCAGCGTCTTGCCCAGCTCGTTGAGCTTCCGCTGCAAGGGCGTCTCCTCCTGCACCGTCTGCGCCAGTACCCCGGCGATCTTGCCCATCTCCGTGTCCATGCCGGTGGCGGTCACCACCGCCTTGCCCCGTCCATAGACCACGGTGCTGCCCATGTAGCACATATTCTTCCGGTCGCCCAGAGGCACGTTGTCGCCGGTGAGCAGCTCCACCGCCTTGGTCACGGGCACGCTCTCGCCGGTCAGTGCCGCCTCCTCGATCTTCATGGACGCGCTCTCCAAAAGCCGCCCATCGGCGGGCACCGCGTCGCCGGCCTCCAGCACCACCACGTCGCCGGGCACCAGCTGGCTGTTCTCCACCGTCATCTGGTGGCCGCCCCGCAGCACCTTGCACTTGGCGGCGGTCATGGTCTGCAACGCCTCGATGGCGGCCTCCGCCTTGCTCTCCTGCACCACGCCCAGCACCGCGTTCAGCAGCACCACGATCAGGATGATGAACACCTCCGTGAAGCTCTCGCCGCTGAGCGCGTTGGTCACGGCGGACACCGCCGCCGCCGCCAGCAGGATCAGCAGCATGGGATCCTTCAGCTGGGACAGGAACCGCTGCATAAGGGAGGGCTTCTCCGCCTCCTTCAGCTTGTTGGGGCCGTACTTAGCCAGCCGCTGGGCAGCCTCCTCTCCGGTCAAGCCCGTCTGGCAGGTGCCTAAGTCCTCCAGCACCTCCGCGGGGCTGCGATTGTACTCGTTTTTCATAGTCTACCGCTCCTTTAGTGTTTGCGAATTTTCGCGTGTATAGTGAAATTATTCTTGACACAGCGTACTCTTGCCCAGTAAACCTTCTGTACAACTTGAACATCAACCCTTTGTACAGGTATGAGTTCAACTGGACACGGGGGGAGTAAGCGTACAAAAAAGACTCATGCACGGACAGTATGTGTCAGTGCATGAGTCTCATTCTTTCAGGACACATCGGGCGTTTTTCGCGCCGGGATGACGGTGTGCCACGCCGCGCCGCTACCGACGCTGCGGAATTACTCCCTCATTCAGTATGTGCTATTTTATCCGCTTTTCCCGCCGTTGTCAAGGGAAAAATGATACAAAATGTGCTTATTTTTCACCCTCGCCTTCGGCGGCGCACAGGGCGTCGAAGTATTTGTACAGGGGCATCAGCTCCTCGAACCCGGCGATGATGTCCTCCGCCAGAGCCGCCGTAAAGAGACGCTCATCCGGGGCGGCGTCATGCTGGAAATTCAGCGTTTTCCGGTTGTACCACGGCTCCAGCAGCTTCGTAGTTTCGCCTTTTTTTCGGACGTATTCCCCGCCGCAAAGGGTGAAAACGGACTGTTTATTGAACTTTTTGACCAGCTTCTCCAATTCCTCCGGATGGCGGTCAATGCGCTGCCGGTACGATTCCATCAGCGACGCCCTCGGTGCCCAGAACCCCATGCCGTAGCTGTAATAATCCGGCCCGATCTCAAAGTAAAAGGTGGGTCGCCCCGTCCACTCCTCGCCCCCGGCGCGGATGCAGAACCAAAGGTGATCTTTATAGGGACCATTCCCGTGCAAACGCCGCATATCACGGTAAATTCGTGACATTTTCAGCATAAACGGCTCCTTGGGAAACCGGCTGTGCATGGCGTCATAGACCTGCTCGCCCAGTGCGCGGGTGGGGGAGAGGAGGTAGCTCTCATAGTCCTTTTTGTGGTCGAGAAACCACCCCCGCTCGTTGTTGAAACGTATGCCCCACAGGAAATCCAGCGTCTCCTGGGAATATCCTTCAAATGCCATGTTCGTACTCCTTTTCTGGAAAAATACGCGTTTTGCGGCGAGAATAGTGCGGAAAAGTTATCCTGCTCAGATAGTGCGCCTGCCGCTTTTTCACGGCACCAGCCCGCCGCCCTCCACAAGATCCCGCACCACCGTGCCGCCCATCAGCAGCCCCGCCACGGACGGCACCCACGCGACGCTGGCGGGCACGCTCCGCCGTCCCGGCGGCGGAGCTTCAAGCTGCTCCGTCTCGCGGGGCGGCTCCGGGCTGAACACCACCTTCAGATGGTGGAAGCCCCGCGCCCGCAGCTCCTTCCGCATGACCCGCGCCAGCGGACACCCGCTGGTCTGGGAGATGTCCGCGATCCGCAGCAGCTCCGGCTCCAGCTTGTTGCCGGTGCCCAACGCCGTCAGGATGGGGATGCCCCGCAGGTGCGCCTGCTCGATGAGATCCAGCTTGCAGCTGACAAGGTCGATGCAGTCCACGATGTAGTCAAACCGCCGGGTGAAGAAGTTCTCCCGGTGGGCGGCGTCATAGGTGGCGCAGAGGGGATAGACGGTGATGTCCGGGTCGATGTCCTGCACTCGCGACGCCATCACCTCCGCCTTGTATTGCCCCACGGTGGAGCGCAGGGCGCACAGCTGCCGGTTGATGTTGGACACGGACACCGTGTCCTGATCCACCAGCGTCAAAGTGCCAACGCCGCTGCGTGCAAGGCACTCAGCGGCGTAGCTGCCCACGCCGCCCAGACCAAACACCGCCACATGGCTGCGGCGGAGTTTGTCCAGAGCGGGTGCGCCTAAAATCATTTCAGTTCTGAGAAAGCTCTCGTTCATAGCGTTGGGTAGATCAGCCCACGTACTTCATGCCGGCTTCCTGCGTGGCGGTGACAGCCTCTACCAGCGCGTTGGACCACGCCTCGGTGTCGCTGCTGCGGAGAGCGTTCTCCACCTGCACCTGCCAGTAGGGCACGTCGTCGCCCACGAAGTACATCACATGGTAGCCGGTGTTCTCATTGAACACGATACCGGTATCGCCCGGCTGGCGGCTCTCGTCAAAGCACCAGTCGTTGAACTCGTCCACCATCTGACCCTTGAAGATCTTGGTGTACAGACCGCCGTTGGTGTTGCTGCCGCCGTCCTCGCTCAGCTCGTTTGCCAGAGCCGCGAAGCTGTCCTCCGTGGCATCGCCGGACTTCCACTGTGCCAGCGCGTCGTCCGCCTTCGCCTTGGCAGCGTCCATGGCAGCCTGCAGGTCGGACTCATACGTCTCGGACTCGCTGTTCAGATCGGAGGTGTTCACCATGAACAGGATGTGGCGCACGTCCTTAGTGGCGTACTCCTGACGGCCTGCGCTGCGGAATACCACCAGATAATAGTTGACGTCAGCCTCCAGCACGGCACTGTCGCCCGCCTTGCGGCTCTCGTCAAAGACCCAGGTGGTCACGGTGTCGCCGGTGTTGGTGGCGGACTCCGTGGAGGAGTAGGTGCCGGTGGCGTAGTCCTTGGCGATGTCCTCCAGCTTTTCACCCGCCTGCACACGCGCCAGCGCAGCCTCGGCGTCCGCCTTTGCCTGCTCGTGGGCGGCGGCGTTCGCCTCCTCGGTGGGCTCCACGGCGTTGCCGTCGTCGTCCGTAGTGGTGGAGGCGGTGCCCTTGAAGTAGATGTACTCGTAAGAGCCCACGTTGAAGGTGGTCTGGTTGTCGTTGTAATAGCTATCCAGATCGGACAGCGTATAGGTCAGGCTCTCGGCATAGTGGCTCTGGTAGTGGCTGGCGATGTCGGTCAGACGCACCATATCCTTGAAGGTGTTGATGGTCATGCACTTGCCGTACACCAGCTTCAAATACTCCTTCAAAGAGTAGCCGTTCTGCTTGGCATAGGTGGTGAACTGCTCCACGGTGGAGGCGACCTCCTCCTCGGTGTGCTCGTCGGCACCCTCGCCGTTGGCCTCCGCCTCGTTGGCGATCGCCACTGCCATGGTCAGCTGCTTCACCGCAGTGTCGCGGAGGTACTGCTCCCATGTGATCTCGCCCTCGTCCGTCACGTTGAGCAGCGTCTTGGCGGAGTCATTCATCACCTGCTGGCTCAAGGGGGTGGACGTGGACACGCCTAAGAGGCTGGCGTAGCCGCCTTTCAGGATGCTGCTCTTGGCGTTGGCGTAGAAGTAATCCACCTGACCGGCGGTGTACTTCTCTCCGTTGATGGTCACAGCGGCGGCACTGCGCTGCATTATGCCGGAATTCCAAACCAGCAGCGCGGCTGCCACGATGACGAACAGCCCTGCGATAACACCGTACAGGATGTTGGTTTTACGGGCCTTCGCCTTCTCCTCCGCCTCGCGGATCTTCTTGGGGTCGGTCACGCCCTGTGCCGCCAGATCCTGACGGATCTTCTTTTCTCTTGATGCGCTCATTGAAATTCATTCCTCTCGATTTTGGG
>OLOS01000611.1_pt1 | contig 36204 bp, 32 predicted proteins | sample 1672631 | NCBI WGS metagenome assembly OLOS01 (sample SAMEA3136707, study PRJEB25190) | human gut metagenome | biome: human gut; feature: human-associated habitat; material: faeces | place: Austria | collected 2013 | reverse complement strand
CGAGCCGTGGCACTTTGCTTGGCAGGTGAAGTACACGGTGCTGTTTTGGGCGTGTGCGCTCCTTTTGGCGGTGTTTTTCACCTATCTTATCGAAAAACCGACAGCAAAACAGCTGCTCAGAAAGAAGAAAATCACCCGTACATAAAAACAGACCGCCACGGCGTATTTCACGCATTCGGCGGTCTGTCTTCATATTCTGTCCGGGTTACGGAAAACTATTCCGTTTTGCCGTCTTCTTTCTGGCCGTAAGCGCGGTCGGCGGCTTCTCTCGCAATGTCGATGACGCTGTATTCGCGCTTTTCGCCCTGTTCGATGATAGGCAGCATTTGGTAGACCTCTGCCGCCATGCCGTGCCCCCAAAGCATGGGGTCGATACGCATGGAGTAGCCATGGCCGTTTTCGCACATCCAATCGGTCATTTTGGCGCGCGGCAAGCCGTAAGCCGCTAAGATCGTCATGATGACGCCGCCGTGTGTGACGAGTACGGCACTCTCATCTCCCGTCATCATCATGTTTTTAACGAGCATCTCAAAGCCCGCACAGACACGCTGCATAAATACGATGCTGCTTTCGCCGTTCGGCGGGGCCTCGTGCTGGCCACCGTTCATCCAGGCGACGAACTTCGGGTCGTTTTTCAATTCTTCGGCCTTTTTATTTTCCCAATCACCGAAGTCGCACTCGGCAAGCTCTAAAATAACTTCCGGGTCGGCGGTGGGATATAAGACTTTCAGCGTATCGACACAGCGTACGCACGGGCTGGCGTAGTACTTTTTTGCTTCGGGGTAAATGCCCTTACGTTTCAGCTCCAAAAGCGCCTGAATGCCTTCCTGCGCAAGCGGAGACTGCGTGCGGCCGATGTAACGACCCTCTAAATTGCCCTCACATACGCCGTGGCGGATTAAATGAATGGTGTAAGATTTCATGCGGTTTTCCTTTCCGGGACGGTAAAACGCTGCCGTTGTCCCTTTCACCAAAAATTCGCGGGAAAACCCGCAAAAAAGGTTCGTTTATCTGTTTACTTCTCGGATAATTTCGTTTATAATTTACAGAGTGTTATTTTTGACTCAGGTGGTGAAACTTTTGTGAACAGTGATTTTCCGCGCATTCTGACACTGCTGCGCAAGGAACAGGGGATCAGCCAGAAAAAGGCTGCCGCAGACCTTGGCATCTCGCAGGCGCTGCTCTCTCATTACGAAAAAGGCATACGTGAATGCGGTTTGGACTTCATTGTGCGCACGGCGGATTATTACGGGGTCTCCTGTGATTATCTGCTGGGCAAAACACCGCACCGGCAGGGCGAAAAGCTGCATGTGCCGGAAACGGAGGAGGAAGACACGCACGATGGTCTCCCCAACGTGAGCCGAAAAATAATATCGAACTCCTTACATATTGTATTTGGTATTCTGAAAAAAATCAATAGCAAATCTTTAACAAAAGAGATCACGCTGTATTTGAGCGGCGCTGTGTATAACGCGTTCCGCATGCTGTATACGGCGAACCCGAAAAATCCCTCGGCTCTTTTTGAAACGAAGGACGGACTGAGTGAGGCGCTGACCGACGGCCGTATGCAGCTGGCGCGTGCCAAAAGCCGCGTGATGCTGCTCGGCGAAAAAGTGTCGGACGACGAGGCCGTTAAAAAAGACGACCTGCCCCAGCTTTCCGGCGAGATGCTCTCGGCGGAATATCCCGATTGGGCGCCCTCGCTTTTTGCATTGATCGAGAATACCGAAAACGAACACAAGGAAAACTAAGTAAACCAACTGCAAAAAGGAGGCAAACTGTATGTGTGGTTTTGTAGGTTATATTGACGGCGGCGAAACACAGCTTATGGAGCCCGTGCTGCACGCTATGGCAGACCGCATCCGTCACCGCGGCCCGGACGACGCCGACTATTACATGGACGGCGAGATCTCGCTCGGTTTCCGCAGACTTTCCATCATTGACCTCGAGGGTGGCAGACAGCCGATTTTGAATGAAGATAAAAGCAAGGTTCTCATGTTTAACGGCGAGATTTATAACTATCAGTCTCTCCGCGAAGAACTTTTAAAAGCAGGCCATGTATTTACAACGAAAACGGACAGCGAAGTGCTGCTGCACGGCTTTGAAGAATACGGCACCGACCTGCTCAATAAGCTGCGCGGCATGTTCGCGTTCATCATTTGGGACAAGAACACGAAAACGCTGTTCGGCGCGCGCGATTACTTTGGCATTAAGCCGTTTTACTACGCAAAGATGCAGGGCACGTTGATGTTCGGCAGCGAGATCAAGAGCTTTGTGGAACACCCGCACTTTAAGCGCGAGCTGAATGAACGCGCACTGGAGGGCTACCTTTCTTTCCAGTATTCTCCGGGCTACGAGACATTCTTCAAGAACGTTTACAAGCTGCCGCCTGCACATTATTTCTTCTACAAAGACGGCAAAATGGATATGCAGCGCTATTGGATCCCGGAATTCAACGCGGAAGAAGACAAGCCGCTTGAATATTGGGTAGACGAGATTGAAAAGACCTTTGACGACTCCGTGAACGCACACAAGATTGCGGACGTTGAAGTCGGCTCTTTCCTTTCCTCCGGCGTGGATTCCAGCTATGTGGCCTGCTCTGCCGATGTGGATAAGACGTTTACGGTCGGCTTTGACAACGGCGAAAAATACAACGAGATCAGCTACGCAAAGGAGCTTTCCGAGCTGATTCCGGTGAAGAATTACAGCAAGATGATTACCCCAGAAGAGTTCTGGGGCGACTTCGGCAAGATTCAGTACCATATGGACGAGCCGCTTGCCGACCCGTCCGCCGTGGCACTCTATTTCGTGTGCAACACGGCTTCCAAATATTTGAAGGTCGTGATGTCCGGCGAGGGCGCCGATGAAATTTTCGGCGGCTACAACATTTATAAAGAACCGCTCGCCGTACCGGCTTATGATAAGATCCCGTTTCCCATCCGCCGCTTTATCGGCAAAGTCGCCTCGCACCTGCCGAAGAAATCCGGCATCAACTTCCTTATCCGCCGCGGCAAAAAGCTCGAAGACCGCTTCATCGGCAACGCGTATATGTTCACTGAAGAAGAACGCAAGAAGCTCCTGAAAATTAAGACCGATGCACCGTCCCCGGCAGAAGTCGTAAAGCCGTTCTATGATCGCGTAAAGGACAAAGACCCGGTAACGAAAATGCAGTTCGTTGACCTTAACGCCTGGATGGTCGGCGATATTCTTCTGAAAGCGGACAAAATGAGCATGGCAAACTCCCTTGAGGTGCGCGTGCCGTTCCTCGATAAGAAGATTATGGAGCTTGCGGAGCGCATCCCGCTCAAGTACCGTGTAAACGACGAGAACACAAAGTTTGCGATGCGCAAGGCCGCTTTGCGCCGCATGCCCGAAAAGTGGGCCGGCAAAAAGAAGCTCGGCTTCCCCGTGCCGACACGTGTGTGGCTCAAGGAAGACAAGTACTACAACATCGTAAAGGAGAAGTTCACGGGCGAAGTAGCACAGAAATACTTCAACACCGACATGCTCGTGAAACTGCTGGATGACCACAAAAACGGCAAGGCGGACAACAGCCGCCGCGTTTGGACGGTCTACACGTTCCTCGTGTGGTACGACCAGTTCTTTAACGATGATATTCTCAACGGCTATGCGGAGCACACAGACACAAAGACCGCGTAAGTATTTGGAAGGAAAATGAAGATCATGAATACAGAAGCATTAAAAAAACAAGATTTTCTGCCGGTTCTGCTCGGCAGTGACATCAACGTATACGGTATGGCGCGTTCTTTCCACGAGGCTTACGGGTACAAAAGCGTAGCGGTCGGCAAGGGCATCCTCCCCGCCTGCACGCACAGCCACATTGTGGAAGTTTTAAAGGTAGAACCGCGTCTTGAAGAAGATGACGTGTTTGTCCGCACGCTGACGGAATTTGCAAAGAACTTCTCCGGGCAGAGATTACTGCTTGTCCCCTGCGGCGACAACTACATCAAAATGCTTGTGCGCAACCAGATGAAGCTGCGCGGCATTTATGAATTCGAGTGCATCAGCGAAGAGCTTTTAATGCGCCTTTCCATCAAGGAAAGCTTTTATCAGGTCTGCGAGGAGCATGGCTTCTCGTTCCCGAAGACAACGACCTGCACGTATGAAAACCACAAGAATCTTGAGCTGCCTTTCGACTTCCCGGTCATCATCAAGCCCTCGAACAGCGTGGCATACTGGAACTGCAAGTTCCCGCACAAAAAGAAGGTTTTCGTTGCAAACACCCGCGAGGAATTTGATGCGATTTTGGACGCCATCTACGGTTCCTCTTACAAAGATCACCTCATTTTGCAGGAATTCATCCCGGGTGACGATTCTAAAATGCGCGTGATGAACTGCTACTGCGGCAAGGATAAAAAAGTAAAGCTCATTGCACTCGGTAATGCCGTGCTTGAGGAACATTCCCCGGAGGGCATCGGCAGCTATGCGGCCATCATCAACGGCTACGACGAAAAGCTGAACGAGACGATGAAAAACTTCCTTGAGGGCATCGGTTACGTGGGCTTTGCAAACTTCGATATGAAGTACGACGAGCGTGACGGCAAATATAAGCTCTTCGAGATGAACCTGCGTCAGGGCCGCAGCAGCTATTTCGTAACGGCTGCGGGCTACAACATTGCAAAGTGGCTTGCGGACGACGTCATCTACAACAAGCCCATGGATCTCACCATTGCCACAAATAAAGTGCTGTACACAATCATCCCGACGAAGATCATCTTTGACTATTGCCCGGACACCGCCGTGAAAGCGGAAGCGAAAAAGCTCATCGACGAAGGTAAAGTGGTTAACTCGTATTATTACAAGAAAGACCGCAGCCTGATGCGCTGGCTGATGTTCCGCCGCAACCAGCACAACTACTTTGAAAAGTACAAGCGTTATTTTAACAACAAAGGACTGCGTGACTGATGAACAGTTTAGGCGTTATCGGCGGATTCGGCCCCATGGCGACAGCGTATTTATTAGAGCTTATCACCGACATGACCGATGCCCGCACCGATCAGGAGCATCTTGACGCGATCATATTCAATCGCCCGAGTGTGCCGGATCGGACTGCATACATTTTAGACCATACAAAGCCCTCCCCTGTGCCGCCGATGATCGACATCGCACAGAAATTGGAGGCGCTGGGCGTGTGCGCACTCGCTACCCCGTGCGTGACGGCACATAGCTTTCACGATGAACTGCAAAGCAGCGTACACATTCCGTTTATCCACATGGTGCGCGAAACGGCAGCATATCTAAAAGAAGCCGGCTGCAAAAAGCCCGGCATTATGGCGACAACCGGCACGGTGCACATGGGCTTATTTCAAACCGCGCTGACCGATGCGGGTCTTTCCTACGTTTTGCCGAACGACGAAATGCAGCAGAACGTAATGTCGCTCATTTACGATTGCGTAAAAGCAGGTGAACCGGCGGATATGGTAAAATTCCGCGCCGTTTCCGACGCTTTGCGCGCGGACGGCTGCGATGCTATTATTTTAGGCTGCACGGAGCTCTCCATCATCAAGCGCGATAACGAGCTTGGGCCCGGTTATCTCGATGCGCTGGAAGTGTTGGCACGCGCGTGCATTTTAGCGTGCGGCAAAAAACTCAAGCCGAAATATTCTTCCCTGATCCAACAATAAAAGCATAAGGAGGCGTTTTGTATGTGCGGCTTTGCCGGTTATATTCACAACTACGGAACGTTCGATAAAGAAGAAGTCATCCATAAAATGGCCGACCGCATCAAGCACCGCGGCCCGGATGATGCCCATTATTACATTGACGACGGCATTGCCCTCGGTTTCCGCCGCCTTTCCATCATCGATCTCGAGGGCGGCAGGCAGCCGATTTTAAACGAAGACGGCTCGCTTGTGCTGCTCTTTAACGGCGAAATTTACAACTATCAGGAGCTTCGCGAAGAGCTCATCAAAGCCGGACACGTCTTCACCACAAAGACAGACAGCGAAACGATTCTGCACGGATACGAGGAATACGGCAAAAAAATCCTTGACCGTCTGCGCGGCATGTTTGCTTTCATCATTTGGAACAAGAACACAAAAGAGCTCTTTGGTGCACGCGATATTTTCGGCATTAAGCCGTTCTATTACTACAAAAAGGGCAAGGAATTCATGTTCGGCAGCGAGATCAAAAGCTTTCTCTCTCACCCGAATTTTGAAAAAGAGCTCGACGAGGATATGATCCCGTTGTACCTTTCCTACGAGTACAGCCCGGACGAGCGCACAATTTTTAAAAATGTCTTCAAGCTGCCCGGCGCACACTGCTTCACCTACAAAAATGGCGAACTGAAAGTGGAGCGTTACTATAAGATCGAATACAAGATTGAAGACGACAAATCGCTTGAATACTGGGAGGACGCCATCACAAAGGAGTTCACGGAGTCCGTCTCCATGCACCAGATCGCCGATGTTGAGGTCGGCTGCTTCCTCTCCTCCGGCGTGGATTCCAGCTATGTTGTGAAAGAAATCTCCAAGGGTACGAAGAAGGTCAAGACATTCTCCGTCGGCTACGAGGAGGAAAAATACAGCGAGCTGCCGTATGCGCAGGACTTCTCCAATGTCATCGGCGTACCGAACATCGCGAATAAGGTTTCCGCAGATGAGTTCTTCGACGCGGTGCCGGAGATTCAGTATTACATGGACGAGCCGCTGCCGAACCCCTCGGAGATCCCGCTCTACTTCCTCGCCAAAAATGCCCGCCGCTATGTGAAGGTCGTGCTTTCCGGCGAAGGTGCGGACGAGCTGTTCGGCGGCTACCCGATGTATCTTGCAGGCGGACACTTTGACCACTATTCGCATAAGGTACCGCGCCCGGTGCGTAAAGTCCTCGGCACGGTCGCAAAGCACTGCCCGAACTTCAAGGGCAAAAACTTCCTTGTGCGCGGCGCCATGGAGCCGTATCAGCGCTTTATGCGCGCAAACTACGTTTTCCAGAGCGCAGAGCGCCAAAAATTCTTGAAGCGTCCCATCGCGAGCAAGGTTCCGGAGGAATACAGCAAGCGCTATTTCAACGAAGTATCGAATCTTGACGAGCCGACCCAGCTTCAGTATGTGGACATGCACACGTGGATGATCTATGACATCCTACTGAAAGCCGACCGCATGAGTATGGCAAACTCCCTTGAGCTGCGCGTGCCGTTCCTCGATAAAAAGATGCTGGAGCTTTCCACACGCATTCCTTCCCGCTACCGTGCAGCAAACGAAACGACGAAGATCGCCCTGCGCGGCGCGGCCATCAAGCAGCTGCCGGAGCGTACCGCGAACAAAAAGAAGCTCGGCTTCCCTGTTCCGCTGAACGATTGGCTGCGTGAGGATAAGTACTACAACAAGGTCAAGGCGGCGTTCCAGAGCGATATTGCGGAGAAATTCTTCGTGACAAGCGAGCTGATGAAGCTGCTCGACGACCACAAGAGCGGCAAGGCACTGAACATGCAGAAGATCTGGTCGTTCTATACGTTTATCCTTTGGTATGAGCAGTTCTTTGTGCTGAACTGAATATAGTCGAAAACAGCGTCAAATTACAGATTGGCGCTGTTTCTTTATGGAATTATTTTGTTTTGTTAACAACAGACAAGCAAATTTAAAAGAAAAACAAAAGCTTTATTCTTCCCTTTTGGGGGCGGAATAAGGCTTTTTCTTTTGAAGCTTTATCGTCTTGCACGGCGGTACGCGGCCGGTGTTTCGCCGGTGATGCGTTTAAATTGGCGGATGAAATGGTATGGGTCTGCATATCCGCTGTGCTCGGCAACTTCCGTGATGGGCAAGTCACTGCCGGAGAGCAATAAAGACTGTGCATAACGAATACGCGCTTCAATCAGGTCGCGCATGGGCGATGTACCAAAAACCGCGCGGTATAACGCATGCAGGTGCGAAGCGCTGACAGACGCAAGCGATGCCATTTGCGGCACAGTCCAGTGCTTTTCCGGATCAGAAAGCACCGTGTGACGCAGGTTCTGCATCTTTTCCCTATCTGCACGGCTGACCGTAGGTGAGTAGTTTTCTTCCGCTATGGCGCGGGAGAAACGCACAAGAAATTCCGTGGTGTATGCTTCCAACAAGTCCTCCCGAAACGGTTCATTGGAGAAAAATGCAGCTTCCGTTTTTCGGAAAAGGCCGGAGATAAACTCTGCCGCACGTGGGTAAAGCAGTGTATTTTCGGGAATACGATAGCGCAAAAGCTGCACGCGAAAGCCAGGCGTAAAATGCGCCCAGTTGTGCGTGAGGTTACTGTCTGAGTGAAACCACTGTGGTTCATCCGGCGCATAGAAAATACACGCGCCGGGTCTTACTGTGACCTTTTCCCCGTTAATTTCGATTTCTACGCTGTTCATAAAGTGCAAAAACGTGTAGATTTCAATGCCTGTTGGGCGCACAAGTGTAAACCCGGCTTTTTCCGGCCAATCGTGGCGAATATCTGTAATCTCCATTTTGACGCCCCCTTTGCTTTATATTATACGCAAAAACTCCCCGTGTCGCAATAGAATAAGTCAATTTTCGTGCATGATACGACATTGTATTTTGCATAGTGATTGCGTACAATGAAACCGTAATCAAAAAAGCGCGGCAGAAATTGAGATTTGCCGTCTTTTCGGGGAAAGGATGTACGAAAAATGAGTAATATACCGAGGAAAGAATATCCGCGCCCGCAGTTTGTGCGCGAAAACTGGATGAACCTGAACGGCACATGGGCGTTTGAGATCGACAACGGCCGCAGCGGTGAGGCGCGCGGCTTACAGAAGGTCGGCACAGCGCTCAGCGGGGAGATCACCGTGCCGTTCTGCCCGGAAAGCGAACTTTCCGGTGTGCAGCACACGGATTTCATGTACGGCGTTTGGTATAAGCGTACTGTAACGGTCACAGAAAAACAGCTGAAGGGCCGCGCCGTGCTGCATTTCGGCGCTGTGGATTATTGCGCAAAAGTTTTTGTGAACGGCGAGCTTGCCGGCACACACAAGGGCGGCTATGTTTCGTTTGAGTTTGACGTGACCGCACTTTTAAAAGCGGGAGAAAATGAAATTGCCGTCTACGCCGAAGATAATACGCGCGACCGCCTCATCCCGAGCGGCAAGCAGAGCGAGCAATATAACTCATACGGTTGCTTCTACACGCGCACCACGGGCATTTGGCAGACCGTATGGCTGGAGTTCACCCCGAAGGCTTATATTTCCCGCGTACAGTATTATCCGAACATCACCGCAGACACGGTAACGGTGACCGCAGAGCTGGTCGGTACGGCAAACCTCACAGCAACGGCTTCGTTTGAAGGCAAAGAAATGGGCAGCTACACAGCTGAAAACGCCTGCGGCACGCACACATTCACGATAAAGCTGAGCGAAAAGCATCTGTGGGATGTCGGCTGCGGCAATCTGTATGACGTTGCATTCGCTTTCGGTGAAGATAACGTCACGAGTTATTTCGGTCTGCGCGAAGTGCGCCTGGACGGCCACAAGTTTCGCATCAACGGCCGCTCTGTTTTCCAGCGTCTGGTGCTCGACCAAGGCTTCTATCCGGATGGCATCTACACTGCGCCGAGCGACGAAGCGCTTGAAAACGACATTAAGCTCTCCCTTGCCGTCGGTTTCAACGGTGCCAGACTGCATGAGAAGATTTTTGAAGAGCGCTTCCTCTACCACGCAGACCGCTTAGGCTACATCGTTTGGGGCGAATTCCCGAACTGGGGTCTCGATTCCTCCTATGCCGATTCCGTTTACGGCATTTTGCCGGAGTGGACAGAAGAGATCCGCCGCGATTTTAACCACCCGGCTATTGTCGGCTGGTGTCCGTACAACGAGACATGGGATACTGACGGCAGGAAACAATTTGACGACGCACTCGACATCGTTTACAGAGCAACGAAAGCGCTTGATCCTACCCGTCCGTGCATCGATACGAGCGGCAACTATCATGTGGCAACTGATATTTTCTGCGTGCATGATTACGAGCAGAACCCGGAGATCTTTAAGGAGCACTATGACAAGCTGATGACCGAGAGCACACTGTTTGACAACCACGCGCACCGCCAGACCTACAAGGGCGAAGCGACGTTCGTCAGCGAATACGGCGGCATTCAGTGGAGTCAGGACGAGAGCGGCTGGGGCTACGGCACCGGTCCGAAGACCGAAGAGGAATTCCTCACGCGTTTTAAGGGCCTTACAGACGCATTGCTTGATAACAGTGAAATGTTCGGTCTTTGCTACACGCAGCTGACCGACGTGGAGCAGGAACAGAACGGCCTTTACACCTATCAGAGAAAGCCGAAGTTTGATCCCGCGTTCTTCCACGGCGTTTTGAGTCGCAAAGCCGCAATCGAAGACTAACAGATGCGTTTGGTGCCCGCAGTTTTTCCGCTGCGGGCACTTTTTATCAAAATACAGGAAATTCGTCGATTTTCGTCATACGTACGTCACAAATGCATAGTATTTTATATAATAGAGTAATTTTGGGCAGCAAGCTTCTGCTGCCGGATACTGTTCTGAGGAGTGTATTTATGCCGCAAAATCACTTTAGAGAACCGAAAAACCGACGTGAACATCTTCTCTCTTCCCTACCAATCGTCTTGCCGGTGGCAGCCGTGACGATATCCGCCGCCGCGTTTGGCCTGCTGTTCCTGCAAGGGGATCTAGTGGAGCGCGCGGAGGAAACCGTTACATACACTGCAGCGATTGGCGCAGATGACGAGCAGGTGGAAATGTACGTCTACGATGCGGGCAACGATGAAGTTGAGGAAGCCGAAGAAGAAGCTTCGGAAATGAATGCCGCGTCTTCCTATGCCGCGAAAGAGCGCATTTTGCCGACTGGCGAAGTAGAAGACACCGCAGAGCTTGTAGATGCATACAGCTCTGTGCCATTATTTGTTTCCAGCGGCAATCTTGCGGAGCAAGGCGTGCAGACACGGCTTGAGCTGCTTGAAGATTATTTTCCAAACGGCATGTACTGGAACCATATCGGTGTGGACACAAGCGAAATGACGGCAGACGAAATTGCCATGTGCGTTACAGACACGCCGTGCAACCATTCTGTTTATGGTTATGGAAACTGCAACATTTATAATGGACTGATGGATGATTTCTTCCCGCAATACGGAGACGAAATGCAATGCCTCGGCTACGCTTCCATCATCAGCGACCTGCTGTTCGGCTACGATGCACCAATCACGGAGTTTTACGACTTTGACGAGTTGCGCATCGGCGATCACATCCGCATGGGTTGGTATGAGCACTCGATGATCGTGACGGACATCGACTGGGATACCGATACCATCACCGTGACGGAAGTAAATGCAGATTACGAAAACTGCCAGATCTCCTGGGGCCGACAAATCACCCGCAGCGAGCTTCTCGGCATGGAAGGCGACCTTACCTATTATACGCGCTACGCAAATTGAAAATCGGTTGTTCTGCGCCTCGGCAAGATTTTGATGTCTTGTCGGGGCACATTTTATATTTTCCAAAAGTTATACGATACAAAAACACCCCGAACGATGCAAAATCGTTCGGGGTGTGCTGATTCAGAGAATCAATTATTTAACCATGTTGGCAACTTCGCTTGCGAAATCGTCGTTTCTCTTCTCGAGACCTTCGCCCTTCTCGAAGCGAACGAAATCCGTAACCTTCATCGTGCCGCCGGCCTTCTTTGCTTCCTCAGCAATGTACTGCTCAACAGAGAGGTCGCCGTTCTTAACGAACGCCTGCTGCAGGAGGCAGTTGTTCTCATAGAACTTGCCGATTCTGCCGGTAACCATCTTCTCGATGATGTTCTGCGGCTTCTTGGAGTTCTTCGGATCGTTCTGGATCTGAGCCATGAGGATTTCTTTTTCCTTATCGAGTGCTTCAGCCGGAACCGTGGACTTATCGAGATAAGCCGGATTCAGAGCGGCAATCTGCATTGCGACATCCTTGCCGCACTCGTTGAGAACTTCTGCCGGAACATTCTCGGTCTCAAAACGAACGAGAACGCCGATTCTGCCGCCGCCGTGTACGTAAGCAACGCAGTCGCCCTCGTAACGGACGAAGCGACGGATCTTGATGTTCTCGCCGATGGTGAGAATCTTATCCTTCAGCATAGCATCAACAGTCATATCGGAGCCGTGTGCCTTAGCTGCAAGGAGAGCTTCAACGTCTGCCGGGTTCTCATAGATAACAGTCTCGGCACAGGTCTTAACGAAATCGATGAACTGAGCATTCTTCGCAACGAAATCGGTCTCAGCGTTGACTTCGATCACAACGCCAACCTTACCGCACTCGCTGACCATAGCGTATGCAACACCCTCAGCTGCAATACGGCTTGCCTTCTTAACGGAAGCTGCAAGACCCTTCTCGCGGAGAATCTCGGTTGCCTTCTCTACATCGCCCTCAGCCTCTGTGAGAGCCTTTTTGCAATCCATCATGCCGCAGCCTGTCTTAGCGCGCAGATCTGCAACGTCTTTAGCTGTGAAATTCATTTCAAATCACCATTCCTTGTAGAATCTTAAACTCTATATCAAACGAAAGGAATTTTTAACCGAAATTAAATTATTCCTCGGTCTCTGCAGCAGCTTCTTCGGTCTCCTCAGCAGCAGCGCCCATACGGCCCTCGCGGCCTTCGATGATAGCGTTAGCCATAGCACCTGCGATGAGCTTAACAGCGCGGATAGCGTCGTCATTGCCCGGGATAACGTAGTCAATCTCGTCCGGATCGCAGTTGGTATCTACGATTGCAACAATCGGAATACCGAGCTTCTTAGCTTCGGAAACAGCGATTCTTTCCTTTCTCGGGTCAACAATGAACAGTGCGCCCGGGAACTCCTTCATGTCCTTGATGCCGCCAAGATACTTTTCGAGCTTTTCGATCTCGAGCTCAAGCTTGCTGACTTCTTTCTTCGGGAGCAGCTCGAAGGTGCCGTCTTCCTGCATCTTGCGCAGCTGTGCAAGTCTCTGGATTCTGCGGCGGATGGTCGTGAAGTTGGTGAGCATGCCGCCCAGCCAACGAGCGTTTACATAGTAAGCGCCTGCGCGGAGAGCCTCTTCCTTAACGGACTCCTGAGCCTGCTTCTTCGTGCCTACGAAGAGAACGCTCTTGCCTTCCATGGAAAGGTCACGAACGAAATTGTAAGCCTCTTCGAGCTTCTTAACGGTCTTCTGCAGGTCGATGATGTAGATACCGTTTCTCTCCGTGAAGATGTACTGTGCCATCTTCGGGTTCCATCTTCTTGTCTGGTGACCGAAGTGAACACCGGCCTCCAGAAGCTGCTTCATTGATACGACTGCCATTTGAAAATACCTCCTTGGTTTTTCCTCCGCCGGGCTGATATTTTCGGGGAAAACCGCTTTCGCGGCACCAATCCGAGAGCCTCGGCGTGCGTTTTTGCTTGCAGAATCTGCAAATCGCTGAACTATTATAGCACAACATGCCGGGTAAAGCAAGTGTTTTCTATCCGTTTTCAAAGAAATTTTGTAAGAAACTGCGCTTCGGTGTCCGCTTTACGGGAATGTGATCGACCAGCACCGCATCCTCCCCAATGGTCTTCACAGCGCTCCATGGGATCACACAGTCATTCTCTCTGCCAAACAATCCGAAAAAGCGCGGACGGCCGTACACCACGATCGCCGTCAATGCAGCCTGCTGTGTATCAAATTCAATATCACCGAGATACCCGATGCGCGAGCCATCCAAAACACTGATAACCTCTCGCCCATGCATTTCTCCGATGCGTTCTAACATATCGCTCCCCCATTTCGCCGTATTTTTCCGATACAGCGTATGCACAGTAGGGATACATTATGCGTTTGCAGCCTTTAAAATGACTTCGGCAATCGTTTCGGCGGCAAGGTTCGAGCCCGCTTCGTTCGGATGGCTGCCGTCGTCGTTGAAAAGATTTTCGGTTTCGGTTTTTTCATAAAATGCACTGCCGACATCGGCGAGTAGCGTGTGGTTTTTCTCTGCCGCTTCTGTATAGGCTTCGTGCATTTTGCGGTACATCTCATCGTAATCTATGCCGAATTTTTGAAGCTGTTTGCCGTCTTTTTGGTATGCCCATGTCGCATACAGAACCGGTACGGCACCGTTTTCACGAATTTTACCGCACAAATCTTTCACGCTCTGCATAAAACTTTCCTTTGCTGTAATAGGGCCGTTGCTCATCTCCTGCAAAACGACGTAATCCCATTTTTCATTTTGCAGCAGCTCCAATGCTTTTGCACCGAGCCTTGTTTCAGGGTTCAGTTGCTCACGTAAGCGTGCACCGCCGCGTGTGTTCTGTACCACTTCGGCACCCGTGATTTCCGCCAGTATACTCGGCAGATCATTTGTGAAAATATAGCTATTTCCAAGCATTTAAATGCGCATATTTATTTCTCCTACTCATTATAAAATGTCTGCCCACGACCTCGCCATGACCATGATCCGGGAGGTATTGTACACCACCGGCATCACCGCCACCGCCGGGATCGGCACCAATCTATACCTGACAAAGCTGGCAATGGACATCACCGCCAAGCACGCTGCCCCGGACAAGGATGGTGTACGCATTGCAGAGCTCGATGAAGAATCCTTCCGGTATCTGCTCTGGGATCATAAGCCTCTCACGGACTTCTGGCAGACTGGTCCCGGCACCGTCCGCAGACTGGAAAAGCATGGCATTCATACGATGGGTGAGCTGCCTGCGTTCGGTTAGAGGAGATTCCTTTACTACGCATCTCTTCGGCAAAATACAATATATCGGTATAAAATAATCATCAGCCACTACATATAGTGCTTCTACGTTTTTAGACGCAAAAAATAGGCCATCAACTCGAAAATTGATGACCTAAATATCGGTGCAAAAAGCTCACTTATTTGATTATTGAAAAAAGCCCACCTGGTTTCCGTTCCTGCCTGCTACGCTTTAAGCAAGCCGGATGGTAACCAAGTGGGCTTCTTTTATTTCGGATATTCTATTTTTCTGATCCAGCCTTTTCCTTTGCTTCGCCACACGCCCCTCACATTGCCCCACTGTCGGCTTTTTCTTCCGGGGTGGGATTGTTTTGCGATGGAGACCCTTCTGCCCGACACAGGGCAAACGTGGGGCTTCCTGTTCCGTCCAGCACTCTTCCATTTTCAATAGGCAGTGCTTCTTGAATTTGAAAGCTGACCAGCCTCTGCTCAGGGAACGGATTTCCAATCATGCGGTAAGATCTGCGCTTATCCCATTGGGCATTTTTATAAACCATTCGCACGAAGGCCACGCACTTGATCTCACAGCTGCTGAGCTCATTCAATTTACCCACCCGATGAGCTCCTGCATCTGCCGCACTGCATACCTGCACGGCGATCTGATTCATTTGGGGATTGTATAAAAACCGATAGTGTGATGGCCAGCCGAGCGTTTCAAGAGTGCTGCGAAAAATCGTGATCCGTCCTTCATCCACGTTTAATGTCATACCGAGAACACCGGCGTGCCATATTTTCTGTTCCTGCAATCTACTCACCTCCTCCTAAAAATGGGCGCACTTCCCCCTTGGTTTCTTTTCATCCTTCTAATCCGCACTGGTACCGGGGGCCTTCCCCGTCAGGATGCTCATCGACACATATCCATCTATTTGCTTCACTTCTGATTCTTTCAGGTGCTCTTCTACAGGCACACCAAAAGTGCCCGCAATATCATCCGGGTAAAATCCCTTTCTGGTATTCACAGGCTTTGTTTCCTCTGATTGTGGCGCACTTTCCCCTTTCTTCCGTTTCTGACCTTCGTGGAAAATTTCTGGCACAAGCAAGTCAAAAACATACAAGGTCTCCCCTTCAAAGTTGATTCGATACCCCAGTATCTTATAGCGGCAGTCACTATCCCAGCCCATCTCGTTATAAACCAATTCTGAAAATGGCTTACAGGACATCTTTCTGCTCTTCCGCTTGTCCGGCTTCGCAATACACCAACGCAAAGCATCCTTATCATTTTCATCACAGCCGCGTACAACGATACGCTTCAAGTCACTGTTGAACATGACGTGTACATAAACCACATCTTCCAGCCCACTGATGCAGGCTGTGTTGAATGTGATGCTGTCTTTTCGAATCACAATTGCCGGGTCCCGGAGGTGAGCGAACAGTTCTTTTCGCACCACTTGATATCCATCATATGAAAAAGTGCTCTCCAGTTCTTCAGCCTTTGCATCTCTTTCAGTCTCCAATGCCTGCTCCTTCGGCGGCATTAACGTTTTGTTTTCCTCCATCTATGTCAATCCATCCTTCCATTATTTCTTCCGCTTCATGGAGCAGTGTATTTAGACCATCTGCAGTAAAAATGTTCATTTCCTTAATTTCTGATGCCGGCCGAAGTACATCCCAATTGCCGGCATAATGCTCCTGCTGCAAAATACCAATCTGTGCGACACTCGTGATTGGCTGGCCAAAAGTCCCCGCCCATTCCGGTGGGAAAATATAAATCGTCTTTTTAACTGTTTCGCCTTCCGATTCATCCTCCTTAGGTGGCAGGACGATTTCCTCCACCTTGATCATCTCCGGCTCATCCAGTTCAAAGAGCATCTGTCCGGAAGAGGCCATATAGAAGAACATCACATAGGCATCGCCTTCCTGATAGGTGTACTGGTCATTGGCATCTACATAACGGAGCACCTTCTTCGCCTTGTCAAACACGACCTGGCTGGTTACACCGTTCGTGCCGGAGCCTTTGGTCACAAGACCTTTCTCGCTGACCGGGATATAATCCGTGGAACCATATCGGAGATTGTCTGCATGATACTGAATAACGGACGAGTGTACATAGGCAAACCATCCCGGACGATACCTGGAAGGGTCGAGCAGGTTCCGGCTATGGACTGCATCCAGCTTGCCGGATGCCAGGGTATCCGTGTATTCCCGCTCATCCTTGAAAGCCTGTCCTACAACGGCGGCATCCGCAGCCATGCCGGAATAGGATAGCGTCGTATCCACCTTACCTGTACCAATCAGGATCTTGCCCATAAAGACGATCAGACGGTTTTTGTAATCATACTCCACATTCCCGGACGGTTCATTGCTGAAGAAATCGTTGCGGATTTCTTTTCCGGTACTCGGACGCACCGGATAATAGAGCACCTTGTCTGTGCTGCGCACACGCAGTCTGTATGCTCCTTCATCTATAAATCGGTGCAGGAGCAGGACAATCTTGTTGTCTCCCTTCACCAGTTCTACCGTCTGGCGGAACACCTCGCCTTCTTCCGATTCAAGCATGGCAGTCAGGATCGTCTCCCCAATGGTTCGGAGTGTGAACTGGATTTCCTGTACAAACGAGCTTTGCAGAACAGTCAGCGGCACATAGTAGGTCTGGAGTACCGGGCTGCTGCCTTCCCAGATATTGCTGACACCAGGATATAAAAAGGGCAGATCCAGACTGGTCATCGTTTCCTTTGCCAGTGCATCATCCGCACTTCGCAGTGCTTCGATCTCGATTGCCATCTTTTTCTGATTCTGTCGCTCCCTCTGAACCTGATTCCACAGCTTTACAGACTCTCCGCACACCTTCAGGTTCAGGTCCTTCGCATAGGAGCTTGCCCTGATCTGGAATACCCCTACCGGGATCTCCAATTCCTTTTCTTTGTACTCCTGCGGCTGTTCCGTATCCCTGGAATCCAGAATAGATGCCACAAACGTGCCATTGGCATCATAGCCTGCAACTCCGATCCAGTTGAACACCTGCCCGGTATAGTAAACTTTCTGGCAGGCGGTATCTACCGGGATCAGTGCTGTCGTCTGAACATGCTCAAACTTCTGCGTTTCTCCATTGATCGTGTTGACTGTAATGCCTTCTGTCAGTTCGCCGGTCGCATCATAGTTTGCATCCACCTTGGATTCCTGCAGTGCATCCAGCCCTTCTTTTGCTTTCGGATAGATGGAACGGATCGCTGCTCCAAGATTTTCAAAGGTATTCCCCTCCGAATCCACTCTTGCATCAAGGACTTCTGTGTCAGAGGTTCTCCCTTTTGCAATCTGGTCCATCCGGGCATTCAGAGCCTTGTTTGTCTGTGCGACATTCTGGGCGTTCTGATTCATCTGCTGCTCTGCCGCTGCGACTTTTGCAGTCAGATCCGATTTTGCATTCTCCACACGCGCAGTCACACGGTTTTCTGTCTCGGACAGGCTGGTGTTTACCTTACTTTCTGTGCTGGAGAGACTTTCATTGATACGGCCTTCCGTGTCGGATACATTTTTGTTGATCCGGTTTTCTGTTTCCGAAAGCTCTGAGCGGATATCTTCGGCCGTCTGGGTCAGATGCTCCTCTGCCTCTGCGATCTGCTCACTATGCAGGCTGAACAGGCTCCAATACTTCTCATCACTCAGAGCCGTTCCTTTCGGCACTGGAAGATTGGAGATAAAACTGTTGCCGCTGTCTGCATCCAGTACGATCTGCAGCTCTTCATATTCTTTCCGGATGTCCCATTCGCCTGCATGTTTGGGAACGATCCGGCGGCCTGTGTATTTTGCCATATTACCCCTTTCTGTCAGCCTTACACTGACACATCATCCTCGCCATATTCCACGACCAGATGTCCTTCTTCATCGGTTGTGAATATCAGCCCAAGGTCGCATTTTGTTTCAAATGCAAAATAGCCATCCTCCGTAATCGATCCTTCTACAATCTCACGGCACAGCTTTTCTACGGAACTGGACTCCGATCTATCACTCAGTCCCAGACCGTCATCCGACTCAAAGCCAAAGCAGCCTGCCTTGTCTATAAACAGATTTCGGATGCCATCCCGAACAGCTTTCAGGAATGCTGCAAATGTGTAAGTGGCGATCTTGCCGTTATTGATGGCCGCCCTCTCCACCTTTAACGTAAGAGAGAATGAGCCAAGGACATCACCTTCTGTGCTGAGCATAACAACATCCAGCGGAAAACGTCCGGCCTGCGCCGTCATGAAGGTCGTGATCGTAAAGAGGACCGCCCCCTTCTCAACGAATACAAGGTCTGGCGCAGTTTCGCTCGTGTAGTGGAAGATCGTACCGTCCGGACGGGTACCGGAACAGGCTACAATACAATTCTGCGGCACGGTATATTCCACAGAGTTGTTATACAAAACACAGCGAACTTTTCTCGCCTTGTTGTCATACTGCTTGACCGGAACCGTCACCGGGATCAGATTCTCCGTCAGCGACAATTCCACTTCCTGATAAATGCCTGTGACCATTACGAGCTCCCTCCTTCCTGATCCGTCTCCTTATTATCTGTTTCCTCTTTGTTTTCCGTATCCTTATCTTCACTACCCGGCTTTTCGGTATCCGGGGTTTCAGGCTCGGTCGGTGTGGACGGTTCCGTTGGCTCTGGATCAGGTTCTTCCGGTTCATATCCAATCGTCTGCCACTGTTCTCCGTCCCACAGTTTTAACCGAAGGTTCTTCTTATCGACCCAGAAGGAATCCTCTGCCGGATCTTTCGGCGCACTTTCGGACACAGGGATATACGGCTGATACTTCGCATCCAGTTCCTTCTGCAAATCATCTGAGATTTCCGTGAGGGTGCTGTATCGCCTATCCAGTTCCTCATACAGTTCTTTGGACAGCTTCTTTGCCGTTTCATACCGCTGATCGAGCGTTTTCTGAAGTTCTGCAGAAATAGCGGTCGCTGTTTTGTACCGCTCATCCAGTTCCTCCAGCAACTCCTCGGAAAGCTCGGCTGCTTTCTTGTAACGGTCGTCCAGTTCCTTGAGTGTCTGCTCCAGCAGGATTGCTGTTTTGACTGCGGAATCATCTGACTCCCAGCCATATCCCCATGTCTTCCCGCCATCTGTGGAAACAAAAAATCCGGCCGGGCTATTCTTCCACGCAACCGTTGACTGTTTCAGAGTTGCTGCGTTGAATGCGTACCGAGTCGTATTCCCCTTACTGTCCGTCTCATTTTTATAATGAAGGCCGAACAGTGCAGCAAACAACGCACCATCATAGATAATGGAGGCCGAAATGCCGCCCATCTGCTCTCCCACTGCTGTTTCCACACGGACTGCGGTATCGTATGCGGCGGTTGCTGTATTTCGGATACTGTTAAGGGAGCTTGTCAGGGAGGAATTTCGGCTGCTGACCGTAGAATTCGACAGCGTGATGCTGTTATACCGTTCCAAAAGCGAGTCATATTCGGTTTCTGTAACCTTGGAACTGGCTTCAATGCCCAGCTTCGAGATATACACATGAACCGTATCACAGAGCGAGACCTGTTCTGCCTGTACAACATCCTCATATCCGGGTGTATTCCAAAGCTGAATGAAGTCGATTTTAATGTCGACCTCCGGCTCTGTCAGGCTGGTCGTATCAATATAGTCCTGTGCATACTCTCGCAAAGCCGCTTCCGATGGCTTTTCCTGAAAGGCACTGGTGCAGTCCAGCACCGTAATCTTCTGATACGGCACAGATTTTCGGCTGACCATGACCACTTTTTCTGGCAGTTCCATAACCGCCTGCGTTTCGTTGTCTACCCAGTACGGATGCACTCCTGTAATGGTATTCTCGATGGATTTCTCCATCTTGAAATCCGTCAGATTTTTGCCGTAGACGATATGAACGTTGTGGTCCGCACCTCTGGCTCTGTGAAACTTGACTGTGTAGCGGTCCCACTCGAACTCTCCTCCAAAAGTATCCAATACCGAACCATCCATACCGCCCAGACAGTTACGGAAAGATGCCGGAACGGACACAGTAAACATCGCACTGGATGCCACATCTGTCCAAACTGAGAACGGACAGTCGGAAGCCGCATGGCTTTTCAGCCCCTGCACCGCTCCTGCGCACCCACTCACTGAGAACGGGGAAACTGTAATAAAGTTGAGCTGATAGGAAATATGCCGTGCCTGAACTTCCAGCTTTCCATCGATCGGAGTTGTGATCTTGTAGATTCGGAACGGCTGCGGCTGCATCGTATCAGATGGTTTGGCAAGGATGACGTTTCCCTCCTCCAGCATCTCTGCATGGATTCCATCTGCCGGACAGATGAGCTTCAGCTCATAGCTGCCGTTTCGTTTTTCAGTCACGGTACAAGACTGTGCATCTGCCAGCTTTCCAATGCCGTTATTATCAAATTTCATTTCTCTGGAATCATATAAACACGGGATCACTGGCTGCACCTCCCCTCAGAGCGTCCACCAACGGGGAATGACTTCCACCGCCGTGATACCGCCTGTCCATGTGATCTGTGTCTTTCCCTCCGGCAGTTCCGGGAAGTCATCCGAAAGGATGGTCTCATTGCAGAAGCCGGAAGCGTTGTAAGCATTGTGCGTCTCACAGTTGAGCAGCACATAGTCTTTGATGCTGTGTATGGTGATCTTCTCTTCCCCCACATACAGCTCGCCGCCGCTGTCTCCGTAAACCTTGAAGATGGGCTGTGCAGGAAAAGCAAAGGGGTTCTTTAAGGTCGACCTGCCATCCAGCCGGATCGTCCGCTGCCCGTCCACGCTCCACCTCTGGGGCTTACAGTTAAATGCCAGCTCCATCTCAGCGGCTTTCTGAGCAGTCACATCAAAGGCAAGGGCATCCTTGCAGACTGCCATCCGGAAGAAATCCGGGTCGTAGGTATCCTGCAATTTCTGATACCCCACCGGCGACAGAAGCCATGCCTTGACTGCTGCTGTCTTAGCTGGCAGTCCGTTGAAGAAAAATGCCTTATACTTGATATCCACGTTCTGATACCTGCGGCGGCCTGCCTTTGCATTCTCGGTGAGGATGTCTCCGTTCCTGCCGGGTACGGAGGTGCTCTCCACATCCGCAGCCGGGGAATCATACACACCGGGACCAGACAAATATAATAGGAAGTCTTTGCTGGACTTCCCGGCAAACGACAGATACTGTCTGGCATATCTGTCTTTTAACTGAAACTGTGATACTATTTGCTTTGGGGTGTTATAGCCCATACGCATCTCCTCCTTTACTTGAAGACCGAATCATCCTCATGGATCATGCCGTTGATCTTATCGGCAACGGTCTGTGCGAGTTCATCGTCGTTCCGGGCATTATAACCGTTGACTGTGATATACACACCGCCAAGGTTGGTCGTCCGGGTGGTGCCACCTCCGGCCAGAGCCGCCTGCGGGAAGTTCCAACCGGAGCCATCGAAATGTGGCAAGGTCAGTTCCGGCAGACTGAAGGAGCTGATGCCCTCCATACCCTGCTGTACCTTTGCTGCCATCGACCTGATCTGGCTGATCAGTCCGCCTTCGCCTTTCTTGATGCCGCCGGAAAGCAGCTTCATGAAGTCGGGCATATAGGTATCGGCATCTGCCAGCGGTCCTTCATCCGGCACAGAGAAGTGCAAGAACGAGCGGATGCCATTTGCCACACTCTTGACCGCATTGCCGACCCAGCTCACGCCTTTCTTGATACCGCCCGCGATACCGCCAACGATGTCCTTACCCCAGCTGACTGCCGAAGAAGCCACGTTCTTGATACCACCCCAAATGGACGATGCCACATTGCCAATAGCCGATGCCGCATTGGAGATACCATTCTTAATGGCATTCACACCATTCGAGAATGCCGACGTAACCTTGTTCCAGATATTTGTGACACCTTCCCGGAAGCCATCGCAGTTTTTCCAGAGAGCGGTAAGTCCAAGACCGATGCCGCCAACGGCTGCCACTGCGATACCTGCAGGACCCGCCAAGCCGGCAAGTGCTGTGCCTGCGGATGCGAGGAAACCACCTGCGGAGCTTGCTACCCCTGCAAGGGCTGTACTTGCACCAGCAGCCAGGCCGGATACGGTCGTACCCACAGAACCGAGCAGACCGGAAAGCGTTGTGCCGACTGTCCCAGCAATACCGCCCAGCGAAGAACCGATAGACGATACGATACCGGAAAGACTGCCGCCTAAGCCGCCGATCTTCGATACCACACCGGAAAGCAGTCCGCCCAGATTCGACAGGATTCCCCCACCGCTGGAGCCAAGGCTTCCCAGCTTCGAGATGATGCCGGAGATTCCCTCTCCCAGACCGCCCATTTTAGAGGTCAGCCCAGAGATCAGATTGCCAAACTTCGACACGATCTGACCTCCATCTGCACTGCCGATCTTCGACAAGAAATCTCCGATGTTGGACAACAGACCACCGCCGTTCTCTGTACCGAGGACATTGCCAAGGTTCTGCATCGTATTTCCGAGATTTCCGATGGTGTTCTTCATAGAGCCGAGCTTGTCCACTAGACCCGTGACCGTATTGACCGTGTCACCGACCTTGCTGATGCCGTTACCCAGGCTCTTTAGGAAATCCGAGTTGAAGGTATCGCCAAGACTGCGGATCGCATTTCCAAGGGAACTGGTCTGAGAACTTAGCTCTCCAATGGAATCCTTCATATCCGAAAAGCCCTGCTTCACTTCATCGCTCATGCCACCGACTGCGGTTTTGGTGATACCCTGCAGGTCAGTCCAGAGCTGCTGGAACTGTGTTTTCAGACCGGAAAGCCCGGACATCAACTGTAATTGGATACCGCTGCCCACATCCCTTGCAGCACTACCGATACCGCTCTGACTTTTCTTGATCGTAGTAGCAAAACTGCCGACCACGGAATCCATCCAGTCGCCCAGAGAATCTACCGGGGTCGTGAGGTTGTTGCTCATAGACCCGGCAAGTCCCTGCACGGCTTTCACCACCGACTTGACATTTTTCTTAATGCCGGTCGCCAGCAGCTTCATGAAGTCCGGCATATAGGTATCTGCATCGGACAGAGGTCCTTCATCTGGTACAGAGAAATGCAGCAGACTTCTGACCCTGCTTGCGACATTTTCTGCCGCTGCGATCACGGAACCGGCTGCTGCCCGGACACCTGACGCCATCTGGGAACAGATATCTGCACCCCAGCGGTATGCCGAAGAAGCAATCGAACCGAGCGAGTTAAAACTGCTCCTGATACTTGCAACACCGGAAGAAGCCGTGCTGCGCAGGCTGGACATTGCCGAAGACACCGTGGACTTGATGCTGTTGAAGGCAGAGGTCGTGGTAGATTTCAGTGTGTTCCAGCCGCTTGTGACCGTACTGCGAACTGCGGATACAGAGGAAGTTGTAAGACTCTTGATGCTGTTCCATGCAGTCGTGATGACTGTTTTGATACCATTCCAGCTGGTATTTGTCAGGTTTTTCACCGCATTCCATGCGCCGGTCATGGACGTTTTTACAGAAGCGGTCGCAGAGGTGGTAAGAGATTTAATCCCGTTCCACGCTGTGGTAATGACCGTTTTAATTCCGTTCCAGCTGGTCGTTGTCAGCGACTTCACCGCATTCCATGCACTGGTCATGGACGTTTTCACTGCTGCTGTCGCAGAGGTCACATTGGATTTCACCGCCGAGAAGCTGTTCTGGATACTGGACTTGATGGTATTCCATGTGCTGGTGGTACTGGTCGTAATGGAACTCCATGCGGATCTCATCGCAGCACTTACACCTGCCGTTCCGGTTTTCACCGTCTGGCTGATGGCGGCCCAGCTCTTACTGTATGCCTGCTCCACACCCCTCATGGAGTTGGTGATGGAGGTAGACAGCGTGGTGGACAGGTTCTCCGCCGCCGCAGTCACAAGGCTGGTGTTGGTCGTGATACCGTTTGCCAGACCCTGCATGAAGTCCGGCATCCAGCTTTCCATATCTGCCAGAGGTCCTTCATCCGGCACAGAGAAGTGCAGGAAAGAGCGGATACGGTCCGCCACTCCCGATACGGCGCTTGCCACATCCTGAATCCTCGACTGGATACCGGACACAATGTTGCCGATCATGTCCGAGCCCCACGAGAATGCCTGTCCAGCCAGACCCTTGATAAAGGAAACTGCACTGTTAAAGCCGTTCGTGATGGTGGACTTAATACCGGAAATGGTAGAGGAAATCCCGGATTTCATCGAGTTAAAAGCTGTGGTCGCCGCGCTCTTGATGCTGTTACTGAGGGACGAAACCGTAGACTTCATGGCATTCCAGCCGGAAGAAACCACCGATTTGATGCCATTTACTACACCGGAGATCTTGCTGCTGATGGCATTCCAGATGGAAGAAACCATGGACTGGATCGCAGAAAGGATAGTCGAGATGACCGTTTTGATCGCATTCCATGCCGTACTCATCCGGGTCTGGATGCCAGTCAGCAACGGAGACAGGAACGACACAATGGCGTTCCACACCGTCGTCACTGCAGTCTGGATCGCAGTCAGCACCGTGGAGATAGCTGTCTGAATTGCTGACCAAACTGTAGAGAAAGTCGTCTGCAATCCAGTCAGCATTGGAGTCACGAAGGCAACGATGGCGTTCCAGATGGACGTGATCTTCGTCTGAATTGCGGTCAGTGCTGCGCCGATCAGGATCTGGATCGCCTGCCAGATGGTTTCAAACAGATATTTGAACGCATCCAGCAGAGGTTTCATGGTGTTGTAGATGCCGTTCCACACCGAAGTAATCGTCGTACTGATGGAGTTCATGACCGTAGAGATTGCGGTCGAGATTGCCGTCCACACAGTTGTCACCGTGGTATGGATCGTATTCAACACAGAAGAAACGGCTGTGGAAATGGCAGTCCAGATGGTGCTGAAGGTCGTCTGGATACTCGTAAGGACGGTGGTGAAAAATCCAGACACTGCTGTAAATACAGTCGTTGCTACACTTTGGATAGCGGAAACTGTGTTTGAAAAGAAGCTGCTGATTCCACTCCACACAGTCTCGAAGAAGCTCTTGATACTGCCCCAGACCGTCTGCCAGTCCGTACCGAACAGCCCAAGGAACACATCCAGCGCACTCTTCAGAGCAGTAAGGGTCGTGGAGAAAATGGACTTCACGCCATCCCAGATGCTGGAAAAGATACCCTTTACCGCTTCCCATGCGCCGCTCCAGTTGCCGGAGAACACATTGGAAAAGACATCGAACAGACCAAGTAGCGTATCCAGAACAACGCCAAGGATGGTGGCAATATTCTGGAAAGCTCCCTCAAACAGCGGTGCAAGCACCTGACAAAAGCCATCCCAGACTGCTTTCAGTACCTCGGTGACATCCTTAAAATCAAAGCCCAGCCCATTGATCCGCTGTGTCAGCTGATCACAGAACCCTTTCACCTTGGAAACGATGTCGTTCCAGATGCTGGTAATGGCAGTACGGAACTCCTCGTTCGTATTCCAGAGGTTCATGAACGCCGCCACCAGTGTGCCGATGACCGCCACCACTGCTACGACCGGCCCGGACAGACCACCCAGAACCACACCCAGCTTGCTGAACACACCGCTGGCACTGCCCACATGGGTGATAAGAAGCCGGATACCCTTTGCAAGAGAACTGAATCCCCGCATCGCTGTGCCGACGGTCGATATGGTCTTGCCAAGCACAATGAGCAGCGGACCGATGGATGCCGCCAGGAGCCCGATCTTGATGATCGTTTCCCTGGTACCCTCATCCATGCTATTGAGCTTGTCCACGAACTGCTGCACGGCAGATACGATCTTACGGATGGTTGGCATCAGGATATCGCCAAAAGAAATAGCCAGCTCCTCCAGCTGAGATTTTAGGATGGTGAGCTGACCATTTAAATTGTCCTGCATGGTCTCTGCCATGCTCTCAGATGCGCCATCGCAGTTTTCAATGGCACTGCTTAATTTATCGATATCCGACTGGCTGGAATTCATCAGGGCAAGGAAGCCGGACATCGCATTCTTGCCGACCAATGCCTCTGCGTTGGCGGCCTTCTCAGATTCCGACAGCCCGGAGAATGCCACACGGCAGTCTGCAAGGATGTCGTTCAGGCTTCTCATGCTGCCATCTGCATTGCTGGTTGCAATCGTGACCTCACCGATGTTTTTACCCACAAAGGTCACTTCACCGGAAAGGTTGTTCATGATGGTACGAAGGGACGTACCAGCCTGCGAAGCCTTGATACCACTGTTTGCCATAAGGCCGATGGCTTCTGCGGTATCCTCTGCCGAGAACCCAAGCGCACCGGCGATAGGTGCACAGTACTTGAACGTCTCGCCCATCATGGAGACGTTGGTGTTTGCATTGGAAGAAGCGGCTGCGAGGATATCGGCAAAATGCCCGGAATCCGCCGCAGACAAACCGAAAGCGGTAAGGGCATCGGTGACGATATCCGAAGTCGTAGCGAGGTCTTCACCCGAAGCGGCCGCGAGGTTCATGACGCCCTCGATGCCGTTCAGCATGTCAGAAGTCTTCCATCCGGCCATGGCCATGTACTCCATCGCCGAAGCAGCCTCAGATGCGGAGAACTTTGTCTTTGCACCCATTTCACGGGCTTTTGCACGAAGCTGGTCGAAGTCATCCCCAGTCGCACCGGAAATGGCAGAGACCTTACTCATCTCGGAATCAAAATCGGCTGCGGTCTTCACTGCGGCAGTGCCAAGACCCGTTACAGCGGCAGTCACCGGAAGGAACTTCTTGCCTACATTCTCCACAGAAGATCCGATGTTCTGGAGCTTTTCTCCGGCTTCATCAATCTTGGCAAGCGTCGCATTGGTAGTAGCCGCCTGGTCCTGTAATGACCGCAGATTCTGTTCGGTCTCCACGATCTCGCGCTGGAGAGCATCGTACTGCTGCTGGGTGATCTCACCGTTGGCAAGCTGCTCATTCGCCTGCTGTGCGGCAGTCTTCAGAGTTGCCAGCTTTTCCTTAGTTGCTTCAATGGCATCCTTCAGCATCTTCTGCTTCTGGACGACCAGCTCTGTATTGGAAGGGTCCAGTTTCAGGAGTTTATTGACATCCTTCAGTCCGGACTGCGTCCCCTTGATTGACTTGTTTACACTTTCCAGTGCTTTGGAGAGCTTTGTGGTATCGCCGCCGATCTCAACGGTGATGCCCTGGATTCTGGATGCCATGCGGATGACCACCTCCTCGTTTTGGGCATAAGAAAAGCCCATCTGCGTAAAACAGACAGGCAAATACTGTGTATCAATTCAAATTGTTCAGCATATAATAATCACGAAGCAACGTTGCGGTTTTTCTCTTCAAAGTCTTGACTTTTTAGATGCAAACTGCTATACTATGCTTCAGTGATCAGGTTTCAGATACTCGCGAGGACTGAGACCGGGGGGAGGACCTGTTGGCCCTCCTCTTTTCTTTTTATCACGAGTTTACCGAATGTGAGGCAAAGGAGATGCCTAATCAATTACAGAATGATCGCTTTAGAACATACGATCAGCAAATAGATATGTCATTAACCCTTTGCACACCAACCTGTACCGAAAGAGTCTCAGCCTTCGCAAAACTAAAACCGATCGTGTGGATGCAAGAACGATTGCAACTATGCTATTGTCCGATGTAGACCTCAAGTCCTACACAAATATAGCATACCACAACGAAGAGCTAAAGTCACTAACAAGATACCGATTTGAGAAAGTTCGTGAAAGAGCCAAGTTGAAGCAGTCGGTGTCCAGACTGGTTACGATCCTGTTTCCAGAGCTGGAAAAGCTCGTTCCCTCTCTCCACGGTGCTTCTGTCTATGCTCTTCTCAGTGAATATCCCGGTGCAAAGCAAATTTCAGAAGTCCATCTCACCAAGCTGACAAACCTTCTTGTGACAGCATCTAAGGGGCATTACGGAAAAGAAAAAGCCACCCTGATTCGAGAGACAGCCAGAGCTTCTATTGGCTCTGTCATGCCTGCCAAATCTCTGGAATTGAAGCATACCATTAAACTCATTCAGGAACTCACCTCTGAGATTAACGAAATCGAAGATTCTATTCAGAAAATCATAGATGAGCTCAATCCACCAATTCTCTCGATTCCCGGCATGGGAGTAAACTCCGCTGCTGTGATCCTTGCAGAAATCGGGGATTTCTCCAATTTCAGTTCTCCTGACAAAATTCTTGCTTACGCTGGCTGCTCTCCATCTACATACCAGTCAGGAAAACTCACAAACTGCTATGCTCACATGGAAAAACGAGGTTCACGCTATCTGCGATATGCGCTTTACAATGCAACCAAATACGTTTGCCATTGGAATCCTGTCTTTGCTGAATACCTTGCCAAGAAACGTGCCGAAGGAAAACACTACAATGTTGCTCTGTCCCATTCCATGAAGAAACTTGTTCGGCTGATTTATGCCTTGCAGAAATCTGGGAAGACATATCTTGCAGCTGCATGATTTTCTCCTGAGCCTGAGCTAAATCCAAGAACAACTTAGCTGGCGCAGCGAACCCTTGACGAACCGAAGCATTCAATTGCTATCCTGTTTGTGCGAGGGCTGGCTGGGCTTTGCTTTGCTGTTCTCTCCGTCGCCCTCGCTGTGCTGATTCCAGCATTTGAATGCTGTTTGTCAGGGGCCGCGGTCGGTTGGCGGATTTTTTCATTTTGGGGCTTGACTTTTAATAGTTAGTCTCTTGACTTATACAACCTTCTATTGTATTATAAGAACAGTAGTTCACGAACTGTTGTTCTTAGTATATAGGAACAGTTGTTCCTTGTCAAGTAGGCTTTACAAAAAAAATTGCTGCTTCTCACCGGCAACTTTCCCTTCCGGCAAAAAACAGCAAAATATCCCACATGGAGGCATGACATGAAAAAAGATACGAACTTACTAGACACACAGGATGTCCGAGCTGAAGCGGCCACCGCGCTTACACCGAATGCGACCAACGGCGAAAAGATCAAAGCTCTGCGAACCGCACAAGGTATGAGCATGGCTGAACTCTCCAGACGAGCATCCATGTCTGATCGTGCCATCCGCTATATCGAAGCCGGCGAGCGCGAACCAAGCGTGGACGCAATCCAGAAGATTGCCGCTGCTCTTGGTGTCACGACCGACTACTTTATGGATGATGCCACCTTCCAGAAGGAACTCAGCGATGACCAATTCTACGCTGACGTCCGTAGGAAGTATGGCTCCCGCGGTGTAGCGCAGGCAAAGAAAATAAAAGAACAGACCTCTGCCCTTTTTGCAGGCGGCGAGCTGTCCGAAGAAGATCAGGCTAATTTCATTAAGGAAATGGAAGCTCTCTTCCTTGATGCAAAAGAAGAGGCAAAAAAGTTTACTCCTAAAAAATATCTGTAATCGACTTACAGAGGAAAGGAGTCGCTGTTGGACAACTTTGCTATTACTGCCGCCGACGCTGTAAGCCGCCGATACAAGAGCAATGACCCGGAAGCTATCATTGCCCAGCGCGCCATTAAAATTAAAGACATCCGGTTCTGCGAAGAGCTCCTTGGATTTTATACAGTACTTCTAAATTGCGAATACATCGGCATCAATCCAAACTGCTCAAAGCAACAACGCAGATCCGCACTGGCTCACGAACTTGGGCACTCCATTTTCGACCGGAAACATGCGGCATCCGGTCAAGCTTTCCAGGATACATATTTTTATAGTCTCAGCAACGCAAAAGCAGAGCGCAGGGCAAATACGTTTGCTGCTGAACTGCTATTGTCAGATGATGATGTACTGAAACCAATCGGTTTCTATGAATTCAACGCCGACAGGCTTCAAATGGAGGCTTCTCTGCCAACCCACTGCTCTAGCACATACCGTGCCTTGAAATACCACGAGCTGCTGCAGGACTTTCAATACACGCATACAGGATTCGCCACCATTGAGGAGATTGCACAGATGGCTGGAATCGAAAAAAACTTTGTTGATTTTAAACTGAACATTCTTACCGCAAAAGGCTACCAGCTTCCTGCTGTGCCAGAGCTTCAGAGCAACTTTCTGAAAGATTCCATGAAGAATTGCTCTAAATGTTACGATTAAACATGGAGGTGACTGCTTATGACAAAAGAACGAGTCTATGTAAAGGTATCCTCCGACTTTGATTCTACAGGCTATATGCAGCCGACATCGATCACATGGTCGGATGGACGTACCTTCCCAATCGAAACAGTGCGTGACTTCCGCCCTGCTGGGACTGCCGATAACGGTTACTCTGGTGACTGCTTTACTGTACTCATCCAGGGGCAGGAGAAGCACCTATTCTTTGAACACCTCGACTCACGCTTCAACGGACGATTAGGCCGATGGTTTGTCGAGAGAACCGGACATTAAAAGCATTATTATGAAAACACAGTCAGAAAGGAGGAAATTGCACGATGCAACGCACATATCTTGCGATAGATCTTAAAAGCTATTATGCGAGTGCAGAATGCGCCGCTCGACACCTCGACCCGCTTACTACAAATCTGGTCGTAGCAGATTCCTCCCGCACTGAGAAAACTATCTGTCTCGCTGTGTCTCCTTCCTTGAAAACCTATGGCATTCCGGGTCGCGCCAGACTGTTTGAAGTCGTGCAGAAAGTCAAGGAGGTCAATGCGAATCGGTTAAGGGAAGCGGTACGATTAAGAAAAGCTGTGTATAAGGACGGTAAGCCATCCTTCTCCTCTGCTTCCTATGATTCCTTATCCCTTGCCGCCGACCCGTCACTCGAACTCTCTTACCTTGTTGCACCACCCCGGATGGCATATTATGAAAAGGTATCGCGGCAGATTTACGGCATCTATCTGAAATACATTGCACCAGAGGACATCGTGGTATATTCCATCGACGAAGTGTTCATCGATGCCACCTCGTACCTATCCCACTATAATATGACCGCACACGACCTTGCCATGACAATGATCCGGGAAGTGCTTTATACGACCGGCATCACTGCCACCGCCGGGATTGGTACCAATCTATATCTGGCGAAGCTGGCAATGGACATCACTGCCAAACACGCTGCGCCTGACAAGGACGGAGTCCGCATCGCTGAGCTGGATGAAGAGAGCTTCCGCTATCTCCTCTGGGATCACAAGCCACTCACAGACTTCTGGATGACTGGCCCCGGCACCGTCAAGCGACTAGAAAAGCACGGCATCCATACGATGGGCGAGCTGGCATATTTCAGCACCGTCAATCAGGATATCTTATATAAGGAATTCGGTGTTGACGCCGAACTGCTGATTGATCATGCTTGGGGGCTGGAACCCTGCGGTATGAAAGAAATCAAAGCCTACAAACCCAGCACCAACAGTATCTCCGAGGGACAGGTTCTCTCCTGCCCTTACCCATATGATAAGGCAAAGATCATTGTCATGGAGATGGCTGACAGCTTAGTATTACAATTAACGGATAAAGGGCTGGTTACGGACAGTCTGACACTGGATGTTGGCTATGACCGGGAAAACTGTGACTGCGGAAAGTACAGAGGTCCGGTACACATCGACCACTACGGCCGCACCGTTCCGAAAGGTGCCCATGGAACCGTAAAATTAGATAACCCAACCAACCTCGGCAGTATCCTGATCTCTGCCACAACTGAGTTGTTTGAGAGAATAGCTGATAAAACACTGACGGTAAGACGGATCACAATCGCCGCCAACCGTGTGGTCAAAGATGAGGGCTTCTTCCAAGTCGACCTATTCACGGACACAACTAAGCTGGAAAAAGAGAAAAAGCTGCAGAATGCGATGCTGGGTCTCAAGAAGAAGTTCGGCAAGAACGCCGTTCTGAAAGGAACCAACTATCTGGATGGCGCAACGATGAGAGAAAGAAATCAGCAGATAGGCGGCCACAAGGCCAAGTAAGGAGGGAGAACATGGACTACAAGAACACACCGGAAGGCAGATCCGTCCAAAGTAAGTATGGCAAAATACTCCTTGCTTCCCGCCCAGAACCGCCACATAATTATCCCCGGATGCCGATGTCCAATCGTGCTAAAATTTTCTCTCCGTTTGCCGCCTTGCGAGGCTATGAGGATGAGATTGCTTCTGAAGGCAGAGATCATCTCAAAGGAAACAGAATCGAGCTGTCTGAAGAAGGCAAGCAAGCTCTGAACCAAACGATCAGCCAGCTTTGGAAAGGTCAAGAGATCACAATAAAATATTTCACGGACGGCTACTATGAGAATGTAGCCGGAGTATTGGATGCTGTGGATGTGATAAACAAAGAACTGCGAATTTACACAGGCTTTATAAATGATACCGGCAAAGAGCTGCCGACCATTATTGCATTCGAGGATATCTTAGAGATTGGGGTGAATATGACTTGAACTACTACTTTTGCGACGCATGCCGCTACTGCTTCTCTGCTGATGAACTACCTGATCGTTGCCCTGACTGCGGAGCGGTAGCACACGATAATAAAAAGGCAGTACGGCCGGCGAGTAAAACGGAAATCGAGGAATTGCTCAAAATACAGAAAGAAGATAAGGAGGACACACAAAATGAAAGCACATAAATATTGGTCACTCGGCGCACTTGCCTGCATGGCAGGATGCTTCTACACGGGCTGCAAAAAGCTGATGCAGGCTCACAAGTATTTCGCTTGTGGCTCTCTGGTCTGCATGGGTATGGCAATCTACTCCGGTCATAAAATTGCACCGAAGAAGAAAAAAGCTGAAAAGCCTGAAAAATAAGAACACACGCCCTCGCCGTAACAAGCGAGGGCTTTTTTGAACTTCAGGAGTTCATTTTATTTCCGTCACAAACTATATACTTCCATCATGAGTCGTATTCCGACTTTCAGACCTTCCTCAAAAGCGGTCTTTTCCCATGCACAGCACACCGTTCCCTGTCGGTCCATGATCTTCTCCCAGAGCGGAATCTTATCTCCGACGTAGTCATCTACGAGCCTATCCATTCCTTCCAAGCCACGCAGCCACTCTTCCAGTTCCTTTTCCTTGGCCTTTGCTGCTTTCCCGGCAACTGTGTTTTTCTCTACTGGATTATTCTCTGTGTAATGCTCGTAGATCAGATCCAGCAGATTCTCCACTGGCGGATAATACTCTGGTTTTGTTTTCTTAATGTAGTCTTCTAGCAGCTCCTTCAATTTTTCTATAATGCTACCATCCTTCCCAACTGAGATTCACATCCTCAGTTACGGCACATATTACCGCACACTTCTGTACATAGCAACCTATTTTTTGCGGTCTTTTGGACGGCCCATCTTCTCCTTTACCTTGTCCGGCACATCAATCAGTCCGAACCGATAGAACATCCCATAGATGTAAGTCACTCCCCGGATATCCCCCAGAGCTTTCGGGCGTTTTACCACTTCTCCTACCTTTTTTATATTGTTCAGTGCCAGCAACACCGAACTCCAAGCCAGGCTTTTACTATTCTCCCGGCGGTCGATCCACAGTTCCTTTGTATATTCGCCGCTTCTGCCTTTTCGTATTTCATAGGTAAAGGGTAAACCTGAGTACGTTTTGAAACGCACACCTGCATAAAGAAGAACCACCTCCCACAGATGCTCTTCTGTCGGCTCGGTTCTCAGTTTTCTTACCGCTCTGTATCTCCGCTGCCGCTCTGCTCCTACGCTGATTTTCTCTTTATCAGCAGTACTTGGGAAGTATACACCTTTCTGATATGGTAGGTACGAGGTAACGGAGGCTTTGGAGAGTTGAAGAGTATTTGCGGTTGAGAGGATGGCTTCTTTATAGTTCTGTGTTTCTCGATACTCCTCAAAGGTATCCTGTACCTTCTCCGCCACATCCGATTCATACACACCAGCCGTGATGAGCAGCTTTCTTACCTTGATAGAGTTTAGAGCTAGATCATCAGCGATGGATCGGAGGGAGCATTCCTCCTCATAAAGCGCCACAGCACTTTCCATCTGCTCTTTTAGATTCTTCCCAGCATCATACTCCGGCTTTAGCTTCTTTCGACCGCCGCCTGGCTTCCGAGATTTATACGCTCTTTTCTCTCCCATAATTACTCGTGCAATTCCAGCGGCAGTCCGTCCGGGTCATGGAAGAAAGTCATCTTCTTGCCGGTATAATCGTCAACACGAATCGGCTCGCATTCTATACCTAATTCTCTCAGCTCTTTCACCGTCTGCTCCACGCTCTCTACACAAAAAGCAAGATGACGCAGACCACAGGCTTCCGGGCGGTTCACACGCTTCGGCGGGTTTTCCTCAGCGAAAATCTCCAGTTCTGTGTATTCATTGACACGCAGATCCAGTTTCCAGTCCTTACGCTCCAGGCGGTAGTTTTCTCTGATGACAGAGAAGCCCAGCTTGTTCACATAAAAATTCTTTGCGGCTTCGTAGTCAGATACGATGATTGCGATGTGGTGTATTTTAGATAAGTTCATTTTCTCACGCTCCATTTCTTTATATTTTGTTCTTCTTTTATTTTCGTTATAAACTATACGATGGCCTTCAAAAAATACCGTATGAACTCCTGAAGTTCAGTTTGTCCACACGGCATATCATCAAAACTTGATCACTTTCGGCTCATGGGTGAAAGAACTAATGGTAGCCACACCATTCTTGAAGTAGAACACCTCAGTGTTTCCATCATCTGCGGCATACATCTTCTTCAAACTCGGATAGGCATCCAGCATAGATTCTCTCGCCTCAATCCGGTCATCCTCTACCAGTTCACCGGCAACACGAATCCACTCGCCACCCTTGAATGCACACAGCTCTGCTTTCGGATTAGCATGCAGCTGCTTGGAAACATCCTTCTTCTTGCCAGTCTGGATGTACAGCTTGCCTTCAAAAATATGTGCCGTGCCAAATGGGCGCACTCTCGGCTGGTCGCCTTCGACCGTTGCCAAGTAATATGTTTCAGCTTCTTTTAAGAACTTTACGATTTCTTCCATTTTATTCTTTCCTTTCCCACACGGTCATGTGTGTTTTATAGTTTTATGGTTTTATTTCAGCTTTTCCAGAATCTCGTCCGCACTCATCCCGCTTGCCAGCAACTTCTTCAGCACAGCCTCTGCTTCGGTCTTCTTAGCTTCTTCAGCGGCCTTAGCATCTGCCTTTGCCTTCTTCGCTTCCAGGGATGCCACTTCTTTTTCGGCCTTCTTCAGAGCAGTCTTCTTCTCTTTCAAATCAGCCTTCAAAGTGTCAATGTTAGCGGTAATGGATGCGATCTCGGCTGTGAGTGCTTCCTTTGCGGACCGCTTTTCTGCAATCTGTGTTGCAAAATCTGCAGTCACAGTTTTGGGCTTATTCTTACTACCTTTAGTTCTGGGCATAGGACACAAACCTCTTTCCAAAATTATAATCGTTTAAATTAAGTATTGTGTAGTTATGAGAACAACATAAAAGTCTCTTTTTTTAGTATATCACAAAACTATACTCTTTTACAGACGCTTTCTTGCCTTCATCACTGCACAATATATCAAGCCGCCAATCATTCCGCCTACTGTATTATAGAAGATGTCTGATAGCTGGAATGTTCCCAGACGAAGCAATAACTGCAACATCTCAATGCTTATCGAGAAGATGAACGCTATCTTACCGCTTTGCCACAGGATCTTCTTCCAGCCATTTCCTATCTTTTCTTCGAATGTCCACATCACTACTGCTGAG
>OLOS01000610.1_pt1 | contig 36269 bp, 27 predicted proteins | sample 1672631 | NCBI WGS metagenome assembly OLOS01 (sample SAMEA3136707, study PRJEB25190) | human gut metagenome | biome: human gut; feature: human-associated habitat; material: faeces | place: Austria | collected 2013 | reverse complement strand
GAAATGCAAATTGAAAGCATACACGATGAAGTAGGAATGGAACATAAAAGTTTATGACTTTTTATAAGTTTTCAGTAACGGCAATCACATATGAACATACGCTTTTACAATGCCAGAATCCTGACGATGGCGGACGGGTGCCGTATCCGGGCCGGGGAGCTGTGGGTCAAAGGGAACACCATTATCCATGTGGGGCTTGAGGAGGACGAGCCGGAGATGCCCCGCTGGGACCGGGAGATTGATGCCCAGGGGAATCTTCTGATGCCCGGGTTTAAAAATGCCCACACCCATTCCGGAATGACCTTTCTTCGCTCCTATGCAGACGACCTGCCTCTGGCAGAATGGCTGAACCAGAAGGTATTTCCCATGGAGGCAAAGCTGACACCGGAGGATATCTATCAGCTGTGCCGTCTGGCGATCATGGAGTATCTGACCAGCGGAATCACGGCAAACTTTGATATGTACCTGACACCGGATACCATGGTGCAGGCCTCGGTGGACTGCGGCTTCCGGACGGTCATATGCGGAGCGGTGAACGACTTCACCCAGTCGGTAGAGGAAACAGAGCGCTGGTATCGGAAGTATAATCATTATCATGAGCTGATCAGCTATCGCCTGGGCTTCCATGCGGAATATACCACATCCCGCGAGATCCTGGAGGGAATCGCGGCACTGGCAGAAAAATACCATGCACCTGTGTACACCCATCTGGCGGAGACGGAGGATGAGGTGCGCCGGTGTATTGAGAGAAATCATAAGACACCTGCCGCTTATCTGGACAGCCTGGGGATCTTTGCCTATGGAGGCGGAGGCTTTCACTGCGTCCATATGACAAAGGAAGATATGAGAATCCTGAAAGACAGAGGTGTGTCGGTCGTGACAAACCCCGCTTCGAATCTGAAGCTTGCCAGCGGCATTGCACCGGTTCGGGAAATGGATGATCTTGGAATACGTATTGCTATCGGAACGGATGGACCCGCCAGCAACAACTGCCTCGACATGTTCCGTGAGATGTTTCTGGTGACAGGACTGGCAAAGCTTCGGGAAATGGATGCGGCGGCCCTGGACGCCAACCGGGTGCTTTGCATGGCAACGGTAAACGGAGCGAAAGTCATGGGACTATCCGACTGCGATACCCTGGAGCCGGGGAAGAAGGCGGATCTGATCATGATCGATCTTCACCAGCCAAACATGCAGCCAATGAACCGCATCACAAAAAATATCGTCTACAGTGGAAGCAAGCAGAACGTAAAGCTGACCATGGTAAACGGGAAGATCCTGTACGAAAGCGGGTACTTTGACATCGGTGTGGAACCGGAAGAGGTCTACGCCAGGGCAAATGAGATCATCCGGAAATACAGTTATTAAAAAAATAACAAATACTGAGCATATCACTACACAGACGATACCTCCCGTGCGTCCGGTTAACAAAAATACAGAAGACGCCTCCTTTCTGACATCTGTCACCACTATACTTTCCCCGTATTTTCTGTTATACTGAACAGACAGGGAATCCCCTGAATGGAATAAGAAGTATCAGATGGAGGCGGAATATGAAAAAATACAGCAGACCGGCATGGATCCTGATGCTCGCACTGATGCTGGCGGGATGTCAGAAGAAGGACGGGCAGCCTGCAAATGTGGAAGCAGGCATGACAGCCATTGAAAACGGAGATTACAGTGGGGCACTTACATCCTTTGATGCGGCCATTGCCGGAGAGGATGACCTGATCCGTGCCTATAGAGGAGAAGGCATGGCCTATATGGGTCTTGGAGAGTATGAACAGGCTGTACAGTCCTTTGATCTGGCGCTGGAAGAGACGAAGGACAGACAGAAAGAAACCAGAAAGGATATCCTGTACTATAAAGCCACTGCGCTTTACCGGCAGCAGGAATATTCAGAGGCTATCCGTGTATGCAGGGAGATTCTGGATATTGCGAAAGAAGGGGATGCCTATTATCTGACAGGGGCATGCTATCTGGAGCAGGGCGATGAGAAGGCGGCCTCCGTGAACTTTGATGCCGCGATCCAGGCCGCCCCGGAGGATTATGAACTCTATCTGAACATTTATGAGGGCTATAAGGAAAAGATGCTTTCAGCCAAAGGGGATGAATATCTTCAGCAGGCGCTGCAGATAGAGGGCACAGATAAGGAAAGTGTATGTAACAGGGCAAGAATATACTATTATCTGGAGAATTATGAGGAAGCGCAGGCACAGATTACAGAACTGGCCGGAAAAAAAGATCCGGACGCTCTGCTCCTGATGGGAAGGATCGCTTTTGCGCTGGAGGATTATGTACGTTCCGCAGGAATGTATGAGCAGTATATCGCAGAGATCGGGGAAACACCGGAGGCATACAATGGAATCGCGCTGGCAGAGATTGCCCAGCAGGACTATGATGCGGCACTTGCGGCGATCCAGAAAGGACTGGCACTGGATACCGAGCAGGGAAAGCGGGAACTGTATTACAATGAGATCGTTGTCTATGAATATAAAGGGGATTTTGGTACGGCAAAGGGAAAGGCAGAGCTGTATGTGACCAGATATCCGACGGATGAAAAGGGACAGAAGGAATATGAATTTCTGCAGAGCCGATAAGAATGCTTTTTTGAGAGTGCAGGGTATGGAGAAAAGGCCATCCGGGCAGACAGGAAGGGAGCGTATGCATGGAACCGTATGAATTGAAAGAACTGGAAGAACGGGTTATTCTGGTGGGTGTCCAGGAAAATAACGGGGATGATACAGAGGAATCGTTAAAGGAGCTGGCGGAGCTGGCTTCTACCGCGGGAGCAGTGACAGTCGGCACGGTGATTCAGAACCGGGAGGCCATTCATCCGGGAACGTATATCGGAAAAGGAAAGATCGAAGAGCTGAGTCTTCTGGTGGATGAGCTTTCGGCAACGGGAATCATCTGTGATGATGAGCTTTCTCCTGTCCAGCTGAGGAATCTGGAACAGGAGCTGGATATTAAGGTCATGGACCGTACGCTGGTTATCCTGGACATCTTTGCAGCCAGAGCCAGCACCAGTGAGGGAAAGATCCAGGTGGAGCTTGCCCAGCTGAAGTACCGGCAGGCCAGGCTGGTCGGACTGCGGGATTCCCTCTCCAGGCTTGGAGGCGGGATCGGGACAAGAGGACCGGGCGAGAAGAAGCTGGAGATGGACCGCAGACTGATCCGGGACCGTATTTCCCAGCTGAACAGAGAACTGGCAGATGTGAAGCGTCATCGGGAGGTGACACGGGCCAGACGGAGCAGGACGAAAACACCGGTGGCAGCCATCGTGGGATATACCAATGCAGGAAAGTCCACACTTTTAAATACCCTTACAGACGCAGGAGTCCTTCAGGAGGATAAGCTGTTTGCTACGCTGGATCCCACCACCAGAGCACTGCCGCTGACCGGAGGGGCACAGGTTCTGCTGACAGATACCGTCGGATTTATCCGAAAGCTTCCCCATCATCTGATTGAAGCATTTCGCAGTACACTGGAGGAGGCGAAGTACGCGGACATGATCCTTCACGTAGTCGATGCGTCCAATCCCCGGATGGAGCAGCAGATGCACGTTGTCTATGAGACGCTGGAGAATCTGGGCGTAAAGGATAAGACGATGATCACCCTGTTTAACAAGCAGGATAAGATCACCGGGGAAGAACATCTCAGAGACTTCAAGGCAGATCATACACTGAAGATCTCGGCCAGGACAGGGCAGGGACTGGATGATTTAAAGGCGCTGCTCGAAAGGCTTTTGCAGGAGCGGAATATTCTGATCGAGCGGATCTATCCGTATGATCAGGCAGGGCTGATCCAGCTGATCCGCAGGCAGGGGCAGCTTCTGGAGGAGGAATGCCGGGCGGAGGGAATCTATGTCAAAGCCTATGTGCCCATGGAAATCTATGCGCGTGTGGCCCTCTGAGTAAGAAGTCTTTTTGGAATTCAGAACAGCAGGCCACAGACCCGTCTGCTGCGCAGGCTATTCGCTGCTTACGCAGCTTTTGTCTGAGGCTGATGGGCCTTCGACCCAATATCAAAATGAAAGATCAGCCCTTAGCAAGTAAACTTGCACGGTCTGATTTTTCATCTTGGAAGTAGATAAGACTCCCACCTCTATAGGTGGTGAGTAAAACAAATTTGTCTTGGTGGGAGTCCAATCTCCTTCCAAGATAAAGCCTCCGGCGGATCGCAGGCGTGGTCAGTGGAAGAATGCTTCGCATTCGACCACACCGCGGCAAGTACGCCAAGGCGTACTTGAATTTGCTGCTGTTCTGAATGGATACCACAACATATAGGTGCCGGGATGTATGTGGCAGGGGCGGTAAAGCCGTGTAAAATGGGGATTTCCGCATGTATGCCGGATATGTAATGCAATCAAAAAAGCACAAGATATAGTGAGCATTAAAGAAAACACTCATATATGTTGTGCTTTTTGCTGTTGACGGAAGAGGGTATCTCTGATAGAATAAAACCAGTTTAGCGTAGGATACTGGTTGTCTGGGAGGTAAGCAGATATGTTTAAAGTAGTAAAAAGAGACGGCGAGGTAGCCGAATTTGATCTGGAGAAGATCAACGGGGCGATTGCGAAAGCATTTGATGCCACGAATATGCAGTATAATAAAGATATGACAGAGCTTCTGGGACTGCGTGTGACCGCAGATTTTCAGAGTAAGATAAAGGACAGGCTGATCGATGTGGAGAGCATTCAGGACAGTGTGGAGCAGGTACTGATCCAGGCCGGGTATGCAGAGGTGGCAAAGGCATACATCCTGTACCGGAAGCAGCGTGAGAAGATCCGGAATATGAAGTCCACGATCCTGGACTATAAGGAGATCGTAAACAGCTACGTGAAGGTGGAGGACTGGCGTGTAAAGGAGAACTCTACGGTGACCTATTCCGTGGGAGGCCTGATCCTGAGCAACTCAGGTGCAGTGACAGCGAATTACTGGCTGTCAGAGATTTACGATCAGGAGGTTGCGGATGCACACAGAAACGCCGATATCCATATTCATGACCTGTCCATGCTGACAGGCTACTGTGCAGGGTGGTCGCTGAAGCAGCTGATCACCGAGGGACTTGGCGGTATTGAGGGAAAGATCACCTCTGCACCGGCGAAGCATCTTTCGGTTCTCTGTAACCAGATGGTAAACTTTCTGGGGATCATGCAGAATGAGTGGGCAGGCGCACAGGCTTTCTCCTCATTTGATACCTATCTGGCACCCTTTGTAAAGGCGGACAATCTTTCTTACAAAGAAGTGAAGAAGTGCATCGAATCCTTTGTATATGGAGTCAACACACCGAGCCGCTGGGGAACGCAGGCACCGTTTTCAAATATCACTCTGGACTGGACCGTACCCGGAGATCTGGCAGAGCTGCCGGCAATCGTAGGCGGAAAGCCCATGGATTTCTGCTATAAGGACTGCAAAAAAGAGATGGATATGGTAAATCGTGCCTTTATCGAAACCATGATCGAGGGAGATGCCAATGGACGGGGCTTCCAGTATCCGATTCCGACCTACTCGATCACGCGGGATTTTGACTGGTCAGATACGGAAAATAACCGCCTGCTGTTCGAGATGACATCCAAATATGGAACACCGTATTTCTCAAACTATATCAACAGTGATATGGAGCCGAGTGATGTCCGCAGTATGTGCTGCCGTCTGCGTCTGGATCTTCGTGAGCTCAGGAAAAAGACCGGCGGATTCTTCGGATCCGGTGAGAGTACCGGCAGCGTGGGTGTTGTGACCATTAATATGCCCAGGATCGCCTACCTGTCGAGAGATGAGAAGGAATTTTATAAACGTCTGGATCACATGATGGATATTGCCGCACGATCTCTGAAGATTAAGAGGGATGTGATCACAAAACTCCTGGATGAGGGACTGTATCCCTATACGAAGCGTTATCTGGGAAGCTTTGACAATCACTTTTCCACGATCGGTCTGATCGGTATGAATGAGGTGGGATTAAATGCCGTGTGGCTCCGGAAAGACCTGACCCATAAGGAGACACAGGAGTTTACGAAGGATGTGCTGAACCACATGAGAGAGCGTCTTGTCATGTATCAGGAGGAATACGGTGATCTGTACAATCTGGAAGCGACACCGGCAGAGTCTACGACCTACCGTCTGGCAAAGCATGACAGAAAGCGCTGGCCGGAGATCAAAACGGCAGGAAAGGAAGGAGATACTCCGTATTACACAAACAGCTCGCATCTTCCGGTAGAATTCACGGCGAATATCTTTGACGCACTGGATATTCAGGATGAGCTCCAGACGCTGTATACATCAGGAACGGTATTTCATGCATTCCTTGGGGAGAAGCTGCCCGACTGGAGGGCTGCGGCAAATCTGGTGAGAAAGATTGCCGAGAATTATCGTCTGCCGTATTATACTCTGTCACCGACTTATTCCGTGTGCAAGAAACACGGTTATATTGCCGGAGAGCATTTTACCTGCCCCACCTGCGGGGAACCGGCAGAGGTATACAGCCGGATCACAGGCTACTATCGTCCGGTACAGAACTGGAATGACGGAAAGACCCAGGAATACGAGAACAGGAAGCTTTATGACATGGAACATTCCTGTCTGAAGAAGGTGCACAGCAGCATTGTGACAGTGTCCTCAGAGGATGTGACCATTGAACCGGTAGAGAGCACGAAATATCTCTTCACCACGAAGACCTGCCCGAACTGCAGGATCGCAAAGGAGATGCTGAAAGGAGAACCGTGTAAAATCATAGATGCAGAAGAGAATCAGGAGCTGGCGGCCAGATTCGGCATTATGCAGGCACCGACACTTGTGGTGGTGAACGGGGGAAAGGCAAAGAAGTATGTGAATGCATCAAATATAAAAAAATACATGGATGCAAGGACGATACGATAATCGGGGCGGCGCCGTTATGGGAGGAGAACGGCTGTGTCACCGGTAATCACAGGAAAGGAAGGTATTTGGGATGAGAGGAAAAATGGGAAAAGGATCCGGCTTTATTTCTGTATTGTTGAGCCTTGCGCTCACGGCTTCTGTGGTGCCGTTACAGAATGTCCATGCAGAGGAAAGAGCTTTTGATGTATCATCAATTGTTCCGGTCTATGATGCGGCAGAAAACAAAGTGAAAATGACGGTCCCGTCGGGGTATACGGTGGAGAATAACGGAGCGGATTTTGAACAGATCGTGGGGGATGATTTCACCGTTCACCAGCCATTGACGGATAAGGAAGTCAGGCTGGCACTGAAGGTGACAGATCCGAATGGAAGCACCGTGATTTCCGGTGAGCATACACTGGTGATACCGGGACTGCATGGGGAGAGCAGCGGAAACGAGAAGCCGCAGGTGGTGCCTGAGATCGCAGAGTGGTACAGTGACAGTACGGAAAGATTTTATATGACTGCTTCTTCCAGGATCCTTATCAGCTCCGATGAACTCCAATATACAGGAGAAGAGTTCCAGAAGGATCTGGAGGATCTGACAGGAAGAAAGCTGCCCATCGTAAAAGGAAGCCGGGACACCGCAAAACCGGGGGATTTCTGCTTCTCGCTGGACAGCGGGGATGAAATGCTGGGTGAGGAAGGGTATACGATGGTCATCGATGACTGTGTGGTAACAGAGGGAATCGATGAGACGGGTGTCTATTGGGGAACGAGAACCATCCTGCAGGCCATGAAGCTGAGTGCGGATGGCGCTTCCCTTCCGGAAGGCTGTATGAGAGATTATCCAAGATATCCTGTCCGCAGCTTCGTATTTGATGTGGGCAGAAAGGCTGTTTCGATGGACATGCTGAAAGATGTGGCAAAGAATATGGCCTGGTATAAGATGAATGATTTTCAGGTGCATCTGAATGATAATTATATCTTCCTGGAGGATTACTATAACGCACAGGATCCGGATCCACTGGACGGATATCAGGGCTACACAGGATATCGCCTGGAGTCCTCAGTTCAGAAGGACGGACGTTCCATCGCATCTGAGGATTACCACTATACAAAAGAGGAATTTCGAGAGTTTATACAGGAATGTCGTCGTTTTGGCGTAAATATTGTACCGGAGATCGATGTTCCGGCACATGCGATGGCGATCACGGAGGTATTTCCGGAATATGCGGTAAATTCCTGGAATCCACGGACGACCCGCCGTTCCATCGTGGACCATCTGGATATTTCACGGCCGGAGGTTGTGGAATTTACAAAGAGCATTTACGATGATTATACAAAGGATGGAACCTTTGATCAGGATACGATCATCCACATCGGCGCAGATGAATTTGAATCCTCCGCCACTGCATACCGGGAGTTTCTGAATACGATGCTTCCATATATTAAGCAGACCAATACTGTAAGGCTCTGGGGAGGCCTGACCTGGATCGTGGACAATAAGACGGAGGTTACACCGGAGGCGGTAAAAGGAAGCCAGATCAATCTCTGGTCAAAGGACTGGGCAGACGGCCAGGATATGTACAACCTGGGCTTTGATCTGATCAATACGCTGGATACCTATGGTTACATGGTGCCGAGCGGCGGCACGGGAAGAGGAGCTTATCAGGATTATGTGAACAAGGAGCTTGTATACAGTTCATTTGCCCCGAACAAAGTGCGGCGCAAGAATGGAAGCGACGTAGAGCTGCCCTCGGGAGACAAACAGGTTCTGGGCGGTGCCTTTGCCCTCTGGCAGGACTATATCGATAAGAGAGCATCCGGACTGAGCGAGGAGGATCTGTTTCTCCGTTTTTACGATGCACTTCCGCTCTATGCAGAAAAGACCTGGGCCGTCGGCAATGAAAAGGGAAGTGTCCAGGCGATCGATGAGCTGGCAGAGAAGCTTCAGACTGCTCCGAACACCAATCCTTACCGCCAGGAGAAATCAGATGACGGAATCTATGCAGAGTACAGCTTTGAGGAGGATCTCAGCAGGGACGAAAGCCTGATGGACAGAAATCTCTCCGGTCTGACAAATGCGGCTGCAGTGTCAGAAGACGGAAATACCTCTCTGAAGCTGCAGGGTGGTACAAGCTATGCGGAAACTCCGCTGCAGACACTCGGAAGTACACAGGAAAAACGCCTGTCCTTTACCCTGAAGCTTGAGGAGGCAGTGCCCGGACAGATTCTCTTTGAGGCGGATGCGGCATATGGAACACACGATATCCGGATCATGAGTGACGGTAAGCTGGGCTTTACGAGAGAGCTGTATGAATACGAATTTGATTATGAGCCGTCTGCAGGCGCAGAACAGGAGATCACCATTGTTACAGGACCGCAAAAGACAGCACTTTATGTCAATGGAAGCTTTGTATCCGATGCATCCGGCAGGTTTGTTCATAATGGAACTGTGAAAAAAACAGATATTACAAATGCATCCTTTGCACTGCCGCTTCAGAGGATCGGATCGGCGGTCAATGCGGTGAGAGGAACGATTGACAATATCCGGATCACAGACGGAAAAGGACACACCAATGCCATTCCATCGGACGGATTTGTGATCACATCCGATAATGAAAATGCTCTGGTAAATGGAAAGGAAGGACCGGCGTACCTGGCATTTGACGGAAATGAGATGACGATCTGGCACTCTGATTACACGCCGAAGAAGCCTCTTCCGGCTACGGTAACCGTAGATCTGGGTGCAGAGTATGAGATAGACAGAATGTTTTATCTGCCACGGCAGGACAGCGGAAATGGAAACGGAATCATTACACAGTATAGCCTTTCTGTAAGTACGGACGGAACCTCCTACAGGGAAGTATCATCAGGGGCTCTGGCGGAGGATGCAAAGGAAAAGGAGATTTCTTTTGAGCCGGTTCACGTGCGTTATGTAAGATTCACTGCAACTGCGGGAAAGAATAATTTCGCATCTGCAGCAGAGATCACCTTCTGCCAGACGACAGACAGAACGGAATTAAGAGAATTCTGCACCATCTGCGAGGACGTTTCCGACGAGGGATATACACCGGATTCCTGGAAGGCATTTCAGAGCGCACTGGAACAGGCATTAAAGGTGCTTGGAAGAGAAAACCCGTCCCAGGAAAAAGTGGACGAGGTACTCGCACAGCTGAAAGAGGCGAAGAAAGCGCTGACCCTGCATCCGGTACTGCCGCCGGTTCCGGATAACGGCGGACAGGAGAAGCCGCAGGACAAGCCAGTGGAAAAGCCGGGAGAGAAACCTTCCGGTCAGCAGAATACACTCAAGACGCTTCCGGAGAAAGGAAGCACATATCAGAGCGCAGGCCTGAAGTACCGGATCACAGAATCGACACAGCAGATCCGGACAGCGGCTGTCACAGGCATGGGAAAGAAAAATGCCAGCGTGACGATTCCGGCAGAAATTACTGTGCAGGGATACAAGTATCAGATCACATCGATTGCAGACAGAGCCTTCAGGAAGAATACAAAGCTGAAGAAGGTCGTAATCGGTAAGAATATCGTAAAGATCGGGAAAGAAAGCTTCAGCGGATGTAAGAATCTGAAGAGTATATCCATAAAGTCTTCAAAGATCAGGAATATAGGAAAATCTGCATTTTCCGGTATCTCCGGTAAAGCTGTGATTCAGGTTCCGAAGAAGAAGCTTGCTGTATACAGGAAGTATCTGAAGAAAGCGAAACTGAGTCCGAAAGTGAAAGTAAGGTAATGGAAAAGAATCGAACGGTCTGTGCAGTCGTTGTACAGACCGCAGGAAAAAGATTACTGTGCACTCCGTGACCAGTAACGGAAAATGGCCAGCAGGCACAAACGAAGAGGCTGTCTCTCATGCCGGTAAATAACCGCACAAGAGACAGCCTCTTTGGCACGTTTATGCAACAGATCAAAGTTTAACAACATTAGCTGCCTGCATTCCGCGAGGGCCTTCTGTCAGATCGTAGGTAACGGCCTGACCTTCTTCCAGAGACTTGAATCCTTCACCCTGGATTGCGGAGAAGTGTACAAATACGTCTGCTCCATCCTCACCTGTAATGAATCCATAACCTTTTTCTGCGTTGAACCACTTTACTGTACCCTTATTCATTTTGGTACCTCCATTAAAATAAATTTGTGGTAACTGTTCAGAACCCATTCACAAAATCGCTTCTTTGAGGTTTTTCTGCTCTGAACAGTTACAATTTGGGGATATTGAATAAAAAAATCCACCAGTTATTACAGATTACAGGCGATAATATAATCTCTAATAACTAGTGAATTACTTAACATCCAATAAATCCCGATACTTCATCAGTATAGCTTTCGTACCAGAAAATGTCAAGAGTTTTTGTGTGAATTGTACAAAACGATTGTGCTTCCGGTACTGTTCACGGAGTGAACAGTACCCCCCAAATTTTTTTTCGCTGACAGAAAAGGTATTGACAGTGTTCTTTCTTATGCTTATACTGACTAATGTGCAGCGATTCGGGAATCCGGGCTGTTGCATTGTTGTTTAGTAACCCCACTAAAGGAGGAGAAAAGATGAAGAAAAAACTGATCAGTTTATTTGCAGTTATGGCTTTGACAGTCTCTGCCCTGGCCGGCTGCGGATCTTCTACGGACAAGCCTGCTGACAAAGCTGAGACTGCAGCGGCTGACGAGACAGCGGCAGAAGCATCAACTGCCGGATTAAAAGCAGGTTTTATTTTCCTGCATGATGAGAACTCTACCTATGACCTGAACTTCCTGAACGCAGCCAAGGAAGCCTGTGAGAAGCTGGGCGTTGAGTATGTACTCAAGACCAATATTCCGGAGGGGCAGGAGTGCTACGAGGCAGCCTGTGAGCTTGCTGATGCAGAATGTGATTTTATTTTCGCAGACAGCTTTGGACACGAGGATTACATGATCGAGGCTGCCAAAGAGTATCCGGAGATACAGTTCAGCCATGCAACCGGAACCAAGGCACATACAGAGAATCTGGACAACTTCCACAACGCATTTGCTTCGATCTATGATGGACGTTACCTTGCAGGTATTGCAGCAGGTATGAAGTTAAATGAGATGATTGAGAACGGTGATATCACCGAGGATCAGGCTAAGATCGGTTACATTGGTGCGTATACATATGCGGAGGTTATTTCCGGTTACACCTCTTTCTTCTTAGGTGCACGTTCGGTCTGCCCGAGTGCTACCATGGAAGTAACCTTTACCGGATCCTGGTATGATGAGACAGCCGAGAAGGAAGGCGCTAACAAGCTGATCAAGAACGGTTGTGTGCTGATCAGCCAGCATGCAGACTCCATGGGAGCTCCTACTGCATGTGAGACTGCAGGCGTGCCGAATGTTTCCTACAACGGAAGCACTGCAAGTGCATGTCCGAACACATTCATCGTATCTTCAAGGATCAACTGGGTACCGTATTTCGAGTATGCTCTTGAGAGCATTGCAAATGGCACAGCGATCGATACAGACTGGACAGGTTCTCTGGAGACCGGCTCTGTAGAGCTGACCGAGCTTGGTACGGCAGCGGTTGAGGGAACGCAGGAGGCGATTGACGCAGCAAAGGAAGAGCTGATTGCCGGAACACGCCATGCTTTCGATATTACTGCCTTTACGGTAGATGGTTCTGCACTTGAAAGCTATGAAGCTGATGTGGATACCGATGCAGATTACACACCGGATCATGAAGTCGTAAGTGACGGATACTTCCATGAGTCTGGTGAGGAGTTCCGTTCTGCACCATACTTTGATGTACAGATTGATGGAATCTCCCTCCTGGATACTGCATTCTAAACAGTTACGCTCATATTTATGAAGCCTTGCAATGATTGCACAGGGCGGCACAGCGATTTTCGCCGCGCCGCCTTTTTTCTATAGAGCTGAAAGACATTCTTCGGCAAAATAGAAAAGAGGCGGCTCAGCCAACAACTCGAAAGGGGCTAAATGATGGAAAGAAAAACAGTCGCAGTTTCAATGAGAAACGTTACGAAAACCTTTGGGTCCGTGGTTGCCAACGATAAGGTCAGCCTGGACATTTACAAAGGAGAGATCCTGTCCTTGCTTGGAGAAAACGGAAGCGGAAAGACGACTCTGATGAATATGCTTTCCGGCATTTATTTTCCGGATGAAGGACAGATTTTTATCAACGGAAAAGAAGTGGTTATCAAATCGCCCAGGGATGCACTGGATCTGGGAATCGGCATGGTGCATCAGCACTTTAAACTGATTGACGTGCTGACGGCAGCAGAGAATATCATCCTGGGACTGGAGGGGAAGCTGAATATCCGTGAGGCTTCCCGAAAGATAGAGGAAATCTGCAATAAATATGGATTTGAAGTGGATCCGAAACAGAAGATCTACGATATGTCCGTCTCCCAGAAGCAGACGGTGGAAATCGTTAAGGTGCTGTACCGGGGCGCGGACATCCTGATTCTGGACGAGCCTACCGCAGTGCTGACACCCCAGGAGACAGAGAGGCTGTTTGACGTGCTGAGGAAGATGAGGGATGACGGCAAGGCGATCATCATCATTACCCACAAAATGCATGAGGTAGAGTCCTTATCTGACCGGGTGGCAGTGCTGCGGGGAGGAAAGTATATCGGAGACATGGCAACGAAAGACACCAATGTGACCGACATGACAAATATGATGGTAGGTCATGTGGTGAAATTAAATATTGAAAGACCAAAGCCGGTGAATCCGAAGCCGCGTATTGAGGTGCAGGGTCTGACCGTGCGCAGTGAGGACGGTATTGTGAAGCTGGACGATGTGACCTTTACCGCAAACAGCGGTGAGATCCTGGGCATTGCCGGAATCTCAGGCTGCGGGCAGAAGGAATTGCTGGAGGCGATCGCCGGTCTGCAGACTACGGAGTCAGGGAGCATTTATTATGTGGAGGATGATGGCACCAGGGAAATGCTGATTGGAAAGGATCCCCTGGAAATCGCAGAGATGGGTGTTTCTCTCTCCTTTGTCCCGGAGGACAGGCTTGGAATGGGACTGGTAGCAAATATGGACCTTACGGACAATATGATGCTCCGCTCCTTCCGCCAGGGGCATACGCCTTTTACGGACCGTAAACCGTCGAAGCAGCTGGCAGAGGAGGTAGTGAAAAATCTGGATGTGGTGACACCCGGCATCTCGACGCCGGTCCGCAGACTTTCAGGCGGCAATGTGCAAAAAGTGCTGGTAGGCCGTGAAATCGCTTCCGCCCCCACGGTATTGCTGACCGCCTATGCGGTGAGGGGACTGGATATCAATTCTTCCTATACCATATATGAGCTGATCAACGAACAGAAGAAGAAGGGCGTAGCCGTTATCTTTGTGGGCGAGGATCTGGATGTGCTGCTGGAGTTATCCGACAGGATCCTGGTTCTCTGCGGAGGAAAGGTCAGCGGCATCGTTGATGCGAGAAAGACAGATAAGAATCAGGTCGGAATGATGATGACCAGAACGGGAGGCAGCGAGAACCATGAATGAAAAAAAGAAGGAGCCGTTTTTACATCTTGTGAAGAGAGATGTTATTCCCATATACAAGCTGGCAGGGATCCGCATTGCCGCCATTGTGCTGGCATTGATCCTGTGCGCTGTCGTGACCACCATCACCACGGGGATCAATCCTCTTAAGGTGTATGAGTCTATTTTTGTGGGTGCTTTCGGCACGGCAAGGAAGACCTGGATCACTTTGCAGAATATTGCGATCCTGCTGTTGATCTCCCTGGCGCTCACACCGGCCTTCCGGATGCGATTCTGGAATATCGGTGGAGAAGGACAGGTGCTGATCGGCGGTCTGGCCGCCGCGGCATGCATGATCTGTCTTGGCAATAAGCTGCCCAATGCCCTGGTGATGGTCTGTATGGTGATCACCAGTATTGCCGCCGGTATGCTCTGGGGCTTTATTCCCGCCTTTTTTAAGGCAAAATGGAACACCAACGAGACTCTTTCCACCCTGATGATGAACTATATCGCCACCCAGCTGGTTGCCTTTTTCGTCATCGTCTGGGAGGTGCCAAAGGGATCCGGAAAAATAGGTATCATCAACCAGGATTCGAATGTGGGCTGGCTGCCGCAGGTCTTCGGATCCAAATATCTGCTGTGCATTCTGGTAGCTCTGGTGATCACGGTGTTTATGCACATCTATCTGAACTACAGCAAGCATGGATATGAGATTTCTGTTGTGGGCGAAAGTGAGAATACGGCGCGGTATGTGGGGATCAAGGTTGAGAAAGTGATCATCCGCACCATGATGCTCTCAGGTGCCATATGCGGTCTGGTGGGCCTTTTACTGGTGGGTGGTATCAATCACACCGTAACGACCACGATTGCAGGCGGGCAGGGATTTACTGCCGTACTGGTGTCCTGGATGTCCAAATTCAATCCATTGACTATGGCATTTTCCAGCTTCCTGATCATTTTTATGAACCGGGGAGCCAGTGAGATCTCCACAAGTTTTGGATTGAATCAGTCGTTCTCGGATATCCTGACCGGCATCATCCTGTTTTTCATTATCGGATGTGAATTTTTCATCCGTTACCGGATTCAGTTCCGTAAAAAGTCAGAAAAGGAGGGACAGTAATCATGTTGAGCTTCTTACTTGCATTTATTCCGAGGGCAATCGTACAGGGCATTCCCCTGCTGTTTGGAAGCACCGGAGAAATCATCACAGAGAAATCCGGCAACCTGAACCTGGGAATTCCGGGTGTCATGTATGTGGGTGCCATCAGCGGTGTGATCGGTTCCTTCTTTTATGAGAGAACGGTACCTGAAGCCTCTGCGATGAATCCGGCACTGGCCATCCTGATTCCCATGACATGCTGCCTGCTGGGCTCCCTGCTGATGGGACTTCTGTATTGTTTTCTGACGGTAACACTCAGGGCGAACCAGAATGTGACCGGTCTTGCCATGACCACCTTTGGTGTAGGATTTGGAAATTTCTTCGGCGGATCTCTGATCCGGCTGGTTTCCAGTGACGTGCCTTCGATCGCCCTGAGTGCCACCAGTGGATTTTTCAGCAAATCCCTTCCATTTGCAGGGAAACTTGGATGGTTCGGTGATCTGTTTCTGTCCTATGGCTTCCTGGCGTATCTGGGAGTGTTCCTTGCGCTGGCGGCTTCTTATATCCTGAACCGCACACGCGTCGGCCTCCATCTGAGAGCCGTGGGAGAAAACCCCAACACGGCCGATGCTGCCGGAATCAATGTAACAAAGTACAAATATATCGCCACCTGCGTCGGATGTATGATCGCAGGGCTGGGAGGTCTGTATTATGTGATGGACTATGCCTGCGGCGTATGGTCCAATGATGCCTTCGGTGACCGGGGCTGGCTTGCGATCGCGCTCGTGATCTTTACCATCTGGCGGCCGAACGTGAGCGTACTGGCATCCTTCCTGTTTGGCGGGCTTTACATCCTGTATCTGTATATCCCTACCGGTATGGATCACATGGAGTTCCAGGAACTGTATAAAATGATCCCCTACGTGGTCACACTGGTGGTCCTGGTGGTTACCAGTATGCGAAGCAAACGGGAGAACCAGCCCCCTGCAAGTCTTGGACTGCCCTATTTCCGGGAAGAGCGGTAGCGCCGTGCGCCCCAAATTCCGAAAAACATTCGAAATCCGCTCATTTTTCTCTGAAAAATGGCTGCTTTCTGATGTTTAACGGTTCAAAAGGTCATGATTTTTCATGCAAGCATGAAAATCATGACCTTTTGAACCTGGCATCATCATAATATAAAAATAACGTGAAAGAATGAGGAGAAAGACAATGGACGTAATCGAACTTTTAAAAGCGATCCTGTTCGGGATCGTAGAAGGAGTGACGGAGTGGCTTCCAATCAGCAGTACGGGACATATGATCATACTGGATGAGCTGATCAGACTGAACGTGACGGAGGAATTTCTTTCCATGTTTCTGGTTGTGATCCAGCTCGGAGCGATCCTGGCGGTGGTTCTTCTGTTCTGGAATCAGCTTTTTCCCTTTTCACTGAAGAAGAAGCCTCATGTGAAAAAGGATATTTTTCAGATGTGGTTTAAGATTCTTGTATCCTGTCTGCCCGCAGCAGTAGTGGGCCTGCTGTTTGAGGAACAGCTGGATGCTTTGTTTTACAATTATCAGACGGTGGCAGTGATGCTGATCCTTTTTGGCGTTGCATTTATCTGGATCGAAAACCGCAATGCAGGGAAATCAGCAAAGATCACATCCATCGGGGAAATCAGTTTCCAGACAGCCTTCTGGATTGGAATGTTCCAGCTGATCGCGGCCGTATTTCCGGGAACCTCCCGCTCAGGTGCCACGATCCTGGGAGGCATCATGCTGGGGCTGTCACGGACGGTGGCGGCGGAATTTACCTTTTTCCTTGCAGTACCTGTGATGTTTGGGGCCAGTCTTCTGAAAATCGTGAAGTTCGGGTTTGACTTCTCAGCGCCGGAGATGATGATTCTGCTGACGGGTATGACGGTGGCGTTTGTAGTGTCTGTACTCGTGATCAAATTTCTGATGAGTTACATCAGAAAGCATGACTTTAAAGTGTTCGGGTGGTACCGGATCCTTCTTGGAATTGCAGTACTGGCATTTTTTACGCTTAGATAAGATGATGATGCCAGGGTCAAAAGGTCATTTTTTGTAACTATTCAGAGTCCATTCGCAAAATCGCCTCTACGAGGCTTTCCTTTATTTATAAATCTGCATGACTCTGAACAGTTACCATTTTTTCGGATTTTGGGAGCACGGAAAAATGCGAAGGCATCATGGGGACAAATGATTTTGCCCTCAACATCTTAAGATACGGGGAGGGATGTGAAAATGTATATTACACTTCCGGAAAATGTGAAGAAAATCATAGAAAGGCTGGAGCAGGCCGGGTATGAGGCCTATGCGGTAGGCGGATGTGTGCGCGATTCCCTGCTGGGGAGAATACCGAATGACTGGGATATTACGACGTCTGCCAGACCGATGGAGACGAAGGCTCTGTTTTCCAGGACCATTGACACGGGACTGCAGCACGGAACAGTTACGGTTCTTCTGGACGGTGAAGGATATGAGGTCACGACTTACCGGATCGACGGGGAATATGAGGATGGCAGGCATCCCAGGGACGTGTCTTTTACATCGGATCTGACAGAGGATCTGAGACGCCGTGATTTTACCATCAATGCCATGGCTTACAATGAGAGGGAAGGGCTGGTAGATATCTTTGGCGGCCGGGAGGATATGGACAGAAAGGTGATCCGCTGTGTGGGAGATGCCGGGGAGCGGTTTTCAGAGGACGCCCTGCGTATGCTGCGTGCCGTGCGGTTTTCCGCCCAGCTGGGTTTTGCCATTGAGCAGGGAACCAGGGAGGCGATCACACGTCTTGCCGACAATCTATCGAAGATCAGTGCGGAACGTATCCAGGCGGAGATGGTGAAGCTTCTGGTTTCGCCGCATCCGGAGGAGCTTCGCGCGGCATGGGAGACGGGGATCACAGCCGTCGTCTTTCCGGAATTTGATGAGATGATGAGAACCGGGCAGAATACCCCCCATCACAGTTATTCGGTAGGCGAACATACACTCCATGCACTGGAACAGGTGGAGCCGGACAAGGTACTGAGGCTTGCCGTGCTGTTCCACGATATCGGAAAGCCGAAGGTGCGCACAGTGGATGAGACGGGAAGGGATCATTTCTATGGTCATGCGTATGAGGGAGTTCTCATGGCAGAAGCGGTCCTGAAGAGGTGGCGTTTTGATAATGATACGCTCTTTAAGGTAAAGGCACTGGTACGCTTTCATGATCTGCGTCCGGCCCTGACCGAAAGGAGCGTTCGCAGGATGCTTTATCAGGTAGGCGAAGAGCTCTTTCCATTGCTTATGAAGGTCTGCCGGGCAGATATCCTGGCACAGAGCATGTATCAGAGAGAGGAAAAGCTGGCCTATCTGGCCGGGACAGAACGCCTTGCGTGCGGGATCCTGGAAAAGAGACAATGCTTCACGCTGAAAGATCTGGCTGTTACCGGAAAGGATCTGATCGCAGATGGTATGAAGCCGGGAAAAGAGCTTGGCAGGATCCTGAACCTTCTGCTGGAAAAGGTTCTGGAGGAGCCGGAGTGCAACACAAAAGAATATCTGACAGAATACAGCCGAACGCTCCGGGAATGACCCGGGGCGTTCTAATTTCATATAAGGGGACATAGGATAGAAGGAAAAGTCAAGTGGGGGGATAGGAGTGAATGAACGGGGACTGAAGGTACTGGAACAGTACGACTTAAAGATAACAGGAACCAGGCGGGGACGCGGCTCTTTTATCTGTGAGACAGACAGGGGACTGAAGCTGATCACGGAATTTCAGGGTTCCGAAAACCGCCTGCGCTTCCAGAACAGGGTGTTTGACTGCCTGAGGGAGCAGGGATATACTCTGGTGGACCGGACGGTGGAGAATGCCGAAGGAGGTCTGATCACAAAGGACCGGGACGGTACGGCGTATATTGTAAAGGACTGGTTTGACGGCAGGGAATGTGATACGAAGAATCAGGAGGAGATCCTTTCGGCAGTCCGGAATCTGGCAAAGCTGCACAAGATGCTTCGGATGCCGCACAACGACGGAGGAGAGCTGTATACGGGAGAACGTCTGGAAGAGGAATATGCCGGACGGAACCGGGAGATCAAGAAGACCTGCCATTTTATGCGCACACGACGGCGGAAAAACGAGTTTGAAAGCTGTTTTCTGGGATGCTTCTCCATGTTTTTTGAACAGGCACAGGAGGCACAGAGAAGCCTTGCCGATTCGTCCTACGGAAACATGTATGAGACGGCAGTCTCCGAAGGGCTGCTCTGTCACGGGGATTACAACCAGCACCAGGTACTGCATACACGAAAGGGAACGGCGACCACGAATTTTATCAAATGCCGGTACGACGTTCAGGCGGGGGATCTCTATCAGTTTATGCGCAAGATCCTGGAAAAGCAGAACTGGAGTCCGGCGCTGGGTCTGGCGATGGTGGAGGAGTATGACAGGATTCTGGGGGTGGACCGTGCGGTCAGGGAATATCTGAGGATTCGTCTGGCATATCCGGAAAAGTTCTGGAAGCTGGCAAATTACTACTATAATCATAACAAGGCATGGATACCCGGGAAGCATGTGGAGAAGCTGAACATGCTGATTTCCCAGCAACAAAAACGGGATGCTTTTTTGAAAATACTGGATTTATAACTTCCAAAATGCTATAATAATCCCATGAATAAGGAATTCAGGAGGTTATAGCGATGGATTATAAAAAAGTGTATGAGGAATGGCTTGCCAATCCGTACTTTGATGATGCGACAAAGGCGGAATTAAGAGCAATCGCAGACGATGAGAAGGAGATCAAGGAGCGTTTTTACGCAGACCTGGAGTTTGGTACCGCAGGGCTTCGCGGAATCATCGGAGCGGGAACGAACCGCATGAATATGTACACAGTCAGAAAAGCAACCCAGGGTCTGGCAAACTATATCTGCTCCGTGGGCGGCGAGAAGAGGGGTGTGGCGATCGCATATGATTCCAGACGTATGTCACCGGAATTTGCTGATGAGGCAGCACTCTGCCTGGCAGCAAACGGAATCAAGGCATATGTCTTCGAATCTCTTCGCCCGACACCGGAGCTGTCCTTTGCGGTGCGCACCCTGAACTGCATCGCCGGAATCAATATCACAGCCAGCCACAATCCGCCTGAGTATAATGGCTACAAGGTATACTGGGAGGACGGCGCACAGATCACACCGCCCCATGATACCGGTATCATGGCTGAGGTGAAGAAGGTAACGGACTATGCCACAGTGAAGACGATGGATAAGGAGGCTGCAAAGGCAGCAGGTCTCTATGAGGTGATCGGACAGGCCATCGATGACAGCTACATAGAGGCATTAAAGAGCCAGGTGATCCACTGGGATGCGATCAAAGAAGTCGGAAAGGACATGAAGATCGTATATTCACCTCTTCATGGAACCGGAAATATCCCGGCGAGAAGAGTGTTGAAGGAGCTGGGATTTGAGAATGTTTACGTAGTTAAGGAGCAGGAGCTGCCGGACGGTGAATTCCCGACCGTAAGCTACCCGAATCCGGAGTCTGCAGAGGCATTTGAACTGGGTCTGAAGCTGGCCAAAGAGGTTGATGCAGATCTGGTACTTGCCACCGATCCGGATGCAGACCGTCTGGGTGTTTATGTGAAGGATACAAAGAGCGGCGAATACAGGAGCATGACGGGAAATATGTCCGGATGCCTTCTGGAGGAGTACGAGCTGAGCCAGAGAAAGGCAGCGGCAGGACTCCCGGAGGACGGCGCGGTAGTCAGCACCATCGTTACGACCAATATGGCAGGTGTGATCGCCAGATCCTACGGACTGCGCTTTATCGAAGTTCTCACCGGATTCAAATTCATCGGCCAGCAGATCCTTGGATTTGAGAACAGTGGAAAAGGCACTTATCTGTTCGGATTCGAAGAGAGCTACGGCTGTCTGATCGGAACACATGCCAGAGATAAGGATGCCATCGTGGCTACCATGGCACTGTGTGAGGCTGCAGCCTACTACAGGACACAGGGCAAGACGCTCTGGGATGCACTGATCGACATGTATGAGAAATATGGCTACTTCAAGGATGATGTGAAGTCCATCACCTTAAAGGGCATTGAGGGTCTGGCAAAGATCCAGGAGATCCTTGAAACTCTGCGCAACGATCCGCCGGTACAGATCGGTGATTACAAAGTGGTTTCCGCCAGAGATTACAAGAAGGATACCATTAAAAATATGGAGACAGGCGAAGTGACTGCTACCGGACTTCCGAGCTCCAATGTTCTTTACTTTGACCTGACGGATGACGCATGGCTGTGCGTAAGGCCATCCGGTACAGAGCCGAAGGTTAAGTTCTACTACGGTGTAAAGGGAACCTCTCTTGAGGATGCGGATGCGAAATCAGCAGCTCTTGGCAGCCAGGTTCTGGATATGATCAATGCAATGCTTTAAGATGGACGAGAGCCACAGCTTCGATGATTTCCGTGAGATCGTCGACAGGCTGCGGCAGGAATGTCCATGGGACAGGGCGCAGACTCTTTCGAGTCTGAAGCCCTGTTTGCTTGATGAGACAGCGGAAACGGTGGCAGGAATCAATATTTATGAGAAGACAGGCCGTGCGGAAAATCTGTGCGAGGAGCTGGGCGACCTGCTCCTTCTGGTGCTCCTCGAGAGCCGGATCGCTAAGGAGCAGGGGCTTTTTGATCTGGATGATGTGATCGAGGGTATCAGCAGGAAAATGATCCGCCGCCATCCTCACGTGTTCGGCACAGGGTATGTGGATGAGAATGGTGAGCTGGTACGCAGATGGGACGAGATCAAGAAGCTGGAAAAAGCTGAAAAGACAGCGGAGGAGAGAAAGCTTGAGGAAGCAGAAGTCAGAAGCGCGATAGAGGAAGTATATAGTTACTATTCACAGAGTGAAGAGTAACAGTATTTCAAGTACGCCTTGGCGTACTTGCCGCGGTGTGGTCGAATGCGAAGCATTCTTCCACTGACCACGCCTGCGATCCGCCGGAGGCTTTATCTTGGAAGGAGATTGGACTCCCACCAAGACAAATTTGTTTTACTCACCACCTATAGAGGTGGGAGTCTTATCTACTTCCAAGATAAATACCTTGACAAATCTATAAGAAAAGCTTATAAATAAACGTAGGACTCAGCGACAGAAAAGAGATGGGCGGAGTTCATAAGATGGAAATTTGATGATAGAACGAAAAGAGAAATTAGAGGAGGAATTTTCCATGAATAAGACAGAACTGATCGCAGCGATTGCTGATAAGACAGAGTTATCCAAGAAAGATGCAGAGAAGGTTTTAAAGGCATTCACGGATGTAGTTGCTGAGGAATTAAAGAAGGGTGAGAAGATCCAGTTAGTCGGATTTGGTACTTTCGAGGTATCTGAGAGAGCAGCAAGAGAGGGCAGAAATCCTCAGAGCGGAGAGACAATGGTGATTCCGGCGTCAAAGTCTCCGAAGTTCAAAGCAGGCAAGGCTTTAAAGGATCTCGTAAACGAGAAATAAGAGCAGGACTTATCAGAAACAGCTGCCGCAGGCCGATCTTCAGGCGTGAGGCGGCTGTTTTTTGTTCCATGGGAAATTCTTCCGAATTTCCTGTGGAATAAGCCCCTCGTGAGTAAGGAACTTGTATATTTTGTTGAAGGAGGAACAACATGAGACTTGATAAATTTTTAAAGGTATCCCGGCTGATCAAGCGCAGAACCGTGGCAAACGAAGCCTGTGACGCAGGCAGAGTTCTGATCAATGACAGGCCGGCCAAGGCTTCCGCAGCGGTGAAGGCGGGAGACATCCTGGAGATCCAGTTTGGAACGAAAGCAGTCAGGGTAGAGGTTCTGGACGTACAGGAGACAGTAAAGAAAGACGATGCCAAAGAACTTTACCGGTATCTGTAACGAAAACGTATAATTCCACGGCCTGATTAATATACATGATGATACCAGGGTCAAAAGGTCATGCGTTTCATGCTTGCATGAAAAAGCATGACATTGGGACCCGCCAAAACATGAGAAAGGAGCCCGAACAGGGCGGATTTCGAATGTTTTGAGGATTTCGGGAGCACGGAGTGCGGAGAAATCCGGGGTATCATCAAATGATACCAGGGTCAAAAGGTCATGGTATGGTATAACAGAACACAGTGAACGGGGAGGGTGCATGGAAGAGAGGCAGACACAGGGGGTGCACAAGGTTACGATCACGGGCAGGCACACCGGGACGATCACAGGAGTATCCGATGTACTTTCTTTTGATGAGAGAGAAATTCTGCTGGATACCGAGCAGGGAATGCTGATGATGAAAGGGAGAGAGCTTCATATCAGCCGTCTGACGCTGGAACTGGGGGAAGTGGACATTGACGGGAAGGTTGACAGCCTGACCTGGTCCGACGGAGGGCACGCGCAGAAAAGTGAATCGATGCTGGGGCGGCTGTTCAGATAGCAGATGAGCCGGGAAATTCAAAATGAAATGTTTTTCTTTCTGGTCTGTGTTTCCACGGGGATTCTGACCATGTTCGGTTACGATCTGCTGCGTGCCCTGCGGCGGGTCTTTTCCCATGGAAGCCTGCTGCTTTCCCTGGAGGATTTTCTGTACTGGAGCAGTGCCGGAATCCTGGCATTCGGTGTGGTCTTTATGAAAAACAGCGGGATTCTCCGGGGCTTTTCACTGGTGGCCATGGTGGCAGGGATGATGCTCTATCACAGGAGTGTCAGCCGGGTGATTCTGCGGTTTGTATCGGTTATTCTGCAATTTCTGACCCATGTCGTCATCAGGATGATCCAGTTCTTTCTTTTTCCATTTACTTTTCTGATGAAAAAAACAAAAAAATTGCGAAAAGCATTGAAAAAGATGTTAAAAAAGGTTAAAATGACGTTATTCAAAAACAGAGGAAGTAATTAATGTTACCAGCTGAGAAATGAAGAGTAACATAATTGGTGAGGAAGGTCATTTTATGAAAAAGAGAAGGAAGAACAGAAACAGTAACCGTGGTGCCATGATCTGCATTACCGCTGTCGTTACTGTTTTACTGGTTAGCCTCACGATCCAGAGTCATTCACTTACGGAGAAAAATGCGGCCTATGCAGAGCAGGAAGCCAGGCTGACAAAGCAGCTTGAGGAGGAAAATCAGCGCACAGGGGAGATCGAAAGCCTGAGAGAGCACATGCAGACAAATGAGTATGTGGAGAAGGTTGCCAGAGATAAACTGGGACTGGTATATCAGGATGAGATACTGATCAAACCGGAGAACTGACAGCAGGAAAGCGGCAGTCTTAGACTGCAGGAGGAGCACCGGAAATAGGATCCATATCGTATAGACGACGGGATGATATTTCCGGTGTTTTTGTCGATAAATTTTAGAAAAACCGTATATCCTTTTGACAAAAATCACCTGGATATTTTCGTATACTTCTTTTGGCGGGAGGTTACGGAAAATGGGTGAATTTATAATTGCAGTCCTGATCGTAAGCCTGTTATGGGTGATGTGGGATGTGGTCAAGCTGATATTGGGAGAGAGGTACCGGGAAGAGCAGATGATGGAGGCATGTGAACCGGGCAGAGAAAGGATGGGGCGTTACGCCGAGTCCTTTGTGCAGCTTGCCGATACCTTTCGGTCTATGCCGGACCGGAAGGAATGCTTTTCAGATGAGGATGTTTCGGAGATTTTCGAGGAAGTGCGGCGCAAGGTTTGCAGTTTCTGCCCGGGCTGGGAGTATTGCTGGGAGAAGAACTGTGCGGGAACCTACCGGGAGGCGTATGAGCTGCTGCATATCATTGAAGAACAAGGAGATGCAGATGGAGGGGAGAACTCTTCTTTTATGGAAATATGCTCCTGCGGAACAAGCTTTCTCCAGGCTTTGCGGGAGAGCTTTCGCATTGCCAGAGTGAATCTGATGTGGAGCAACCGCCTGCTGGAAAACCGCAGGGCGGTGGCGGAACAGCTGTATGAGACGGCGGCAATTATGGAGTCTGCGGCAGATCTTACCTATGAGGTGCGTCCGGTGGATGCGGGACTGGAAAAGCAGATGGATGTCAGGCTGCGGATGCACGGGATCATCCTGCGGGAGATGTGGGATACGAAACGGGACGGAGACAGGCTGGAGCTCTTTCTGACCATGCGGACTGCGAGGAAGGGACGGTGTGTATCTACCAGGGAAATCGCAGGCGTGGTTTCTGATGTATGCAGCAGGAGAATGCTCCCTGACCGGGACAGCCGGACGATCATTAACCGGGAATACAGTACCGTGCTTTTTTATGCGGAGCCGGACTTTATGATGTTAAACGGAGTGGCGAAGGTGACCAAGGACGGAGAGCTGGTCTCCGGAGATAATTTTTCTATGTTCCGCAGGGAGAACGGTCAGATGATCATGAGCCTGTCGGATGGCATGGGTTCGGGGGCAGATGCCTGCAGGGAAAGCGAGACGGTCATTGAGCTGCTGGAGCAGTTTCTTCACGCCGGCTTCCGGAAGGAGACGGCAGTACACATGATCCATTCTACGATGATGCTGCAGAATAACAACAGGATGTTTTCTACGGTGGATTTGTGCATGGTAGATCTCTATACTGCTGAATGCGAGCTTCTGAAAATCGGTGCGTCCACTACCTTTTTCAAAAAAAAGGAATGGGTGGAGGCGGTGTCTTCCACCAGCCTGCCGATGGGATTTCTTCAGACGCTGGATTACGAGAGTGCGAGGAAGAAGCTGGAGCCGGGAGATTTTGTGATCATGGTATCAGATGGTGTGCTGGATGCACTTCCGCATCAGCAGGCGGAGGAGATTCTCAAGGATATCATCTGGCAGTCAGATACTGACAATGCACAGGAGATGGCAAAGGCGATTCTGTCCCGGGTACTGCTCTATCAGAAGTGTAAGGCGAAGGATGATATGACAGTGCTGGTGGGAGGACTGTGGAGGAGCAAATGAGAGATAAAGTATGCAGTTATATCAGAGAACATCACATGATCCGGATGGGCGATCATGTTATCGCAGGCATATCGGGAGGCGCAGATTCCGTATGCCTGCTTTTCGTGCTGCAAGAGCTTAAGGACAGGCTGGGATTTACACTGGAGGCGGTACATGTGGAGCATGGGATTCGGGGAATGGAAAGCCGGGAAGATGCAGCATTTACGGGACGGCTCTGCAAAGAGCAGGGTATCGTATGTCAGCAGTATACTTATGATGTGCCGGACAGGGCACGGCGTGAGAGGCTTTCGATGGAGGAGGCTGCAAGAAAGTGCCGCTATGAAGCCTTCGAAAAAGCCTGCGGTGGAAGAGAGAATGTAAAGATCGCTGTGGCACACAATCAGGACGATCAGGCGGAAACGATCCTCTGGAATCTGGCGAGAGGTGCAGGAATGAGGGGGCTCTGCGGAATGCGGCCTGTGAACGGACAAATCATCCGGCCGCTGCTGGATGTTTCCAGGCGTGAGATTGAGGAGTTTCTGAGAGAAAAAGGGCAGAGCTTTCGGACAGACAGTACGAACCTGTCGGATGCTTATACGAGAAACAGAGTTCGGCGTCAGATCCTCCCGGCTATGGAAGAGGGACTGAACAGCCGGGCGCGCAGCCACATTGCCCATGCGGGTGACAGGATCCGGAGAACACAGGAGTTTCTGGAGCGTCTGGCATCAGAAAAGGCCGGAACCTGCAGCGAGATGTGTGACGGCGAGATCTGGATCGACAGAGAGGCATTTCAGAGTGAGGATGAAGCCATGCAGGAGTATATGCTCCTGATCTGGCTGAAGCGTCTGGGGGGGGGACTTAAGGATCTGGGAGCTGTTCAGATAAGAGACCTGAAGCGTCTGGCTGCGGGGCAGTCGGGCCGGAAACTTATGCTTCCCGGGGGAAGAAGTGCCAGATGTACCGGAAGCTATCTGGTCCTTGGCCCGGGGCAGGAGCCGGAACCGGCATCCGTGGAGAAAGCACTTGAGGTGCCGGGTGAGACGAGGTGCGGGAATTATCGGGTGATCACCCGCCTGAGGCCTTATAAAAAAGAAATTATTCCAGAAAATAAGTATACGAAATGGATGGATTATGATACAATAAAAAATACGATTCAATTACGGAACCGTAAAAGCGGTGATTACTTTATTGCAGATGGTGGTCACAGCAAACTGAAAAAATATTTCATTGATGAAAAGATATTAAAGGAGTACAGAGATCAGATTCTTCTGCTTGCGGACGGAAGCCACATTTTATGGATCGTGGGGTATCGGATCAGTGAAGCTTGCAGGATTACGGATCAAACGAAAACGGTTTTAGAAATTCAGATTGTGGAGGAATGGGAGAATGGGAGATAAGATTCGCGTATTATTATCAGAGAAGGATGTGGACCGCAGGATCGCGGAGATCGGAAAGAAGATCAGTGAGGATTATCAGGGGAAAGAGGTACATTTGATCTGTGTATTAAAGGGAAGTGTATTTTTTACCTGTGAACTGGCAAAGCGTATCACAGTTCCCGTATCCCTGGACTTTATGTCTGTGAGCAGCTACGGGGCGGACACAAAGTCGAGCGGTGTCGTGAGGATCGTCAAGGATCTGGATGAACCTTTGGAGGGAAAGGATGTTATCATTGTTGAGGATATCATTGATTCCGGCAGGACATTGAGTTACCTGATCGAGATCCTGAAGAAGAGGAATCCTGCGAGCCTTCGCCTGTGTACACTGCTGGATAAACCGGAGAGAAGAGTGACCGATGTGAAGGTGGATTATACAGGATTTAATATCCCGGATGAATTTGTCGTGGGATACGGTCTGGATTATGCTCAGAAATACAGGAATCTTCCCTATATCGGAGTGGTTGAAATATAAAATGATAGTAACTGTTCAGAGTCATGCAGATTTATAAATATTTGCCTTGGGGAGCTTGCTCACCAGAGGCAAATTTTATAAATCTATAGGGCGAGAGCCCTACATGAGCAAAAGGAAAGCCTCGCAGAGGCGATTTTGCGAATGGACTCTGAACAGTTATAAAACAGAGTCATGCAGATTTATAAATATTTGCCTTGGGGAGCTTGCTCACCAGAGGCAAATTTTATAAATCTATAGGGCGAGAGCCCTACATGAGCAAAAGGAAAGCCTCGCAGAGGCGATTTTGCGAATGGACTCTGAACAGTTATATAGAGTGTCAGAAAGGAGAGTTATCAATTGAAAAATACTTCAAAAGGAGTAGGCTTCTATGCCCTGATCGCCCTGGCAGTGGTGTTGTTTGTGTTTATTTTCCGGAATGGATTTGATACACAGGAAACATATACCTACTGGCAGTTTCTGAATGCGATTCAGGATGAGAGAGTTGCCAGAGTGGATATCCATCCGAATGAACAGGTGCCGACGGGTCAGCTGGTCGTCTATTTCACAGACGGCACGTCTCCAAAGAAACTGAATGCAGCAGATGTGAAGGAAGTCCAGGATATCCTGATGGACGAGGATATCCCCAGCTATATGTATGACATCGAGAAGGAAAGTGTGTTTATGACCACAGTTCTCCCCATGCTGCTGATGGCTGTGATGTTTATACTGCTGTTTGCATTTATGAACCGTCAGGCGAATGGCGGAAACAACAAAATGATGAATTTCGGAAAGAGCCGCGCTACAGTCATCATGCCGGATATGAAAAAGGTGAGCTTTCAGGATGTGGCGGGACTGGAGGAAGAAAAAGAAGAGCTCCAGGAGATCGTGAACTTTCTAAAGGAACCGAAGAAATATATCCAGCTGGGTGCGCGCATCCCCAAGGGGGTACTGCTGGTGGGTCCTCCGGGAACAGGAAAGACACTGCTGGCAAAGGCGGTGGCAGGAGAGGCGGGTGTCCCCTTCTTCAGCATATCCGGTTCGGATTTTGTGGAAATGTTCGTAGGTGTGGGTGCATCCCGCGTCCGTGACCTGTTCGGGGAGGCGAAGAGACACGCACCGTGTATTGTATTTATTGACGAGATCGATGCAGTAGCCAGAAGGCGCGGAACCGGAATGGGCGGCGGCCACGATGAAAGAGAGCAGACCTTAAACCAGATGCTGGTAGAGATGGATGGTTTCGGAGTCAATGAAGGGATCATTGTCATGGCTGCGACGAACCGTGTGGATATCCTGGATCCGGCGATCATGCGTCCGGGACGCTTTGACCGCAAGGTTGGCGTTGGAAAACCGGATGTAAAAGGAAGGCTGGAAATCCTTCAGGTGCATGTGAAAGGAAAGCCGCTGGGAGATGATGTAGATCTGGAGGAGATCGCCCGGACGACGGCAGGTTTCACCGGAGCAGACCTGGAGAACCTGATGAATGAGGCGGCTATTCAGGCAGCAAAGTCAGACCGGTGCTATATCGTACAGGAGGATATCCGGTCAGCCTTTATCAAAGTGGGAATCGGTGCAGAGAAGAGGAGTAAGGTCATTTCCGAAAAAGAAAAACGGATCACCGCATATCATGAGGCAGGCCATGCGATTCTCTTTCATGTGCTTCCGGACGTGGGACCGGTGCATACGATTTCCATTATCCCCACCGGGATGGGGGCGGCAGGCTATACGATGCCTCTGCCGGAAAAGGATGAAATGTTCGATACAAAGGGCAGGATGCTTCAGGACATTATCGTTGGATTTGGAGGAAGAGTCGCAGAGGAGCTGGTGATCGGAGATGTGACTACGGGAGCATCCCAGGATATTAAGCAGGCGACAGAGCTGGCGCGTGCCATGGTTACGAGATATGGGATGTCTGAGAAGGTGGGACTGATCAACTACGATACGGATGAGGATGAAGTGTTTATCGGGCGAGATCTGGCACACACGAGGCATTATGGAGAAGATACACAGGCTCTGATCGACAGCGAGGTAAAGCGTATCATAGATGAATCCTACGCGAAGGCAAAGAGCCTGATCGAAGAGCACATGGATGTGCTTCACAGATGTGCGGAGCTTCTGATCAAAGAGGAGAAGATCGGAAGAGAGCAGTTTGAGGCGTTGTTTGTGAAAAACTGACAAAAACATATAGTGAAATTTGTGAAGTTTGTGCACACTTATTTGGGGTACGATGCTATAATACATATCGTAAAACCCCCCAATACATTATATAGTTTTTGCTACACCCCATAAGAGAAATACCTTCTCCGAAAAGACGGCCGCCAGGTCGTCTTTTTTACGTACAACTGTTCAGAGTCATGCAAATTTTATAAATCTATAGGGCGAGAGCCCTGCATGAGCAAAAGGAAAGCCTCCAAGAGGCGATTTTGCGAATGGACTCTGAACAGTTACTTTCTGTAAAAAAGAACAGTAAATATTACTAATTTTTTCTTTCCATTTTGGACTGAATGGTTTATACTGGTAGAGTATATACCGCAAGGTAGAGAGAAAATGCCATTGGAGGGAACCATGGATTCGAAGACGATTGATATTGACTATTTACAGAAATCAGAGGTTTATGCCATGCGGATGCGGCCGATCTTCCGTCCAGGCGGTCTGTTCAGTGATGAGACAGAGAACTATGTGACACCGATGGAGCCGGAGGCAGGTGAGAAGGTCACGATCCGTTTTCGTGCGGCAAGAAATAATATAGACTATGTATACTGGATCAGCGGCGCCAACCGGATTCTGATGGATTATGAGAAAACGGTGGGGAATTTTGATTACTTTAAGATAGAGATCACGATGGGTGACAGGATCCTTCATTATTATTTTGAAGTATGCGTAGGAAAGATGCACTGTTTTTACAATAAACGCGGAGTGTCCAGAGATCTGCAGGAGTATTATGCTTTTGCAATCGCGCCCGGATTTAAGACACCGGATTGGGCAAAGGGCGCAGTGATGTACCAGATCTTTGTGGACCGGTTCCGGAAAGGGGATTCATCCAACGATGTGGAGGATGGAGAGTATTTTTATATCGGCGCCAGGGTATCAAAGGTGACAGACTGGGATAAATTTCCGGAGAGCCGCATGGGAATCAGGGAGTTCTATGGCGGAGATCTGCAGGGTGTGCTTGACGAGATGGATTACCTGCAGGAGTTGGGAGTGGATGTGATTTATTTCAATCCAATCTTTGTATCTCCGTCCAATCATAAGTATGATATTCAGGATTATGACTATGTGGATCCACATTACGGAAAAATCGTTAAAGACGGTGGAGAGGTCCTTCCGGAGGGCTGCACAGACAATGCACAGGCCGGCAGGTATATTCAGCGTGTGACAGACCGGGAGAATTTAGAAGCCAGCAATCAGCTTCTGATCCATCTGATCGAGGAGGCGCACAGCCGCGGGATGAAGGTCATCCTTGACGGGGTGTTTAATCACTGCGGATCTTTCAATAAGTGGCTGGACAGGGAATGTATCTATGAGCATCAGGATGGATACGAGAAAGGTGCCTATGTGTCGGCAGACAGTCCGTACCGGAGCTTTTTCAAGTTTAATAATGAGCATGAATGGCCGTATAATCCCTATTATGATGGGTGGTGGGGACACGATACACTGCCGAAGCTGAACTATGAGGAGTCTGCAAAGCTTTATGAATATATTATGGATATCGCCAGAAAGTGGGTTTCTCCGCCTTTCAATGCGGACGGGTGGCGTCTGGATGTGGCGGCGGATCTGGGATTCAGTAACGAGTACAATCACAGATTCTGGAAGGAATTCCGCAAGGTGGTGAAGGAAGCAAATCCGGATGCGATTATTCTGGCGGAGCATTACGGAAATCCGGGGCCATGGCTTCGGGGGGACGAGTGGGACACAGTCATGAATTATGACGCTTTTATGGAGCCGCTGACCTGGTTCTTTACCGGAATGGAAAAACACAGTGATGAGTACCGGGAGGATCTGCTGGGCGACAGTGGAAGCTTTATCGGTGCCATGAGCCATCATATGTCAAATTTCCTGGCGCCTTCCCTGCAGACAGCCATGAATGAACTTTCCAATCATGACCATTCCCGTTTCCTTACCAGGACGAACCATAAGGTGGGAAGAGTAGACAGACTGGGGCATGAGGCTGCTGCTGAGGGTGTCGATAAATCGGTGATGCGGGAAGCAATCGTTATGCAGATGACATGGCCGGGAGCGCCTACACTGTATTACGGTGATGAGGCTGGACAGGTAGGATTCACAGATCCGGATAACCGGAGAACCTATCCCTGGGGGCATGAGGATAGGGAACTGATCGAATTCTACCGTAAGATGATACATATCCATAAGGAATATCCCGTGCTGACGCATGGATCCCTGAAATTCCTGGAGAGCCGGAGGAACTGCATCAGCTATGCCAGATTCAGTGAAACAGAGCAGATGGTCATCGCCTTCAACAACGGGGAGGAGACGGAGGAGATCTCCCTGTCTGTATGGCAGGCGGGAATTGAAAACGGGAAAAAGATGAAACGGATCCTTTTAACCGGCAAGGAGCTGGTTACAGAGGAACCGGAAATCTATGAGTGTGTAAATGGAAAGATTACCCTGGAACTTCCGGCGAAGGCTGCAGTGGTACTGGAGAATGCGGAAGTCCCGGCACACTCAGACAGAAAGGAATAGTCAGAGCAGTAAAGAAAGAGTTTACCCGACAAATGAGCCTGGCGTCGATTTTTCCGTGCTTCACACTCTCAAAATCGACAAAAACATTTGCAATCCTCTCTTTTTTCTTTGAAAAATGGCTGCTTGCGAATGTTTTGTGGGCCCCATAGACATAAAAATACCTGCAAGCATGTATTTTTATGTCCATTTGTCCCTTGGCTCATAACAAACAGTAAATGGAAATAAGGAAGGATGGGGGCTGCATCCTTCCGGGACTGAGCCGCAGCAGATGCGGCAGGGGGAGGTTAAAATGGCAACAATCAGAGATCTGGCAAAACATACCGGATTTTCCGTGACAACAATTTCCCGTGTGCTGAATAATGATCCGACCATGAGTGTACCGGACAGCACCCGGGTGAAGATTCTGGAGGCAGCTGATGAACTGAATTATTCACTGCCGAAGACAAGACGATCAGGTAAAAATCACTCGCTCCACATTGCCATTGCGGAGATGATGTCGCAGAGCGAGCAGCTGTCGGATCCTTATTATCTGTATCTGAAAAACTATGTGGTTCGGGCATGTATGGAGAAAGGGTATCTGGTCTCCTATTTGTCGGAGCAGGATGGGAAATACTGCACACTGGAAAAGGAACACCTGGACGGTATACTGGCGATCGGAATTTTTTCGGAAAACCAGATCGAACAGATGAAAGAAATCAGTAAATGTATTGTATTTGTTGATTCCGCACCGGATGAGCAGCAGTATGATTCCGTTGTCCTGAACTTCAAACTTGGTATTGAACAAGCGGTGGAGTATCTGTCGCAGAGGGGACACCAGCGGATCGGTTTTCTTGGACCTACCTACAAGCTGGATCAGAAGAAGCGTCCGGCGCTGGAGGTACGACGGCAGTATTTTAAAGAATATATGAGCCGGCTCGGATGCTATGATGAGCGTTGGATGATCGATACCATGCTCACGATACAGGAAACACGGGCGCAGGTGGAAGAGTGGCTGAAGTCCGGCGAAGAACGCCCCACCGCTTTTCTTGCATACAATGAAGAAACGGCAATCACGGCAGTGAGTGTATTCCATGAAGAAGGGATCAGGATCCCGGAGGATATCTCCATCATCAGCTTCAACGACACACCGCTGTCTATCCTGATCGAGCCGCCGCTGACCAGTATCAATGCGCATCTGGAAAATATGGGAAAGGTATCTGTTGGACTTTTAAAGGAACGCATCCAGAGTCCGGAACGTCTGCCATATAAAGTGGTTCTGCCGCTGACGCTCACGGAGAGGAGTAGTGTGAGGGATCTGAGATAGAACTGCATTGTTTTTCATTTGTTCATATAATAGAAACCGCTATACCGAGGCAAAGACCTGGTATAGCGGTTTTTTCGGGAATTTTCATTTGTGATATGGCTGGTTATTTATTATTCACTGTACCAGGCCACGCTGAGGCTTTTACACCTGTGCTATCGGGAAAGCAGACCAGCGAAACATAAGGTTATTTGGTGTGAGTTATACTAGTATAACCCACATGAAATACGTTACTGTTTTGGTGTGGGTTATACTAAAATTCTCCCACAACGCACGCACGAAGGATATTTGTATTTCCAGGCTTTCCAAGGGGGACACCGGCAGTCATGGTGATAATATCACCCTCCTGCACATATCCTTTCCGCTCGGCAGCCTCGATGGCGTGCAGGAAGAGGATCTCGGAGCTGTATTCTTCCTTGATCAGGATCGGCTTGACACCCCAGGACATGTTCAGCTGGCGGCAGGTGTGGGGGGCTGTGGTGCAGCCCACGATCGGGCAGCCGGAGCGGTATTTGGAAACCATGCGCGCCGTCTTCCCGGATTTGCTGACGGTGATCACAGCTTTGGCCTTCAGTTCGATAGCAGTCATGCAGGCCGCATGAGAGATCGCAGTAGTCATATCCGGATTCTCGATCCGTGCATTTTCACGGAAGATCTGGGCATAATCAATATCTTTTTCCACGCGTTTCGCGATACGCACCATGGTCTTTAAGGATTCTACCGGGTAGAGTCCGGCGGCCGTCTCTCCGGAGAGCATGATCGCACTGGTTCCCTGATAGATCGCATTTGCCACGTCCGTAGTCTCCGCACGAGTAGGACGGGGATGCTTCATCATGGAATCCAGCATCTGGGTAGCTGTGATGACCTGCTTTCCGGCAGTGTAGACCTTGCTGATCAGCTTCTTCTGGATGACAGGAACCTCCTCGAGAGGAATCTCCACGCCCATATCTCCTCTGGCGATCATGATGCCGTCGGCAGCCTTGATGATCTCGTTGATATGATCGACTCCCTGCTGATTTTCGATCTTTGCGATGATATTGATATGGCTTCCGCCGTTTTCCTTCAGGATCCTGCGGATCTCCAGAACATCCGCAGCTGTTCGGGTAAAGGATGCGGCGATAAAGTCAAAGCCCTCTTTAATGCCGAAAAGGATATCGTCATAATCCTTCGCACTTACAAACGGCATATTCAGCTCGACGCCCGGCACATTGATGCCCTTGCGGTTGGAGATATGACCGCCGTTCTTTACCGTACACACAATGTCTTCGCCGGAGATCTCCATAACCTCCATGCCGATCAGACCGTCATCGATCAGGATGGCATCGCCGGGTTTCACATCCTTATACAGTTCCTTGTAAGTAATGGAAACTTTTTCCTCATTGCCGGAGATGTCAGCAGTTGTAAGGGTAAAGGTCTGTCCTTCCTGCAGGTCGATTCCGTTATTTTCGAAACAGCCGATTCTGATTTCCGGTCCCTTTGTATCCAGCAGAGCTGCAATCGGTTTATCATATTTTTCACGAAGCTCTTCCAGCAGTCGCAGGCGGCCGGCCTGCTCCTCATGGGAGCCATGGGAAAAATTAAAACGGGCCACATCCATGCCTTCTTTGACGAGAGACTCCATGATGCCTTCTTTATCGGTAGAGGGGCCCAAAGTACAGATGATTTTTGTTTTTCGCATATTCTATCCTTTCTGTTGTTTTCGCTGTCTGCAAAATGACCATTCTGGCGGGAATCCTGCATGAGCAAAAAGAAAACACCAGGAGGCGGTTTTGCAGATGGGCTCTGAACAGTTACATATGAAGATTCAGGTGTGTCAGCTGTCCACAGCCTGACAAATTTGCAATCGCTGTTATTATACTATATCTTTAGCAAAATATAAACGTCTTTACAAAATCTTTATCAAAATTAAACGTTGTCCTGATACTTTTTACAATTCAGCCGGTTCGAGGTGTTTTTTGTGAATGCAGTGAAGCAGAAATAACAGAAAAAACCCCGGAAATCTCTTTCCAGGGCATAAGAAAAGCGCGAGACGGGACTCGAACCCGCGGCCTCGACCTTGGCAAGGTCGCGCTC